>JAEEGL013691049.1_pt1 | contig 35100 bp, 28 predicted proteins | sample 9134231 | NCBI WGS metagenome assembly JAEEGL01 (sample SAMN16246548, study PRJNA631951) | gut metagenome | biome: gut microbiome; feature: rumen; material: fiber-attached | host: Bos | place: Iran: Karaj | collected 2018-10 | reverse complement strand
GGTGTCCCAGAAGAGCACACCTGGCTCGGCGCTTTTCCAGGCATTGTGCACAATCTTCGCCCAGAGTTCTTTTGCGTCTATGGTCTTCTCAAACTCCGGTGTGGCGCTATCTACAGGGAACTGCTGCACGTAGGGCTGGCTATTGACCACGGCTTTCATGAATTCATCGTCGATGCGGACAGAGACATTGGCACCGGTCACCTTCCCCTCGGTCATCTTTGCATCGATAAACGCCTCACTGTCAGGATGTTTGATACTCACAGTGAGCATAAGGGCGCCACGGCGACCATCCTGGGCCACCTCACGGGTGGAATTGCTGTATCGCTCCATGAAGGGAACCAGTCCGGTACTGGTGAGGGCAGAATTGTTCACTGGTGAGCCTTTAGGCCGCAGGTGGGAGAGGTCGTGCCCCACTCCACCCCTTCGTTTCATGAGTTGCACCTGCTCTTGGTCGATGCGAAGCACTGCGCCATAGGAGTCGGCATTGCCATCAAGCCCCACGACGAAACAGTTCGACAATGAAGCCACTTGATGGTTATTCCCTATTCCCGTCATCGGACTGCCGGCAGGCACCAGGTATTTGAAATGGTCGAGAAGCGCAAACACCTCCTCGGCCGTTAGGGGATTGGGATATTTGCTCTCTATGCGTGCTATTTCGTTTGCAATACGCCAGTGCATGTCTTCGGGCGACTTCTCGTAGATGTTGCCGAAACTGTCTTTCATGGCGTATTTGTTTACCCATACACGCGCGGCGAGTTCATCGCCTGAGAAATATGCCAACGAAGCGGCATAGGCTTCGTCGTAGGAGTAGGTTTTCTGTTGACTCATGATAATAATAATAAAATTGGGCTTGCAAATCTACAAACTTTTTATGAGAACATGAAAGGATTGTGAAGAAAAAAAAGGAGAGATATGAATATTTGAAATTGTATTTTTAGTACACCATGACATACACGAAGTTGCGGAAAAACATTACAATTTAAATTAAGTCATTGTAAGTATTTTACTGTTATACTTATTATTAAACAAGAAGATTAAAGTAAATATTGAATCATTAGATTGCTTTTTTGGAACACTTCGAAATCAATCCAAGGACAAAAGTTTACCAAAAAAGAGAACCAAGGTAGAGTGAAAGGGACATATGTTCAGCAAAATTTTTCAGTGATCCTCTCGGCTTTGTATAAAAACCTCCCGCTCGAAAAAGCAAATACATTTGTTTTTTGCTCGCTTATTCGGTTTTTTTACTAATTTGCCACTGCGTGGCCAATATAGGAGGCGCCTCGGAAACAAAAATAAATCTAATTTATTTTGTGTTCCTCTCGGCTTTAACTATATTTGCAGCACAAACGAAAGGAATAATGCAACCGTCGGCAAACAAAACATCACAGGTAAGGCGGAAAGGCAGGATATATGGTCTTGCCGCCATTCTCTTGTGTGCCATCATGCTGACGGGGTGCGACCGGACAACACTCCGACGAGCCATCGACCTCCTGGGCCACCGCGACGAAAGCAAGCCTCCGATATACCATGAGTACGAAGGCTACAGTCCCGGGATACGCAGGAGCCGTGTAGCCGAGGAGTTCTCTCGCTACCACTATTACATCGCGCCAGAGTCGATAGCCCCCGACCCTGACCCCGATATATACTTCAGACAAGACTTCGAAGGTGTGGAGCCAATGGTGACCTTCGACGAGGAGCAATACTGGCGCGATCATCCCCTGCAACTCGACATCGACGAAGAGAATGAATGACGGCCTTTCCATCGACTAAACGACATCACAGCAACATGAAGACAAAGGTATTTCTCACCATTATCGCCCTGTTCTGCCTCTCTGCCACCTGCATGGCAAAAGACGGCAACCGCCTCCGTGTGGGTATAGCCCTGGGAGGAGGGGGTGCACGAGGAGCAGCCGAGGTAGGCGTGCTGAAAGTGATAGAGGAGATGGGCATCCCCATCGACTACATCGCCGGCTCGAGTATCGGTTCCATTGTGGGAGGGCTCTATGCTATCGGCTACGACGCGCAACAACTCGACACCATTTTCCGTCAGCAGAAATGGCTGTCGCTGATTGGAGGGCGCAACGACGATTACAGCGGCGACCCCATCAGGCAGGAAGGCGGCATCACCTATGTTTTCGGATTCCCTGTACGAGGAAGACAAGCCAGCAGCACCGAGGGTGCCTATGGCGTAGGACTGAGCGGCGACAGCATCACCACTATGCTCGACCATCTCACCAAGAAGTATGATGGGGTGAGGAGTTTCGACGACCTGCCCATCCCATTCCGCTGCGTGGCGGTGGACATTCACACCCATGAAGAAGTGATAATGGACAGTTGCGAACTGGAACTGGCGATGCGTGCGAGCATGGCCATCCCCGGAGCCTTCAAGCCCGTGAAATGGAAAGGCAGGACTCTGGTCGATGGTGGAATGCTCAACAACCTCCCTGTCGACGTGGTGCGCGCCATGGGGGCCGACGTGGTAATTGCCATTGACCTTGACCAAGTCGACCATGCCGACCGCGACTTCTCCCTGAAGGAAGAGTTTGGCATCGGCGGCCTGCTTGACTGGCTGGTATCACGCCCTGACTGGAAGAAACTCAAGGTCAACCGCGAGGATGCCGACGTGTATATCCGCCCCAACCTCTGGGAGTTTGGGGTGTCGAGTTTCAGCGACGACAGCATCGAAGTGATGATATTACGTGGCGAGGAAGCCGCCCGGAAAGCCAAGGACGAATTGCTCCATCTGCGCGACAGCATCTACTCTGCAGACGATTAACGTTCCGCAGGTCGCTCAATTTACGGGAGTCTGAGAAACCTCTGTGCTGCACATCTGCTATCTTTGGCCATCATCTTCATATTCCCTTATAGCGGCAACAAGCCAGTCGTTCTCCTCTGGCGATTGGGTGGAAACACGGAAATGACGGGGAGTGAGTCCTTGGAAATTCGAGGCGTCACGGATAAGGAGATGATGGTTCTTGGCCAAATAGTCTTTCAGAAGGGCTGCCGTTCCCTTTTCTGTCTCCGCCAAGAAGAAATGAGTATGAGAAGGATGGACAGTGACACCGGGTATTTGGCTGAGCATACGGCTTAGCCGCTTGGTCTCACCGAGGTAGGCAGAGAGGGAGGGGAGACCGCTGACATCGTTTTCCATCAGCCATTTCCCCGCTTCAACTGCCAGCGCGTTGACAGACCATGGACGGACATTTTCCCGGAGCAAGCGGATGAGGTGACGGGGTGCCACAACATAGCCGACACGTAGTCCGGGGATAGCATATTTCTTGGTGAGCGAATGAATCTGGATGATGTTGTTGGAATCTGCAGCCTCCTGATGCGTCATTACCGGTGCAAGGGTGAAGTCTTCATACGACTGGTCGATGACAACGATACCATATCTTTGTGCCAACTTCTCCACCTCTTCCCGTGTATAGACATCACCAGTGGGGTTATTGGGGTTGCATACCCACCGTAGCACCGCTGAAGCCGGCACGCTGTCTTCTTCTCCCCCCCTCCAACGTGTCAATCCTGCCATCCGGCAAGCATCTTCATATTCACAGAACGTGGGCAACTCGCCAATGTCATCATGCACGCAACCTTTGCGGGCAAAAGTCTGAGCAATGAGGTAAATGGCGTCGGTAGCGCCATTGGTCACCAAGATGTTCTCTACCGACACGCCATATTTGCTGGCGATGGCCATTTCGAGTGAGCGGGGGGAAGGCTCGGGATAATTGCCTATCAAATGAATGTGGCGGCACAAGTGCGCTTTCAGTTCTGTCATGTCGGCATGGGCGTAGATGTTGGAACTGAAATTGCACCGTATACCGGGATAGTTGAAAAGGTCGTCTCCGTGGCCAAGTATCATTGTTATTTCCTCAGTTTAAGTTTCAGTCCTACTACCACCATTCTCCCGGGGCTGTAGAGGGCGTATTTCCGTTTCGAAGAGTCAACCCGCCGGTCCACCCGGTCGAAGATGTTCTCCACTCCCACACTGGGTTCCAGGGTTGCCCATCCGAGACCGTCGAACGAATGGGTAGTGTGGATGTTCCACACCCCATATCCCGGAGCATCTTCATAATCCGGATAATAAGTTTTCGACTGCAACCTTCCGTTAAGGTTCACATTCAGTCCGTATTTTCCCCACACATGGTGATAGTTGGCTGCAATGACTGCGGAATGCCGGATGCTACGTTCGAGCACACGCCACTCTTCGCCACTCTTCGTACGGGCATGGGTATATGCATAGTTCAGAGAGAGGTTGAATCCACGGAAGAGATTGGCCGATACATTCACCTGCATTCCTTTCACGTCGCCTTTGTCGCTGTTCTGATAGAGCGCGTAATGCTCAAGTTTGGCAGCCTGGTCGTCGGTCATTTCCGGGAACTCCGTCCTCAACTTCGCCAATCCCGCGTCATCCACCGCCACATTGTTCTTCACCACCATGTCGTTGATGCGGTTCACGTATCCAGTGAGACTGACGGCAAGAAACTGTGTGCGGTATTCCGCGTTCAGGGAGAAGTAGTTGCTTTTCTCGGGAGAGAGCGCCTGGTTTCCGAAACTTATCTGTGCCTTTCCCCTATTCACGGAGAAATAATGATAATAGAGTTCATCGAGTCCAGGGGCCCGGAAGCCAGCCGAATAGGTGGCCCGCAGGCGGAAATTCCCCGGTGCATACATCAGCGTGGCCTTCGGGGTGAGATGTTGTCCGAAAGTCTCGTGATGAGTGAGGCGCAGTCCGACAGTAGCCGTGAAGTTGCCGAGAAACTTCGCCTCGTGCTGCGCATAGGCAGCCATGGTATACACGTCTTTATCGATATTCCCTGACAAGGCATTGAGTTTGTCATTGCGCCAGTCGGCACCGACGATGGTAGTGGAATTGGTGGTGAGTCCGAGGATGGCTTTCACCTCGCCTTCCATCGACCGTTGTTTCTTCGACTGCACATAGTCGCCCACCTCATAGTCTTTTGTTGCCACATCATATTCCTTGCCGTAGCGGAAGCGGTCGATGGTGAAATCGGCCTGCAGGGAGTTTCTGGAGGAAAACTTGAGAATCCCTCCCACATTCCAGCGCAGGCCTCTATAGTGCATCTCATAATCGGTTCCTCCTGTAACGTCGGGGCGGGTGTCGGGACGGTCGGTCAACTTGTCGGAGTAGTTCACCCCGGCATTCAGTGCCACACGCCCATTGGGCGAGAAGGTGAATTTTTGTCCTACGACATTGGAGCGGTAGCCAGTGAAGAAGGGTGCGACAGTCTGCTGAGTCTCCGTTTCCGACCCCTTCACCAATTCGAAGTCGTTGTTGCGGTAACTGTCGGCCCTGTCGTGAGCGAACGAGGTATATGAACCGAAACCGTGGCTGAAGATATCGAGCGTCACGTTCTCGGTGAACTGTCCTTTTCCCGACACCCTTGTATCGGAGGTTATATTGAAAAGATTTTGTGTTGGTTGGTCGGTAATGATGTTGATGACACCAGCGATGGCATCGCTGCCGTAGAGCGATGATGCCGCCCCGTCGAGCACCTCGATGCGTTTCACCCTTGCCATGTTGATGCGGTTGAGGTCGACATTGTTGGAGATGTCACCAGAAAGTTTCTGTCCGTTTACCAAGATGAGGACATACTTGTTGCCCAAGCCGTTCATACGCAGGAACGTCCCCATCGAATTGGGTGCCATCGACACCTGCGGCATCATCCGCTGTATGGCGGCATCAAAGGTGGTGATGCCCTGTTCGGCAATCTCTCTGCTGGATAGCACGTGCACGGGGGTAGCCGTCGACTTCAGCCGTTGATGGTGTCCCGACCCCGTCACCACGATGGGGTTCAGGTTGTGAGTGCGACCCGCCATCGACGAGTCGCGCCGTTCCGTCTGGTGTATCTGTGCGAAAGCGGCACTCCCCGAAAGGAGTGCCACTATAAGGATAAGTGTTTTCTTGTTCTGAAACGAAGCCATTACTCTTCAGGATTCTTGGAGTGGTAGTAGTCGAGAGGCTCACCGTTGATAGCATCCTTGGTATGGTTCATCCAAACCTGACGGATGGCAGGCCATTCGAGCAGACCTTTCTCTACCATCGTGGAATTGTCGCAAGTGTATCCCATATGGCTGAAGAACATTTTCCAACTGGTGTCTTCCACTTCGCCTTCTTTATTGAATTTGAATCCATTGTCCCATGCATCATCGTCACCAGCCATGTCGTTGTGTCCATGGTCGCCGTCGATAGACATCAGTGGAGCACAATACACCGTGCCGCTCATGATGCCGTTGGCCTGCATGCGCTGCAGCACATTGGTCTTGAAATTATGCATCATGTCCACGGTGCCCACATAGTAGTTCTTGCTGTACTGCTGAAGGGCCTTCTCAAGTTGAGTATAGCGAACGTTGGCCTTGTAGGTGTCGTAGGAGTCGGGGTTGCCATGTCCCATGAAAGTCACGATGCCGTCTTTGGCGATGGAGGCGAAGAGCGTGTGGAGTTGCGAGGCCACCTCGTTTACATCGCTTTCAGCATCCTGCAACAGGGGCACACCGAGTTTCAGTGTTACATTTGCCAGGTACTTGTCATCGATATCGCCATTGGCGTTGTTGGCGAAGTCCTTGATGTAGTTGATGACGCGGGTGTATTCCTCACCGGGGATGACCTGCAGCGACTGCACCACAATCTCACTGTATTTCACTCCTTCCTGGGCAAAAGCATTGAGCCAGAATGGAGGAGCGTAGAAGTTGCGTGACTTCACGTTCTCACCGGCAGCGGCACGGTTGATGCAGATGGCGGACGAGAAGGAGAGGAACACGTCGTAGCCGGGGAATGCTGCCTTGTAGGCATCCACGGTAGCATCGAAGGCATCGTATGCCTGCTGCCATGTTGAACCGAAGGCGACGAGGAGGATGACCTTTGAGTTCTTCTTCTGCGACTTCACCATCTTGTTGACGGCATTTTGGTAAATGATGTAGTTGTTTTCTTTAGAATCATCATCATCACTACATGCAGTGAAGTTCATTGCTCCACAGATTGCCATGATGGCAATCATCAAATACTTAATTTTCTTCATTGTCTCTTGTGTTTAAGTTGGACTTATAGTTATTCTTGAGTTTCTTTCCTTTGTTGAAGCGGATGCCGAACGACATGTAGAAAGTGCGTCCGGGCGTAGTGGTACCGAGATGCAGCCCATGAGGGGTGCGGTCGGCATAGTCGAAGATATTGTCGACACCCGCCTCCACATGGTAGGCCATGGTCTTTGAGTGGCCAAGGTCGTGTGTGGTAGACAAGCGCCATATCTGGTAGCCTTTGCCGTTACCGTCAATCTGGTAGTAGCGTTTGGTGGAGAAACGGCAGTACACCCCTACGCCAAGGCGGTAGTCGGACGAGAAAGCATGGTTCCAAGTGGCGAATGCATTGCCTTTGTGGTGTGCCATGCCGTCAATGGTCACCTCATTCATTCTGTCGTGCGTCGTGTCATACTGGTTGGCCTTGGTGTCCAAGTAACTGTAGCCGCCTCCTACGGCAAATTCTTTCCATGTGTAGCGCACATTCACATCCACGCCATAGGTCTTGGCATCCTCGATGTTCTGATACTGCCGGGTCTTCACTGGGTCGTACAATACGATATACTCGTCGGGAGCCTGATAATTGGGTATGGTGACAAGGGCTATCATATTATCCACCTTGTTATAGTATGCAGATACCGTCAGGCTGAGTCCTTGCCAGGTGTATTCACCGCTTACGCTATAGTAGTTGCTGGTCTGGGGATTGAGTTGGGTATTGCCCAGATAGAGATAGGTGCCGCTCATCTGCCGCACATAGCGGTAGTAGAGTTCTTTGGTGGTAGGTGTCTTGAACCCCTGGCTCCATGTGGCTCGCAACCGCCATGGATTCCCGATTTTCCACATGGCAGACACCTTCGGCGTGAGCCGTGTACCGAACTGTTTGTTCTGGTTGAGGCGCAGGCCGGCAGTGATATTGATGTTACGGATGAGGCTGAACTCATCCTGCACATACAGCGCTCCCGTCCAGTCGCTTACCCTTCCCCCTTCCACGCGGTTGGGTGCATCGAGCCAGTCGTAGCGGTATTCCACACCTGCGCTCAGCCTGTTTTCGTAGGGCAGTTCAAATACCCCTTTCAGATGAGCCATTGTGCGTTGCTGGTCGCTCTGCAACTCTTCTTGGCCGGGGAGATAAGGGAAATAAGGGTAATACATCGTGCCTTTGCTCTTTTCGTAATCCTCCACCAGGGTGTTTGCCGTGAAGTAGTAATAGTAGGCATGGCGGTTCCAGTCGATGTCGAGCGTGATGTGGTCGGTTTTGTTCAGTTTCCATTTGCCGCCCACCGAGGCAGATGCATTGCGGTATTTCATGTCGTAGGTCTTCACGTCATAATGGGCGTACTTGCCACTCGTTCGGTAGATACGTTTCCAGTAGATACTCCCCTCAGCATAAAGTTCAAGGTCTTTCATCGGTGTGTAGGTCAGCCGTTCCGACACCTGCCAGTTGGTATGGCGGTTGACGGTCTTGTTGCGGGAATCGGTAATGGGAGGTTCCGAACCTTCAGTATGTTCTACCGCCGTGTTCTGCCAACCGTCGGAATGCTGCAGTTGAAAATTCGTGTATGAACTGAGTTTGCCGTAGTTCAGGGCGATACCATTGTGCTGGCGGATGTCGCCATAACTGCCCACTCGGCTGGTGTTCTCCAGGAGGATTCCGTCCTTGTCGTGCCGTTTCGTGATGATGTTTACCACCCCCGCGATGGCATCCGAGCCATAGAGGGCGCTCGACGCACCTTTCACCACCTCTATCTTCTCTATATTCAGTGGGTCGATGAGCGAGAGGTCGTTCTGTCCCCCCACGTCACCATGGATGCGCTTGCCGTCGATGAGTATGAGGATATAACTGTTGCCGAGACCATTCATCTGCATCTGCGACCCCATGTCGTCTTCGTTGAAGGCGAAAGAAGGCAACAGTCCCGACAGGATATCCTCGATACTCTTTCCGGCATATTGCCGTAGCATTTTGCCGGTGATGACCTCGGTCTGCACAGGGGCATCTTTCAGGAAGTGCTGTGTTCCTGTGCCGGTGACCACAATCTCCTGCAGGCTGTCTGTGCGCCAGATGTCACTCTGCGCCCAAACAGCCACGAAAGAACATAATGCCAGCAAGGTTGCTGTCAGTTTTCGTGTCATTACAATTTTGGTTTTACGCCTACGCATCTTCCTGTACGGGCGTTGTTATTTTTGAGGCAGGTCTTCTGACTTTCCCCAGTCTGCCTTACCTTCCCGGCTCCTTGCCAGTGGCGTTATACAAGCAAACCTCCATAATGGGGATCACAGCAGCAGGAACTGTCCTGGACTCTCACCAGGTTCCCTTACATCGCGGCGGCATCAGCCACCCGATTGCCTATTTCGTGTGCAAAATTACAACATTTTTGCTAATCCGCTCAAAATAGGATATTTTTTTTTATTTTTGCACCAACTAAACCGACTTTTGAGCCAATGGAACCGACAAATGAGCCAAAGAAGCCATATTTTATGATAGCGGCCCCCATGAGTGGCTCGGGCAAGACAACTATTGCCCGGGGGTTGATGGCTTTGTATACCTCGAAAGGAATGTCAGTGCAGCCGTTCAAATGCGGCCCCGACTATATCGACACGAAATTCCATGCATCGGTTTGCGGCAGGCCCAGCATCAACCTCGACACGTTCATGGCCAGCCCCAAGCACGTGTGCCAACTCTTCGCGCGCTATGGCGCCGATGCCGACATCAGCATCGTGGAAGGCATGATGGGACTGTTCGACGGTTACGACCGCGACCATGGGTCTTCGTCGGAGATAGCCCGCCTACTCGGTCTGCCCGTGGTGCTCGTTGTCGACGCCCGTTCGGCAGCCTACTCCATGGCGGCATTGTTGTCGGGCTTCATCCATTTCAGGGAAGATGTCCATATCGCGGGCGTTATATTCAATAAGGTGAGTTCAGCACGTCATTACAAGATGCTCACCCAAGTGTGCTACGACCTCGGTATCACGAGTTTCGGCTACCTGCCCAAATCCGGTGTCCTGGAGCAACAGTCGCGTTATTTGGGTTTGGACTTCTCAGACACAGCCATGCCTCATCAGTTGGTGAGTCTGCTCGAGAGCCATGTCGACTGGGAGGGTTTACGTTCCCTTTGCCCCACTGCTCCCATCAGCCAAGGTGCCGCCCTTCCCCGGTGCGACACTCCCCGCTTGGTCGTGGCCCGCAACGAAGAGTCGTTTTCCTTCATTTATCAAGAGACACTCGATGCCTTTCATCATGTGGTGTCTTTCGACCCCGAGACAGAAGTACCCTCCCTTTCCGAAGGCGACCTACTATACCTGCCGGGAGGATATCCGGAGAAGCATCTTGAGGCACTGACCAAAAATGAGGCGGCAATGACCGCCATCCGCCTTTTTGCTGAGAACGGAGGGAGGGTTGTTGCCGAATGTGGCGGCATGATGTATCTCTGCAAGAGCATTGTAGACGACACGGGTGAATATCCCATGTGTGGCGTGCTTCCCTACAGCATTACGGCAAGGAAACAAGACCGCAAACTCTCGTTGGGCTACCGGCGTTTCATGCTCGACGGCAAGGAATACCGTGGACATGAGTTCCACTATACGCAATTCCTCGGGATGCTTCCCGAAAGCATCACACAGGTTTACAATGCCAAGGGAGAGCCTGTCGACACTCCCCTATTCAGATACAAGAACGTATTGGCCAGTTACACCCATTTGTACCATCTACTATGAAACGACTCCATCCCATCATGTTTGCCGGCACTGGCAGCGACGTAGGCAAGAGCATCCTTGCCGCCGCCTTCTGCCGTATCTTCAAGCAGGATGGCTACCATCCCGCCCCCTTCAAGGCCCAGAACATGGCGCTCAACTCCTTTGCCACCCCCGACGGACTGGAGATAGGAAGGGCTCAGGCGGTGCAAGCCGAGGCGGCGGGCATCCCATGCCACACCGACATGAACCCCCTGTTGCTGAAACCCCAATCCGACCACACCTCACAAGTGGTGCTCAACGGGAAGCCCATCGGCAACAAAAACGCCTATGACTATTGGCGAAGGGGGGCATCCGATATTGATTTCCGAAAGGAGGTGTGCGCCGCCTTCGACCGCCTGGCAGGCCAATACAACCCCATTGTCATGGAGGGTGCCGGAAGCATTTCAGAAATCAATCTCAGAGACAGAGACCTCGTCAATATGTCGATGGCACGCCATGCCAAAGCCGATGTCATCCTTGTGGGCGACATCGACAGGGGAGGTGTCTTCGCCTCCGTCTATGGCAGCATCGCCTTGCAGACTCCTGAAGACAAGCAACTCATCAAGGGCATCATCATCAACAAGTTTCGTGGCGACATGAAACTGTTTGACGAGGGCCGCCGCATGATGGAGGAACTCTGCGGCATTCCCGTCCTTGGTGTCGTGCCCTATTTCAAAGACATCCACATCGAGGAAGAAGACAGCGTGGCATTGGCACAGAAATCCATGGCCATGGAACGCGGCAAGGTGAACATTGCCGTGGTGATGCTGCAACACCTCTCCAACTACACCGACTTCGACTCGCTCGAACAAGACCCGCGTGTGCACCTCTTTTACACCAATAATGTTGACGACCTTGGAAAAGCCGACATCATCATTCTGCCCGGCACGAAGTCGACCCTCCACGACTTGTATGAACTGCGCCGAAACGGTTGCGCCCAGGCCATCGTCAAAGCCCACCGAGGCGGCACCTCCGTCCTTGGCATCTGTGGCGGCTATCAACTGATGGGCATAGAGGTTTGCGACCCTGACCATGTGGAGGGCGATATCGACCGCTTGCCCGGACTGGGACTGCTGCCTATCACCACCAACATGCATGGTGAGAAGACGACAAGGCAAGTGACGTGTGAGTATGGCCGTGGGTATGAGATACACATGGGCGAGACCTTGCCTTTCGGTGATGCGAAGCCCTCGCCGCTGCTCCATCTCAGCGACGGCAGAGACGACGGTTATATGGTCGACGGTAAATGTATGGGCACCTATGTGCACGGTATTCTGGACAACGCGTCCTTTGTCGATTTCCTGCTCACGCCCTTTACCGAGAAAATCAAGCAGGCAAGCACCCCCTTCGACTATCAAACCTTCAAGGAAGAACAATACGACAAACTTGCCCTCCATGTGCGCCAACATACAGACATGAAAAAGATATACCAAATACTTACCGATGACTAACGCCCTTTCGCTCCTTGCCGGCTGGCTGCTCGACCTAGTGTTGGGAGACCCTCAGCGGTTGCCACACCCCGTAGTGGGGTTTGGCAAGATGATTGCCTTTGGCGAGCATCGGCTCAACCATGGGCAGCATCGCAAGTTGAAAGGCGCATTGATGGCCATCATCCTCATTATCGTGGTGTTTCTCTGTGGATGGCTCATCCGCCGTCTCCTTTCTCTGGCAAGTGTATATCTTGCTGTCGGTTTCGACATCATCGTGGTGTTCTATTGTCTGGCTGGCACCACGCTTATCCGTGAGGTGCGTGCCGTATTTATCGCCCTCGACCGCTCCTTGGAAGACGGCCGTCGGCAGGTGGCACGCATCGTGGGGCGCGACACCTCGGAACTGTCGGCACAGGAGGTGCGGGCAGCAGCCCTTGAGACCCTTGCCGAGAACCTGAGCGACGGTGTGACGGCACCATTGTTCTGGCTTGCCATTGGCGGCACGCCGGGGATGCTCGCCTACAAGATGGTGAACACACTCGACTCCATGATAGGTTACCGCACGGAGCGTTACAAGGACTTTGGCTGTTGGGCAGCCCGTATCGACGATGTGGCCAACTATATCCCCGCGCGCCTTACTGCCCTGCTGATGGTCATCGCTTCCGGAAGAATACGTTTGCTCTCTTTTGTCGCCAGATATGGCAGAAACCATGCCAGTCCGAACAGCGGCTATCCCGAAGCAGCCCTTGCCGGCATTCTCGACTGCCGTTTCGGAGGCCCGCACTACTATTTCGGCGAACTCTTCGACAAGCCCTATATCGGCGAGCACGAGCGCCAGTTCATCACCGCCGACATGGAAAAGGCTGTCCGCATCAACCGTTTCGCAGAGGTGATGATGGTGGCATTGACCACCCTCGCCCTATATCTCATACCATCTATCCCATAACCCCCATCAGCCATGAAGAAAATCATCATTGCAGGCATAGGACCAGGCAGCAGCGAAGACATCACGCCCGCCGTGGTCGAAGCACTCCGACAGGCAGACGCTGTCGTGGGCTATCAGTATTATTTCCAATTCATCAAGCCTTTGCTGCGCGATGGCTGCGAGTGCGTGGACACAGGCATGAAGAAAGAGCGCGAGCGCGCCGAACAGGCATTCGAACTGGCCCAGCAAGGGAAGACCGTGGTGGTCATCTCCTCTGGCGACGCCGGCATCTACGGCATGACGCCACTGGTGTATGAGATGGCCCGCGAGAAGAAGTCGCAAGTACAGATAGAGTCGCTACCCGGCATCTCTGCGTTCCAGAAGGCTGCGTCGCTCTTAGGTGCCCCCATCGGTCACGACATGTGCCTCATCTCGCTCAGCGACCTGCTTACACCCTGGGAGGTGATAGAGCGACGCATCAAAGCCGCAGCCGCAGGCGATTTCGTCACTGCCATCTACAATCCGAAGTCGCACGGCCGCTACTGGCAACTCTATCGTTTGCAAGAACTGTTTCTGAAATGGCGCTCACCTCTGACTCCCATAGGCTATGTGCGGCAGGCGGGTCGTGAGGAGCAAGAGGTGAAGGTCACTACTCTTGGTGATTTCGACCCAGAGGATATAGATATGTTCACCGTCGTTCTCATCGGCAACTCACAATCCTATATCAGCAAGGGCAAAATCATCACGCCCAGAGGTTATTATACTCAGGAGAAGAACGATGACGTGAAACCCGGGCAGCAGATCATGATGGACTCTTTCCGTACCATTGCAGGCGAGTTGCATAACAAGGACTTGCCCCTCGACCACAAATGGGCACTGCTCCACGCCATCCACACCACCGCCGACTTTGAGATGGAAAGATTGCTGAAGACTGATGAACACGCGGTGGAAAACCTGTTTCAAAAAGTGAAGAAGGGCGAACTCAAGACTATCATCACCGATGTAACGATGGTGGTGAGCGGCATACGTAAAGGAGCCTTGTCGCGCCTTGGCATGGAAGCCAAATGCTACCTCAGCGACCCCCGAGTGGCAGAGATGGCGACCACTCAAGGCATCACCCGAACCCAGGCTGGCATCCGGCTGGCCGTGGAAGAGCATCCCGATGCCCTGTTCGCTTTCGGCAACGCCCCTACAGCACTGATGGAACTATGTGCCCTGATACGCAAGGGCAAGGCATGCCCCGCCGGCATCATCGCCGCTCCCGTGGGTTTCGTCCACGTGAGAGAGTCGAAACACATGGTCAAGCCATTCAGGGATATTCCCAAAATCATCGTCGAAGGACGCAAGGGCGGCAGCAATCTGGCAGCCACACTTTGCAATGCCATCCTGACGTTTGATGATGCCGAACAACTCAAGCCAGGGAGGGATTTATGAAGTTTACAGTCATAGGTATCACAGATGCACCACAACCGTTTTTCCCACCAGAGGTAAAGGGAATCATTGACGATGGCCGTGTCTTCTCGGGAGGCAAGCGACACCATGAAATCATGGCTCCGCTATTGCCTGAAGGGGCTCAGTGGATTGACATCACGGCACCCATCGATGCCGTCTTCGAGCAATATGCGCAACATGATGGCCATATCATCGTCTTTGCCTCCGGCGACCCCCTCTTCTTCGGATTCGCCAATACCATCAAGCGCAAACTGCCTGAAGCAGATGTGGTGCTCTATCCCTCATTCAACTCTTTGCAGATATTGGCCCACCGCCTGGTGTTGCCCTATCACGACCTGCGTGTGGTGTCGCTCACAGGGCGCCCCTGGCCGGCATTCGACCAAGCCTTGATAGAGCGCACCCGAAAAATCGGTGTGCTCACCGACCGTGAGCATACCCCAGCCACCATTGCCCGGCGGATGCTCGACTATGGTTACAACTACTACACGATGCACGTGGGTGTGCATCTCGGCAACCCTACGCGTGAGCAAGTGGTGTCGCTGACGCTTGAAGAGGCTACCCGCAAGGTCTTCGACCATCCCAACTGCCTCATCCTATCAGCGGGAGAAATGCCACCTGCCCGCCCTTTCGGTCTCCCCGACCAGCAGTTCGACTTACTCTACAACCGGGAGAAGATGATTACGAAGATGCCCATACGCCTGCTCACGCTGCAAGCCCTCGGACTGTCAGCAAGACACGTCTTTTGGGACATTGGCTTCTGCACAGGCAGCGTGTCTATCGAAGCCCGGCTGCAGTTTCCCCACCTACAAGTGGTGGCCTTTGAGATACGTCCGGAGTGCGAAGAACTGATTTACCACAACAGCCGCCGGTTCGGCACGCCGGGAATCGACGTGCATATCGGAGACTTCCTGCAAACCAACACGGCACACCAGCTCCGTCCCGATGCCGTATTCATCGGTGGTCATGGCGGCAGACTGAAGGAAATCATGGCCAAGGTGTATCAGGTGTTGCAGCCTGGCGGCTGCATCGTCACCAATAGCGTCTCCTCTCCTGTCGTACAGCAGATGACCGACCGAAGAAGCAGCAAGGACCTGTTCCATGAAGCGTGCCTGGAACTCGGTCTGAAAGAGGCACTTTCCACCCATATACAACTCAACGACTACAACCCCATAGACATACTGAAATGCGTAAAATAGCCCTCATACAAATCAGCGAGGCAGGCAAAGACACCGCCCATGTGCTGGAAAGCCAGTTGAATGCCACCGTCATCAACCGCAATGATGTAGGAAAGCGATGGAAGGAATTCGATGCTTTCGTCTTCATCGGGGCGATGGGCATCTGTGTGCGCACCATCTCGCCCTTTATCAAAGACAAGCACGAAGACCCTGCCGTGGTGTGTGTGGATACCTTCGGACTGAATGCCATCTCCGTGCTGTCAGGCCATGTCGGCGGTGCCAATGACCTGACAAGCACAATAGCCGGTATACTGGGAGCCAACCCCGTCATCACCACCCAAAGCGACAATGCCCTACTTTGGGCACTCGACACGTTTGAAGAGCGATTCGACTGGCCGATAGCCAGCGATATCGATGACATGAACGACTGCATCTTTGCTTTTGTCAACCGTGAGCCTACGGCATTGCTGTTGGAGGTGCGCGACCGGGGCACTGACTATCTGGAGAAGACACTCCCTGCCCACGTCAGCCTCATCAATGACATCAGCGAGGCCGACCCGAAGAAATACAAATTGCTCATCATGGTGACGCCATACAAGCGTTATGCACCCAAAGGCATGCTCGAACTGCACTTCGTGCCGATGGTGGGGACCATAGGTTTTGGACTCGCCCATCATCCCGATGACTACGAGTACATCTACGACCAGATAGACGAGGCTTTCTCTCACAAGGGTATATTGCCCTGCGCCCATCGCTATTGCACCATCGACGTGAAGGCCGATGAACCTTTTGTCGACGTGCTGAGAGAGGAATACGAAGAAGAAGTGGTGTTTTTCACTGCCGAGGAATTGGCTGCCGTGGAAGTTCCCCACCCCAGTGATGTGGTGGAAAAGCACGTGGGAACACCGAGTGTGTGCGAGGCAGCAGCATTGTTGGGTTCCAATCATGGCAGGCTGATTGTGGAGAAAGTGAAGGGCAAGAACTGGACTGCCGCCCTCGCCATCGACCACCAGTATCTGCGCCACCGGCAAGGTCATGTGGAAATCGTGGGTGCAGGTCCCGGCGACCCCGACCTGGTGTCGGTGAGAGGCCGTAGGATGCTGGAGAAAGCCGACCTTATTCTTTATGCAGGCAGTCTTGTGCCATGCGAACTGACCACTTGTGCCAAACCCGGTGCCGTGGTGCGCTCGTCGGCAGCGATGACCCTCGAAGAGCAATGCGAACTGATGAAAGCACACTACGACAAGGGGGATTTCATCGTGAGGCTGCATACCGGTGACCCCTGCATCTTCGGTGCCATACAGGAGCAGATGGCTTTTTTCGATGCCAACGGCATGTCCTACCACATCACGCCGGGCATCTCCTCTTTTCTCGCCGCCGCCGCCGAACTGCAGAGCCAGTTCACCATACCAGAGCGCACACAGACCATCATCCTCACCCGTGGCGAAGGGCGCACGCCGATGCCCGAGAGAGAGAAACTCCATCTGCTGGCACGCAGCCAGAGCACGATGTGCATCTTCCTCAGCGCTGCCATCGTGGATGACGTGCAGCATGAACTGCTACAGGAATATCCCGCCGACACGCCCGTGGCAGCCTGTTATCACCTCACATGGCCCGACCAGAAAATCTATCGCGGCCAACTGAAAGACCTTGCCAAGATAGTTCATGACAACCACCTCACGCTGACCACCATGATTGTAGTGGGTGAGGCCATCGGCAACCGTGAGGGACTCTCCGAACTCTACAACAAGCACTTCACCCATCTCTACAGGAAAGGCGAACCATCATGATACTGGTTTTCGGCGGAACAACAGAAGGGCGCAAGGCAGTGGAGGCTCTCGAAGAAGCCGGTTCGCGATACTTTTACTCCACGCGAGGCGACGGACAAACGCTCGACCTGGTGAACGGTGTTCACCTGAAGGGCGACATGCGGCTGAGCGACATGACTGCCTTCTGCCACGACCATGACATCCGCCTGCTCATCGATGCTGCCCATCCCTTTGCCGAGGCGTTGCATGAGAACCTGATATCTCTGGCACGGCAAAACCACCTTCCCGTCATCCGCTACGACCGCATCTACCCCCCACACACCGATGACATCATTTGGTGCGACGACTACCAGGACGCCATCTTTCAGTTGGAAAGCCAGGGCATCAAGCGGCTGCTGGCACTGACAGGAGTGAACACCATAGCCAAACTACGAGGATACTGGGAGCAACACGAGTGCTGGTTTCGCATCCTCAACAGGCCACAGTCGCAGGCATTGGCACAAGACGAGCACTTCCCGGAAGACCACCTGGTATACTATGAGAGCGACGACACCGCTGCCCTCATCCAGCGAATCCTTCCTGATGCCATTCTGACTAAAGAGAGTGGGCTGAGCGGCGGGTTTACCGAAAAAGTGGAAGCAGCAAGACGTCACGGACTGCCCGTCTTCGTCGTCAAGCGCCCCCCCTATCCCCCCTACTCCATCCCATCCTCCGATACGCAGGTTGTATGTGTAAACGGTCCGCATGGACTGCGCAGGGCGGTGGAGAAATGGCTTCCAGAATTCTATCCCCTGCACAGCGGCCTTACAACAGGCACCTGTGCCACCGCTGCCGCCATCGCCGCCACAACCCGCCTGCTCCGCAGCGAGATGCCCGAAGAGGTGCCTGTGGTACTGCCCGATGGCGAAACCATCAACGTAGGAGTGACCTATGGCGACGGATTCGCCGCTGTGTGGAAAGAAGGAGGCGACGACCCCGATGTGACCGACGGTCTGGAGGTACGCGCCTGTGTTGCCCCTCTGCCTGTCACACACCAGCCACAAGTGGAAATCCTCGGTGGCGAAGGAGTGGGCACCTTCACCCTCCCCGGTTTCGACTACCCTCCAGGTAGCCCTGCCATCAACAAGGTGCCACGGCAGATGCTCACCGACAACCTGAGCACCTTCAGGGTGCCGCTGCGGGTGACCATCTCCGTGCCGAAAGGTGCCGAGACAGCCCTACGCACGTTCAATCCTCGCCTAGGCATTGAAGGTGGCATCAGCATCATCGGTGTCTCGGGCATCGTGAAGCCGTTCTCCGAAGAAGCATTCATCGACAGCATACGCAAGTGCATGGAAGTGGCCAAAGCGAGCGGCTCGCCACGGGTGGTCATCAACAGCGGGGCAAAGAGCGAGCGGTTTGTCAAAGCCATCTATCCCTCCCTGCCACGACAAGCCTTCGTGGAATACGGCAACTACATCGGTGAGACACTGAAGATGGCCAAAGAACTGGGAATAGCGCAAGTGACTATGGGAGTGATGCTGGGCAAGGCCGTGAAACTCGCCGCCGGCCAACTCGACACCCATAGCCGTCGGGGTACGATGGACAAGGCATTCATCAAAAAGATGCTGGAAGAAGCGGGATGCCACACCGACATCTCTCAACTCACCCTTGCCCGCGACCTGTGGAACATCATCCCTGCCGACAAAACAAAAAGATTCTGCCATGTAGTCATCAGCCATTGCCAGCAACAATGCGCTCCTATCTTCGACAGCAATCGGCTCAAGATACTACTGATAGGGGAAAACGGGGAAATATATGACGGGGAATAAGAAAAAGCCTTATTCACGCACCTCATCCTTTCGCCTTCTGAACAGCACGCTCGCAATGACCGGCGCGCCGACAAGGGCTGTCACTGAATTGACGGGCAAAGCCCCCTCAAAACCCGGCAGACGTGCCAGCAGATTGCAAACCAATGCCAGTGCCCCACCAACCAGCATCGTGCCCGGCATCAATACCCGGTGGTCGCTGGTGCGGTAGATGGCACGCGCAAGATGGGGCACTGCAAGGCCAATAAACATTATCGGGCCACAATAGGCAGTAACGATGGCCACAAGCACGCCCGAACTCAGGATGACCAACAGCCGCGACCGCTGTACGTTGAGACCTAAGTTACGGGCATAGGCCTCGCCCAGCAGCAACAGGTTCATGGTTTTCACCAACAACATGCTCAACGGCAAGAGGATGACCATCAGCATGACGAAAAGCAACATCTGGTCGCCCGACACCCGGGCAAACGACCCCAGCCCCCACACCACATAAGCCTTGATATCCTCCTCGGCAGAGAAGAACTTCAGCACACCGATAATGGCATTGGCCAGATAACCAATCATCACACCGATGATGAGCAATGTGACATTACCTTTCACTTTCTGTGAGATATAGGCTATCAGTCCCAGGATGGCCAACGAGCCGATGATGGCAGCCACCGACATCGCCACATCGCCCAAGTAGCCCAACCTACTGAGCGCGACACCACCCAACGATCCCGACAGGAGCACCACAAAGGCCACCCCCAACGAAGCGCCGTTGGAGATGCCCAGCACCGAAGGCCCTGCCAGCGGGTTATGGAAGACGGTCTGCATCTGAAGGCCACTCACCGCCAGTCCGGCACCCGCCACCAACGCGGTGAGGGCTTGTGGCACGCGCGAACTGAGCACGATGTTTCTCCATATCTCGTTCTCGCCACCATCGCCGAACAATATCCTGCAGATATCAGCCACGGGGATGCGCACCGTGCCCAGCAACAGGTTGAGTATAAACATGAGCACGATGGCAAGCACCAAGAAGAGGGTCAGCGTGAGGTTTTTTCTCATCGGCTTATTTCAGCAAATGGTAGAATGTGGGCTGATAGTCGGCGGGCATCAGTTCTGGATGGAAGATAGCCACGAGGTCGGCCAGCACCACGTCGGGACTGACAGGTGAAGTTTCGTAATATGGTGTTTTCTTCATGTTGCAGTAGATGACATGGTGGTCCTTGAAGGCCTTGAACAAGGCATTGCGCGGCTCCGATGCCTTCAGCGCGTCATAGGAAAAGTCTCCTGGAAAACTATTCAGTATACGCCAATAGTCGGCATTTGCCGCCGTGGCATACATCTTCTCATACTCGATGGGCACGCCGCCGGTGTTATTGTCTTTCATCACATATTCTGCTCCTGCGTCACGGAAAATCTGGGCGAGGTGGTTCTTCCCTCCCACAGCATACCAGTTGCCACCATGCATCTCTCCACTGAATACCGTGGGACGCTCCTTGGTGGCTGCCACCTTCTGTTTCAGTTCTAGGTAACGCTGCTCTATCTTTGCGAAAAGTTTGTCGGCCTCCTTCTCCTTGCCGATGAACATAGCCACATATTTGATCCACTCTGCCTGCCCCAATGGGTCGAGTTCCTTGTATCCCAAATGGGGGATGAGGGTGATGCCCGTCTCCTGAATGACATCATACCCTCCACGCTTGAAGGGGGAGATGAAAATCACCTGGGGATTGGCGGCAAGAATCAGTTCGGGGTCGAAATCACCTTCCATTCCTATCTTCACGATACCCCCTTCCTTCACGCGGCGGAGGATATCCTTATTAAACAGGTTTTTGGTTCCGGTGATACCCTTCACCACATCATGGGCATTCAGCGCGGTGAAGTTCGACAGTTGCAGCATCGTCATCACGATAGTGCGGTCGATGGGCACACGCACCTCGGTATAGCCCTCGGGAAGAGTGGCCCTCACATCCTTCGGCACCAGGGCGAAATGATAAGTGGCAGGCATGCGGTCTTTGTCTTTCTGGGGGTCGGCCACATCCACAAGTCTTACCCCGTCGGGCAACGTCTTCACCGTATACCCCTTGGCATAGCGGGGACCATTCACTGAGTCAGCACTCACGTCGCTGCTACCACCAGACGGTGTATGCTGCCGGCATGAGCAACATACGAGCACGGCTGCGCATATCGCGCAGAACGTCATCATCTTTTCCTTCATCTTGACAATTGTTGCGCCTGCGCCCTTACACCGAGAACACAAGCATGGTTAATCAATAGCAGAGGCAGGTCTTCTGACTCCGACCCTACCCCCAAGCGCCTTCCCGCCTGCATCCGACAGGCAGTGGCATATTGGCTTGGGAGCCATAAAAGGGTCATACAGCTGCGGGACAGTCGGGGAGTCTCACCCCGTTCCCTTTTCATCGCGCACGGCGAACCTCTGTGTTACAGCCTACAAATATAGGAAAAAACCTCGAATTATCAGCCTTTTGGTCGATGTTTTTAACATCCCCGGCAAATAAATGAGGCACGACAATGAAATGCAATGTGTATTTTTGTTGTCAATCATCCCCGTTATCCCTACTTTTTTGCTACCTTTGTGGCATATTTGCAAATGAACCACCATTATGCCATACACATACAAATATCCCAGGCCCGCCGTCACCGCCGACTGTGTAGTGATTACTTCCGAGGAAGAGCCGCGAGTGCTGCTCATCGAGCGTGGCGAAGAACCATTCAAAGGATGCTGGGCCATCCCTGGCGGATTCCTCAATATGGATGAGACAACGGAGCAATGTGCCATACGGGAGTTGGAAGAGGAAACCGGACTGAAGATAGACAAGGCAAAACAGATTGGGGCCTACTGCAAGGTAGACCGTGACCCACGAGGGCGCACCATATCCGTGGCCTACCTCGCCATTGTGGAACGGCCGTTAGAGGTAAGCGGACAGGATGATGCCGCCAAGGCGAATTGGTTTCCTGTCAACGCCCTTCCCCCACTTGCTTTCGACCATGATGAAATCATGGCCGACGCCATGACAAAATACGCCCAACTAAAACCTTAAATTTGGCGAACATCAACATCATGCTGATACTCCTTGCCATCGTCATCGTGGGCTACATGGCGGGCAAGTTGAAGTATATGGGAGGCGACTTCGACCGTCGCCTCTCCAACATCATCATCGACATCACTTGTCCTGCCCTCATCCTGTCATCGACAATGGGAGGGAAACTGCCCGACCGCAGCCTCATCCTGCCACTGCTGGGCATCAGCCTGCTTACGTATGTGTTGTTGGCCATCGCAGCATGGACGCTCCCACGATGGCTCACCAAGAAAAGTGAAGACCGGGGAACGGTGGGATTTGCGCTGATGTTCGGCAACGTGGGGTTTATCGGCTACCCTATCGTTGGCGCCATCTTCGGGCACGAGGCGGTGTTCTATGCCGCCATCCTCAACGTGGTAAACACTCTCTCGGTCTTTACCGCTGGCGTGATGTTGGTGAACGGAGAGAGACAGCGAATGGCATTTCAGTCGAAGATACTGGTAAGTACGCCGATGATATCGGCATATCTCGCCATTCTGATTGTGGCGCTGGGCATCGACAATATCCCCTCCGTCATCAGCCAGCCCATCACAATGATAGGCGGAATCACTGTGCCGGGGGCATTGCTGATCATTGGTTCGTCGATGTCGAGGCTGTCGTGGCGGATGATGCTCGGTTCGGGAGTGGTGTATGTCACCACCGCTTTCCGCCTGCTCATCCTGCCGTTGCTGTTGTATATTATCTTCCGTGCCATGGGTTTCGACTCTCTCGTCGTCAACATCAACACGCTGGTCATCGCTATGCCCGTGGCCACCTATGGCACCATTCTCTGTCTGAGATATGGTCGCGACACCGCGCTCATCACTGAAATCACCTTCATCAGCACGCTGCTCTCTGTGCTCACCATCCCCCTTGTGGCGCAGTTGCTCTTGGGATAGGTATGACAGAACATACTAACCATAAACACTTTATATATATGCCTGAAAAGAAAAACAGCCCTCACATCGGCCTTTGGACTCCTGCCGTCTATGCTGCTGCCCATGTGGCCAGAAGACTCCATCTTGGTCAATACGACAAGGGTGGCAACGACTATTTCACCTCACACTTGCTGAAAGTCGGTAGTGCTGGTGAAACGTGGAAACAGCAAGTCGTCGGCTTCCTCCATGATGCGGAGGAAGACACCCATCATGATGTTGACACCGTGCTGCGCATGGTCAAGCAACTGCTTCAAAAATGGAGTGAACACCCTGAAGACAAGTCGTGGATGGACATATTTAAGGGTCATGATATACCACCCTGTTCCAACGACGCCATCGTCTTCCCTACTGACGACGACTGGAAGGAAATAGCCGACGCCCTTCGTTTTCTCAACCACCATACAGAACCTGTGCGTGAGAAATATATCCAGCGATTCGGCGGCAACATCCTGGCTTTGCACGTCAAGATGAAGGATATGGAAAACAACATGGACATCTCAAGAATATCCCATCCAACCGCCAAGGACTATGAACGACTGGAGAGATACAAAGTGGAGTACGAGATGCTGAAAAAGATGCTGTCTGAATATGAGGGGAAAGAATAAACCTCATTAGCCTTCGGGGAATCTTCTGACGGGGAAATGACAAGAAAAAGAAAGTTTTTCGACATTTTTCTCTCGCTTGTGCCACGATTTGCCTGCGGCGAATCGTCTGGCGCTCGGAAAAAGTCCGAAAAATGGGATTTTTCGACATTTTTCTCTCGCTTGTGCCACGATTTGGGACAACCGACTTTTACTTTTGCTTCCGTAAACATGAAATTTAACTAAAAGCATACAAGATTATGGAAGCAAGGAAGAAGTTTTTTATGGATTGCCACTTGGCTGGCCGCAAATATCACGATGCCGACGAGGTGTGGGACAAGTTGAAAGTAGGTACGTTGCTCCGTCTGGAGCGTGAACTCGACAACCGCTACGACCCGGAAGCCGTGGCTGTCATCTTCGACGATGAAGAGATGGACGATTCGTTCTGCATCGGCTACATCCCCCGTGATAACAATGAGACCATCGCCGGTATACTCGAAATGGGCTGGACGGACATGTTCGAATGCCGCATCAGCAAAATCAATCCTGATGCACACCCAGAATCTCAAGTTCACCTGACCATCAAAATTGTAAGACGCAAGTGAATCACTAATACCATTCACTATGCCACAACAAGAAACAAACATCGTGAATATCGGTAGAGGAAGGTCCATCAGGATTCAAGTCAACTCAATGCCGTAATTTCATCAATCAAATAATAGAGTAATGAGCAAAGTGTTAGACTACACCAAACTCCGCGAAATGATCTCCCGCTGTCAGTGGACGTTTGCCAAGACGATGCCGTGGGCACCTCACGAGTATATCGTGCGAGGCAAATGTGCGCTGACAGAAGAAGAGTTCTTGTATTTCATCGATATGCAGCGCCGGTTCGGAATACATGAACACTGGGGAAAGTATTACCATCCCTATCTTTATATCGATGATTACAAATATTGGACGATGGGCGCACCTTATGAGGAAACCATTGTGATAAATAGGGCGAAGGTGGAAAATAACAGTTAAGAAAAAAGAGAAGGTTGTATTTCAGGCAATGGATGTGAAAAACAGTTTTGCTATCGGCTATGATAGCAAAAGATGATGATTTATGCTTTTTTATTGTTGCTCGATATGGGATACATCAAATAATTGTGTTATCTTTGCATGAGCGAGTTGAATAGATGACATTTTATGTGATAAAAACACTTTATTATGAAAAAAACAGTATCTTTAATTATCTTTACCTGCCTCGCACTGTCGTTAATGGCACAGAATGGCATCAAAGTGAACTATAAAGGTTCCAGGCCCACCATCACAGATTTTGTATGGGCCGCATTTCCTGCATTGAACTATGAAGACGAGGATGAGACTGGCGACCGTCCATGGAAAGCATTGGAAAATGCCATGAAACTTCACAGCAAAGGTCTTCCACTTGAGAAAGGAGAGACATTGACCATCGACACGAAAAACGGATATATCCTTTATGAACATTCAGGCGATGAAGACGCTGATTATATTTTCAGATTGGAAGCATGTTTCTGGAATGAGTCGGACGGAAAACACAAACTAATCGCTTTTAACGATATGGCGAGTTACACAGAGGGAAAGCCATGTATAACCGAACTGAGTGACATGCGTTTTTTTCGTTACAATAATGCCACGAAACGTATGGTAGGTTGCGATCCTCCCGGATTCGAAATTGAATACGGCGGCATATATGAACTGCCGCGTGTAGGTAAAAACATTATTTACATTAAATATCATGACGACGGCACCACCGAACGGAGAGTGCTAAAATGGAATGGAAGACGATTTGCATTTTAGTCTGATTGGATGAATATGAAAAGAAATCTTATACTACTAAGCCTTGCCCTGATGTTTGTGGCATGCGGACAGAAGACAGAACAAAAAGAGGATACTATGGATTCAACAGACGTTGTAAAGATGGCTCTTGCAGGTAACGGAAAGATTGACCTGAACGCCCTGCAATGGACCCGTGAACCAAAAAGTGTCGAGATGAAAGGTGACACCATCACTATCACGACTGCTCCTCACACCGACTTGTGGCAGCGTACATACTATCATTTCCAGAACGACAATGCCCCCGTACTACAGATGAAAACACGAGAGAAGTTTTTCAGTTTTGTGGTGAAAACCGACTTCACACAAAGTCATCACCGTTTCGACCAGTGCGGCATCGTGATGTATCTCGACAGTGAGAACTGGCTGAAAGGATCTGTGGAATATGAGAACGAGGAGTTTCAGCATCTTGGCAGTGTGGTGACCAACAATGGCTATTCGGATTGGGCCACGACAGCCATCCCCGCTGATGTGAAGACGATGTGGTATCGTTTCTCCCGCCGTGAGGACGACTATTGTATCGAGTGCTCCACCGATGGCACGAACTTCAGCCAGATGCGTATCTGCCACATGTATGCAGGTGCAGAGAAAATCAGTTTCGGCATCTATGCCTGTTCGCCTGAGGAGTCCTCTTTCACGGCAGTTTTTTCCGACATAAAGATTACAGAATGCGCCTGGAAGGCACATGATGGACAGCAACCAGATGCTTAGTGGTGAAGAGCCAAAGAAATCACGATGAAAAAATACGGATTATTGTTTATGGTGTTTTGGGCTGCCATGTCGTTGATGGCAGCAGCAGAACTGCCTGTCGTGCGTATCACCACCACGACAACCCTCTCCAGCAAGAAGAAAGTGCCGGCACGGATGCAGGCAGGAACGTATGACGGCGCCATCGGCATCAAGTTGAGAGGAAACAGTTCGCTCAGTTTCAACCAGAAAAAATACACCATAGAACTTCGTGACGAGAATGGTAAAGAAAAAGACTTCTCCTTGTTGGGGTTGCCTGCCAATAGCGACTGGGTGCTGCTGGCTCCCTACAACGACGTGTCGATGATGAGAGACCCCATGGCGTTTCAACTGTGGAGAGACATGGGACATTGGGGCCCAAGAACGGAAATGGTGGAACTGTATGTCGACGACGACTACCGCGGCATCTACATCCTGAGCGAAGCCATCAAGCGGGGAGAACAGCGGGTGAATGTCTCAAAACTGAAAAAGACGGATATAGAAGGGCGTGAACTGACAGGAGGATATATCCTTCGAATAGATGCCTATGATGAGGACGATGCCACGTTCGCGTCGAAAGTGCCGGGAATCGGAGAGGGTCTCATAACCAGCCAGATAGTGTGGTCGTGCATATACCCAAAGAAAAAAAACCTGCAAGAAGAGCAATTGGCCTACATAAAGGCCTTTGTCGACTCCGTAGAACTCACCATCCAATCGGAGCACTTCACCGACCCACGATGGGGATATGCCCGTTTTATCGACGTGCCTTCGTTTGTGGATTATTTCATCCATACCGAACTGAGCCTGAATGCCGACGGATACAAGCGAAGCGCATACTTCTACAAGGAAAAGGACAAGGAGGACGGAAGTATCGGGAAACTATTCGCAGGACCTGTTTGGGACTATAACCTGGCTTATGGTAACTGCAATTTCTGCAATGCGAACAACATTGAGGCATGGTGCTTCGAGGGTGGCAACACCCAGCCCACTCCTGCCCTATGGCAACGGTTGTTGCAGGACCCGTCGTTCCGCAAGGCTGTTAAAAAACGGTATAAGGAATTGAGGAAGGGAATATTAAGCGACGAGGCCATCGGCAAAAACATCGATGCGCAAGCGAAATTGCTCCAGCCGTATGTGGACCGCCATTTCAAAAAATATCCGGAATTGTTGGTAACCGAGGAGCAGAAAGCCAATTTCAAATCAGGAACCTTCGGCGGATTTCCCTTCGGCGGTTTCCCTCCTATGGGTAATGACTCCATCCCCGGAGCATTCGGCGGATTCCCCTTCGGCGGTTTCCCGCCTATGGGCAACGACTCCATCCCCGGAGCATTCGGCGGATTCCCCTTCGGCGGTTTCCCGCCTATGGGCAACGACTCCATCCCCGGAGCCTTCGGCGGATTCCCCTTCGGCGGATTCCCACCTATGGGCAGCGACTCCATCCCCGGAGCATTTGGAGGCTTCCCCTTCGGCGGTTTCCCGCCTATGGGCAATGACTCCATTCCCGGAATGTTCGGAGATTTCCCTTCAATGGAAGGATTTTCGATGGAAGGATTTGGCGGTTTTGGAGATGCCATCGGTATGTTTGCAGCCTATCGTGTGTGTTCATACGATGAGGAAATAGCCGTGCTGAGGAAATGGCTAGTCGACCGGCTTGCCTTCCTCGACCGCAACATCGAGCGTTTTGACAAAGACTTTGAACCCCGTGTTCAGGAACTGAAAGAAATCACCATTCCCCAGTTCAACGGTTTCCCCTTCTTCCGATAGAGTGGATTCAGGCGCCATATGCAGATATAGAGAATATAATTGAAAACCAATAAAGTCAAGATGAAAAGAACATTGCTATTTTTCCTGATGTTGGCTATTTCGATAATCAGTCGGGCTGGCGATCGGCTGTCTGCCCTCCCCTATCCAATCCTTGGCGGCGAGTTGAGTAATTCGGCCACCACGTCGGTGGAGGACATCGACGAAGTGATGCCACGAATGAAAGCCTTGGGGCTGAACACCGTACTCGTCCCGGCTTATTGGGAACTAATGGAACCTGTGGAGGAACAGTTTGACTTCACCCTTATCGACCGAACCATCGATGTGGCACGCCAAGAGCAGTTGCACGTCATATTCCTCTGGTTCGGCGCATGGAAAAACAGCATGTCGTGCTATGCGCCAGGATGGTTCAAGCAAGACACCAAACGATTTCCCAGAGCCGAGACCGCTGAGGGAAAGCCGATGGAGATAGCATCGTGCTTCAGCGATAACGTGCTGCAGGCCGACCTGAAGGCATTTTCTGCCTTGATGAAACACATCAAGGAACGCGACCCTCAACGCGAGGTAGTCATCATGATGCAGATAGAGAACGAGATTGGCATGCTGGAGTCGGCACGCGACCATTCGCCTATGGCCGAGAAAGCCTATCAGAAGGAGCGCTGGGCAGAGCGGTATGGTACGGATGACTATGCCGATGAGCAGTTCATGGCACTATACTATGCCCGCTACGTGGAACACCTGGCCAAGGCAGCACGACAGATTCACGACATGCCACTCTATGTCAATGCCGCCATGAACAGCCGCGGACGCCGTCCGGGAGAATACCCTTCGGCAGGACCGCTTGCCCATCTCATCGACTTCTGGCGCGAGGGTGCTCCAAGCATCGACCTGCTCGCCCCCGACATCTACGACACAGGGTTCAAGTCGTGGGCAGCGCAATATGCCATGCCCCAGCGACCACAAGATGGCGGCAAGGTGAAAAACCGTCTCTTCATTCCTGAGAGCCGTTGTTGTGAGAACAGTGGCGTGCGTGCCCTCTATGCCTTTGGCGAGCATCAGGCTTTAGGCTTCAGTCCCTTTGCCATCGACCAGGCAAGTTCGGCTGAAACGGCTTCTGTGACGAAAGCCTATGCATTGTTACGGCAGATATTCAACTATCAGTCATCCATATTCAATTCGAAGACATGGGGATTACTTTTCGACCAGGAAGACAAAGAGCGTGTCATCGATGACAACGGTGTGGTGATGACCTGCCGGCATTTCTTCACCCTGCCGTGGGATCCACGTGCCACCGATGGCAGTGTCTGGCCCGAGGGTGGCGCCATGCTCATCCGACTTGGAAAGTACGACTATCTTTTGGCAGGGAGTGGCGTGGTCGTAGACTTCAAGACTCCCACAGAGAAACAGCAGGAACAGCAGAAACTACTGGGTGAGGACGGTTTTGCCGAGGCAGGCAACACCCCTGGCCAATCGTCAAAGGCAGGAAAACGATTTCACGGCAAGCGCCTTGGCCTGCTCTCCGTCGACGAGGTAAAGGTTGACAGCGAAGGCAAACTGAAATACCTGCGTCGCCACAATGGCGACCAAAGCCATCAAGGACGCCACGCCCGCATCAGCGTAGGTGACTGGAAATTGCTTCACATCCGGCTCTATGAATATGAATGATGGCAGGACGTGGATACTTGCTGAAGAGGATTTATACTGGAGCCAGGGTGCATTGGAGATGATTGAATGCATCGGTGCACAAAACTGGCTGTTTACACAAGTCTAACATAAAAAAGTGCTATTATGAAAGAAAAAGTATTACAGGCCATGCGCGAGTTCGGCGCTCCCGTGAACGCAGGCAAGATTGCAGAGATTACCGGTATTGACCGAAAGGAAGTGGACAAGGCTTTCGCTGAATTGAAAAAGGAAGGTGCGATAGTGTCGCCTGTCCGTTGCAAGTGGCAGCCCGCTTGATGAACTCTCACGGCATATCCCCTTTGGCCTATGCCGTTTCCCCGATTAACGGAGACACTCAAATCTTTAATTGGGCGGTGAGCAAGGTGACTGAGCCTATGGCAGGAAAACACTGATACTAACCGCCCTTTCCTACCCTAAAACAATAAAGAGCAACATAGCAATGTTCAGATGTCACTATAAGTAGTATACCTACTAACCTGAAAAGAGTGGCCCAAAGCAGGGCATCCCTTCCAGCACCCCTTTGAAGGAATACCCGACAGATGGTGCTGCCCATGCTGCAAGCACAAAAAGGAGAAATACGTAACTGTAGAAGAATAAAAATCATATTATGGAAATCAAAGCAATAAAATTCAGAAAAGAAGGCTTCTATACCCAGCCCTTCGTTATGGGCGGTGAAGAGGGTATGGAGAAGTTTGACAAGAACATCCGCTATCGCGGCAGTTTGCAGAACTATCTGATTGATACAGGCAGCGAGGTGATTCTAGTAGATACAGGAATCCCTGCTGGTACGCCTGAGGAAGTACCCGACGAGAATTCTCTGGCCTTTACCGGCAAGGATATCTGCACCTACATGGAGGCTTTTGCGGCACTTGGCTACAAGCCTGAACAGGTAACGAAAATCCTGCTCACCCACCGTCATGCCGACCACTCGGGCGAATTGAAAAGTTTCCCCGACGCGAAGGTCTATGTGAATAAGGATGAAATGGATGCCGCTGAACTACAGGGACTCACCAACCTCGTGCCTGTCAGTTATACCGATGGAGCATACTACAATTTCCCCGAAAGTCAGAAAATCGCTGACGGCATCTACCTCATCAAGGCCAAGGGCCATACCAAGGGCAACAGCATCATCATCGTAGAGAACGAGGGCTTGTTCTACATGCTTCATGGCGACATCACCTATGTGGACGAGGCACTCTATGAGGACAAACTGTCGGTGGTCTTCGACGACCGGCCCGCCGCCCGCGAGACACAAGACCGCATCCGCGAGTTCATCCGCAAGCATCCCACCGTCTATTGCGGTACCCACACGCCCCAAGGCTATGAGAATCTGGAGGCCAAGCGTGTCATGGACCTCGACAACCCCGTACCCACCATCCTGGCAGAAGTCGATTTCTCCAAGCAGGAGGCCAGCGGCAAGTACGTCTGCTCTATCTGCGGCTACGTCTATGACCCTGCTGAGCACGATGGTGTAGCATTTGAGGACCTGCCCGACGACTGGCGTTGTCCCCGTTGCAAACAGCCGAAGACAAAGTTCAATAAGGCATAAGCAATTTTTACATCATGGTATTCGGCAATACCGGTGCCATCCGTCAGATTGCAACCAACCCCAAGACCGGGTTTTACGCCTTCAAGGCCCATACACTCTGCATCGAGTGTATGCTGGTGAACGACAATTTCTTAAAGTGACATTAACTGATTGGATAGACTGCTATCTTATATTGTGCGTGTAGTGGTGTGGCTCTCAGGCTTCACCAAGACCTTGTCGCGCCTGGGGCTGTGCCATTACGAGGAACACGCCAAGGGGCAACCATTGAAAATTCTACTCGTAGGCTACAACGGTGCCCGGAACACAGGGGCCGACGCCCGCGTGGTGGCACTGACACAGCAACTGGAGCAAACACTGGGTACCGAGGAGGCCGTGCTGACGGTGATGACACTCGACACGGAGAGCGTCGGTGGGTATTTCTCCAAGTCGGTACGCTTGTTGCACTTTACCACCGTTTTCATTTTCTCGTTACTGAGAGCCTGCAGCACCCATCATGTAGCCATTCTGTGCGAGGGTTCCACGCTGACACCGACATTTGCCGATGCACTCTGCGTGTTCTTCTGCGAGGCATCAGGAATTATGAGGCGTCAGGGTAAGCCATGCATTGCCTACGGTTCGGAAGTGGGCAGACTCGACGGATGGCTGGCACGCCTGAGCAGTGACCTGTGCCGCGACACCTATTTCATGGTGCGCACGGAGGAGTCGTTGCACAACCTGCAAGCCATCGGACTCAAAGGACATGTGGGAACCGACACTGCCTGGACTTTTCAGGACAGCGAGAGCGAGCAGTGGGCACGTCAGCAGTTGGCAGATGCCGGTTGGGACGGTAAACAGCCCCTGATGGGAGTTGCACCAATCAACCCCTTTTGCTGGCCCGTGCGCCCTTCGCTATGGCGGTGGCTAAAAGCAGTGGCAACCCGTGATTTCTCGCTGCAATACGACAAACTCTACTTCTTCAGCGACAGTATGGAGCGGCGCCAGCAGTTCGAGCGCTACCTCTCGGCGATGGCTTCCGCTACCAATCAATACGCCAAAGAGCATGGAGCCTTTGTGGTGATACTGGGAATGGAACAGTTGGATTCACGCGTGTGCAAACAACTGGAGCAGCGGATAGATGTGCCCCACATGGTGAGCACATCGAAGACCTGCAACGTGTTTCAGATGACAGGTCTGCTACGCCAACTGAACATCCTGCTCACATCGCGCTATCATGCCTCAGTGCTCAGTATGGAGCATGCCTGCCCCATCGTGGCGGTATCCATAGACGCCCGATTGAATGGTGTGATGCACGAGGTAGGACTAGACGAACAATATCTGCACCATGCGAGTGACACCCATCTGGAGAGCCGCATCATAGCATCGCTCAAAATGGCCGATGAACAGCAGGAGGACATCAAGCAGAAGATAGAGTGCCAACTGGCAATATATAAGAGCAAGACAAAGGAGATGAGTCAATTTTTCAAAACATGGCAGAAGGAGCAGTTTTCATAACGGGCGCTACAGGACTGTTAGGCACAGAGGTGGTCAGCCGGTTGTTGACAACAACCGACAGGGATATTTATGCACTGGTACGTGCCAACTCAGAGACAGAGGCTGCCAGCCGACTGCGCTCGCTCTGGTGGGACGATGCCGTGCTTGCCGACGCCGTAGGTAAGCGCAATCACGCTGTGGTGGGTGACATCACGAAGCCCCTTGACGTCACTTTGCCCGCCAACATCACCCATGTCATCCACTGCGCAGCCGAGACAGGCCTTCAGAAGTCGCGTGAACACCTGTGGAACATCAATGTGGAGGGTACACGGCGAATGGTGAGTATGGCAGAAAAACTGCCTCGACTACAACGTTTCACTTACGTCTCCACAGCCTATGTATGTGGCACGCAGCATGGACGTATCATGGAGGACGCACCGCTTACCGACAGTTTCTATAGTCTCTACGAACAGAGCAAGGCCTCTGCCGAGGCCATCGTCAGAGATTCGACATTGCCCTACATCGTCTGCCGGCCAGGCATGATAGTGGGCAACAGCCAGACAGGTCGCACACGCAACTTCAACACCGTCTATTACGTGCTGAAACTGATGTTGCAGGGCAAACTACATGTGGTGCCTGTGAGCAGCAGACAGCGTGTAAATGTCGTGCCCGTGGACTATGTAGCCCAACAAGTGGCCGACCTCACGATGAAACCATCGGCTGCCGGAAAGACCTATCATCTGACAGCCCCTGCCGACCGACTGCCACAGGTGGGCGAACTGGTGGCTGCCGTTTGCTTGTGGGCCAAGGAACACCTGAATACCGACATATCCAAACCACTCTGCATACCCCTGCCCATGCTGCGCACCATCGGCAAACACTACAACGCTGGACGAGAGGCCAAAAGCCGTTCGCTGCTGTCGAACCTCACGGCGCTGATGCCGTACTTCCTCGACGACCACGTGTTCGACCGCACCAATACCGAGCAGCATACTGGGCCTTACACGCTCGACTGGCGAACCTTCCTGCCTACACTGCTGGCGTATGCCTGCCGACAGAATTTCATGCGGTTGTCTGACCAGACTGTGTTCCAACAAGCCGTGAAACGTCGCGAGAGCCGTCATTATCCTATTACTTATTATGACATCGGTGCCCAGGGAACGAAGCGCATCACGGGCCAGGAGATGAACGCCATCATCGGCCACTATGTAGAGCGACTCCAGGCACTAGGTGTGAAGGTTGGCGACAGGGTGGCTATCTCTGGCATCAACTGTGCCGAACATGCCGCCATCGACAATGCCATAGGACTTCTTGGAGCCGTCAGCGTGCCCATCTACTATACTACGCCTGCCGATGAAATCGAACTGCTCATCAGCAAGAGCGGTGCCCGCTGGTTTTTCGTGGGGGATGAACGTGTGATGAAGAATGTAGAAGCGCTATCTTCCGATGTGCAGGTAATCCCCTTTGGACCTTTGAGCCCCTCGAGAGGGGGCGGCATAAGCAGGGGGCAAGCCATTGCAACCCCTACAGCGATGCCACAGACCACCTACAGCGGGGAACTCGCCACTATCCGCTACACTTCTGGCACCACAGGCGAACCCAAGGGGGTGATGTTCAACTACAGTCAACTCAAATGGATGGGACAGGTGCTCACCAACCTGCTGTCGTGGCGCGACCGCAACAGCGAGATGCGCTATCTGTCGTTCCTGCCCATGAGTCATGTGGTAGAGGGTATTCTGGCTGCCTACGCGCCCTATTGTATGTTGTGCCGCGCCAAGGTATACTACCTCACCGATTTCCATTTGCTTACCCATGCCCTACCACAGGTGCGCCCCACGGTGTTCTTCTCCGTGCCCCGTTTCTACGAGAAACTGTGGGAGCAGATAGAACAGAACGCCATCGGGCGGCGATACCTGAAGATGCAAGACGGGTGGCTGAAACGCCTGACGGGAGGTCTGCTGCGTCGTGCCGTATTGCGCAAGGCGGGACTCGACAAGTGCTCTCAACTGTTGGTTGGCTCGGCTCCCATCAGTGAGGAACTGTTGCATCGTTTCCGCTCTTTAGGCATCGAGATTCATAATGCCTACGGACAGACCGAAGCGCCACTCATCACCCTCAACCGTCTAGGGCATAACGTCATCCCCAGCATCGGT
>JAEEGL011456862.1_pt1 | contig 35104 bp, 27 predicted proteins | sample 9134231 | NCBI WGS metagenome assembly JAEEGL01 (sample SAMN16246548, study PRJNA631951) | gut metagenome | biome: gut microbiome; feature: rumen; material: fiber-attached | host: Bos | place: Iran: Karaj | collected 2018-10 | reverse complement strand
GGTAGTTGGCGGTAGCAACGGGATTGTAGAAGTTGTTGGTGAAGCCAACCGACTCGGGCGAGCCGTAGTGGGTGGGGAAGGTGGCATCGTTTTTCTCATCCATCACGGGATAGATGCCGGGTGCGTTGAAGGCCTGCTGCCATGCCGCATTGTTGGGCGAGCGCTGCTTGCCCTTGGAGAAGATGCCGTTGAAGCCGACTTTAAGCCAGTTGGTGGCCTCGTAGTCGATGGCGGCACGGAAGTTCATGCGCCTGTAGTAGTTCTTCACGTTCATGACACCATCCTGATGCAGGTAGTTGATACCCAGCGAGTAGGTGGCCTTCTCGCCACCACCGGTGATGGTCAGGCTGTGGTCGGTGATGATTGCTGTGCGCAGCAATTCCTTGTACCAATCGGTGTCAGAGCCATAGGTCCAACTGTGGAAATCGTTGCCCGAATAGCTGCCACCATAGCGGTCAATCGAGGCTTTCATCGTCGATACATAGGCATCGTAATTGGCCTCCATCAGCATTGTGGCATATTCGCTCGAGTTGGCCATCTTCAGCACGTTGGTAGCCTTCTGGATACCGACGTAGCCGTTGTAGGTAATCTTGGCAGGCTGGTTTTTGTTACCGTGTTTGGTAGTAATCAGCACAACACCATTGGCGGCGCGAACACCATAGATGGCGGCTGCCGACGCATCCTTCAGTACCGACATGTCGGCGATGTCGTTGGAGTTCAGGAAGTCGATGTTGTCGTAGAACATGCCGTCAACAACATACAGCGGGCTGCCGCTCGTGAACGAACCGTTACCGCGGATGTGCACTTTGGGACCCTCACCGGGAGTACCGCTGTTGACAACGTTCACACCGGCTACCTTGCCTTGCATGGCGGCCATGGGAGATGACGAGGGCACGGCGAGCAGTTCTTCGCCCTTGACTACGGCAATGGGGGCAGTCAAGTCTTTGGCCTGTGCAGAACCGTAACCGATAACGACCACTTCGTCAAGGTTGCGCACGTCATCCATAAGTTGGACGTTCATCATTTCACTGGCTTTCATCTCCACAGCTTGCATGCCCATGTAGGTGAATTTCAGCGTAGCGCCGTCGGGAACATTGGCAATCTCAAAGTTGCCGTCAAAGTCGGTGACAGCACCCATCGTGGTCCCCAGGACCTTGACGGTAGCACCGATCACGGGCTCGTTGACCTGGTCAACGACCGTACCTCTCACCGTCAATGCCTGTACGCTCACAATGGCGCAAGAAACGACGAGCAAGAGCATGAGAAGTCTTTTTTTCATTCGCTTGTTATTTAATGTTAATGGTTAAAAATAGAGTTACTTGTCACTTTTCGCTACAAATATACATATTATTTACAAATACGAAAGATTTTAGTAAAAAAATCAACAAAAAATGACAGAATATCATTATTTTTGTAATTATTTCCATCAAAATGAGACAAAATCGGGCGTTTTTGATTTCTGATGTATATATGACAGGTGAGATTTCAAAATATACTTTAAAATTTGCCCTCGTGGATGAAAAATGTTACTTTTGCGGTAACTAATGAAATAACCACCGCTCTCATGAAGACAGGAATGGTCATAATGAGAGCAATAGCAGTATGAACTGAACATGAGGATTGGATTATTTGGCGGGTCATTTGACCCGATACATATCGGTCACGCGATTATTGCCCAGCACATTATAAGTAGTGGGGTAGTGGACCGATTGTGGTTCTTGGTCTCTCCCGTGAACCCGCTGAAGGTCGATAAGGTGCGTCAGGTGTCCGACACCGACAGGCTGAGGATGGTCGAAATGGTGTCACGACCGATGGAAGGCGTGGAAACGTCAGCCTTTGAGTTCACGATGCCTAGACCGTCTTACACCATCGATACGCTTAACGCGCTGCAGGAAAAGTTCCCCGATGACGAGTTTTCCCTGGTCATCGGTGCCGACAACTGGGAACTCTTCGGCAGATGGCGCAACAGCGAGGAGATACTTGCCAAGTACCATGTGCTCGTCTATCCCCGTTTAGGCCATAAGGTGACGATTCCTGATGGTCTGAAGGACCGTGTAGTCCTCGTTGATGCCCCTATCATCGAGCTGTCCTCTACCGAGATTCGTGAAAGGCTGGCCAACGGTCAAAGTGTGCGCTACCATGTCCCCGACGAAGTTCTGGGATATATTGAAAGGCATGGCCTGTATCGATCAGAGCCCAAAGATGGGTAATGATGCCTCAACTAGAGACAGTGTTAATCTATGCCGTGGCTCCCGCCACGGCCACTAAACTAAAACGAATTAATGGATAAACTGACACCTAACGAATTGGCGTTTATCGCCCTTGCCAACGAATATTGCCATGCCATGGAGCGTGCCATCGAGTGTGAGTCACGAGAGGCATTTGTCGCACAGATGCTCAAGCTGTTACCACGCCTGTACATGACCATCACTGATATCGACGACGACATCTATAGTGAAGGATTCATCGACTCGGCGCTTGAAGAGGACGTGTATGACCTGGTGCGTGGACGTGTGGCTCAGGTGATGGCCGAGGAGGACATCTATCTTGAGGTATTCCTTGAGGATATGAAATACAGCGACACGCCCATCTCGGCATCGATATCTGAAAACCTCGCTGACCTCTATCAGGAGTTCTTCAATCTGATTCATTCGGTTCAGGATGCCCTTACCGAGACCCAGCACGAGATGCTGTGCCAGTGCAAGGTTAATTTCATCAACTATTGGGGGCAAACCCTGTGCAACGTACAACGTGCGTTAAATGCTGTTTATTACGGAATTTAAAATTAATAATTAAATAATTATGAGTAAGTTAGCTGATAAATATGTATCTTCGTTGCTGGAATTCTTGGATAACAGTCCTTGCAACTTTCTGGCAGTGGACACCGTGAAGAAAATCTTGACAGCCAATGGCTTCAAGGAGAAGAAAATCGACGACAAGATGGATGCCAAGGCTGGTGAGAAGTTTTTCTTTACCAAGAATGACAGCGCCATCTTTGCAGTGCAGGTAGGTAAGAAGAAACCAGCTGACACAGGTTTCAAGATTATCGCTGCACACAGCGATTCGCCCTGCTTCAGAATCAAGCCTGCTGCCGAAATTCCCGGTGATGGCGGTATCCTGCGCCTGAACACCGAGGTGTATGGTGGCCCGATTCTCTATACCTGGTTTGACCGTCCCTTGTCATTGGCTGGCCGTGTGATTCTCAAGGGTAAGGATGCCCTGCATCCCGTGACTAAGCTCCTGAAGATTGAGCGTCCCCTGATGTGCATTTCACACCTCGCCATCCACTTCAACCGTGCTGTCAACGAGGGTAACCACCTTTCGAAGCAGAAGGACATGCTGCCCATCCTTGCCAAAATCAACAAGGACATGGAGTGGCAGAACACTTTGCTCAATCTTGTTGCTGATGAGTTACAGGTTGAAGTGGCTGATATCCTGGACTTTGACTTGATGCTTTATGACGTGAGCAAGGCAAGCCTGTTCGGTCTTAACAACGAGTTTATCTCGGCTGGGCGTCTCGATGACTTGAGCATGGTGCATGCCGCCATCACCGCCATCACCGAGGCTAAAGATAAAGACGCGACGCTGGTGGCAGCCATCTTTGACAACGAGGAAACGGGTAGCGGAACCAAGCAGGGTGCTCACTCGCCTGTGCTGGGCAACATGCTGCTGAGGCTCGTGATGGCATTGGGTGGTGACTTTGAGGACTTTGGTCGGGCCGTTCACCGTTCGTTCATGGTTTCGGCTGACAATGCCCATGCCTTCCATCCCAACTATCCCGAGAAATATGATCCGACCAACCATCCCTCGCTTGGTGGAGGTCCGTGCGTCAAGGTCAATGCCAACTGCAAGTACATGAGCGATGCCCATTCGGCAGCCATCTTCAGGAGCCTCTGTGAACGCGCTGATGCTCCGTTCCAGTACTTCGTTAACCACAGCGATGTGGCTGGTGGTTCGACCTTGGGCAACATCCTCACGGGCCAGCTCGATATCGAGGGCGTTGACGTGGGCAACCCCGTGCTGGCTATGCACTCGGTGCGCGAGACCGGTTCATGTGACGATCACGTGAACATGATTAAAGTGATGAAACAGTTCTTCTCTTGATAGCATTGTTGTGGCAATGCCACGACATCAGGTATCAGACAACTGTCGTGACGACATCGCGACATACTAAACATATATGTTATGGTGAGTTATTTGCAGGTAGAGGGGTTGAGCAAGGCGTTCGGCGTCGATGTGCTCTTCGAGGATCTGACCTTTGGTATTGCCGAGGGTGAGAAAATCGGGCTTATCGCCAAGAACGGCACTGGCAAGTCTACCTTACTCGACATCTTGGCAGGTATTGCCTCGCAGGATAGCGGCACGGTCATCTACCGCAACAACCTGCGGGTGGGGTACCTGCCGCAGTTGCCTGACTTGGGCGGTGCGCACACTGTACTCGATGCCTGCCTGCATGGCGAGGACCCGCGTTCAGGTGCTATTCATGCCTATGAGGAGGCCCTGCGCTCGGGCGACAGTGATGCGATGACTGCCGCCATCCAGGCGATGGATGCCAATGTGGCGTGGGACTACGAGGAGCGCTTCAAGCAGATTCTTACCCAACTCAAAATCACCGACTACAACCAGCCTGTCAAGGAGTTGAGCGGTGGACAGGTCAAGCGTGTAGCGCTGGCCCGCCTACTCATTGATGACCCTCAGATGCTCATCCTTGACGAGCCGACCAACCACCTCGATATCGACATGATTGAGTGGCTGGAGAACTACCTGCAACGCAGCCGTGTCACCCTGCTAATGGTGACCCACGACCGCTACTTCCTGGACAACATCTGCAACCGCATCCTGGAAATGGACCAGCACAGCATCTTCTCCTACAATGGTAACTATAACTATTATTTGGAGAAGCGTGCCGAACGCATCGAGGCACAGAATGCCCAGGTGGAACGTGCCCGCAACCTGCTGCGCACCGAGTTGGACTGGATGCGCCGTCAACCGCAGGCGCGCGCCCACAAAGCGCAGTACCGCATCGACGCCTTCTATGACCTGCAGGAACGAGCACAACAACGACGAGATGACGGCGAGGTGGAATTGAACGTCAAGAGCGCCTACATCGGCAAGAAAATCTTCACAGCCCACCATGTCAATAAGCGCTTTGGCGATAAGGTAATTCTTGACGATTTCAATTACACCTTTGCCCGTTTTGAGAAACTGGGCATCGTTGGTGACAACGGCGTGGGAAAGACCACGTTCATTAAACTGCTGCTCGATATCGTCAAGCCTGACAGCGGGTACTTCGAGATAGGCGAAACAGTAAAGTTTGCCCATTACAGCCAGGAAGGTATGCACTTTGATGAGGGCAAGCGGGTGATTGATGCTGTGCGTGATGTGGCTGAGTACATCTATTTCGATGAGAAGCACCACTACACTGCCATGGCGTGGCTCAACCACTTTCTGTTCTCGCCGCAGGACCAGCAGAAGTTCATTGCCAAATTGAGCGGTGGCGAGCGACGCAGGCTCTATCTGGCCATGGTGCTGATGACCAAACCCAATTTCCTCATCCTCGACGAGCCGACTAATGACCTTGACATCTCCACACTGGAGATTCTCGAGGAATACTTGTCACAGTTCAATGGCTGTGTCATCATTGTGAGCCACGACCGTTTCTTTATGGACCGCACTGTGGATCATACGTTTGTGTTTACAGGAAACGGTCATGTGAAGGACTTCCCGGGCAATTACAGCGAGTATCGCGCCTGGAAGCAACGACACGAACAAGAAGCAGCCCAACTCGCTAAGGAGCAGGAGGTTGCAAAGCCAAAGGAAAACACCTGGGCCAATCGCAGCGAACAGAAACGTCTGACTTACAAGGAACAAAAGGAACTCGAACAGCTCAATATTGACATCGAAGCCCTCAACAAGGAGAAAGCCGAATTAGACGCCCTGTTTGCCAGCGGTGAGACTCTCGACGATGTGGCTGCCAAAGCCGCTCGTTACCAAGAGGTTAAAGACCTCCTGGACGAGAAAGAACTGCGCTGGCTGGAGCTCTCTGAGAGTTAGTTAGGGCTGAGGTATTATAGAATGCGTAAGCCAACTATTAACTTTAAACTTTAAACTATTAACTAAAAAATGTACGGTCTGGTTGACTGCAATAACTTCTTCGTTTCCTGCGAGCGCCTGTTTGACCCTCGGCTCAACGGAAAAAAAGTCGTTGTCCTTTCCAACAATGACGGTTGTGTCATTGCCCGCAGCAACGAGGCCAAGGCCGTTGGTATCCCGATGGGTTGTCCCGCCTTCAAAATCAAGGAACACACTGACCCTAGCCAGATTATCCAGTTGTCGGCGCGTCACATCCTGTATCGCGATTTGTCCAACCGCGTGATGAGCCTTGTGGGTGAGGAGGTGGATAATCTGCAGATTTATTCGGTTGACGAGGCATTTTTCAGGCTACCACATGAGGATGTCGAGACGAGCCATCGTGTGATGGCGGGACTTGTCAAGATAATTCGGCAGTATGTCGGCATCCCAGTCAGTATCGGTTTTGCACCTTCTCGAACACTTGCCAAGGTCGCCAACCATATCGCCAAACGTGACCCCAGGATTACTGATGGCGTTTATTGGCTGGTGAGGCCCGAAGCGATAGACATCATCCTGAGGCGTACCCCCATCGGTGATGTTTGGGGCATCGGACGGCGATTGGCGGTTTCTCTGCAATCGCGTGGTATCAAGACGGCAGCCGACTTCGTGAAAATGCCGCCGTCATTGGTACGGTCGTTATATTCGGTGACCTTGGAGCGCACCCAGCGGGAGCTTATGGGGCATGACTGCCAGATTGCTAATCCTGTCACCATTGCCCACAAGACGATTATGACGTCACGCACTTTTGGCAAAGTGCTCACTAGCCGCGATGAGATAGCCGATGCGGTGGTCAGTTTTGCCGAGCGCACAGCTCGCCAGTTGCGTGATGAGGGCAGCGTAGCCGGGAGTGTGATGACCTATGTGCGTGGGGACCATTTCCGAGAGGATTTACCGTTTTATTCCAACTCCTGCCAATTGCGTCTTGACACCCCGTCAAGTGATACGATGACCATAGTACGGCAGGCACTCAATGCATTGAATTTCATTTGGAAGGACGGCTTCGGTTATCGTAAGGCAGGCGTTATGGCCCTTGACATTCAGCGAGGTACCGCCATACAACTTAATCTCTTTGACCCCGATGACCATGGCAAACTGCGTCGCTTGATGACGAGCATCGACGGTATCAATAACATGTATGGTAGCCGCTCTATCAAACTCGCTCCTGGTCTTAAACGGGGCGAGTGGGCACCAAATCAAAATCACTTCAATACCACAAGTAAAACCCTCCATTTCTACACCGGCATGATAACGACGTGACTTGACTGTCTTTTTGAGTTGCATGCTTGCTGGTTTTCTAAGGTTTTCCCGTTTGTTTCTTCTGCTGATGCACTTTTTTTAGTGTTTTTTTCAGCAAATCGAGCAAAATGCTAAGAAGGTGCCCTAAAAATCAAAAAATAATTGTCATCTTTTGGCAAAGAATGCAAAAATAGTTGTACTTTTGCAGAGAAAATTGGACAACTATGCCTTCGATGGAGCTAAAAGACAGATTGCAAAACTTGACGCGCAAGGTGGACACCCTGCGTCGCAAATATGTCACGCTCCTGAATGAGAGGAAGGAAATGACGCGTAAAATCGAGAGCCAGAGTCTTGAAATTGCTAAGTTGGAGAAGGAATTGAACCAGCTGCGCATTGACAATGAGTTCCTGCGAGTAGCGCATTCCGTTCCCAGCAACCCAGAGGCGGTTGCTAACTATAAGAAACAGGTTGCCAAAATGGTGCGGGACATTGACCGATGCATTAAACAATTGAACGCTTGACACGTGACTCTCTACCGTAATGGCCGACAATAATAAAGTTAAAATATGGATTCAACTTGCCGATGCCGAAAATCCCATCGCCTTGAGTATCAAACCAGACGAGGAGGAGAACTATCGGAAGGCAGAAGAGCTTGTTAACACGCTGTGGCACAAGTGGATGAATCGCTTTGGCGAGAAATCCGACGATGTGCTTGCTAGAGTTGCATTCCAGTTTGCACGTCTCTATCTAGAGGCATACGGTGAAAACCGACAGGTCAATGATTTCCTGACTGATTTGGAGAAACAACTCGACACCCTGTTGGGCGACGAGGAATGAAATTGTGACTCCCCGTGAGTGGCTTCCACCCGGTGACTCTCGGCCTGGTCTAACAGGCCAATAGTTGCGGGATTGCACATTCATGGCGGCGAGATAACGATATTGTTGAAGAAATTAGGTTCCTGCACCACTTTGGGTCTAATGTCTTATTAGGTTGGATATCAGCCTGATGACGATGTCCCGAGTGGCGCTATTTGTTTAATATATATAAGTTTATAATGAATATTATACTAACTGTTATTGTAGCCATCCTGGCGATGGCAATTGGATGTGCTTTGGCATTGTACTTGTCCAAAAATAATGCCAAATCACGCGCCAACGAAATTATTGAGAAAGCCCGTCTTGAGGCCGAAGTACTCAAGAATAACGAGGTAATGAAAGGCAAAGAGGCCGGTATGTCGATTAAGAGTGCTGCTGAGAAGGAAGCCAACGACCGTTTGACCAAAGTCCAGACCAGTGAGGCGAAACTCAAACAGCGTGAATTGTCGCTCAACCAGCAGCAAGGTGACTTGAAGCGCCGCAGCAATGAATTGGATAACCTCAAGCTCAATGTTGATAACCAGATGGCTGTGCTCGAGGAGCGTAAGAAGGAAGTTGACAAAATGGAACGTAGCGTCCGCGATACACTCGAGCACGTGAGCGGTCTGTCGGCCGAGGAAGCTAAGGAGAAGCTTATCGAGTCCTTGAAGGATGAAGCCAAAACCAATGCTGCCAGCTATATCAACGACATTATGGACGATGCCAAGATGACGGCTAACAAGGAGGCCAAGCGAATCATCATTGAGACCATCCAGCGCGTTGCTACCGAGACTGCTATCGAGAATGCAGTGACGGTATTCCATATCGATAATGATGAAATCAAGGGCCGTATTATCGGTCGCGAGGGCCGCAACATCCGCGCACTGGAGGCTGCAACCGGCGTTGAAATCGTTGTTGATGATACGCCCGAAGCTATTGTGCTCTCAGGCTTTGACCCTGTGCGCCGCGAGATTGCGCGTTTGGCATTGCACCAGCTGGTGAGTGATGGCCGTATCCATCCCGCACGTATCGAGGAGGTAGTTGCCAAGGTGCGACGCCAGGTTGAGGAAGAGGTTATCGAGACAGGAAAGCGCACTGCGATTGACCTGGGTATCCATGGCCTGCATCCTGAACTCATACGCTTAATCGGCAAGATGAAATACCGCTCCAGCTATGGTCAGAATCTGCTTCAGCACTCGCGTGAGACGGCTAACCTGTGTGCCATTATGGCAAGTGAGTTGGGATTGAATCCCAAGAAAGCCCGTCGCGCAGGTCTGCTGCACGATATTGGCAAAGTGCCTGATGACGAACCCGAACTGCCGCATGCTCAGTTGGGTATGAAACTGGCCGAGAAGTACAAGGAGAAAGCCGATATCTGTAATGCTATCGGTGCCCACCACGATGAGGAAGAGGCAACCAGCCTTTATGCTCCCATTGTACAGGTGTGTGACGCCATCAGCGGTGCCCGTCCCGGTGCCCGCCGTGAAATAGTCGAGGCCTACATTAAGCGCCTTAACGATTTGGAACACTTGGCTTTGTCTTATCCTGGTGTGGTCAAGACCTACGCTATTCAGGCTGGACGTGAGTTGCGCGTCATCGTCGGTGCCGACAAGATCACTGATGAGGAGACCGAGAAACTGTCCAACGAGATCGCTCAAAAGATTCAGGATGAGATGACTTATCCTGGTCAGGTGCGCATCACCGTCATCCGCGAAACGCGCGCCGTGAGCTACGCCAAATAATGATTGCGTACCACGATGGACGAGAATAAGAACTATCAAACTCCTGTGCCCGACAACACTGCAGACCAGTGCGTGAAATGTGATGCTGGGGCATGCAGCGGCGGATGTTGTTCGGATGACATTGGGCGTTGCAATCTCACCAGCACCAACTGGCTTGAGGATGTACCTGACAACGATTACGAAATCGTTGAGGTGCTCTTTAAGAACACGCGCCGCGGTTTCTATCGCAACAGTACCCACATTCCGCTCAAACGGGGTGATTGGGTCGCTGTCGAGGCAAATCCCGGGCATGATATCGGACGTGTAGGCCTCATGGGACGTCTGGTGCAGAACCAGATGAAGCGCGTGAACCTGCGCAAGAATGTCGAGATTTTGCGTGTCTTCCGAAAAGCGAAGCCTGCCGATATGGAACGCTATGAGCAGGCTAAGGCCCGCGAGGAGGACACCATGATCCGTTCGCGCAAGATTGCCGTGGACCTGGGTCTGAAGATGAAAATCGGTGACGTTGAGTATCAAGGTGACGGCAACAAGGCGATTTTCTACTATATTGCCGATGACCGTGTGGACTTCCGCCAACTCATCAAGGTCTTAGCTGAGGTATTCCGTATTCGCGTCGAGATGAAACAGATTGGTGCCCGTCAGGAGGCTGGCCGAATCGGTGGCATAGGTCCCTGTGGCAGACCCTTGTGCTGTGCTACTTGGATGTCGAGCTTTGTGTCGGTAGCAACGAGTGCTGCCCGTTTCCAGGACATTTCGCTCAATCCTCAGAACCTGGCTGGCCAGTGCGCCAAGCTCAAGTGCTGTATCAATTTTGAGGTGAACACCTATGTTGAGGCCATCCGTCAGCTGCCTCCCAAGGATGTGCATCTGGAAACTAAAGATGCCACCTATTATTACTTCAAGGCCGATGCTCTCAAGCGGGAAATCATTTACTCGACTGAACGCAATGCTCCTGTAAATACCGTGACTCTGACAGCGGCTCAGGCCTTTGAGGTCATTGCATTGAACAAGAATGGTGTTAAACCTGATAGCCTCAAGCCAGATGAGCAGAACGGCAGGAATGGTGCTTCACCTTTTGGTGACTTGCTCAATCAGGATGCTATCAATCGCTTTGACAACAAAAAGAAGAAGAAAAAGAAGAAGAAATCGGGCGACAAAGCGTCTTCTGATAATGGTTCAAAACCGGTTTCAAAAGCCGATGACAAGGATAAACCCGAAGGCAAGCCTCAGGAGCACGGCAATGCGCCAAGACCTGAACGCAAACAGCGTCCCGGCAAGCCCAAGCGCCAGCCTCAGCAGGATGGACAATCTGGTGGAGAACGTCAGAAGCGTCCCCATGCCGATAAGCCTCAACGCCCGCTCAAGACTTTCAGGCCGCGGCAGCAATCATCTGATGGCAACACTCCACAGAACAGCAATGCTCAAAGCAAGCCGAACAAACCTGGGAATGAGTGACCGCCAAAGGTGGAAACCTACAATGCATGCGGTGGCAATGACAGTGGTCATTGCCGCCGCCATGCTCATGATGCTGTCATGTGATCGTAAACCAGTGCTGTCTCATGCGCATTTCACGCATTTGTCACGCGACGGTTGGCAACGCACTTTACCCTTGACATACCAGCCTGAATATGACGACTCGACTGCTGTTTATGATATCTTGCTTGCTGTCCGTCATGATAACAGCTACCGTTATCGTAATCTGTCTCTCGTGGTGGACATCTTTGCTGCCGATTCGACTGTTAACCGTCAGACAGTGGACATGGCGCTTGCCGACGAGTATGGCAACTGGACGGGTGGGGGATTCGGTGCTCTTTATCAGGACAAGCTGAGTATTGCCAGTGATGTGGCGCCTGATGATGCCCGCGCCGTCGTTGTCTGGCAAGCAATGCCAGGCTGTGATACGCTTCAAGGACTTGTAAATATAGGCATCATAGTGACGCCTAAATAGCATTGATGTGAAAAATATTTTGTCAATTCGTTAATATTATCTAAATTTGCTGCGTAAAAACTGTTGTCATGAAGATAGATAAAGCCGAGGCCCGCGAGACGGGAATACAATTGCTGAAATATGGCGTGATAGGCGTGCTCAATACGCTCATCACCTTGGTGACTTTCTATCTGCTCAACACCAGGCTTGGCCTTTCTTATGGTATCTCCAATGTGACTGGTTATATACTGGGTGTTATTAACAGTTTCCTGTGGAACCGCAACTGGGTATTCAAGACCAAAAATAATTTCAAGCGCGAGCTTTTACTTTTTGTGTGCGGTTTTCTCATCTGCCTCGCTCTGCAACTCTGTGTCAGCTGGATTTTGCTTGAGGGACTTGGTTGGAAGAACCTCCCCGACGACATTATCCCCTTCTTCCCGATGATGAAGGCTGGCCAAAACATCGTCATGGTTCTCGCCATGGTCGTTTATACCCTTGCAAACTACGCCTACAACCGCTTTGTCACCTTCCGCGTAGATCCCAAAGGTACTCCTGGCAAGTAATCATTCCTTTCCAAGAACACTTTTTCGATTGAGGGTGAGTACTGGAACTGTACAAACCAATAGATAAGCATAAGATATGAGAAGACATCGTTTTTATAAGCAGGTTATTGCCCTTGCGGCAATGGCTGCTTTTGCTGCATGTAATGCTACTGCTCAACAAGGGAATCCGTTAGCCGTGCCAGTGGTGGCACTTGACGAGTACGGCTTGTTTTCGATTGAGAATTCTCCTACTACACATGATGTGCTCGAGGTGAAGCTCCATGATGGCGAATATTACATTGACAAAGTGATGATTTATGCCGATGGGATGTTAATGCAGAGCGTTCCCATTCGTGAGGAGGACTGTATCACCCGCAAGGTTGTACATTTTCTTGATGCCAACTTCGATGGTAATGTTGATATCCTCATTGGGCCAGGATGTAACCGCGAGTACAGCACATTGATAGTGTGGAATAATGAGGAGGAATGCTTTACTCGTGCTTCAAACGACGGTTTTACTGTTTTTAACGGCGAATTCTATTATGATCCTGAACACAAGGCCGTCTATCGCATGACATCGAGTTCGGCATTTGAGACGACTTACACTCTGATGGTTTGGCAAGGAACCGACCTGCAAAGTGAGAAGATGTTTCTCCAGGTGTTTGATCCTTCATACTATGACAGCTATCATGTCTCACATCGTTATACAGTGAGAAACTATTATTCAGGCGATGACGCTATCAGCACTGATGACCCGTCTCTGATTTCTGAACCATGGGACAAGTGGGTCATCATTTTTTCCCGCGAGTGAGCTTGGATTATTGCATCTTTAACTTTTAGATAGCATAAAACTTGATTTCTGTGTCTTTCAAGCATCGAAATCAAGTTTTTCTATGTATATTTGCGGTAAGAAAACGACAGACTTATGGCAGTAAAACGAGAAACGGTGACTTTCACAGCCTTGAGCAAGGAAATCAGAAGCGGTAAGTTCAGGAACATCTATGTCCTGCAGGGTGAGGAGCCTTATTACATCGACCGCTTGCAGCAACTCATCATCGACACAGCGCTTACCGAGGATCAGCGTGATTTCAACTTAACGTTGTTCTATGGCAATAACACCAATGTGCGTGATGTCGTGAGCACTTGCCGTCAATATCCTGCTTTCTCTCAGTATAAAGTGGTCGTGGTGAGAGAAGCCCAGTTGATTCCCAAACAGCAGGGACACAAGGATGACTTGGATATATTCGCTTCCTATGCCGAGCGCCCGTTGGCCTCTACCATCCTTGTCATCTGTCACAAGGGTTCTGCCTTGAAGAGCAAACCGTTCACCGATGCGTTAAAAGCCAGTAAAAGCGGTGTTATCCTTGACTCCAATAAGGTCAAGGAAGGACGCGACCTGGAAGTGCTGATACTCAATTATGCCAATTCTTTAGGTTGTAATATCGATCACAAGGCCACCAGTATGCTTGCCGACCACATCGGTACTGACATCGCACGTCTGTTCAGTGAACTGGATAAATTGGCGATGCTTGCCGATGATAACAACATCACGCCTCTGCTGATTGAACGTAACATCGGTATTAGCAAGGACTTCAACAACTTTGAGCTGGAAGACTCATTGAGCAGGCGTGATGCCGAAAAGGCTTTCCGCATTGTGGACTACTTTGAAAGGAATCCCAAGAATAACCCGCCTGTTGTGAGTGTGGCGATGCTGTTCTCGTTTTTCTCTAATGTATTGCTGGCAGCTACAGCACGAGACAAGTCTCTCGATGGTATTATGGCCGTGGTTGGTACCCGCAGCCAGTGGCGAGCCCGTAAATTTATCGACGCGACACGGGAATTTAATACTCGTTCGCTGATTAATATCATCGGCTATTTGCGGGAGTGTGACACTCGCAGTAAGGGTATAGGCTCTCGTCAGGACGCTTATGCTCTGCTCAAGGAGCTCGTTTATAAGATACTGCACGCTTGACGTCTGAATGTCGCCTTTTGCTTATTTGTGAACGAGAGGCTGATTGTTGTTTTTGGCAGTTTTGCTAAAAGTGTCTTAGTGTTGTCGAATAGATGATTATATTTGCATGTTAATCAACAGTTGACTTAATATTATACATCATATGAAGAATTATTTCCTAATGATCATTTGCCTGTTGATTGCTGGATCAGCAACCATTGGTGCCTCTACAAAATATGTGGGAGGCGACATATCGTTATTGACCAAGTATGAACAGAAAGGGGCCATCTATTATAATGAGAATGGGTCAAGAATTACTGATGTTCTTACTTACTTGAAGGAGAATGGCTTGAACGCGATGCGGGTGCGCCTGTTTGTGGATCCTTCTATGGCCAGTGCCGAAGATCAAGGCGAAGGTGTTTGTCAGGATCTGCCTTATGTCTTGTCCCTGAGTCAGCGCATCAAAGCGGCTGGATTCAATTTGTTGCTGGATATTCACTACAGTGACACATGGACCGACCCTGGTCAGCATTCCACGCCGTCATCCTGGACTGTTGCCAGTGCTCTTGCTGATAGTGTTTATAGCTATACCAAACGTGTCCTATCTGCCATGAATGCAGCCGGGGCATCGCCCGATTTCATTCAGGTGGGAAACGAAGTGACCTACGGAATGCTGTGGCCTACAGGACACTGTTATCCAGGTGGTGGCAACTATGGTGCAGGTACTTTCGACAACTTCGCCAACTACGTCAAGCATGGTATTATGGCGTGTCGTGAAGTATGCCCGGCTGCCAAGATTGTGATACACACCGAAATGGGACGGGCTAGTAACGTGACAGCTTTTTACCAGACGCTTAAGAATTATACTACAGACTTTGAAATCATTGGCTTGAGTTATTATCCATATTGGCATGGAAATCTGAGTGTACTGGATAATCTGTTGACAGATCTGGAGTCGGCTTATCCTACCAAGAAAATCCAGATAGTGGAAACGGGCTATCCTCACGCTTATTATCCCAGTGGCGCTTCTTATGACCTGCAATCGACATGGCCTGCTACCGAGGCAGGACAGAAGGCTTTTGCCATTGATCTGATTACGACCCTCAATAACCACAAGTCGGTGAATGGCTTGTACTGGTGGTTTCCCGAAGCTAATGAGTATGGTATCAACTATACAAATCATGTGACTACCGACTGGTATAATTGTGGATGGTGGGACAATCAGACAGGACAGGTCATGGATGCACTCTTTGAAATGAAAAACTTTGACAATGACACCGACATTCCCTCTGATAGTGCCGCATTCTACATTGTAGGCGGTGAGGGCAATTGGAGTTTGCAAGAGCCTTTAGGCAAAATGACCAATTTAGGTAATGGAATTTATGTCGACACACTCAGCATTAGCGCTCCTATTTACTTTGTCTTTGCAGATGGTGGTCCAGAACTTTGGAACAACGATTGGACCGTTTTTAACGGCCAGTACCGTTTCGGCCCCACAGCCACAACAACCATAACGACCGGTACCCAGTATGGCACAGATCGTCGCGATAACAATTATTCATACTATTTTACGGGAGACGGTAGTGATTATCTGTTCACGTTGGATTCCGAAAATTTGTCTTTCAGAATTGATATCATTGAGACTCAGCCTGCAATTCTATTGGGTGACGTGAATAATGACGGACAGGTGAATATCGGTGATGTGTCTTCTCTAATTGATTTTATTCTGGGTTCTGCACTTGAGCAGGTTAACGTGCTGAATGCCGATCTTTCTCAAGATGGAGACATTTCCATTGTTGATGTTACCCAGCTGATAGATTTACTCCTTGGCTATAATGAAAAGTAGTGATAAGGGTTCTCTGTGCTGAAATAGGTTCAGCAGAATTTCCTGATACAAGGATAATCAGTTGATATGATTTATGAAGCTAAGAATATCAAATTATTTATACAAGATGAAAAGATTTTTATTATCGCTTATAGTTGCCTTGGCACTGATTCCCGCTTTTGCCCAGTTGCAGAGTGGCCCATCGAGCCCAGTGAATCGTTTTTTGGACGAATATGTGACTCTAAAGGGTTTTATCAAGTCCAATAACAAGCACGCTGAATTAATGTATGAGAGGGAATATGCCCCCCCTCGTTTAATTAATGGTGTGGAGTATGTAGATGCCTTTATCAGTTTCAAGGACAAATCTGTAATCTCAAAGTTGAAGGCCCGAGGCGTTATCGTGAATTGCGTCTTTGATGATTTCTTGACAGCCCAGATTCCAATGAACAGGCTGGAAACTGTGTCACGTATTTCTGGTGTGGACAATGTGGAGATGAGCAGGATGATGGAGATGTGCACTGATAGCACATTGCGTAAAACCTATGCTGGTATGGTTCTGAACGGTCCTGATTATGGCCTTCCGCAAGCATATGACGGTTCTGGCGTGGTTGTTGGCATCATTGACTGTGGCTTTGACTATCAGCATAGTGCTTTCCGTCGTGCAGATAATCCCAATCAAAGCCGAATAATGAGGGTTTACGATCCAATGAACACTAATGGTCATCCTGTTACAATCGGCTCAAATACTTTGCCAGGCTCTGTATTTATGGGTGCGCAAATCGACACTTTGACGACAGACTGCGACGAAACACATGGAACTCATACAGCTTGCATTGCAGCAGGAACCCACGAGGCCGGTTATGGTGGTATGGCGCCTGGTGCAGATATCGTTCTTTGTTCAGTACGCAGCTTGGTAGTCGCAATATCAACCGTTGAGGTGGTTAACAGCATGAAATATATTTATTCTTATGCTGATAGTGTGGGAAAGCCATGTGTTATCAGCTTGAGTGTAAGTTCCACCAATGGCCCTCACGACGGAACAGACTTTATATCTAAAGCTGTTGCACAAATGGTTGGACCTGGACGTGTGTTTGTGATTGCAGCAGGCAATAATGGTGATAGAGCTTTTTATTGTTATGGCAAAGCTACTCTGACAAAGCCTGTGAATATGTTGTTAGGCTATATAGGCAATGATGTGGATCGATATGCTGACGAGTCATATTATTATGGTTATACTTGGGTGGAATCATGGATAAGAGAACAGTATGTTTTACCTGTTATTAAGTTCCATATTTTTGATAGAATTGCTAAACGTATTGTTTGGGAATCAGATTACATCACTCAGTACAAAAAGATATATTCCTCGGAATTTAGTCAGTATTTTAAACCTATACTTTCAGTTGATAGTGTGGGATACATGGAAGCCAGTATTTCACTCGATATGTCTGCTCATAAGTATAAGATTACAACCAAAATCCGCAATTTGAAGACCACTGCTTATAACGTTAATCCGTATACTGATTGTGCTATAAGTAGATACAAGATAGGTTTTTCGGTTTATTCACCCCAAATAATGAATCCTCGTCAACCCGAGCAATGCACCATTGACTCGTGGCAATGCAATTCAGTAGGATCAAGAGGTTACTTTAATGATATTGTCTATGTTGATGAAGTACAGGATGATGGAACTGTTGTTACAAGAGAAGTTGAAGGGTTCTATACTAATCCGACTAGTAATTGTTCAATAGGAACTTATGCTGTACATGATTCTGTAATATCTGCTGGTGGATATGTTGGTCGCAATAAATACTTTTCCTATTCAAGGGGCACATATATGACTACAGATGATAACGTTGGTAGTTATTATATAAAGACTAGCTATCAGCGAAATGCATCCGGTCCGACACAGAAGGCTTTGCCAACGGTAGTTGCACCATCTGTTAATGTCATATCCGCTATAAGCCGTTATTCCGAAACATATATGCATGAACCAGGTTTCTCATATCTAGTGAGAAAGAATTCCAAAGGTTGTTACTGGGGTGTAATGACTGGTACTTCAATGGCGGCTCCGACTGTTGCTGGTATTATAGCACAGTGGCTGCAGATTAAGCCGGATTTGTGTCCCGGTGATATTAAGCGGATAATTGCTGAAACCGCTATAAAGGATAATTTCACTACTGATCCGGATTCGTACTACCGTTATGGACCAAATGGAAAAATTGATGCCTTGGCTGGCGCAAGATATATACTTGACCTTATTCAGGAACCTATAACCAAGGGCGATGTCAATGGTGATGGCAAGGTATCAATGTTGGATATGACCATATTAATTGATTATGTGCTTGGAATAGAGAGAGATGAATTTATTTTTGAAGCAGCTGATTTGTCTGGAGAAGGCCGAGTTTCAATTTATGACATTTCATTATTGGCCGATTTGATCTTGGGCGTGGTCTATGATTAATTATCGTATCAGATAAATTAATATGAAGTGAAGGAGCATCAAGCTCCTTCACTTCTTTTAGGTATATTGTGAGCTTAGTTTATTTTAGCCGGTAAAAGTAGCCCAAAGTCACCATGATGGTCATGGAGTTGGAGCTGGAAAATACGTCGGTCTTGTGACTGGGGAAAATATCTGTCAATCCATAAAAAAAACGGCCTTCAAGTAGAAGAGAATTGCGATTGTTGAGGTTGAGCTCCAAACCGGCACCACCACAGATGCCGTAATCCAGTCGGTTACTAATGCCCATTGCCAACTGCTCGACGTGTCTGGTGTCATGAATAAAGTAGTCTATCCCGCCTGCATTCTGATACTCAAAATTAGATTTAATTCCATCGGCAATCATTACATTCAGTTCTGGTCCTAGATTAAAGAACCCTTTCACGCGCTGGTTGCCGAAGAAAATGTGTGTCATCACAGGCAACTCCAGATATGTCAAACGATGACTGTAATTGTAGTCAATATCATCGAACTTCTCTTTCCAGCCCCGCTGTGTGAGGTTCAGTTCGGCAATCAGGCCAAAGTGCTTCTCCTCGATATAACGGAACATCACGCCAGCAGCCATGCCAGGCAGCATCTGTTGCTCAACAGTAGGGTTGAAATTGACCTTTGAGAGGGTAGCTCCAGCTTTGCCACCAATAGAAATCGTACCCTCGTAGTGCGTTTGGCTGAATGCTGTGAACGACACTACGAGAGCCGTAAATATGAACGCAAGGCGTTTCATTTCACATTAACAGTGATTTGATGGTCGGTAGAAAAGTGGACGATTATTACAGCCTGGTTTGTGAAACCTCGCCAGTTGTCGCCACGTTCCCATCTGAAACTTGTCTGTACGCCTTCATACAGAGGCGTATCCTCATCGATGCGTCCTTCAACACCAAGGGACTTGAGCAGGTACATGCCGGTATCCCAGCCATACAGAGCCATGAAAGGTTCACCCTTCAACGGCTCGCCGTCATAGTTGGCACTATAAGCCGACTCCAGATTGCGGGTGCGATAACCCTTGGCATTGAAAAAGCGGGAGAACATGTAGGTGTCGATGTCCTGCAAGTCGGTCTGGTAATCCTTGAGATAAAGGACATACTCGGGATAAGCAATCAGAGACAAATCGCAGTCAAATCGTTCGCTCTTTACCTCTTTCAGCGCATTGATGTACTTCTTAATGAGATTCTTGTCGCCCGACGAAGGGATAAAGACATATTTTGAGCCGGGGTTCATCTTGTTGGAGATTTCACTATAAGTCAAGTCTCCGTTCACATTAATCGTTGTCGTGTCGTATTTCTTGCGAGTGATATGATTGCGGATGTGTTCAAACATTTCCTTGTCATTATCGCTTGCTGCGTTCAGGAAAATCACATTATAACCTTTAAACCGTTCGTCAAACCAATGCATGACATTGTGCATCAATTCATTAGTCGGCGTGTTCACCTGATAAACGAAGGGGTTATCTAGATAATCTTCGTTCTTGGTGGTGAAACAGTTGAGTACGGGTACTCCGTTGGCTTTTCCGAAGTTGTTTATTCTGGCCAACTGCTGAGGTTCACTGGGAGCAATAATCATGTTCATGGTCTTCAGCTCAGGCAAGGCAAGAATGCTGTCGGTGACATTCAGATTGTGCTGGGTGTCATAGACCTTGAGGTTAAAGTGCTTTTGGCTCTCTTGTGCTGCATTGTCAAGTGCCAGCAGGAAACCCTTATAGAAATCAGTGTACAGATAGGCTTGTTTGGGTGGTGCGCTTTTGTGCAGCTGGAAGGGGAGCACGAGTGCTATATTCACTTCGTTCTCAAGGCGCTTGGCCACCAGATTCTCATAGATGTCGTTGATGCGTGGTTCATAGTAGTTGCGCAATTCTTCCAGTGGAATTGTGGCCATCTCACCGGTCACTCGTTCTGCATAAGGTTTGGGCAAAATGATGGTTTTACCTTTTTTAACCTTTTTCAGGTCGGGATTGGCGCTCTTGAGCTCATCTTCAGTGATTCCGTTGGCAGCGGCAATTGAAGCGAAGGTTTCACCACGCTTGGCCTCATACTTGTAGTTGCGGCGGCTCATGCGCTCATAGATGAACGGCAGTGCGGAGTTAGGCAAAACCTTCACTTTTGCACCTGCTGTGTATTCGTTAGGCTTCAGTCCGGGATTTCCCGTTAGGATGCCCTCGATTGTGGTGTTGTACTGCTTAGCGATGCTGTAAATGCTCTCGCCCTCCTGCATGGTGATAAAAATGGGGTCTGAGCTATTGGGAACTGCAATTTGGTTTGCGCTGGACGTTGAGTTGAGTCCAAAGGCATCGCGCACCTGCTGATTGGTGTCTGTGGCAGGAATGGATGCGGATTGTGTGGTGGGGATGGTCAGTTTTTGGCCGATTCTCAGTCCTTTGTCAGCCCCAGGGTTGGCTGCGATGAGCTCATCCACTGTCACACCATAGCGTTTCGCAAGGCCGTAGAGCGTTTCACCTTGCTCCACCAGATGAGTTGTACTGCTATTTGGTTTTTGTTCTGTTAAAGCATTACCAGACTTGTTTTCTCCAGTGGGGAAACGCAGTGTCATACCGCTGGTGATGCCATCGGCAGCGTCAGGATTATTCTTGATGATATAGTCCTTGGTCACTTCCAGTTTGGCAGCAATATCATAGATGCTTTCATTGGAACCAGTGACATAATAGTAATACTCGTTACCGTCAATGACGGTTTTTGGCAAGTTCATCTGGGCTTGTGATGACAATGCAACAAAAGCCAATGCGGCCCCCAAAAGGATATTCTTGAATTTCATAATCAATAAATTGTCTTTCAGTGCTTAAAGTAATGGTTTAACACCGCACTTTGCTTGCGGCGCAAAATATGTGGCAAATTTAGTAATTATTACTTGATTTGCCGCGCAATGTGTCCCACTTTTTTAAGAAAAACGATGAAATGCCTTTGTCTTTCAAATTGGGTTTACCACTCTGTCGCCGATGATGGCGGCTAACTGATGCCGCACATTGTAGAGTTCCTGGAGGTGTTCCATCAGCTTGGGCAACTGTTCGGGAGTCGCGTGGGCTATTTGGGATTTCACATCACTGATACGGAGTACGAGCAGGGCGTTTTTCCAATTGTAGAGTCGCTCTGGAACAAGATTCAGCAATTTGTCGCGTTCCTCGACAATGACTGCAAATTGGGTGTGGATTTTGCTTAACTGCGGCATGTTGTCGGTGGCCAAGTCACAGGCCAGTTGCCGCACTTCGTCATCATCGATTGAACAAAGCACTTTTATCAAGTAGCCGCAGCTAAACTCTGTCAGTTCATTATGTGCCATGACATTTGCCTTGGCTTTAATGGCTTTTTCCTTGCGTTCTTGTTCACTGATGAGTGATGCACTGTCAAGGGCGTCGGGCTCTTCTTCGTTCTGCTTTGCTGTTTCCTGGGCGATAAACTGGCGGGTGCGTTCTTCCAGCTGGGTATTAAACGTTTCCAGGTCTTTATAGTAAGGCTCAATGTACTGCAGCGCTGTCATAAAAGTGCGCTTGTACAACGGATCGCTGAAATCCATCTGATCCAGATGAATCTCATTATTGATATACTCCAATACCGTGGTGTGTTGCATCACACCTTCGCCGTAATCAGTTTCAGCCAAGTAGCACATGCCATAATTGACAATAAGCCTGATGATTTCCCGCTCTTGGACATCAACTCCAGCCATTGCCGAGGAGGCACGATTGGCATCCTGTGGTGGTGTTACTTGTTCTGTTTCAGGAACGAAATCATCGGGGAGGGGAGCCGGTGGCACATCATCCATAGCAGGTGTGGGGGATGGGCTTTTGCCTGATTGCTCAGCCATGCGTTGCTCCCTTGACTGCTGCTGTTGTCGTTCTTTGCGCCACTGTTCCAGGTATTTGTTTCGGTATTGCTTGATTTGTCGCAGGATGATTTGCTCGTCCATGCCGAACAAGTTGCTACATTCCTTGGCATAAACCATGCGGGCAATTTCATCAGGGATAAGGGCGATGGACTTCACCACGTCGGTTATGGCGGCGGTGCGCTTAATGGGGTCGTTCTTGGCGTCCTTGAGCACCACACTGGACTTGAAGTTGATGAAATCAGCCTCGTTTTTTTCAATGTAGTCTTCGACTTCAGCATAACTGTGGGCACGCACGAAGGTATCAGGGTCATCCTCGGGAGGCAAGGGCAGCACTTTGATATTCAATCCTTCCTTGAGCAACATGTCAACACCACGGATGGCGGCTTTCACGCCGGCGGCGTCACCGTCGAACATCTCGGTCACATTGCTGGTAAAGCGTCTGATAGCATGGATATGCCCCTCGGTTAAAGCGGTACCCGATGAGGCTATCACATTCTTAAAACCAGCTTGATACATGGAGATGACGTCGGCATATCCCTCAACGATGTAGCATTTGTCGGCTTTACTGATTTCGCGCTTGGCTTGGTATAATCCGAAGATGACATTGCGCTTGGAATAAATGGCAGACTCGGGAGAGTTGACATATTTGGCCACTTCCTTATCCTTTTTCAACGTCCTGCCGCCGAAGGCGATGACCTTTCCGGCAATATTCATGATGGGAAACATGACACGACCGCGAAAACGGTCGTGTCCACCGTTACGGTCATCAGGAATGCACAAGCCTACATCGAAAAGAAGTTGCGGATTAAACCCCTGGGCAACAGCGGCTTTGTAGAGGTCGTCATAGCTTTCGCTGGAGTAACCCAAACGAAATTCCTTAATCGTCGCATCGATAAAGCCACGTTCCCTGAAATAAGACAGGCCGATATCTTGTCCCGCTTGGGTCTCATGCAACTGCTTTTCAAAGTAGGAACATGCCCACTCGTTGAGCATGAGCATGGCTTCACGTTCGGTCTGTGCCTGTTTCTCCTCGTCAGTCAGTTCCTTTTCTTGTATTTCGATATGGTATTTGCGGGCCAGATAACGCAAAGCCTCAGGGTAGCTGAGCTGTTCATGTTTCATGATGAAGTTGACCGCACTGCCTCCTTCGCCACAGGCAAAGCACTTGCAGATGCCCTTGGCTCGTGACACATAGAATGACGGACGCCTATCATTGTGGAACGGGCACAGGCCAATCCAGTTGGCACCACGCCGTTTAAGCGCTACAAAGTCGCTCACCACGTCAACAATGTCGGCGGTGTCTAGTATCTGTTGTACTGTATTGTGGTCAATCATCAGCTGTTGGTTTCAATGTTGGGTTGTGGTTTATTTCTGAGAGCACACTGCATCGGGTATGAGTGCCTGGTCAACTGCCGACACGCCGTGAAGTCTCAGCTCCAAGGCATCGCCCTTGAACGCATTGCGGAATTTCTTAGTAACGCCGCCCATCAGGTTCAGGGATTCGCGATAGGTGTTGATGGCTTCTTGGGTCTTGCCTTGGCACAGCAGCACGTGGCCACGGTTAAGTAGATCTTGGGCCGACGGTTTGTCGTCGCGTGCGATTCGGTCATAATAATCGATGGCACGCTCATAGTCGTTCAACAGGAAAGAACACCAGGCAATAGGTCTCCACGCGCGATGTTTAGAGTTGTCCATCAGGTCGGCTTTGAAGTATTGCTGTAATGCCTCATTGGTGCGGTTCTGTTCGAGCAGCACATGACCGATGGTCAGGGTGAGTGACACGTTGTCTGGTGTCAATGCCTCGACGCGACGGTAATAGTCCAGCGCCTTATCAAACTCTCCTAGTGCGCGGTAGCAGGCAGCGATGTGACGCATGTTCCAGGCGTCTTCTTCGTGCAGCAGTTCATACCGCTTGTAATAGTTGAGCGCTTTCTCCGTCTTGCCGGCATTCTGATAGGCGAAACCGATTTTTTGGTAGATGTGGTCATCGGTGGCATCATCGATTTCTTCCAGTCGGCTGAAGCACTTGATGGCATCTTCATAGAAAGCGTTCTTGAAATAGAGTGTGCCCAACAGTTCCAGCACGTGGGCATCCCGCGTGACATGAGTCAGTTGCAGGCAGTCGGTCATGTCAATGCCGGGATTGTCCATCACAGCAATGAACTCGCGACGACGCGAAAATAGTTTGAAAAACCGGTACAAGTCCTGCACAAAGGCGTTCACGATGCTGACACGCTGTTTGCGCTCGTCGGGCAACTCGGCTTGCTTGGCCTCATTGAGGGCGGCATTTTGTTCCTCAAGCTGTGCCGACATCATCGTGCGTTGCGACTCGGGCAGTGCGCCTAGCGAGAGACAGAACGAATACTTGTCACTGTTGCACAGGTAGGGCGCATGCTGAACAACTTCGGCAAGGGCCATTTTGCTGGCGCCCAGGTTCTCGACAACCGACGAGTGGGCGGCATAAAATGGCAGGAACCAGTTGCTCAGTGTTTTGAAGAACGGGAAGGTCTTCAAGTGGGCAAATGTCGCGATAAAAACGTCGCTGCCCTCAATCTGCATGGCATTGAATTCTTCGATGCGACGGGTGATGCCGCTCTGGTCGAGCCAATCCTGCCACTCGGGATTAGCCTCTATATCGCTCAAGTCGATAACTTGGGAATCTTTGTCTTTGAGTTTGTCGATGATGTCAGGTCTCATCTTCATGATATTGGGAATGAGATCGTTGCGCACCCTCTCCTTGACATTCTCGGTATTGCGTGACCGTGCCAATTGCACTTGGATACTCCATACGTCCTGCTTAAATTCTGACATGTCCTGCATGGTGGACAGTCGCGACTGAATGGCCTTGGACGTGATGATGCGTTTCTTGTGTGCTAGCATGGCAAGCATCGCACAGGTCAAGGCCCGCAATTGGACAAGAGGCTCATCGCTGAGTGAGTATGCCTCCAGCATGATGAGCAGTTTGCTCTCGTCATAGAATTTCATCAACCCCAGGAATAATGCCGCAACCAGCAGACAACGGGTATGAACGGGTAGGATGTCGCCGTTGATGCACAGTTTCAAGCTGTTGGCGTCTTCGGCACTTAGGGGTAATGATGACCACACACGGTTGAAAAGTTTTGTTTCCAGTTCTTCAGCCTGACGCAGGTGTGCCAAAATGGCATGATTGTCACTTTCCTCGTTAGGTAAAGACTTCACCAACGACAGTTGCTGCAACTCTTTCCGGTATTCTTCAATGATGGAAATCAAGGATACGCCTGCAAGTTCACGGCGACGGGCATAAAACACCTCGGGGCTGGTTTGCTCCATTAACCCGATAAAGCATTGATCGTTAAGGGAGTACAGCGATTGTAGGATTTTGGATAATATCTCATCCCGTTGTGGGTCCATCACGCCTTGTTCCAGATACTTGAGCATGAACATATAGGACATGTTCAGCCGTTCCAACTCATCGTTGATGTCGGCGCGGCTTAGCTCATGGCTAAGTTTGCCCACGGTCTCAAATGCTTCACTCACTTCGGCATTATCTAGGAATAGCGTCGCTTGTCGATGGATGTTTTCTATCTCTAGTTTGGTCATTTGTTATCCTATTTACTCATTGTATGGTTACAACATCTGCAAATCGTATGCAAATTTAGCAATTATTGTCATTTTGAGCGAAATTTCTTCAGTATTTATGTTCATTATTGAAAAATTTCCGTATTTTTGCCGCCAAATAACAAAACAATAAAAAACACTTCAAATTATGGTAATCCAACGTATCCAATCCGTTTATCTGCTCATCGCGATAATCCTGATGGCAGTGTTCGCATTTTTCCCCGCCCTGTCATTCCAACTGGGTGGTCGTGATTTTGTGTATGGCGCACTTGAGGCTGGCAAGGTTGGTGTGACACACATCGACCCGTTGATGCTCATGCTCATCATTCTCATTGTGTTCTTGGCAATCGTGGACATCTTCCTGTTCAAGAATCTTCAGCGCCAGATGACGGTATGTTTTGTAGATATTATCATTGGGTTGGCTATGCTGGTTGCCATTGGTGTTCAGGCATGTGTCATCTGCAGTAGGGATGGTGTTTCAATGATTTGGCAATGGTATCTTATCCTGCCTGTACTTTCCATCATTTTCCTCATGCTGGCTCACAAGGCCATGTCCAATGACAAGAAAAAACTGCGTGATGCCGACCGATTGAGATAACCCTGGTTACTCTATCTGTTGGCTTACTTATGGTTACTTGATTAGATCCGAATTTTTAACACTGATTTACGGCGATGATAGCAGCGATGATAGTTGTCTTTGTGATTGGCTACTTGCTGATCGCATTGGAACATCCTCTCCATATCAATAAAGCGACTTTTGCTTTGCTCACCTGCGGCATTATGTGGTCCATTTATGCCTTGATGGGTGACAATCCTCACATCCATGAGGGAATTGTGACACAGTTGGGAGACACTTGTGAGATTGTTGTTTTCCTGATTGGCGCAATGACCATTGTCGAGATTATTGACCGATACGGTGGATTCTCGTTTATCACCGAGAATATCAATGCCAAGAGCAAGCGCCACCTGCTGTGGATTTTGTGTAGCTTGTCGTTTGTCATGTCGGCTGTGCTCGACAATATGACCACCACCATTATCATGGTGATGATGTTGCGTCGTCTGCTCAGCGATCAAAAGGACCGTTGGCTTTTTGCCGGACTCATTGTCATTGCTGCCAATGCTGGTGGTGCATTCTCTCCCATTGGTGATGTGACCACCATCATGTTGTGGATGGACGAGAAAGTGTCATCTGTTGGTCTGATTATCAACCTGCTCATCCCCAGCATCGTGGCTATGGTGGTTCCAGTTTTCATTGCACAGTACTTTATCAAGGAAGGCAAGATGCAGACCATCACTAGAATGGCCGACAAGAATCCAGGGCTGCATGAGCGGCATCCTCACTTGAGCAAGGCTATGCTGATTATCGGTATCTCAGGTCTGCTGTTTGTGCCGGTATTCAAGACGCTTACGGGACTGCCTCCCTTCATGGGCATTATGCTTTCACTGGGCGTAATCTGGGGTGTTACCGAGATTTGGGTGAAGCGCTTCAAGATTGACTCCAAGATGGGTGGACGTGTTTCTTCGGCTTTGCACACCATCGACATGCCGACCATCCTGTTTTTCTTGGGCATCCTGATGGCAGTATCTGCACTCTCCGAGGTAGGCGTGCTGAACACGTTGGCCGATGAGATGAACACCAGAATTCATGAGCCTGTGCTCATGACCTCTATCATTGGCGCTCTGTCGTCAATCGTCGATAATGTGCCGCTTGTTTCGGCGTGCATCAAGATGTTCGAGGGAATGGCTCCCGCTGGTACGGTTGATCCCTATCTGTTGACATTTGTCGAGGACGGATTGTTCTGGCATCTGTTGACGTTCTGTGCCGGTGTGGGCGGTTCGCTGCTGATTATCGGCTCGGCGGCTGGTGTAGTGGCCATGGGCATTGAGAAAATACCTTTCTTCTGGTATGTGAAGAAGATATCGCTCCTGGCGCTTGCTGGTTATGTAGCTGGCATCATCATTATTTGTCTGGAGAGCATGCTCCCGTTCTTCATGCAAGTAGGAGGATAGAGGCTTCAGCCGTCAATCATTAAAGAATAATATTCCCGCAGATGGATGTGTCAAGCATCAACATCTGCGGGAATTCTTATAGTTTCAAAGAGTATCTCCTGACTTCTTTATTTCTCTTCCTCTTCCTCGACGAGGCTCTTTGCACGATAGGTCCATTGGTAGAGCTTGTAGATGTCTACAAGGCGTGTCAGCCTCGTTTTGAAGTCCTGATAGTCCTTGGCCTCGGGCTGAATCCATTGCACCTCGGCAAGTGCTGCCATGCGCGGGAGAACCTGATACTGGACTTGCGGCTCACAGGTGACGTATTCTGTCCACAGGTTGGCTTGTGCACCGAGGATGTGATGTCGCTTGTCGGCTGGAAGGTCTTCGGCTACAGGCTCGAAGTTATAGACCTTCTTGAGCGTATTACAGCCACCGAAGGCAGTTGGCTCGTTCCATGTGTTGCTGGTCTGGTAATAATCAAAGTACAATGGGCCAACAGGCGTCATGACCACGTCATGCCCGAGTTTTGCACCCTCGGCGCCAGGCTCAGCTCCTCTCCACGACATGATGGTGGCCGATGGGTCCACGTCACAGCCCAGCAGCTCGTCCCATCCGATGATGCGACGTCCATGTGCTGCCAGATAGTCCTGAATCTGGGTCGTGAACCAGCCTTGCAACAGGGCTTCGGCGCTCTTTTTGCCTACACTCTTAATTCCTAAGTCCCTGATACGCTGCTGGCACAGGGGGCATTCCTGCCAACGAACGCGGGGAGACTCGTCACCGCCGATGTGGATGTATTCTCCTGGGAACAGTTGCATCACCTCATCGAGTACGTCTTTGACAAATTGCAGCGTGTGGTCTTTGCCCACGCACAGGATATCATCGGTAACACCCCATTTGCCCCAAACCTCGTAAGGGCCACCTGTACATCCCAACTCAGGATAGGCGGCAAGGGCGCCCAGCATGTGTCCCGGCATATCGATTTCGGGAATGATGGTGATGTAGCGGTCAGCGGCATAATGTACAATGTCGCGGATTTCCTCTTGGGTATAGTAGCCGCCATAGCGGATGCCGTCATTAACCGGGGAATTGTGTCCCAGCGTGGTGCCATTGCGCCAGCCGCCTACTTCGGCAAGTCGGGGGTATTTCTTGATTTCCACACGCCAGCCTTGGTCATCGGTCAGATGCCAATGCAGGCGGTTCATGCCGTGCAGCGCCATGATGTCAAGATAGCGCTTGACAGTGGCAACGGGGAAGAAATGGCGTGAGCAGTCCAGGTGCATGCCGCGGTATCCGAAGCGTGGGTTAGATACTAACTGTGCTGCAGGCAGGTTGATGGCCTGAGCGGTGCCCACGGGCAGCGACTTGCGCAGTGTCTGAATGCCAAAGAAAACGCCTGCTGCCGTTCTACCACTGATTTCAACGCCCTTGGGCGTCACGAGGATACTGTATGCCTCATCGCCATTCATTTTCGGGTCAATTATCAGCGAAATGTTGCCCGTGCGGTCTTTCATATTGACAGTGGGTCGGGTGCTCAGATGCATACCTGTCATTTCCTCGACATACTGGCTCAGCATGGCTGCGTTACGCTCCATGTTGCGGTCTCCTGCAGGATAGTTGACCAGGCTTTGCTCTGTCAGTCTGAAATCAGCCCCTTTGATACCGTCAATTCTGTCGGGCAGTGGCACCACCCGATAATCTGCCTTATTTCCCTGTGCTGTTGCTGCCATGGCAACTATTGCCACCAGCAGGCTAATCATCAAATGTCTCATTTGTTATCTGTTATTAAAAGAATTTTGTCGCAAATATAATGAAAATGTGCCAATCTTGCTATTTTTTTGATATGAAACGAGGAGGCGCACCATTTTGCTGGTAGCCGCCTCCTCGTTGGTATCAATGTATTCCTTACCGTGAATTAGTGGGTCAGGGGAGAGTAGTCCTGACCGTAGCGCAACATCTGGTCGATGTAACCCTCGGTGTAGGATACTTTCACATCAATGAGTTTGCCGTTCTTGTCATACACCGGAGTATAGATGGGGTTCACAAAACCCTTATAGGGAGCAATGTTCAGGCCCTCGTAGCGGGCAAGCACTTCCTTGTGGATAGCGGGGTCAACTTTCACGCCGTAGGTCTCGACGAGCAGGCGTCCAGCCTCAAAGTCACCCTCACTCTTGATGCGCTGTACCTCGCCGAGCAACTGGGCAAACAAGTCACGCAGCTTTTCATAGTTGTTGACGCGGACAAAGGTCTTGCCGTCGCGCTTCACGTACTCGATGACGTTGTCTTTCTTACCCTGCTGGTAGCACCACTCGCTGATGAACTTGCGGTTGCGCATGTGTGCCTCCTCGATATCCTTGCCCGGCTCGATGCGGGTGAGCTGTGTCAACAGGCCGTTCATGATATACTTGTAGTATTCAGCCTTGTAGGCTTCCATGTTGGGCATGATGCCGAGTTCAACCAGCTTGGGGTCGGCAAGGTAATAGAGAGCGAACAGGTCGGCACGACCCTCTTCAAGACATGAACCGTAAGCCTTCAAGGCATCGGGGTCAACGCCGGGGAGCAGTTGTCCCGAGGCATGTCCCAGACACTCATGCAGGTCGGTGTGCAGGTTGTCGGCAAGGGCAAGATACTTCTTCATCAGTTCAATCTCGGTATTGCTCCAAGCAAACTCGTCGTTGAAGCCGTTGCCGGCTGCCACCTGGTTGTATGCATCGGTGATGTTCTCGATGGTTACCGACTTCGAACCATGTGCGGCACGAATCCAGTTGCTGTTGGGCAGGTTGATGCCGATGGGTGTCGAGGGATAGCTGTCACCAGCCAGGATAGCGGCGGTGATGACCTTGGCGCTAACGCCCTTGACCTCTTTCTTCTTGAATCGGTTATCAACGGGCGAATTGCTCTCAAAGTATTGGGCGTTTTGACTGATTACCTGGGTGCGGTGTGAGGCGGTTTCGTTACGGTAGTTTACCATGCCTTCCCATGAACCGGTCATGCCCAGGGGGTCACCGTAGCTCTCGATAAAGCCGTTGATGAAGTCCACTTGGTCCTGAGTATCTTCAGCCCACATGATGCTGTAATCGTCAAAGGTCTTCAGCGAGCCAGTCTGGTAGAACTTGATAAGCTCGTTGATATAAGCCTCTTGGGCAGGGCTCTCGGCCACGGTAGCGGCTTTCTGCAGCCAGTAAACGATTTTTTCGATGGCTTTGCTATACAGACCGCCCACTTTGTAAGGCTCTTCTACGACTTTGCCGTTGCGTTTCACCACCTTGCAGTTCAGACCATAGGAAATGGGCGTCAGGTCGGTGGTGTCCTTGATGGCATTATAGTAGTCCTCGACTTCTTTTTGGGTAACTCCCTCATACATGTTGCAGGCAGAGGTGAGGATGAGGTCCTGGCCGTCGGCCTGGTTGACACGCTTAGCCATGAAGCCAGGGTCGAAGAGGATGCGGTCGAGCACCTTCTTCTCTCCAGCACGCTTGTCGGCTCCTGGCAGCGCAGCAAACTGCTTGTCAAAGAAATTCTTGGAGAATTCGGGCGTGAACTTGTCCATCGAGTAGTGGTGATGGATACCGTTGCCGAACCACACCTGTTTCAGGTATTTCTCAAAGGCGATGAAATCTTTATCGGTCTTGTTGCCCTTGTAGTTGCGGTAGATGTCCTCCAGCGTCTGGCGAACCATCAGGTTGTACTTGCAGTTCTGGTCAAAGAGGATGTCACGGCCGTTAAGGGCAGCCTCGGTGAGGTAATAGACCAGCTCCTTCTGTTTGAGTGACAGTTTCTCAAAGTCGGGCACCTGGTAACGAAGCACCTCGATGTCGGCAAAGCGGTCCACCGAGTAGTTGAAATTGCTGTTTTGTGCCATTGCGGTAGTAGCTAGCGCCGCCATAGTGATGACGGCAAGAATTGTTTTCTTCATTTCAGTAATGTATTAGAAAGTAATATCGTCGTGTTTTCAGCATTACTTGGCGTTGCTGTTGTAAACGATCTCTTTGTCGTTAATGATAAGGATTTGGCCCTTGTCACCGCTGATAATCATCTTGTATCCGTCAACGGTTTCCATCACATAGTTTTTACCCTGGATGCGGCAGTTCTTGGACAGATACTCCTTGTCAACCTTACCGTCTTTTGCCAATCTTACGCGATAGGTACCGTCAGCAAGGTTTTCAACAGTCACCTGGTAGTCCTTGGTATTGAATTGAGAAACAACGTGGTCCTTACCGTCCTCGGTGGGTGCTGCTTTCTCCATCGGTGCGATTTTGGGAGCGGCAGTGTCGGTTTTGGTTTCTACCTGTTCAGTAGCTGCGGCATTTTCTTGGCCTGCATTGTCTTTAGCGGGTTTCTCGTTGCATGCGGTCATGGCCATCAGTGCCACGGCTGCGATAATGATAGAAAATTTCTTCATTGTAGTTATTGCTTTAAATATTTTGTTAAGTTGTTGGTTTTCAGTTGTTAGGATGTTTGATTGCTGAGTCATTCCTCATTCCACATACAGCACCAGTCCCTTGAGGTATTCACCCTCGGGGTGGTAGATGTTGATGGGATGGTCGGCAGGCTGTGTGAGTTGGTGCAGGATGCGCACCTTGCGGCGCGTTTGGGCTGCAGCACTGAACACCGCCAGCCTGAATTGTTCCTTATTCACCGCCTGGGAGCAGGAGAATGTGAACAGGATGCTGCCGTGAGGCATTTTCTCCAATGCCTTGGCATTCAACCTTCTGTAGCCAACCAAGGCATTGCGCAGGGCACTCTTGTGCTTGGCGAATGCGGGCGGGTCGAGGATAATGAGGTCATAAGAGTCTTTCTCCATCTTGTCGAGGAACTTGAATGCGTCCTCGGCAAAAGATTGATGGCGCTGGTCTTCGGGTGCGAAATTGAGCGCTACGTTATCATCGGTAAGGCGTACAGCCTTGGCCGAACTATCTACCGAGTGGACTAACTGGGCACCACCGCGCAGGGCATAAACCGAGAAACCGCCCGTGTAGCAGAACATATTCAGTACCTTACGGCCCTTGCTGTAATGTTCCAGCAGGCTGCGGTTCTCACGCTGGTCGACAAAGAAGCCTGTCTTCTGTCCCTTGAGCCAATCGACATGGAATCGCAGTCCGTTTTCCAAAGCCTCATCGGTTTCCATACTGCCGATGATATAGTCGTTCATCGGGTCGAGATGGGCCTTATAGGGCAGGGTGGTTTCACTCTTATAATATACATTGTGCACTCCGGGCAACCGGGTCAAAGCCTTGGCAATGATATCGCGGGCAAAGTGCATACCGGGAGAATGTGCCTGCATCACTGCCGTGGGACCATAGATGTCCACCACCAGACCAGGCAGGAAGTCGCCCTCGCCATGGACGAGGCGGAAGGCATTGTTGTCCTCGCGTTGCAGACCTAACGTCATACGCATCCGATAGGCATCGTTTAGGCGTCGTTCGTAAAATGCCTCATCGATGGCCGTATCGTCAAAGGTGAGCATTCTCACGGCGATACTGCCGATTTGGGAGTGTCCGTTACCGATGAGCGTGCCATCATGAGCATACACTGTCACCAAATCGCCCTCCTCGATGGTGTCGTCGGCAGCGGCAATGGCACCCGAGAACACCCAAGGATGGAAACGCTCGAGCGATTCCTCCTTACCACGTTTGAGAGTTACGGTTTTATAGGTCATTTTATTTTTGTTTTCAGTTCTCAGTATTCAGTTTTCAGTTGAATGCGAATGCCGCTGACAACTGTCAATTGATGACTGACAACTATTTAATGATGAATCTGAAAATGTCGTTACCGATAGCCAATAACATCAAGGCGAGAATCAGTCCCATGCCCACCATCTGAGCCACCTCCATGAACTTGAGGCTGGGTTTGCGGCGCGTAATCATTTCAAAGAGCAGGAACAGCACATGGCCGCCGTCGAGGGCGGGAATGGGCAACAGGTTCATCACTGCCAGAATGATGGAGATAAAGGCGGTGATGTTCCAGAAACCAACCCAGTTCCAAGTCGAGGGGAAAATGCTGCCAATGGTGCCGAAGCTGCCTACGCTCTTGGCTCCCTCAGGAGTGAAGATGACCTTGAGCTGCTTGATGTAACTGATGGTCTGCTCCCAACCCATCTTGATACCGCGAGGTATCGACTGGAAGAAGTTGTAATGGATGGTTTGCGTGTTATAAACCGTAAACAAGTCGGCTAGCAAGATGCCCAGCTTGCCGCTTGCGTCAACGGGGACATTGGGGGCAACCATTATGCGGCCGTCACGGTTGAATTGCAAAGAGACGGTTTTGCCTTTATTTTTCAGCAATTCGGTGGTGAATTCGTTGAAAGTCGGTGTCGGGACATTGTTGACGGCAACCATGCGGTCACCTTCCTTCAGACCGGCTTTCTCTCCGCCCTGATGCAGCAGGGTTCCCTTGACAACAACGGGCATGCGTGGCGTCATGAACGCAATACCTTCCTTAGCGTCACGTTCAAGGTCGGTGATAAATCCTTTGGGAATAGATACGTTGACGGTATCCTTATGGTTGCGCAGCACGGTGACTTCTTTGGCAAACAACAGGTCATTGTAGTCGGTCTGGTCAACCATGTTTTCCAGTTCATGACCGTCAGCCATCAGGATGATATCCCCGTCCGCGAATCCGGCTTTCTTGGCGGTTTCGCTGAATGCCATACCCTCGGTAATGTCGGTGAAGCGAATTACCTGTTCGCCCTGGGAAAAGACAATACCCGAGTAGATAATCATCGCCAGCAGCAGGTTGAATAACACACCGCCCAGCATGATCAGCAAGCGCTTCCACGCTGCCTTGCTGCGGAACTCCCAAGGCTTGGCGGGCTGTTTCATGGCCTCGGTGTTCATCGACTCGTCGATCATGCCCGAGATGGCGCAGTAGCCACCCAGGGGTATCCATCCGATGCCATACTCGGTAGCACGCCACGAGTTTTTGTTCTCGCTGCCTGTTTTGTCTTCCTCCTCCATGGCGCCCATTTCGCTGCCAAG
>JAEEGL011990003.1_pt1 | contig 35105 bp, 33 predicted proteins | sample 9134231 | NCBI WGS metagenome assembly JAEEGL01 (sample SAMN16246548, study PRJNA631951) | gut metagenome | biome: gut microbiome; feature: rumen; material: fiber-attached | host: Bos | place: Iran: Karaj | collected 2018-10 | reverse complement strand
TCGCCGTAGGTGAAATCCATCTCCCTGCCGCCGATAATCGCAGGCAGGTTTTTCAGATCGTTCGGTACGGTCCAATCCAGAGTGATGTTGGAGAAAGGCGCCTGTGTTCCCCAGCGGCTGGGCGTATTGACACCGTAAACGAAGGACTGGATGCACTGCTTGACCTCCTTCTGGCTCAGATTGTCGACCTTGACGAAGGGAGCAAGATATGTATCAAAGGAGGAGAAAGCTTGTGCACCGGCCCACTCGTTCTGCATGATGCCCAGGAAATTGACCATCTGGTTGCAGAGCGTGGAAAGATGATTTGCAGGAGAAGAGGTGATCTTTCCGGGGACCCCTCCGAGGCCTTCCTGGATCAACTGCTTCAGGCTCCAGCCTGCGCAGTAACCGGTGAGCATGGACAGATCATGGAGGTGGATAGCAGCACTGCGATGAGCTTCTGCGATCTCGTCGTCATAGACTTCGCTCAGCCAGTAGTTCGCAGTGATAGCACCGGAATTGGAAAGGATCAGGCCGCCTACAGAATAGGTCACGGTAGAATTCTCTTTGACTCGCCAATCGGAGATCTTCAGATAGTTGTCTACAAGATCCTTGTAATTGAGCAGGGCCGAATTGATATTGCGAACCTTTTCGCGCTGACGGCGATACAGGATATAGGCTTTTGCGACATCCGAATAACCCGCTTCGGACAGGACCTTTTCGACAGAGTCCTGAATGTCTTCCACGGTGATCTTGCCGTCATGGATCTTCTCTTCAAAATCCGACGTCACCCGAAGGGCGATCAGATCGATCACGTTGGGATGGTATTCCTTTTTCAGTGCAACAAAAGCCTTGGTAATGGCCTTGCTGATTTTGGAAATGTCAAATTCTACGATGTTTCCGTCTCTCTTGACGACCTGGTACATAAAAGCTCACCTCACGATAGATTTACAGCACTGCGGACCGATCCGCATTGGCCGATTCTGTACAAGGATATCCTATCGCATTAGTGAGCGTCTGTCAATATGTAGAACGAATTTTCTTGTGCATCTACCACATATTGTGGTCAGAGGTCTACCCCCCTAAGTTCCGCAGATGGCACAAACTGCTGTGCGATCTCCAGATACCGTCTCATCTCCCCGTTGGTCGGAGCATGAAGATTACCGAAAGGGACCGAATCCCTGTCCGTAAATTTCTGAAGGAAATAGCGAGGTGCTCCTGCAAGGATCGGACCCATCTCCTCAAAATCTTTCTCCGTGTGGAATTCTGCAACGACCGTCGTACGGAATTCAAAATCCGCAGTCCCCTGCTTCAGTATACGGACAGATTCCATCACAGGTGTCAGATCAATAGATTCAAGGCCCACCGTCACAGCATACTTGCCAGGGCTGTTTTTGATATCCATGGCCGTATAATCAATGAGTCTTTCCTCAAGGAGATGAGCCAGCATATCAGGATGACATCCATTGGTATCCAGCTTTACGGCGAACCCAAGCTCTCGGATCTTTCTAATCAGACCCGGCAAGCCGGGATGCAGACAAGGTTCTCCGCCGGTAAATGCAACGCCGTCCAGCAGGCCTGTTCTCTTCTCGAGAAAGGCCAGAAGCTCTGTGTCATCCATGACAGGAGGAGCACTGCCGTCCACGAGTTCATAATTATGACAGAAAGGGCAGCGGTAATCGCACCCGCCGAGGAAAACCGTACAAGCAACTTTCCCGGGGAAATCCAAAAGCGTCATCTTTTGCAGTCCGTGGATTTTCATAATGTCCTCCATTAAACGCCTGCGAGAATATGCAGATTCCGAATCTCCGGATCCTCTATTCCATCATTGACGGAATACGCGTGTTTTTCCAGATCGCCGCAGTTTGCATGAGTCAGTTTCCTGTCGACCAGAACATCTATCACATCTGCTACGATTCCCTCGATGACCCTTCCCTTTTCTTCCGCAGTCTCTTCATCGTTACCGGTAGTCAGCAGATATTCAAGCAATTCAGCTTCGATCGAAAGCTCAGGCAAGGTCCTCATCGCCCGAAATGCCCATTTGTAATAAGGCATATATTTGCCGTTGATGAGAAAGACCGCATGCATGGCCACCTGCACAAACTCGCATACAGCCAGTTGCGCTGCTGCTTCCTCTCCGTGTGCAAGACACCGGGCATAATTGTACTGTCCTGACTGAGCCATGAGCAGAAGCGCTCCGGCCAGTTTTTTTCGACGTATGTCTTCCGGATAGGCTGAAAGGCATGCGCGGATCCTGCTGACCTCTCCGAGATGATCAAAAAACACCTCTCCGTTCACGCTTTCCGCTAAAGCTTGTTCGGGAACCGCGAGCCATTGCAAAGGAGTAAGCTTTCCTGTACCGGAACCTGTTTTTTCAGCAAAAAACTCACCGGTTCTCAAGACGCCCCTTCTCGCACCTCCCACAGGAGCCATAAGGCTCCGCTTCAGGCCCATAAACTCTCGCGGAAGCCGGGAATACGCCCGCTCCAGAAGGAAGGCTCTTCGTCTGTCCACTACATCTTCTCCGGGCAGAAACAGACAAAATCCCGGTTCAAAATCATGGTCACGGGACACTTCATCGTCGTAGCCGAAGCATTCTGACCCGGCACCGAAAAACCCTGCCGCAAGATACGGCAGGAGATCCGGAAAATCAGAATCCAGCATTGGACGCCCATATGTTTCAAAATAAGCACGGGAAATCTCAAGTCCCCGCATAAATGGCCTCCGATCGTTCCTTCAGTGTCCTTGCGGCCTGGAAATATCCATAATAGGAAAAGGTCGGCGCACACTTCTCACACACAAATGCATAATACCCGTTCCGAGGAAGCCCCCGGGTATCAAGGAGATCGTAAGCTTGGTCAAGAAGATCAAAGATACGGTTCTCTCCTCTCTCCATTCCGAATTCAGCTTCCACCGCATTGGCGCGGTTCAGACAAGTGATGGCTTGTTCCCACTGCCCGCATTCAACATGAGACATAGCTTCCATTGCACGGTCATACAGATCATATGCTTCATCAAAGCGTCTCATTGAGGCACATGCGAGCGCCATATTGTTGTACAGACCTCCGAGCAGCTGCGGCTGCGTACCGGGGCTGTTCTCATACACTTCCCTGGCTTTCAGGAAGAGAGGCAAGGCCGCCTCAGTCTCCCCGAAAGCCTGATAGGCCGTTGCGGCATTGATGTATGTCGTACCGGCAGAAATCGTTCCTCCGAAATCCATGATGTCCAGAAGATGAAGCGCTTCCGCGGCATGAGAAAACGCTTTGGACTTGTCCCCGATTTTGCGATAATGGCCCACAAGCTCATTGTTCAGCAAAAGCTCACCGCGGAGATCATGGCCGAGTCTGGCCTCTTCCAGCCAGTAGAGCAGATGACGCTCTGCTCCGGCATAGTCCCGCCGGCTCATATACTCATCCATCTTCCGTATAATCCGTTCCTGAGGAACAGCCCTTATTTCGGGTTCAGCACCAAACGGTTCGCCACAAAGGACACATCTGGGCTCTACATAATCCTCAGGCGGCAGTTCACGGGTTTCGGGATCCATGTTCATCATATCCTCGCTGTGCTTTACTTAGCCTGTTCATTCAACGCAATGAGCTCAGCCTTTGCTTTTTCCTGTACAGCAATCACACGATCACACCACGCATCGTAGGCAGGATCAGAAGTCTGACACTCCGGATGATCGAGGATATAGGATACAGTTCTCCTGGCGCCCTCAGCAAAGCCTATCGTCGGATTGAACTCCGGTACGATCCGGCGAATCTTCGTCGTGTCGAAAATGACGCAATTCGCCTTGTCGCCCCAGAGATCCGCTCCATAGGGGGAAGTCTCGGCGACAAAGGTCGATGTCACATAATAGGGTTTATAGGGAACACCGAGAGCATTTGCGATATGTGTGTAGATTTGGTTCCATGTCAAGGTTTCCGAACTTGTAACGCCGAAAACCTCACCGATCGCTTCAGGTTTTCCCATGAGGCCGACAAAACCTACGGCCACATCATCCGCGTGTGTCATGGTCCAAAGGCTCGTGCCGTCTCCGTGCATGATAACCTGTTTGCCTTCCAGCATACGTCTGGCCACCTGCCAGGTAGAGCGTCCCTGAACGCCGACGGGAAGTGCCCTGTCGGAATAGGTATGGCTGGGACGTACAATCGTTACGGGAAAACTTTCTTCCCTGTGCTTTGTCAGAAGAAAATGTTCAGCTGCGATCTTGTCTCTTGCATACTGCCAGAAACGGTTGCCCTGAACGGTTCCTTCTGTGATATAAGGGCTTGCACAGGGCTTTGCATATGCAGCAGCGGATGAAACGTAGAGATACTGATCCGTTTTATCACGGAAGATCCTATAATCCCGTTCCACCTGTTCTGCCGTATACCCGATGAAGTTGAATACTGCATCAAAGCGGCGTCCTTTCAGAGCAGCCTGAACAGCTTCCTCATCACGAACATTGCAGTGGATCGTTTCCACGCCCTCGGGAGATGCCGCCCGCTGTCCTCGATTCAGATGGGTCAGTTCCCATCCTTTTTTCAATGCCTGTTTTGTAACGGATGTCGAAATGGTTCCGGTTCCGCCGATGAAGAGTGCTTTCATGCTTACCTCCTGCAGAAAAAATCTTCTATGTTATATTCGACACAGTCAAATATTCTCCTTCTCATCCAGCCTTCATCACTGTACATGTTTATTGAGCTTCTGTTTTCCTGAACAGAATTCAGTTCACATATAGAGAAGACTGCTCTAAAAAACTCCCTGAGCGGATTGCATTGTATCCGTCAAGGGAGTTATCATTCTGCAGAAAACAGAGCGCGTCTGTCTACTGTACCTGTCGTAATGACTCTTTCATATCAGCCAGACCTTCATTGAGCTTTTCGATGAATTTGTTCAGCATGTCTGCCTGTTCTTCTGTGATCTTTCCTTCAGCCTTCGCAGATGTCGCCTGCATAATCGTAAGGTTCAGTGTATCCTGGGCTCTGCTGATTCGGGAAAGAAGATCTTCCTGATCGACCTCTTCGCTCTTACCGATCTTATCCACATCCGCTTTGAGCGCAAGGTACTCTCTGTACAGCGCTTCAGCGTCTATCCCCTCGATCTGAGGAATATCCAATTCTTCCTGCAGACCCAGCAACTGATCCAGAACATCAGAACCGGTAGGCCTGGACGTGGCTTCCGGTGCGTTTTTGTCTGAGCCGGGAAGAAGGCCGGCCAAGCCCGCCTCATCCTCCAGATGAATCGGTTTGGGTTTTCCCTGTGCACTGCATCCGCAGCAAAGCAGAAGCCCAACAAGGCAGCACGCCATGATCCTTCTCATTCCGACGGCTATCCTCCACTTCAAAATCAGGAGATCCCTCCCTTGTGTCCATAACTATAAACCCGAATTATGGCATGAGTATGGCGCTATCAGTATTCTTTTCGTTCTTCCTTATCCATCAGCCAGGAAGCCGTTTCGGAAAGCGAGGAACAGGTTCCGGAATACCAGGCAGCCAGACGGATCAAGCCGGTAAGGGTATCTTCCTTTGCGGAAGCCAGACGGATCTCCAAGCCGAATTTATCACGCAATGCCCGTCTGAATGCAGGCGTTTTCTGCATGACTCCACCGAAAGCCGCAATACTCTCGGGCACTACGGTTTCATCTTTCATCCGTGAGAAAGCTTCAAAATAATCATTAGCCATTCCCTCATAGATTGCGAAGAACCAGCGATCGAAAGTGAAATTATCACCTGTCATTCCGCGGATATAGGCACGTTGGCCATGATCTCCCAGCGCATGGAAATGGATGTCCGCTTCCAGGCCGTCTGCACTTTCCAGTTCATCCACCGCTCTCAGAATACGAGTCCAGAGTTTATCCCTGGGCATCGTTTCAGAGAAGATCCTCGTGCCGATATCCTCGATGAAGTCTACGGCGGAATTCAGGCAGTGTCCGGCAGGGGGATCCGAGACTGTCCTCATATAGAGGCCGTCCATGGCGGGACGTGTCTCATAATTACCGAAATGAGGTTCCCTCTCCAGCCAGATCACCTGGCCTCCTGTCGACACGTTAATCAGCAGTTCGCCCGGTTTTGCCATCGCCCCAAGGATAGATGCCTGCTGATCGCCTACGGCAGCATAGATGGAAATCTCGTGTCCATTGAGTTCAAGAGTGCCTACCGGATCCGTTCCCCGCGTGATTTTGGGAAGCGTGAGTTTTTTCAAGCCCGTAGCTTCTACGATGTCTTCACGCCAGTCCCCGGTCAGGATATCATACATGGCGGTAGACTGCGCATTTGTCTCATGTACAGCAGCACGATGGCCCGTCAGAAACTCCGTGACCCCATCTCCAAGAAGGGAAAGGCGAACAGGCCGATTCTCATACTGTTCTTTCACACTGTGGAGCATTGCCGCCGTATGGGATGGGTTGAGACGCATGCCTGTTGTACGGAATGCCGTTCTTCCCAGGATGGCTTCCATCCGTTCCACTGCAGAAAGGCCGTATTCTCCCTTGCGAGATGCTCGGCCGTCCATCCATGTCCTGTAATCAGTCAAGGGCCTGTCATCTTCGCTCCAGAGCATCATGCCATGCATTTGGAGGCTCATTACAATACCTTCGAGCGGTGTCTCTCTGTCGCGGCGTTCAATATCACGCCGCAGGAGAGACGCCAGGCGTTCCATGGGGATCTCATACACTTCTCCTGTCACGTCTTCAGCCATGGGGGTGGGAAAACGCTGGATCTCCTCCAGGCGTCTTTCATCCAGGTTGAGAAGTGCGCTTTTGACATAGGTCGTGCCGATATCGATCCCGAGATAGTATCGTGACATCAGTAAGCCCTCGCCCAATATACGAGATGCTGCGCTTTTCTGCCGCAGCAGACGCACACGTCGTCGATATGGTCATTGGGATCAGTGGAGTAGTTGCGGGACGTTGCGGAATAGAGTTCCTTGATTTTATCCTCGCACGCCTGATCACCGCACCACATGGCACGCACATATCCACGACCGTTGTCAAGACGATCCTGCATCTCTTCCAGGCTGTGTGCATCGAAGGTATGCGCGGCGAGGAAAGCGCGCGCCTTTTCAAGCATTGTATCGTGGATGGAGTCCAGAATCTCCTTCACGCTGTCTTCGATGTCGTCAAGAGACAGGTTGAACTTCTCCAGAGTATCCCTGCGCAGGCAGTACGCCTGGTTCTTCTCCAAGTCACGGGGACCGATTTCAAGCCGCAGCGGAACACCTTTGAGTTCCCACTCGTTGAATTTGAAACCGGGAGATACAGTATCCCTGTCATCCAGCTTCACGCGGATTCCCGCCTTCGTCAGGCGTTCATACAGTGCTTCACAGGCTTCACTGACTCCGCCCTTATGCGCCGCAACGGGCACGATAACCACCTGATGAGGAGCGACACGGGGCGGAAGGACCAAACCGCGTTCATCACCATGAACCATAACAATGGCTCCGATCAGTCTTGTGGAAACGCCCCAGCTTGTCTCGTATACGTATTCTTCCTGACCTTCCTTGTTCTGGAACTTGATATCGAAGACCTTGGAGAAATGCTGAGCAAAATTGTGGGAAGTACCGGACTGCAGAGCTTTTCCGTCCTGCATGAGCGCCTCGATGGAGAAGGTAGACACAGCACCGGCGAATTTTTCCTTTTCAGTCTTGCGTCCTGTGACCATGGGGATCGCGAGTACGGATTCACAGAATTCCCTGTAGACCTCCAGCATGAGCATGGTCTCTTCTTCTGCTTCTTCGGGCGTCGCATGAATCGTGTGTCCCTCCTGCCAGAGGAACTCGGACGTACGCAGGAAAGGACGGGTCGTCTTTTCCCACCGCACGACATTGGCCCACTGATTCAGCTTCATGGGCAGATCTCTCCAGGACTGAACCCACTTGGAATACATGGCGCAGAAGATTGTTTCCGAAGTAGGACGGACGACAATACGTTCAGTGAGGACTTCGTCTCCCCCCTGGGTAACCCAGGCAACCTCAGGAGCGAAGCCTTCGATATGCTCAGCTTCCTTTCTCAAATAGCTTTCGGGGATAAACAGCGGGAAATAGGCGTTCTCATGTCCCGTCGCAATGATCCTTTCATTGAGCTGAGCCTGAAGGAGTTCCCAGATGCGGTAGCCGTAGGGACGGATGACCATAGTTCCGTGTACGGGGCCATAGTCGACCATCTGACTCTGAAGGATCACATCCGTATACCAACGGGGAAAATCCACCTTCGGATTCGCAATGAATTCTACAAAGGATTCCTGTTTTTTAGCCATGTCAAAACCTCCTGAAAAATGAAAAAGCCGTCCCGGATTCGGGACGATCTCAGACCGCGGTACCACCCAAAATTGACGCTTATGCGTCCGCTTCGTTCCATAACGCCGGTTTGCGGCGCAGGTTGCTGCCCCTGCGCGGTACGGGAGCGGGTAACCGGATAACGACTGCCTTTCAGCCAAGGGGCAGGCTCTCTGAAACTGAACCGGTATGATTCCCGTAATACCATATTGATGAAGCCATGCCGGGCAAAACCGCCGTAGTCTCCCGGGAGCCCGAACATTGCGCAGGTGAACCTGCGGCACACGATGCCATTCCGCTGAATGCTGCTGCCTTCCGGCCCTGACATGGTTCACGGCGGACCGTTGCACAGGGCCCGCGTTCTGTACGGACTGTAATCCCGGGACACGCTCGGCGAAGCCGCGGCATGGGTGCCCCGAAGGGTACTGAGTTATTATACAGGAAACCAGACGCCTTGGCAAGTATAATGCCGCGTTTTGCCTCATTCCCTCTCCGTCTCGGTTTCCTGCCCTCTGATTCCGCAAAGAAAAAACCCGGTCTCTTGTTTTCCTGTGTCCTGCATGGTATAAATGTTTTATCCGGAAAAAACACGTACAGATACTGCCCTATATCGGGCTATGACAAGGAGAATGATATGAACAGAAAGATCATTGCCGTCAACGCCGGGCCGAGAAAAGGCTGGAACACCGACACCCTTATCACAAAAGCTTCCGAAGGCGCAGAATCATCTGGTGCATCCGTAGAGCGGTTTGATCTCTTCTCCCTTCAGAGGTACACGGGCTGCATCTCCTGTTTCGGATGCAAAAAGGAAAAAAACAAAGGACGCTGCATCTGCCGTGACGCACTGACCCCCATTCTGGACTCCGTGCGGGATTCCGACGGACTGATCATAGGTTCTCCCAATTATCTCGGAAACCTGACAGCTTCGTTCCGTGCGTTCTATGAACGGCTCATCTTCCAGAACCTCACTTACAGCCGTGAAGACCCCTGCTGTACACAGCGAAGGATCCCCGTCCTGCTCATCATGACAAGCAACGCATCGGACACGGCTTACACGGCGCTGCTTGAAAACTATCGGCAGACACTGGACCGTTTTATCGGTCCCACGGCCGTTTTTGTCAGCGGAGACACTCTGCAGCTGAAGAACTACGAAGCCACAGACTGGCCCTGGTCCCTCTTTGATCCCGAAGCGAAAAAAATCCGGCATGAAACAATCTTTCCGGCAGAATGTGAAAAGGTTTACCGTCTCGGCGCTGAATGGTTCCTATAGCGTCCGCACAACACAGAAGTCTCCCCGGCACCCGCCGCGGGAGACTTCTGTGTTATGTAGAAAAACGGGATCGCTTCAGGTGCTTCAGTCTGTTTTATACCCCCGGCTCTCATCCTGGTTTTGCAGCCCGAATGCCTGACGGAACAGGATGAGGGCCAGGCAGGAACTGAGGAAATCCGCAAGCGGCTGTGCAGCGAGGAATCCCTGATATCTGAACAGCGCCGTTGCGGCAAAGAAAACGACAAGGAACAGAATGCCCTGCCGGCTTAGCGACATGGCCAGAGCCTGAGGCGCCTTACCGCTTGCCTGGAACAGACAGGTATGAAGCAGGACGACGGCGCTGAACACCATGCCGGAGACCTGCCAGCGCAGCATGACGATACCATCAGCTATGATGCCTGGGTCATGAATGAAGGCTCTCATGAGCGGGTCCGCCAACAGAAACACTGCCAGGGATTCCACCAATGCCAGGCTGCACAGGAACAGTGTCGCGAAACGCAGCAAAGATCTCAGTTTGCCCTTTTCCCCTGCACCGTACAGGAATCCAAAGAGCGGAACACCCCCGAAAGAAAAGCCGACAAGGATCAACTGAACGATCATTGCGATTTTCATGACGATGCCCAGAGCGGCGATTTTTTCGTCTCCGTAGGTCGCGAGAAACTGATTGAGAACGATGATGCAGATACTGGAAGCAATGTTCGTGATGGCAGCCGTGATTCCCACCGCGAATATCTGGCCGACTTCTCCCCGATTCACGCGTGCCTTTCGGATATCGACAGACATGGTTCGCGTCTTTTTCAGTACGAAGACGAGACAGAGGACATCTGTCAGTGTATATCCCATGACGGTCGCCAGAGCCGCGCCTCTTGCCCCCCAACCCAAAACACTGATAAAGATCGGATCGAGTATGATGTTCAGGAGCGACCCGGATACCTGCGCGGTCATTGACAAAGCAGGCATTCCTTCGCTGCGGATGAGATTCGAATGGATAAAGGAAAGGATCACGAGAGGTGCACCGGCGGCTATGACCGTATAATAGGATTCTGCATAGGCATATGTGTATTCGCTCGCACTCAGGAGCCCCAGTAAGGGCCTGCGAAAGACCAGAAGAGGGATCGCGACCGCAAATCCAGTCAGGATCGCCGTCCAGAAGCAAAAAGAGCTCACACGCCGAACACTGTCGCTGTCGCCTTTCCCCAGAAGGCGGGATATCAGAGAGTTCCCTCCCTGTCCGTAGATGTTTCCCAGAGCCATTAGCGCCGTAAACAGCGGCGCACAGAGCGAAACTCCTGCCACCAGCATAGCGTTGTTCGTCCTGGCAATGAAATAAGTATCCGCCAGATTATAAATGAGCGTGATGACCATCGTCACAACGACAGGCAGCGCCATCCTGAACCATGTCGGTATCAGCCGTTCAGTATCGAAGATCCTGCGTTCTTCCATCTTTACCTAATAACCCTTCACACGCGTTCCGATTCGCCGTCCCACGAAGCCAACACAGCCCTTGCAGACTCGATCAGGTCTGAGGCTATGAGACCACGGGACCCGGAACGAGCGGCAAGGTCGCCGGCGGTACCGTGCAGGCACACGCCGGACAGTGCCGCGTCTTTGACCGGCATTCCCTGCGCCAGGAGCCCGCCTATGAGGCCGGTCAGGACATCACCGGAGCCCGCAGTTGCCATCCCTGCATTTCCTGTTGAGTTTCGCCATACTTCTTCCCCACAGCAGATAAGAGTGTTGTGTCCTTTCAGGACGGCAACACCTCCAGTCTTCTCAGCGAGGAGGCGGACTGTCTCTTCCCTGTGGTCCTTTACCCAGGCGGAGGGCAGACCGAGGAGCGCTGAAGCTTCACCCTCGTGAGGGGTCAGAATGCAGCGTTTTCCTTCCGGTATCCTCTCAGGACAGCCCGCAAAAGCCATGAGCCCGTCCGCATCAAGAACGAAGGGAATCGAGATCTTTTCCAGCACTCTCCTGACAAATGCAAACGTCTCCTCCCTTCTTCCCAGCCCCGGTCCTATACACAGGACCTGAGCGCGCTCGAGATAAGCGACGACCGCTTCCGCATCTTCGTCCGAAAAAGCTATACCTCCAAGCGGAAGAGTCATGACTTCCCATGCAGGACGTGCTGTCGCACGTCCCGGATGGATCCATGTGACACGGCCGCATCCCGCTCTCAGCGCCGAAAGGGACGCAAGGGCACCTGCACCACACATACCCTCGCTTCCCGCAACGCAGACAGCAAAGCCGAAACTGCCCTTATGAGCTGTTTCAGGTCTAGGCGGAAGAAGAGATGCAGCATAGTCCGCAGTCAATTCATTCATGATTATTCCTCCAGCACTGCAAACGCCATGGAGAATCCCCCTTCATGACTGATGGACAGCTGCAAAGAACTCCCCCCCAGAGTATGCATCCTCTCCAGCGCGGCATCCTTCAGTGAAACACAGGGTTTTCCCAGTACATCGGGAAGGATCTCCACGTCACAGGGCGGACACAGAGAGATCCCGCATCCCATTGCTTTGGCGACAGCTTCTTTGGCCGCCCAGCGTCCTGCGGCAAATTCATCCGGCAGCCCGGATTTTTCCATTGCCATAATCTCTGCTTCGGAATAGATTCGTTCCAGAAAGTGCGGGTTCCTGACCGCTTTGGCGATGCGTTCAGTTCTCACCAGATCGCATCCTACACCTATGATCATGATCTGTCTCCTTCAGTCACAGCCTTCCGCACCGCTTCTGCCATCGCTTCGGCAGCTGCAGCACAGAGCGTCATGAAATCCACCTGTTTTACACCGCATGACAGCGCAAAAATCGTGTCTCCGTCGTTCTGTGTATGCACAGGCCGGATGGATCGCGCATAACCGTCATGAGCCAGACTGGCCAGCCGATTAGCCTGTGCTTTGTCCATTGCAGCGTCAGTGACAACAAGGCCGAGCGTCGTATTCGTTCCGGCCAAAGGACGGGACAGCCATCCGTCCATCAGGAGCCTTTGAGTATCTGCGAATGATCCGTCCTCTTTCCTGGCTCCGGCAAGTATCGACCCATTCTCATCCAGAACATCGCCCAGAGCGTTGACTGCGGCAAAAGCCAAGACCGTCGCGCCTCCAGGGAGTTCAGCACAACTGCAGCCTATTCCGCCCTTCATGCAGTGCTCCATGCCGAGGATCTTCCCCACTGTCGCTCCGGCCCCGGCTCCCACTCGGCCCCAGGCCGGAGGTTCTCTGCCGTCCAACGCCTCAGCACACGCAGCATAGCCGGCTTCCTTTTTCGGGAACACAGAGCTGCCATCCGCCAGATCGAATAGAACGGCTGAAGGAACGATGGGAACTCGAGCGACCCCTACATCCAAACCGATTCCTCTGTCAGCCAGGCAGTCCATCACGCCGCAGGCCGCCTCCAATCCGAAGGCAGATCCCCCCGACAGTACGACTGCGTGTACACGTTCCACCAGATTACCGGGTCTCAAAAGATCCGTCTCCCTGGTACCGGGAGCGGCACCGCGCACGTCAACACCGCCCACAGCGCCTTCGGGAGTCACGAAGACAGTGCAGCCCGTATGATTATCCTTATCCGTCCAATGACCGATATATAGGTTTTTCAGGAAACTCTCCATCTTCCATACCCTCCTCCCGCTAGTATGAGCCTAATGAGGTCAATGGTCAAGAGCCCGTTCAATCTCAGCATCCTTCTTCCTATTGACAAAAGCTGACCGGAAACCCGGTCAGCTTGATTATGGTTCGAAATGGATTACTGTTCGTTGGCAAAGACTTTCTTCAGTCTGGGATAACGAGGCATACCGTTCTCAGTCGGAATCACGGGGAATCCCTGGATCAGAGGCAGCGCGTAATCATAGAAGGGCTGAAGCATGCGGTTGCCCGCTTCGTTGATCCAGTCTCTCGGAATCGTCTTTTCAGCATTGGCAACAGCGGTCAGGTCGATCAGCTTGATCCTGCATTCATAAGCACCTTCCTCAGGGCGCTCGAATCCGACCATCTTGTCGGTGATGCCATCCAGAGCACACTCAACGGCGGCTTTGCCGCTTGCATAGGATTCCTCGATGTCTGTCAGAGAAGCACAGTGGGCAGCGCAGCGCTGAAGCAGAGAGAACTCAATGCCGCGGGTCTTAGCACCGTTGTAGTTCTTGATATACTGTACGAGTGTAGCCGCAAGGCCGCCCATCTGCGAATGTCCGAACACGTCCTTGGTATTGGTTGCAAGATCGGAGCCGTACTCAGAAATAAAGCGTCCGTCCTTGTCTTTCACACCTTCGGAAACAGCAACGATGCAGTACTTCTGCTTCTCATAGACCTCAGTGACCTCCTTCAGGAAGCGGTCCATGTCGAAAGTGATCTCAGGCAGGTAGATCAGATCGGGGCCTTCCCCGCAGACGTCCGCAAGCGCAGCGGCCGCAGTAAGCCAGCCCGCATTGCGGCCCATGATCTCGAACACGATGATCGTGCCCGTCTCGTACACGTGAGCGTCACGGGAAATCTCGGCGATGGATGTCGCGATATACTTGGCTGCGCTGGCATATCCGGGGCAGTGATCCGTCCCGATCAGATCGTTGTCGATCGTCTTCGGAATACCCATGATCCGGCATTCATAGCCGACTTTCATCATGTACTTGCTGACCTTGTTGCAGGTATCCATGGAATCATTGCCGCCGTTATAGAAGAAATAACGGATGTTGTACTTTTTGAAGATCTCAAGAATGCGGCGATAGTCGGTATCGTCTTCATCGGGATCCTTGAGTTTGTAACGGCAGGAACCAAGCGCGGAGGCGGGTGTGAATTTCATGAGGTCGAGTTCAGCGGGATCTTCTTTGCCGCAGTCGAACAGGCGATCGTGCAGAATTCCCAGAATGCCGTACTCGGCGGCATAAACGTTGGTGATGTTCTCATTTGCGAGGGCGGTCTTGATGCAGCCCAGCGCGCTCGCGTTGATTACGGAAGTCGGACCGCCGGACTGACCGATAACAGCTGCGCCTTTCAATACGGACATGATATACCTCCAGAATTGTTTTGTTACATATTGCGCAAAACCATGGGATCGGTTCATATTCTATCACAATTCGGAATGGCGGACAAGGCGCGCCCTTGCTTTTTCGGGAGTTTATGATACAATAGAGCCAGCGAATTTCGGGCTCACGCCCGTGTAAAGGAGTGTTACCCATGCCTTTAGTTACCACGACCGAAATGTTCCGGAAAGCCTATGAAGGCGGCTATGCCGTCGGCGCTTTCAACGTCAACAACATGGAGATCATCCAGGGCATTACCGAAGCTGCCCAGGAGCTGAAAGCTCCTGTGATTCTCCAGGTCTCTGCCGGCGCCCGCAAGTACGCCAACCACGCTTATCTCATGCACCTTGTTAAGGCTGCCGTGGAAGAGACCGATGTACCGATCGCTCTGCACCTGGATCACGGCGCTGATTTTGAGATCTGCAAGTCCTGCGTGGACGGCGGTTTCACCAGCGTAATGATCGACGCCTCCCACTACTCTTTCGAAGAGAACATCGAGATCACCCGTAAAGTCGTTGAGTATGCTCACGATCACGGCGTTGTGGTCGAAGCCGAACTTGGCCGTCTGGCCGGCATCGAGGATGACGTGAAGGTCTCCGCTGAGGATTCCTCCTACACCCGTCCCGAAGAAGTCGAAGAGTTTGCTTCCCGCACGGGCGTTGATTCCCTGGCTATCGCAATCGGAACGAGCCACGGCGCTTACAAATTCACCGCCGCTCAGTGCACCCGCAACGAGGAAGGCCTTCTGGTGCCTCCGCCCCTGCGTTTCGACATCCTTGAGGAAGTCAGCAGGCGTATCCCCGGTTTCCCGATCGTGCTCCACGGCGCTTCTTCCGTTCCCCAGGAATTCGTGAAGATCATCAACAGCTATGGCGGCCAGATGCCCGATGCCATCGGCATCCCCGAGGATCAGCTCCGCAAAGCTGCGACCTCTGCTGTCTGCAAGATCAACATCGACTCTGATATCCGTCTTGCCATGACCGCGGCTGTACGCAAATATCTGGTGGAGAATCCCTCCCACTTCGATCCCCGCCAGTATCTCAAGCCCGCCCGTGATGCCATCAAAGCGATGGTCGCTCACAAGATGGTCGACGTTCTCGGCTGTGACGGCAAAGCGTAAAATATGCACACTGTATAAGGCGTTCCTCACGGAACGCCTTTTTTCTACACCCAATCCTCCGCGGCCATTCGATACCTTCTGTGATCTCATGATCTGGAGGCCTTCGGTTCTTGTTCGGCACTCTGTTTCATTGGATAAACAGAGTCATGATGCATTCTGCGGAAACCCGCCTCGGAATCCTGTTTCTTTCGGTGTATCAGATCCCGAAATATCGGCACAATCCGAGATTCTTCTTGCAATTCGCATCCCATTACATTATTATGATGTCAAACCTGTTTAGGAGGCTTATTCATGCGCAAAGACGGAAGACTTGTGAAGAATGTTCCCGCCATGTATGCCGTTTCCCCTTATTTCATGGTCCATCGGCATGATTCCCAGAATATGATCGAAGTCAATATTCCCTTCGATCCCATGGCTAAATATGTCCATGAAAAGCGTGCTGAAGGAGTCGACATCTCCTATCTGGCTCTCGTCATTGCGGCCTTTCTCCGCACGACCGCAGAATTTCCTTATCTGAATCGTTTCATCGTAAACAAAAAAATCTATGCACGCAACGAGTTTGCGGTCGGCATGGTCGTTCTGAAGTCGGGCGACCTGGACGGCACAATGAACAAAATGCATTTCCAGCTGGAAGATGATGTATTCGAAGTCCAGCGCAAAATCACGGAATATGTGGAAGCCAACCGTGAACAGGGCGATACGAATTCCACGGATAAGATCATCAACATCCTTCTGGGAATTCCCGGACTGCTTACGGTCGGCACAGCCCTGCTTCGTTTCTGGGATCTTCATTTCGGACTTCCTAAGGCAATTGTGGATGCCAGTCCTTTCCACAACACGATGGTCATCACCAATCTCTCTTCCATCCGTACAAATTACATCTATCACCATGTATACGATTTCGGGACCACTTCTATGATTGCCGCCATGGGTAATACGATTGAAGTTCCAAAGCGCGTCAAAGGAGAGATCGTTTTTGAGAAGTGCATGCCTATCGGTCTTGTGATGGATGAGCGCATCTGTTCCGGCACCTATTATGCTCGTGCGTTCAACCGGGTCTCCGTTTACCTCAAAGACCCGCACCTGCTGGAGGGGCCGCCCAAAGTCGTCAATCACGATGAGACCTACTAACAGTCTCTATTACCTAATAATGTATTACAGAATAATAGCCAGTGCAGCCTAAGTGCCGCACTGGCTATATTGAACTCTCAGCGGATCAGTCAGCCTCTTTCTTCTGACGATCAAGGCCGATCACGCGCTCTACAGGAAGCGAAAATGCAATGCCCATGCTTTCCGTATCAAGGCCGGCTGTATCATACAGCGCCTGGAGCACTTTATCCCTGATCTCTTCCGGCACCAGGATCATGACGAGTTCCTTCTCCGGCTGGATACGGATGTTGAACATCTCCTCCGCTTCACGGCGGGCTGTTCCTCTTCCGTTGAGGACAGTTCCTCCGCCGGCTCCCGCTTTCCATGCGGCATCCATGACGATTTCGGACCTGCCTTCATTTACGATGCAGAAGATCGCCTCATATCTCTTGTCCGTCATCCTTCATCCTCCCCAACGAGCCTCCGCTCATTACTAAGAAAACCGTAAGCTGTTCTGCCGATCATGCTGCTCATCGGCAGTGTAAACGCGATCCCCGTTCCGGAATTGACCGTCTGGAAGCGTTCTTCCAGCGCAGCAAGAACAGTATCCACTTTCTCTGCACGCAGCACGGAGAAAATCACGCTTCTGCGGCTGTCCTTGAGTCCGAGGAATTCAATCAGATTCCGATGAGCCGTACCCGTTCCCACAAAGCTCATCTGCAGATTCACATCATAATTCTGCAGGAGATCAGCAAAAAAAGTGCCTTTGCCTTTATTGACGACAGTAACCAGGATCACAAGCCGATTCGGCGCAAGATTACTCTTCTCAGCCACTCACTTTCCCTCCTTCCATTCAAACCTGATGATCTGCGCATCATCTGAAGAGAGCATCCTGCGCAGTTTGACTTCCGCTTTCACTTCTCGTGATACAACAGCTCGGAAACCGAGGCTTTGAATCGTGATAAGAGGTGTCATTGCTACCAGAGCCACCACGCCGAAAGCAAAATCCATCACAGCATCCGCCCCTCGGAGAGAAACACATGCTCCTATGGCCATAGGCAGGATAAATGAGCTCGTCAGCGGCCCGCTGGCAACTCCGCCTGAGTCAAAAGCAATTGCCGTATAGATCTTCGGAACAAAGAAGGACAGGCCCAGACTCAGAAGGTAACCCGGGATCAGATAATACAGAAGCGAAAAGCCGACAATCAGACGAAGTATAGAGAGTCCGATCGAAACGCCGACACCAACGGACAGTGCTATGGTCATCTGACGTTTTGTCACGGTCCCGCCTGTGACATCTTCTACCTGGCGGTTCAGGACATGGACCGCCGGCTCTGCAAGCACGACGACCATACCGATGACAAAGGCAAAAGCCAGCATGGCTTTGTCACTAAAACCCGTTATAGATCGTCCAAGGCTGTATCCGACCGGCATAAAACCGACAGATACAGACACAAGGAAGATGACGAGTCCGATAAAGGCAAATCCCAGTCCGGAGCCGATCTGAAGAAGCCTGCGTCCTGGAAGACGCAGAACGGCGAACTGAAGGATCAGGAAAAAGGTCGTCATGAGCAAAAGAGATTTGACCACATCCCAAGCCGTTTCACCGAAAAGCCTCAGCACTGAAGAACCCAGGTTTCCAGGGATCGAGTAATCGGGGATCTCCCATACAATTTCACCGTTTCCGAAAAAAACAGACAAAAGCAGGACTGCGAGCACAGGGCCGACAGAGCAGAGTGCAATGAGACCGAAACTGTTCTCTCCCACGTTTCTTCCGCCCAGCATCTTTGCGATACCAAGTCCGAGAGCCATGATGAACGGTACTGTGATGGGTCCTGTGGTCACGCCGCCCGAATCGAAAGACAGCGGCAGGAAAGATGTTTTCCCAGATGCGATCAGCAAAGCGGAAAATGCAAACAAAAGCATGTAGAAAAACAGCAGCAGAGCCGTCAAATCCGTTTTTGTCACCATGCGAACGACAGAAAGAACAAGGAACAGGCCTACGCCAACTCCCACTGTCACAATAAGAAGAGTCGGATTGATAACCGCTTCGACCTGACCCGCCAGAACGGAAAGATCAGGTTCCGCAACAGTGATGAGAACTCCCAGGAAAAAGCAGGCGGTAATGAGCAGACCAAGCTTTCTTGACCGAGTCAAGCCTTCGCCCACATGGCGTCCCATAGGAGTCATGGCCAGATCTGCGCCGAGATTGAACAGCCCGATCCCGGCGACCAGAAGAAGAGAGCTCACGGCAAATACTCCCCGTTCCCTCCATGTCAGCGGGGCCGCCGGCGTGAATGAAACAAGAAGAACGATTCCAGCTACGGGAAGTACGGAAAGAAGTGCTTCCCACAGTTTGGAAAGGAGCGCTTTCTTCAGCTCATTTCCCATATGTTATTCCTTTCAGCATCAGCCTTTGAGTTTTTCCAACAGTTCTTCCAGACTCATGCTATGTATTTTTGCGATCCGGGCCAGATCTTCGTATTCATATTTTGCCCGCTTAACACCATAGCCTTCGGAGACTTTCCGGCTGACAGGGCCCCAGGCTGTCTGCACCGTTTCAAAACGGCGGTCCAGTGTATACCGGCGCATCTCGGATTCTCTGATTCCGAGAGTCGTTGTATGGGCAAACATCATCTCGACCATTCTGGCTTTTACATCCTGTGTGCAGATCACTTTCAGGAGGATGCCGGGCCTTGATTTTTTCATGCCTACAGGTACTGTGAACACTTCTCTGGCTCCTGCTTCCAACAGGCGGTCCATGGCAAAGCCAAGCGCTTCGCCGGTCATATCATCCACATTGCAGTTGAGTTCACAGATTGTTTCGGTCGCCCCTTCAGTCTCACCCAGAAGAGCACGCACGCAGTTCGCCTGTTCGAAGTCTTTCTTGCCCATGCCATATCCGATGGATTCCGTTTTCATGACAGGCATATCTCCGAATTCCGTCACAAAATGTTTCAGCAGAGCTGCACCTGTAGGTGTGCAAAGTTCGCCCTTGACTGCTCCCCCATAGATCGGAACATCCCGCAGGATGTAGGCTGTTGCAGGTGCTGGCACAGGAAGAATCCCGTGTGCACAATGTACGTGTCCTGAGCCGACATGTACCGGAGATGCCGCAATCCGATCAGGAGCAAGTTCGTGAAGAAGCAGACAGACTGCTGCAATATCAGCAACCGCATCCATCGTCCCCACTTCATGGAAGTGGATTTCTGTCACAGGTACACCGTGCGCATGGCTTTCCGCCTCTGCAATGAGTCCATACACTGCCATGACATCCTTCTGCACTTCTTCAGGAAGCCGCATATGTCCCCGGACGATATGCTCGATGTCATGCATTCCACTGTGACTGTGTTCATGACCATGGTGATTATGCTCATGCTCGTGATCATGATTATGCTCGTGCTCGTGATCATGCTCGTGCTCATGTTCATGATCATGCTCGTGATCATGGTGATGATGATGCATGAACTCATGTTCTTCCTCACCATTTACGAGGACCGTCATATGTGTCCCTGTGATGCCGCATTTGACCGACGGATCGGCATTGAACGTTACACCAGGAATGTCCAGAGCGTTCAGTTTTTCAACCATTTCCTCTTTATTCGGAAACAGTTCGAGAAGAGCGGCCGTCAGCATGTCACCGGCAGCGCCCATGCCGCAATCCAGATAAAGGATTTTCATTTTCCAACCTCCATGTGATTGATCAGACTGGCTGAGTAAGCCGCACCGAAACCATTGTCGATATTGACGACGGTGACACCGCTCGCGGCAGTATTCAGCATAGATAACAGGGCGGTCACGCCGCCGAAAGACGTACCATAACCTACGCTCGTAGGTACAGCGATGACAGGACAGGATACAAGTCCGCCGATAACTGTGGGAAGGGTACCATTCATGCCCGCCACTGCGATCACAACAGAAGCGGATCTTAATTCATCCAAATGGCTCAGAAGCCTGTCCAGCCCGATGACACCAACGTCATACAACCGTATGACCTCGTTTCCGAAAACCTCCGCGCACAGTGCCGCTTCTTCCGCGACAGGGAGATCACTGGTACCTGCACATGCAACTGCAATGCAGCCGATCCCGGAGGGTATCGGCATTTCTCCGATGATTCCGCAATGGGAAATCGGATCATACCGCAACGGAAGAACATCCCCCACCATTGCCGCTTTGTCTTCACTCATCCGGGTTATCACGACAGGAGTCTGTCCCCTTTCAGCCAGAGTCTTCGCGATACCACAGATCTGATCTCCTGTCTTACCGGCACCATAAATCACTTCGGAAACGCCCTGACGTTTTTGCCGTCCCAGATCCACCTTGGCATAACCGATATCTTCATAGCTTTGTTTATTCCATTCGGACAGAGCTTCCTCTACGGAAAGCCTTCCGGACCGAACAGATTCCAGCAGTTCTCTCAGTTCATTTTCCATCTTTTCCCTCCTTGTGTATCCTACATGATTTACGGCATGAACGCAATGCACAAATATACAAAAGCATCCCGGAGCCCCGGATCAAAAAAAGAAAGGTATGCGTTTTCCTTCCGGAAACTGCGTACCTTCCCTGTACACATGTTTTATGTGATCCCAGGTGCTGCGCTTCTGTGTTTTCCGTCCGTTTCCTACGTACGGATATCGATAGTACCTGCCAGTCAGTTCTTTTCAGAAGCCGCTGCTTCCTTTTTGACTTCTTCAACCGCACATGCGATCAGACGTCCGATCGAATAGTCCTGTACTCCGACCAGGATATTGTCACAATGAGTAAAGGGAATCAGAATGCGTTTAGCAGAGCTCTGAGCCACAGCCGTTGCCATAGCAGGCGTGATCTCTCCCAGCATGGAATCGGCTATAACGATGCCTATGGGCCCCACGATGAGATCGGTCCTTCGCGCATTCACGATCAGTGCATTCTCACCCGTAGCCGCAGAATCCGCTCCGGCTTTGAGCATCGCGGTCGTCGCTGCGCTGTTCGTTCCCACCGCTGTGATCTCGGCCTCAGGGATTGCCTGCCGGACAGCAGTGATAAGCTGTCTTCCCACGCCACCGCCTTGAGCATCCACGACAAGTATCTTCATCATCGCACCTCATTTCGTCCTTATGCGCAAAGAATAGCAGAAAGCATACTGTCCGTCAAGTTGGAAGCCAAGAATTCCGTTTCGAAAAGATTAAAATTATTCTTGACAAGAAGATGACTTTATGGTATCATTCTTTTTGCTTCCGAAATGAAGCATGTGCCCATGGCTCAGCTGGATAGAGCGTTTGGCTACGGACCAGAAGGTCGGGGGTTCGAATCCCTCTGGGCACGCCAGTATAAGGCCGTCTCGTAATGAGACGGCTTTTCTGTTTCATCTCGGATATGCATTCATTCGGTTTTGAGCTTCACAAGCACATCAGGCAGTTCCCGGAGCGAATGCAGTACAAAGTCCGGTTCAACGTTCATCCCGAAGATGCGGCCTCCCCTGCGGTCCAAAAGCGCTGCCTTCATGCCTGCCGATTGAGGACCAGCGACATCATCCATGGGATCATCCCCCACAAAGAGACATTCCTCTGGTTTCCACCCGGTACTGTCCAGGATCTTCTGATAGAAAACCGGAACAGGTTTATAGGCACCCAGATCCTCCGAAGTGTAGACCCGTCCGATCTCAAGGCCGTTCAGTCTGAGAAAATGATCCATCGAGTCTGAATCGGATACTGAACCGACTGCATATGATATGCCCTCCCTGTCCAGCCACCTCAGTATTTCCTTCGTATCAGAGAACACCGTACGGACACCAAACAAGTTTTGTATCATCGGGCGGACAGCTTCGTCCGTATCTGCATCTATACGGTACTCTTCAAAAAGCTTCTCAAGACTGAGTCTGAACAGTTCCTTCTCGCTGAAAAAAGGGCCGTCTATCATCATCTCTTTTTTGAGCGCTTTCCATTCCGAATAGAAACGTACCGCATCTGTATCCAATCCGATATTCTTCAGGATGCGCCTGACTGCATCAACGGAACCTGTACCCGTATCGATCAGGGTTCCGAAGCAGTCGAAGATCACATTTCTGATCACAGTTTACCCTCTTTGTTTTCATCGGCAGAAACGTGCTTTCTCCGTCCGCAGGATTCCCCTCGGTATGCACAGCCGGAACAATCCGGGCAGGCGCCTCCGCACGAAGAGCCTTTTCCTTTCAAGATGCTCCGAAATGCGAATCCGGCAATGATTCCAACGGCAGCAAGAACAATGATGTCCCAGATCCCCACTGCACGCTCCTATCCCAGTCCGCACATGAGGCCGATCAGACGGACGACGAGCGCTGCGATCCACGCGATGCCGCACTGCCAGAAAGCGACACCCAGTGACCATCCTCTTCCGAGTTCTCTGCGCACAGCAGCCACAGCCGCGACACAGGGCGTGTACAGCAGGCTGAAAACGAGCATGGAAACGGCAGAAAGTGTTCCGATGGCAGAGACTCCTTCCCCGAACAGCGTCTCCATGACCGATACAACGCTCTCTTTGGCCATAAATCCGCTGATCAGCGACGTGATGATTCTCCAGTCTCCCAGCCCGATCGGTCTCATAACCGGAACGAGGATCCCGGAAACAAACGCCAGCATGCTCTCATGCGAAGACTCTACCAGATTGAAATGGAAATCGAAGTTGCTGAGGAACCAGACAACGATCGTAGCGATAAGGATCACAGAGAATGCCCTGTGCAGAAAATCCCTGCTTTTTTCCCACAGAAGCTGTGCGACATTTCGGGCGCTGGGGAACCGGTAATTCGGGAGTTCCATGACGAAGGGAACCGCTTCCCCTTTGAACAGGGTGTTTTTGAATATAAAAGCAACGAGGATACCCATCAGGATCCCAAGGAGATACAGTCCTGTGATGATGAGCCAACTCTGTTTCGGGAAAAACGCGTTTACGAAAAAGCCATAGATCGGCAGCTTCGCCGTACAGGACATGAAAGGAGTCAGAAGGATAGTCATCCGCCTGTCACGCTCGCTGGGAAGCGTCCGGGTGGACATGACAGCAGGAACGGTGCAGCCGAACCCCAAAAGCATGGGGACGATGCTTCTTCCGGACAAGCCGATGCGCCGGAGCAGTTTATCCATAACGAATGCCACTCGCGCGATGTACCCGCTGTCCTCCAGCAAAGACAGGAAGAAGAACAGGATGATGATGATGGGCAGGAAGGAAACGACGGTCCCTACGCCCTCAAAGATCCCATCCAGAACAAGGCTGCGGATTGTTTCATTGACGTGGACGGTCTCCATTCCACGGCTGACAAGTTCCTTCAGCAAGTCGATACCTCCGGCGAGGAGGTCCTGCAGGAACGGTCCGACAAGGAAGAATGTCAGATAGAACACGAATGCCATGATTCCGATAAAAACGGGGATCGCAGTATAACGGCCGGTCAGGATCTCATCCATTTTCTGGCTTCTGACATGTTCACGGCTCACCCTCGGCTTGATCACGCATGTGTCACACACTTTACCGATAAAGTCGAAACGCATTTCGGCCATAGCTGCGCTGTGATCCAGTCCTCTCTCCCGCTCCATCTGCAGGAGGATATGCTCCAGCATCTCCGTTTCATTCGGATCAAGTTCCAAGCGCTGTGCGACCCTTTCGTCTCCCTCCAGCAGCTTGCAGGCTGCAAAACGAAGCGGAAGTCCGGATCGTTCAGCATGGTCTTCAATCAGGTGACATACTGCATGGATCGCTCTGTGAACGGCTCCGCCGTGGTCTTCTGCTCCGCAGAAATCCTGCTGCAGCGGTTTCTCTTGGTATTTCGCGATATGTACAGCATGCCGTACAAGCTCATCTACGCCTTCATTATTTACTGCGGAGATCGGGACGACAGGTACACCCAGCATGGATTCCATCATGTTCACGTCTACGGTGCCGCCGTTTCCGCGCATCTCATCCATCATATTCAGGGCGACAACCATGGGAACGTCCATCTCCAGAAGCTGCATCGTTAGATACAGATTACGCTCTATATTGGTCGCATCCACGATATTGATGATAGCTTTGGGTTTCTCGTCCAGAACGAAATCACGGGACACAAGCTCTTCGCTCGAATAAGGGGACATAGAGTAGATCCCCGGAAGATCAGTGATCAGCGTGTCTGTATGGCCCCGGATGACGCCGTCCTTTCGGTCTACCGTTACGCCGGGAAAGTTGCCGACATGCTGATTGGCTCCTGTAAGCTGGTTGAAAAGCGTCGTTTTGCCGCTGTTCTGGTTGCCTACAAGAGCAAATGTCAGCACCGTGCCTTCCGGAAGAGGATCTCCGCTTCCTTTCGGATGGAAACGTCCTTCTTCGCCAAGGCCGGGGTGTTCGGTCTTTCCGCGTACATTCTTCTGCACACCCTGCTCTGAACCTGCATCGATGGGAGAGATTTCTATCTGTTCTGCGTCCGCAAGTCTCAGTGTCAGTTCATATCCATGGATTCTCAGTTCCACAGGATCACCCATAGGTGCGAACTTAATCGTCGTAACCTCCGCTCCCGGTATCACGCCCATGTCCAGAAAGTGCTGTCTCAGCGCTCCAGATCCTCCGACACTCTCGATCTTTGCAGTCTTTCCAGGTTCCAGTTGATTCAGTTTCATGTTCTCTCCTGTCCGTATGCACACAGTTTTTCTGTCTTCCGCGATTCGGATGCAGGCCATAGACAACAGCCTCTGCGGATCGGTTATATTATAGCTGAAAAAGAGAATTCCGTCAGCACTTTCCCACGTCAGTGAACTCAAAAAGGAACCAGATCCCTCCGGTTCCTCTTCATTATCCCGTACAGCGGCACAGCTCACTTTATTCTTCCACGATATAGGGAACTGCATCAGCAGGGATCGGGCAGACATATCCTCCATCTTTTGTTCTTTCCCTGAACTCCTCGCACGCCTTTTCGATCAGGCTGTGATCAAGGAACAGATCTACGGCGGCTCCAGCCAGTACTCTTGCGGCATAGAGCATGCCTTTATCCGCCATGCTCGTAACGCCGCAGGATACGTTCTGCCAGGAGTGTCCCGGAGCACCGGAAGGCCAGGTCGCTGTATAGAACTGAACGGTCGGCACGATCCAGCTCACATCGCCTACATCTGTGGATCCGGGTTCGAATTCATTGCTCGTGAACAGCGGCATGATGAAATCGTTGATCGCGCGTCTCCCTCCGTCACTCAGTTTCTTCACCTGCTCCGCGATCCCGGGGTCGTGAGCCGCGCCGAATCCGGGCACAACAGCGGTCCCGGGAAACGTAGATTTGAGAGCTTTGGCAAACGTCCATTCTTCCTTCGTATACTGCGGAAGCGGGTTTTCCAGGAAATTATCGTAAACGACTTTCTCCAGCGTGCTGTTCGGCAAAAGCTCGGCTGTCCCGTCTACGAAGATCCGGTCGTAAGTCGTTTCCGTCATCAGAGAAGCCCCCTGAGCGATCAGATCGACCCTCCGCTGCAGTTCCAAGGTATCTCTGACTTTATTGGAACGGACCATATAAAGAACGGACGCATGCGGCTGCACGACATTGGGAGACAGCCCTCCCCCATCCACGATCGCATAATGGATCCTTCCGTCTGTGGGCATGTGTTCCCTGAGAAACTGGACTCCAACGTTCATGAGACTAACAGCATCCAGTGCCGAACGGCCTTTTTCCGGTGCCCCGGCCGCGTGAGATGCGACCCCATGGAACTGATAAAGGACCTGAGTGCAGGAGTTGTTCGTGCCTGTCCCGACTTCATAAGCATCACTGGGATGCCAGGTCAGAGCACAGGATAGATCGTTGAAGATGCCATCCCTTGCCATAAAGGCTTTGGCAGCCCCGCCCTCTTCCCCGGGGCATCCATAGAAAGTCACTTTCCCCGGCAGTCCAGTTTCTTCGAGAAAGCGTTTGACAGCGCAGGCCGCACCAAAAGCCGCGGCGCCGAGCATGTTATGTCCGCAGCCGTGTCCGGAACCGTTGTGTTCGCGCTCACAACGTTCCAGTGCGCCGGCTTTCTGAGACAGACCGGACAACGCATCGAACTCACCGAGGATCCCGATATGAGGGTATCCCTCTCCATAGCTTCCTGAGAAGGCCGTTTCTATCCCGCAGATGTTCTCCGCCAGTTCGAAGCCCTCTTCTCTGAGAAGCTTTTTGTACAGTGCTGCGGACTTGTGTTCTTTGAGAGACAATTCTGCGAAATCCCAGATGGCGTGAGACAGTTCGGTGATCTTCTCTGAGATCCCGTCCACATAGTTATAAGCGATATTCTTGCAGTTTTCAGTCATGAGTCTTCTCCCTGTGAATCAAAAGCTGCGCTATCGCGCAGCTTTTTATACCTTTCTGTTGTCAGTACAGAACTTTGCTCAGGAACTCCTTCGTGCGCGGATTCTGCGGATGGGCAAACAGTTCTTCAGGCTTGGCGGATTCCGCAATGACACCTTCATCCATGAACAGGATCCTGTCTGAAACTTCACGTGCGAATCCCATCTCATGTGTCACAATCACGGAGGTCATGCCATCCTTCACAAGCCGCTTGATGACGTCAAGCACCTCACCCACCATCTCGGGATCCAATGCTGAAGTCGGTTCATCGAAAAGCATGACATCAGGTTCCATGGCCAGTGCCCGGACGATTGCCAGACGCTGCTTCTGTCCGCCGGAAAGACGTCCGGGATGTTCGTCCACTTTGTCCGCCAGGCCAACACGGTTCAAGAGTTCCATTGCCATATCGTCCGCTTCAGCCTGGGTTTTCTTCTTCAGAAGTACGGGTGCCAGCGTGATGTTCTCTTTCACACTGAGATGCGGAAACACGTTGAAGTGCTGGAAGACCATGCCCATCTTCTGACGGTGCACATTGATGTCCACCTTACTGTTTGTGATCTCTACACCTTCAAAGAAGATCTTGCCTTCTTCGGGAGTCTCCAGAAGGTTCAGACAACGAAGGAAAGTGCTCTTTCCGCCGCCGGAAGGTCCAATGATCGATACGACTTCACCCTTGGCTACATGTTCGTTGACTCCGCGGAGCACATGCAGCGTTCCCTTGCCTTCGATCGTGAAGCTCTTGTGCAGGTTTTCAGTTCTAATCATGTGCTTTCAGCCTCCTCTCAAAGGCACCGACACCCTTGCTCAGGATGAAGGTCAGTACAAAGTACAGGACGCCGACGATCAGGAGGCACTCCATCGTCAGATAAGTTCTGCCTTTGACGATCAGGTAGGAAGTCATGAGTTCTCCGATAAAGAAAGTCGATGCCAGTGAAGTCTCCTTGACGATCATGACAAATTCATTGCCCAAAGCAGGCAGAATGTTCTTGATTGCCTGAGGAAGCACGATCCTGCTCATAGTCTGGGACGCATTCAATCCCAGACTGCGGGCCGCTTCCGTCTGGCCCTTGTCGACTGCCTGGATTCCGGAGCGGAAAACTTCAGATACATAGCAGGCTGAGTTGATGATCAAGGCAACACAGACAGAGAAGAAATCCGAGACAGTAAACGGCAGCAGCTTCGGGACAAGGAAGTAGCCGACATAGAGCTGAAGCAGGATCGGAGTGCCGCGAACGACTTCGACGATCGCTACGACGAGCCAGTTGAGCGGTTTGAAGCGGGACATCCGCCCCAGGCAGAGAAACACGCCCAGAATGGCACCGAAAAACACAGTTATGGCTGAAAGCAGCAGCGTATAGCCGATGCCTTTGAGCACGAAGATCTGCCAGTACTGGGCCAGGATCTTCACGATATTCTCAAAATACTCGATCAAAGGAAACCTCCACAGGAGACATCAGGGCCGTAAAACGGCCCCGATGCGAATTGTCTGATTCAAGGGAAAGGAATCAGTCCCCCTTGGCTACTTCGCCGCTGTCGTCGTAGGAGACTTCTTCAGCAGTATCGATACCGGCAAGGCGCTCAGCCTCGGCATACCATTCTCCGTACAGACCGGCAGCATAAGCCTTAGCCAGGATCTCGTTGACCTTCTTCGTCAGTTCGACATCTCCCTTTTTGAGCAGAATGACGTTGTTCTCGGCTTCTTCGTCCACAACAAATTCGAAACCAGTAGGAGCCAGGTTGGGGTTCTGGGCGATAATGGCGTCACCGTTGCCCTTGGCTACTGCCAGCGCGTCGATGTTGCCGTTACGCAGGGATTCGACCGCAGTTCCGATATCGGTGAATTCCTTGATCGTGCAGTCAGCAGGAAGCTGTTCATTGCAGAGGTTCATCTGCAGAGAAGCGGTCTGGGCTCCCACGGTCTTGCCGGAGAAGTCCTCGGCCTTGGTCCACTTGCCTGCATTCTCAGAAGTCGTGATGATGATCTGTTCAGTCTCGTTGTCGCCGGCATAGTAATAGTCGGAAAGGCTGTAGTTTTCCTTGCGTTCAGCAGTCACAGAGTAGCCGGAGATGGACATGTCAACGGCACCGGTCTGTACAGCTGCCTGGCACGCATCGAAACTCATGGGTTTGATCTCAAGCGTGAGGCCCATTTCCTGGGCAATGTACTTAGCCAGGGAAACGTCGAAACCAATGTACTGATCCTGACCCGTTTTGCTGGTGTCAACGAATTCCATGGGAGCGAAGTCCGGAGAAATGGCGACGGTCAGTGTCTTTTTGGTCTCTTTCTTGGCACAGGCAGCCAGGCTGAAGAGCAGCAGGACTGCAAGCAGGAGAGCGGTGATCTTTTTCATTGTATTGAATTCCTTTCATGGAAATTTGTGGGCTGATCAAAGATCATGCGCCTATTATATATGCATATTCATGCATTGTCAACCCCCTATTTACACAAATTTCTCACAATATTTGCATGAATATGTGCATATCAGTTGAATACTCACTTATCGTTCCTTGCAGTTGCATAATTCGGTGCATACTGTATTCAAATATGCGCATAATATACATTCGTTCCCTGCATCATGTTTTTTTCAAAGCTTTCAAGCCGTTCCAGACACAGAATACAACTGTACGAAACAGCCGATTTATGCTATAATCTTGGGTAGCACTTGTTTATAACGCCAAAGGAGGAACGTTACATGTATGATGTAGCTGTGATCGGTTGCGGGATCATAGGCGCAAACGTCGCCAATCTGCTCTCCCGCTGCGATCTCAGACTTGTCGTTCTTGAAAAAGAGAACGACGTATCCATGGGGACGACCCGTGCGAACAGCGCGATCATCCACGCTGGATATGACCCGGAACCCGGCACGGATATGGCACGCCTGAACGTCCGCGGTAACGAATTGACCCGCAAACAGTGCGAAGCTTATCATGTGTCCTACAAGCAGATCGGATCTCTCGTTCTTGCCTTTGATGAAGCGGATGAAAAAACGGTAGAAAAGCTGTACGCCAACGGCTGCGCCAACGGTGTTCCCGGACTGAAGATCCTCTCCAGAGAAGAAGTCCTGAAAATGGAGCCCAATCTGAGCCCGGAGGTACGCACTGCCCTGTACGCTCCCAGTGCCGGCATCGTTGCGCCGTGGGAACTCTGCTTTGCTCTCGCCGAAGCCGCAGTGAAAAACGGATGCGAAATGCGCTTCAATTCTCCCGTCGAGAAGATCGAGGTAATTGAAGGCGGCTACCGTCTGACGACACCCACCGGTTCCGTAGATGCAAAAGTCGTCGTCAATGCAGCCGGCGTCGAAGCCGATCAGGTGACCGGACTCGTTGCGGCCCCCTCCTTTACGACTCAGCCCAACAAAGGTGAATATTATCTTCTTGACAAGTCACAGGGCGAGACCGTGCATCACGTCATCTTCCAGTGTCCGAACAAGGACGGCAAGGGCGTGCTCGTCTCCCCTACTGTACATGGAAATCTGATCGTCGGTCCCAATGCCTCCCCCTGTGAACGCGGCGACACTGCGACAACGCCTGAAGGAATGGCTTTCGTACGCAAGATGGCCGTGAAGTCGGTCCCCGGTGTATCCTTTAGGGATAACATCCGCAATTTTGCCGGTGTCCGCGCCAATTCGACTGCATCTGACTTTGTGATCGAAGAGACAAAGCCCGGTTTCATCACTCTCGGCGCCATCAAGAGCCCTGGTCTTTCCTCCGCTCCTGCAATCGCCGAAGACGCGCTGAAGCTGATTGGCAGGACCCTTGTTCTCAAAGAGAAGCCCGAATACGTCGACAGCCGTGAGGTAACGGTTTTCCGTCATCTTACACCCGAGCAGAAAGCGGAAGCAGTGCGGAAGAACCCTCTTTACGGCCGCGTCATCTGCCGCTGCGAGACTGTAACCGAAGGCGAAATCGTCGACGCACTGCACGGTGTTCTGCCTCCCCATACCATTGACGGCGTAAAGCGCCGCTGCAACGCGGGCATGGGACGCTGCCAGGGAGGTTTCTGCGGTCCCCGGGTCCATGAAATCATCGCAAGAGAACTGGGAATGGATCCCAAGGATGTTCTCAAAGACAAGGCCGGTTCAGTCATCATCATCGGCGAGACCAAAGGAGGCACGCTGTGACCAAGATCTATGACGTCATCATCATCGGCGGCGGTCCTGCAGGACTTGCCGCTGCAGAAGCTGCCTATAACAACGGTGCCAAAGATGTCCTGATTCTGGAACGCGACCAGACGCTGGGCGGCATTCTGAACCAGTGCATCCACAATGGTTTCGGTCTGCATTATTTCAAAGAAGAACTGTCAGGCCCCGAATATGCCGGACGGTTCATCGAACTCGTAAACAAAACAAACGTGGAAGTCCAAACCGACACCATGGTTCTGGATATCACTCCTGAACGGGAAATCCATGCAGTCAACGGTCAGAAAGGTTATCAGATCCTGAAGAGCCGTTCCATCGTCCTGTGCATGGGCTGCCGTGAAAGAACGCGCGGAGCGATCTCGATCCCCGGCACCCGTCCTGCCGGTGTCTTCACCGCAGGCGCAGCCCAGCGCTATGTGAACATTGAAGGCTATCAGGTCGGCAAACGTGTCGTGATCCTGGGATCCGGCGACATCGGTCTCATCATGGCCCGCCGCATGACATTGGAAGGCGCGAAAGTCCTGGCCTGCGTGGAAGTCATGCCTTACTCCGGCGGTCTGACCCGAAACATCGTACAGTGCCTGCATGACTTCAATATCCCGCTCTATCTTTCCCACACGGTCACAAAGATTGAAGGAGAAGGACGTGTCGAGCGTGTGACGGTACAGGAAGTGGATGCAAACCGCAATCCGATCCCCGGCACTGAAATGATTTTCGACTGCGATACCCTTCTTCTCTCCGTTGGGCTCATTCCCGAGAACGAGCTGACAAGAGCCGCAGGGATCCAGATTGACCGCCGCACGAACGGTCCCGTCGTTTATGAAAACATGGAGACTTCCATGCCGGGGGTCTTTGCCGCCGGCAACGTCGTGCACGTACATGATCTCGTGGATTATGTAACTGCAGAAGCTCAGAAAGCCGGTGCCGCGGCAGCCAAGTATGCGATTGCCGGAGAACCGGAACCTTCCAGACACATCACCGTGAAGAACGGCAATGCTGTGACCTATACGGTCCCCTCCTGCATCCGTATGGAGAACATCGATAAAAGCGCGGAGATCCTGTTCCGCGTCAACCGCGTCTGCGGAGCATCCGTCATTCAGGTGATGAGCGGAGAAACCCGTATTGCCGGATTCAAGCGGGAACGCCTGGCACCCGGCGAAATGGAGAAGATCATCCTTCCCCGTGTCCTGCTTGACAAAGCCGGTGAGGAGATCACGATCGCGATTGAGGAGGCATAACCATGGCTGAGATCATCTGCATTACCTGCCCTAAAGGCTGTCATCTGACCGTGGATGAAAAAACGCTGGAAGTCCGCGGCAATTCCTGTCCCCGCGGCGAAGAATACGGCCGCAACGAACTGACGCATCCCGTCCGGATGATCACGTCTACGGTAAAGCTGGAAGGTGGTCGTTTCCGCCGTCTGCCGGTCAAAACCAGTCAGTCTGTCCCCAAGGAGAAAATGTTCGAAGTCGTGCGCTCTCTGGACGGCATTGTCGTTCACTCGCCCGTGCATGTCGGAGATATCATCGTCAAGGATGTCTGCGGTACCGGAGCGGACATCATCGCGACAAGAGATCTTTAACCCTTTTACGGAAACAAGTGCCTGCAGTTCTGATCTCATGAATTGCAGGCACTTGTTTTTTTGCATTTTATGATTTACTCTGTAGGCAACCAAACAATATGGAGGAATCTGTTATGGCTGATACGATTCAGTTGGACCAGTACCGCGTACCGCTGTCATATGAATTGGCCGGCCGAACCTTTTCACTCGCCATGGACAAATGTCCGGACTGTTTTCTTCATTTCCTTGACGAAGAGAATCTGCAGATCTCGGAACCCGGAAAGCCCTTCATATGGGAACGCTACCACGCCATGAAGGCAGATGGATCGACATACTTCGTCCACATCCAGCCGGCTCTGTCACACGATCTCGTCAACTGGGTCTTCATCCTGGACACTGAACAAAGGCTCGTTACATGGGTCACAGTCCAGGAAGGCTACGATCCGGAGCATCCCCGCCTGATGCAGGTCATCCCGTGGTTCGGCACAATACGGGTTTCAGGGCTGCCTGCACCGTCCATTCGTCATCATCTCAGCCGTCGTATGGCAGGAGAACACATTCGCTGGCATTACATGCCGGGCTTTACTTTCCAGCACATCTATCATAATGATCACTGCGTACGTGGAAGCGCCTTCCCGGGTGATTTTGAGGAAGAACTGAAGAAAAGGTTTTCAGAAGAACTGGCTTCCGATGATCCGGCAGTCATAGCACAGGCGGAAGCTAAGATGAAGTATCAGCGCGAATTCCGTCGCATGTATCCCTTCTATGAGGAACCGGCTTTTCACATCTGGATCAACGATCATTTGAACCTGTTCAGCTTCATCGAGGAAAACATTTGCCGTCATTCCCCGGGTTTCAAAGAAGGCGGCGGAGGCATGATCGTCCTTCAGGATATTGAAAGACTGATCGACGTGGGGCTCTGTTTCAATCCGGACAATTACCGGTACAGTGACACCTATCTTCTTACAGCTTACGGAGAGAAGAATTCGGATGGCGATCCGATCGATACCGTTCCCTCCCCTTACGACTGGTCCGTTCTGACTGGAATGCCGACCTTGAACTGGGAGATCCAGGAAGACTGATCTACAAGGACCTCCTGCTTATTGTCCGCATGAACATCTTACAGACAGGAAGGCGGTACAGCAAACAGCTGTACCGCCTGTCATTTCAGAATGATCGGCAGATCATGATGAGCACTTTTGGGTCCTGCTGTATGGCTGCTCTTCGTTATCCTGTCCGGATGCAGCCAACACAACAGGCTGGTTCACATCTCGGCGGTATACGTCCGCAGGAGATCGAGGGTTAGTTCATCCACGATCCTCACACGGACAGGATGAGAACGTCCCTTTGTCTTGAGATACCCCAGCATAAAAGCCAGATTCTCACGGCAGCAGGCATCTTCTCCAAAGCAGAGCACATAGTCTCCATTCGGATCAAGATTCATGATCGGCATCATCTTTTCAGCATATTCATCCTTTGGAACGTTCCAGAATGCACTTCTTTCTCTTATAAAATCTTCATCCAAAACGAAACCGGACCAGCTGCCTCTGGACAGATCTTCCCGGAACGGGACAGTTATCCTTTCCGGATCTCTCATCGACATGAGCTCAGCCATCTTATCTCCTGCAACGATCCATATCTGTTCGGCTTGTTTCATGGCCGTTATCCTTTCTGTTTTGCAGTCGGATCAGGTTTCGTATGAGCGCTGCTGTGATCTTTCAAATGGAACAAAAGATGAATCAGGCCTTTCTCATATGGGATGAACGTTCCCTCATCAATCATTTCTTCGATCTCTTCGAGAGCTGCCCAACGTACGCTCTGGACTTCCTCATACTGGAGATGCAGCTCATTGAGATCTACGTCCTTTTTCAGCACATAATAATCATCAAATCCACGCTCCCAGTTAATCGTCAGAGCCGGCCGCATGTCCGTGAGATCAACTTTGAGCCCGAGCTCCTCGAATGTTTCCCGTTCAGCTGCGGACTGACTGTTGTCACCGTGTACAGCGCTTCCTCCTACACTCACGTCCCACAGATTGGAAAAACCTTGCTTGAACGGCTGCCGCTGCTGGATCAGCATCCTTCCGCAGCTATCGAAGATACAGATATGCACGACAAGGTGATAGAATCCTACAGGTATAGGTTCCCCCCTGAAGACCATCTGATCTGTTTTTGCCCTATCCGCAGTATAGAGATCGAACACTTCCCTTTCAGGCATCTCTTTCTCCTTTCACGAACTCCGCCGTTCTCAGCCTTGCAAGGCTGAGGTCCTCATCTCTGTAGCCATGTCCTGCGCCTTCGATGATGACCATGTCACAGTCATCATAGACCTCCTGAGCCTTCTCTACTGCAGGAAGCGGTACCACGAAATCACTGTCTCCATTGATGATGAGAACCGGG
>JAEEGL012923167.1_pt1 | contig 35106 bp, 32 predicted proteins | sample 9134231 | NCBI WGS metagenome assembly JAEEGL01 (sample SAMN16246548, study PRJNA631951) | gut metagenome | biome: gut microbiome; feature: rumen; material: fiber-attached | host: Bos | place: Iran: Karaj | collected 2018-10 | reverse complement strand
GAAGGATTAGAAGGAAGTCCAAATGAAATTAAATTAAAATACTTCTCTGAAAATAAATTTAAAGATCTACATGGAGAAGAATTACAAGAAGCTATGAGAGAAGAAATAAGAAGTAAGGATAAAGAATTAAAAGGTACTATGGCTACTCAAGGTACTACACCAAGACGTTATACAGATTTACTTGGAAGTCTTTGTGATTTAACAAGTGGTAGTGGAGATAAAGGAACTCCAGTAGTACTAATTCAAAGATACTTCACAAATTATAGTAATGATTAAGAAGCATTTGCTTCTTTTTTTTGATATAATAACTTTGTAGGGAGAAATATATGAAAATAACTAAATTTAAAAAAGTTGGCAAGAATAAATATAAAGTATTCTTTAATAATACTGATTTAACTTTATATGAAGATATTATTTTAAAATATGATTTGTTAGTTAAAAGTGATATAGATACAGAACTACTAGATGAAATATTAGTAGAAAATAGAAATTATGAAGTTTATGATATTGCTCTTAGTTATATTGAAGTAAAAATGAGAAATAAACGTGAACTATATAATTATTTAGTAAATAAAGGATATGAAGAAAGTATTGTTAGTAAAACAATTGAAAAAATAGAAAATCTTGGTTTACTTGATTCAAAATCTTATATTAGTGCTTTTATTAATGATAAAGTTAATTTAAGTAGTGATGGACCATATAAAATCAAAAATGCATTAATAGAGTTAGATTTTAATGAAAATGATATAAATAATTATTTATATAAAATTGATAGGGAAGTATGGAGTCAAAAATTAGATAAATTAATAAATAAAAAGAAAAGTGTTATGAAGACTAAAAGTTATTATATGTTTATTAATAAAATGAAAAATGATTTATATAATCTGGGTTATGATAAAGATATGATTGAAGAAAAATTATCTAATATTGAATATGAGAGTGGAGCAATAGATAAAGACTTTCAAAAATGCTATAAGAAATATAATGGAGATAAAAAGAAAATAACCTCATCTTTACTTAGAAAAGGTTATTCTTATGAAGAAATAAATAATAAATTTAAAGAATAAAAAAATCACTATTAAGTGATTTTTTAATTTGAATTATACTTTTCTTCTAAATATGTATCAATGAATTTCATTTCGCTTTCAGTTCTTAAAGCTGTTAATGCTTTTGCAGTAAATCCATCTTCTTGTTGTAATTCAGAACCAATAGTTGTTTTAATTTCTTCAGTTAATTCATCTGTTAATTCTTGTTTTTCATCCATACTTTTTCTATATAAGATATGATATCCATCTGAAGATTTAACTGGAGTTTTTGTGTAACTACCATCTTTTAGCTGTCTTAGAGCATCAAGTGCCTCACTTGCTAAATCACCAGTATTTACTTTTCCAAGAGAGCCACCATTACTACTAGAAGTTTGATCTTTTGAATATTCTTTAGCTAAAGCAGCAAAATCACCACCATTATTTAGTTTTTTAATAACTTCTTTAGCAGTTTTAAGTGCTTTTTCTTCAGCTTTTGTTTTTTCTTCATCAGTAGCAGTACTACTAGCATCTACAGTGATTAAAATTTGACTTGCTTCAACATCACCATAAACGTAGTTGTTATAATAATCTTTTATTTGCTTTTCTGAAACAATACTTTTAGCATATTCTTCTGCATATAGACTTCTTTTATAATTTAAACTTAAATAATCTTCTAAATCTTCTTCACTTGTTAATCCATAATAAAGTTTAATATATGTTTCTAAAGTAGTATTTGCAGATTCTGCTAATTTTTTAACAGTTTTTACTCCTTGAGATATATATTCTTTTTCTTCACTAGTAGTTTCATATTTTTTATTTAGTAGATATGAATCAATTAAATCAGTAATTACATCCCCTCCATATCTTTTCTTTAATAAACTATATAGGTCTTGTGAACTAATAGCTCCTTCTTTAAATGTTACAATAGCGTTTTCTCCATTTTCAAGTTTTACATCTTTACATCCGCTAATGAATAGTAAACATGCAATTATTATTAATATTTTTTTCTTCATGAATTTCCTCCTAACTCTTACTATGATAACAAATTCAATATTAAAATACAAGTAATTATCATACACAATAATCAAATAATATCATAGTATAAAGTGTAAATATAGAAAAGGAGGAATGTTTTTATGAATACTGCTTGTGGTTCTTGTGGAATGAATGTAAATAATGGTATTGGAGGAGCAGCATTTGCTTTAGTATTGTTTATATTATTAGTTATTATTCTAGGCGCATTTATTTAATATAAAGGAGGTAAAATTAAAATGATAGCTTCTTGTAATGGAAGATCAAATTATTTTTTTATAATTTTAATATTATTTATCCTTTTAGCTATTATATTTGGTTTTAGAGGATAATAAAGAAAAGAGGATTATTTCTCTTTTTATTTATCAAAAAAAATGTTATTATATTTATTGAGGTGTTAGAAATGATTGATATCAAATTAATAAGAGAAAATAAAGATATTGTTAAAGAAAATATCAAAAAGAAATTTCAAGATGAAAAACTAGAACTTGTTGATAAAGTTTATGATCTTGATAAAGAGTATCGTGAATGTAAAAATCAAGGTGATAATTTAAGAAGTGAGAAAAATCAACTATCATCCTCAATTGGTTCTTTAATGAGAGAAAAAAAGATTAAAGAAGCAGACAAAGCTAAAAAACAAGTAGTAGAAATGCAAGATAAGATTACTGAGCTTGAAGAAAGAGAAAGTGTTCTTGAAGAAGAAATTAAAAAAATAATGATGGTTATACCAAATATTATAGATGAGAGCGTACCAATAGGAAAAGATGATAGCGAAAATGTAGAAGTAGAAAGATTTGGAGAAGCTTTCATTCCAAAATATGAAATACCATATCATGCTGATATTATTGAAGCACTTAATGGAATGGATAAAGAGTCTGCTGGAAGAACTAGTGGACAAGGATTTTATTATTTACTTGGTGATATAGCTCGTCTTCATGAAGCAATGATAGCATATGGAAGAGATTATATGATTGATAAAGGATTTACATATGCAATTCCTCCATTTATGATTCATAGTGATGTTGTTACTGGAGTTATGTCTTTCCCTGAAATGGAAGCTATGATGTATAAAATTGAAGGCGAAGATTTATATTTAATTGGAACAAGTGAACATTCTATGATTGGAAAATTTCAAGGTCAAATAGTTTCAAAAGAAGATTTACCAATAAAAATGACTTCTTATAGTCCTTGTTTTAGAAAAGAAGGTGGAAGCCATGGACTTGAAGAAAGAGGATTATATAGAGTTCATCAATTTGAAAAACAAGAAATGATTGTATTATGTGAACCAGAAGACTCAATGAAATATTATGAAGATATGTGGAAATATACTGTTGAAATATTTAGAAATTTAAATATTCCAGTAAGGCAACTTGAGTGTTGTAGTGGAGATCTTGCAGATTTAAAAGTTAAATCATGTGATATTGAAGCATGGAGTCCAAGACAACAAAAATACTTTGAAGTTGGTTCTTGTTCTAATCTTGGTGATGCTCAAGCAAGACGTCTTGGAATTAGAGCAAAAGGAGAAAATGGAACATATTTTGTTCATACATTAAATAATACAGTATTTGCTTCTCCTCGTGGATTAATAGCATTTATAGAGAATAATTATAATGAGGATGGAAGTATTAACATACCTGTAGTATTAAGACCATATATGGGTGGTAAAAGTATTATTAAGTAATTTAAATATCAGGGGGAAATAAATGATAAAAATAGATGAAGAACAATTAATAGATGACTTACTAGCAACTTCAATTGAGTTTGGTAGTGCTAATAAGGATTTTCTTCAAAGAGAATACAATAATTTTATAGTACTAAACCATAGTTTAGCATATAATAGTGGAAAAATAATTATAGGTGAAAAAGATATATTAAAGAAAACTAGTCATAAAAAGTCATTTGAAAAGTATAATTTACAATCACAAAGAGAGTTTTTATGTAAATTACGAGATAATCAAGAATTATTGAAAAGTATTGCAAAACATTTAAATAGATTTTCAAGAAAAATTAAATTTGAAAATTGTTGTTTCTTAGATAGCGTTAAATCATTTAATGAAAATGATTTTAAGGAAATAATATTATCTTATTTTAGAACATATGGTGATAAGTATTATAGAATAGTAAAATCATATTTTGATAATAATAGAATTCAAACTGATAGTGAAATGTTTGAAGAAGGTTTGGGTGGATATTTTGTTCCTTTAATATGGCTTTATTCTGGATACATTTTTAGCAAATATAGTAAGTATAATACATTTACTGCAGCTTCTATTGTACATGAACTTGGGCATGCAATTGATAGTGAATTATTTCTTTTTCCACAACAAAAAAAGATACCTTTACATGATGACTTGTTTTTAGAGATTCCATCTATTTCTTTTGAAGTTGGCTTTTATGATTATTTAAAAAGTCAAAAAATAGATTATAATGGTGGACTTGTACTTGCAAATAATAGAGCCGCAACATTAATATATGAGTTTAAGAGAATAAGACAGGCACTACTTAGTAAAGAATTATATATATATGAAAATGGTGTTGCTCAAAATGAAGAAGGAATAAATTATAATTTAAGAGTAGATGTTATTTATGGACTTGGTTATTATTTTGGGTTTCATTTAAGTGAGATTAGAAAGAACAATCCTAAAGAGTTTTTAGAATTACTAAATTATTTAATGACTATGAGAAAAGAAATATCTTTAGAAGATGCAATAGAAAAAACGGGATTCAATCGTGAAGATTTTATTAATGGTAGATATATTAAACCAAGAATAAAAGAAGATTGTTTAGAATTAAAAAGAAGATATAAATTAGACTAATTTATATCTTTTTTCATATATTGTAATATGAAAAATTATTTAAAATATATTGGTATTATTATTTTTACTATTTTTAGTTTTTATTACACGGATAAAGTAATTGAATTATCAGAATATAATAATACAATTTTAGCTTCAATTAATGATTATGCAAATGTTAATAATAAAAAATGTATTGAAGGTGAAATAAATGATGAAGGAATAATTATTGGTTTAAGTGGTATTAGTGTTGATGTAAATAAAAGTTATTCAAATATGAAAGGTATTGGATTTAAAGAAGATTTAATTGAGTTTAAAAAAGATAAATGTATATTAAATAAAGATGATAATAAAAATAAATATATTATTTCATCTAATAAAGTAAACAATAATATTTCATTTGTCATTGATATTAATAATATGGATAACTATGAGGAAATGATAGAAATATCAAATATAGAAAATGTTAAATTAAATATATTAGTAAGTAATAATGATTTTGATAAACTATCATATAAAAAAAATATATTATTAAAAACAAGTAATAATAATATTAGAAACTTTAAAAAGAAAATATCTAATTTTTATTGTGTTAAATATAATTCGTTTGATGTAATAGAATATTGTGCAAAAGAGGGTATTAATAGTATTAAAATAAAGAATTATATTTCTAATAATTTGCTTTTAAACATTAAAAAAAACCTTGATAAAGGACAAATATACTTTATCAAGGAAAATAAGTTTAATTTGAATGAATTATCAGCTACTATTAAATATATAAAAAGTAGGGGATATAATATTGTTAGTATTGATGAATTGTTATCTTAAAATATATGCATGATTATCTTCAATTGTTTCAGGAGAAATAATTAACTCTTTATAATTGTTTCTTGAAAATATTTCAAATCTTGCAAGAGCAAGAGCATTTTTAACTATCTTTTTAATACTTCTTGCACCAACTCCTAATTCATTTGCTTTTTTAGCTATTGCTTCAATTGTTTTTTCATCATATATAAAATCAATACCAATATCATTAAATAAGTATTTATAAAGTAGTAGTTGACTCTTATTTGAGGTTTTAATTATTTTTATTAAGTCTTCAATTGCCAAATTATTAAGAGCAACTATCAAATCACATCTACCAATAAACTCTGGCTTTAGCCCATATTTTTTTAGAGTTGTATCATTGTATAATTTGTTAACATCATCATTATCTTGTATTTGTTCTTGTGTTACAAATCCCATAGTAGTTTTAGATTTAACATATTTATCTATTCCTGAAAATGCACCTAAGAATGCAAATGTTAACCCAGAAGTATTAAATTGAACTTCAACACCTCTTTGAAGTGGAACATTGTATACATGACCTTCTATCATTTTTAATAATGAATCTAGCACAGCAGAAGTATATATTTCATGATCTGCGTTTTGAGATATTTTTTTATCTATTTCATCTACTACAATTATTCCATGTTTTGCTTTTTCTAAGTCACCATTTGAATTTTTTATTAAATGAGCTAATATCTCAATAGTATCTTTTCCTTTGAAACCAGCTACCGTATACTCATTAGCATCTTCTATTGAAACAGGAATGCCAAAATTATCTCTAATTGATCTAAATATCTCAGTTTTTCCAACCCCCGATGGACCACATAACAAAAGAGTGGTTTTTAAGTCTGGAGATTTAACTCTTGAGTTTTCTGCAATAGTAGCAGCAATAGCTTTTATTTGCTCATCTTGAGATATAACTGTTTTACTTACTGTTTCATATATTTCATCTGAATACAATATTTCATTTTCTTTTATTCTTACTTCTTTAGGATTTTCTTCTTTAGAAGTTTCTTCATTTTTGTCATGTCTTTTATATCCTCTTGATACTTCATCAATTCTATCCATTGTAATTCCATATATTAAATTAAATAAATCATAATAATTAGTTGGATCAACAGATATTTTATTATTATCCCACATTAATAATACTTTATTAAAATTATCTTCTTTATTAACTGCATGAATAATTTTGTAGTTGTAAATATCTTCTAATACTGATGACATTTCTTTTTTTAGATTTTGTATTCTTTTTTTATTATTTTCATCAAGTATAATTGGAAAAGCATATACATATTGATCAGATAAACTAGATGTGTCTGTCATTAAGGGAAATTCATATGCTCTTATTTCTTCATTAATATTATCATTTTCTACACCTTTTAGTGATTTAACATGTTTTGAAACAAAAGTTTTATTTCCATTTACAGATATTAAAGTTCCATCTACAACTTCAATTGGAGTATACTCATAAATAGTAGAAGTATCATCACTTACAATCTTTTTTCTTTCAAATATAATAGTACAAATCTCTTTATCTTCTTCCATAAAAAAATCCCCTTTACAAGTGCTATATTATATTAGAATATTTATTTATAGTCAAACAATATTATTAAAAACTTTAAAAAAATTGATATTTTCTTATAAAAAATATATAATATAAGTGAATCAGGTGGGAAAAAATGGATTCAATAAAAAAAGCATATAAAAGAGTGATAAAAAATTTGAGTGTTTTTAATAAAAATATTAACTATATTTCACTTAAAACTAATGAGTTAGTTTTAGTTTTATTTTGGGATATTATTTGGTGTAAAATTAGATATGGTATTACTAGTAATGAGTATAGAATATTTGAATTCTATAATTTAAGTGAATCTAAAAGAAATACTTTTATTTCTAAAAGAAGATATAATTATTTAAATGATAAATTAGTCAACAAACATTTAACAAGTACTATTAATAATAAAGAAAAATTCAATTTAAAATTTAAAAATTATTTAAAAAGAGATGTTAATAATATAAATAATATGAGTTTTAAACAAATAGAAGATTTTATTATTGAAAATAAGACTATTATAGGTAGAAGTACTATAGGTAGTTTTATCACAACATATAAAGAATATAATAATAGTGATTATAGAAGTCCAGCATTTTTAGAAGAAGATATGAAAAATAATAAGGACTATTTAATTGAAAAAAAGATTACTCAGCACAAACAATTAAGTAAGATATCTTCTTTGGTTTTTATAAATGTTGTAAGTGTTTATCATAATGGCGCTAATATAGTATCTTCAACACTTAAATTCAAAGATAATAAAGAAATAATCAGTGGATATATTGATATTAATAGTGGATGTATTAAAGGTAATTTCAAAGATGAAAAAGGAAGAAATTATGGGAAAAGTTTTGATGGATTTGAAATACCAAAATTTAAGTCAGTAATTGAAATAGTAAAATTGTTAAGTGAAGAGCTAAGTGAAATAAAACAAGTTGAATGGACATTTATCATTGGAAGTAAATCTATATATTTAGTAGATGCTAATATTTGGGATGATTATGTATTCAGTCAAATCCCAGAATTTCTAAATAATAATGAAGGATTAATGAGTATATATAAAAAGTTTTAATTATTTAAAAATTCCTTGTATTAGAAAAAATGATATGTTATAATACAACTGACAACGAGGAGTGGGCAAAACCCACTCTTTAATTTGATAAGGAGGTATTTATGGAAGAAAAAGTTGCTAAGGCCCTAAAAGATGCTCTAGAAAAAGAGAATATTGAATTAGTTGGGGTTCATTTAGGGAAGGAAGATGGACAAAAAACATTATTTGTTACTATTGATAGTGAAAATGGTGTTGATATGGATTTGTGTGTTAAAGCAACACATATTGTAAATCCTATTATAGATAAGTTAGATTTAGAACTAGAAGATTATGTTTTAGATGTAGGAAGCAAGGGAGTGAGTGAAGATGAGAACTAAAAAAGTTAAAGAAGAACAAAAAGAGGTAAATGGGGAAGAGTTTAAAAAAGCTTTAGATTTCATTGTTAAAGAAAAAGGAATTGATGAAAATGTTGTAATTGAAGCAATGGAATCAGCACTAGCAGCAGCATTTAGAAAAAATTCAAAAGCAGATTATACTTCTCGTGTTTTAATTGATAGAAATACTGGAGATATCAAAGTATTTAAAGTAACTACTATTGTTGATGATTATAGTGAAGATGATGATGAAATAGATCCTGAAACAGGAGAAGTTAAAGTTAAACATGATTATTTAAATGAAATGACTATATCTGATGCAAAAGAAATCAATAAGGATTATCAAGTTGGAGATGAAATATTAGAAGAAGTAACTCCACATGATTTTGGTAGAGTAGCAATTAGTGTTGCAAAACAAGTAGTACTTCAAAAAATTAGAGAAGCTGAACGTGATAAAATAATGAGTGAATTTGAAGATAAGCAAGACGAGTTAATGGTTGGATTCCTTGCTATGGAAGATGCTAAAAATTATTATGTTGATTTAGGCAAAGCAAGAGGAATTCTATCTAAGAATGAACTTATTCCTGGTGAAAAATTAACTATGGGAGATAGTATTAAAGTATATATTACTAAAATTGAATCTACTCCTAAAGGACCACTTATTTTAGTATCAAGAAAGAATTATGGATTTGTTAAAAGATTATTTGAACATGAAATTCCAGAATTTGCAGATGGTACTTTAGAATTAAGGGGTGTTGCAAGAGAAGCTGGAGTTAGAAGTAAAGTTGCAGTTGCATCTACTAATCCAAATGTAGATCCAATTGGAAGTTGTATTGGAGAAAAAGGAAGAAGAATTGCTAATATAATAAATGAACTTGGAGGAGAAAAAGTTGATTTAATAGCATACTCAATAGATCCAGAAGAATTTATTGCTAATGCACTTAGTCCGGCTAAGAACTTAAATGTAAGTATTACAGATGAAAAGAAAAAAGAAGCATTAGTTATTGCTGATGATGAAAATTTAAGTTTAGCTATTGGTAAAAAAGGTATCAATATTAAACTTGCAAGTAGACTAACTAAATATACAATAAATATTAAGACTTTAGATGATATTAATAAGCAAATTAATGCTTAATATACATAAGTAGGGGGAATGATAATATGACTGGTAAAAAAACATATTTAGATAATTTGAAAAAAAGAAGAAGATTAGTAGAATTATTTAGAATGAATAGGAATCGTTATGAATCTAATAGTAGAGATACACTTGAAGATGTATCTAATAAATTAGCTCTTGAAATTCCTAAAGCAAGAGATGGTGGAGTATTAATTTATAAAAAAAGATAATTTAGTAGGAGGCGTTTTATGAAAGTTAAAAAAGTGCCAATGAGAACATGCGTTGTTACTCATGAAAAACTAATGAAAAAAGATTTGCTAAGGGTAGTAAGAAACAATACAGGTGAAGTATTCGTTGATGATACACTAAAAGCAAATGGAAGAGGTGCATATTTAAAAAAAGATGCATCTGTTATTGAAGAAGCAAGAAAATCAAAAATACTAGAAAAGCATTTAGAATGCCATATTGAAGATAGTATTTATGATGAATTATTAAGTAAATTATAAAAAAGGAGGATAAAGTATGACTATAGAAGATTATGCATCAGAATTAGGAGTTGATACTTCTTTAATTCTATCTAAATTAAAAGAACTTGGTTTTAAGTATAATAGTGTAAATGATTTTTTAGATGATGAAGCTATTATTATGTTAGATAATGAAATAGGTGATTTATCTAGTAAAGAAAATAATCTAACTGAAGAACTAGCTGATAAATTTGAGATGGAAGATAGAGCAGAACAAGTTGCACTAGCTCATAATATAGAAGTTTTTGATACAGATGCTACAAGTAAAGAAAAAATAAAAAGAAAAGATAGTAATAAGATTCAAAAAGATGAAGATTTATCACTAAAAAAGAAAAGCATTTATAAAAATAAAACTAAGTTACAAAGTAATAAAGAAGTTCAAGAAAGTAATGTTGTTATCTATAGAGAAGGTATGAGTGTAGCAGACCTTGCAACTGGAATTGGAGTATCTGCTGGCGATTTGGTGAAAAAACTAATTGGAATGGGACTTATGATTTCATCAAATCAAGCAATATCATATGATGATGCTAGTATTGTTGTAATGGATTATAATAAAGAACTTACTCGTGAAGAGGCAACTGATATTAGTAATTTTGAAGAATACATTGTTACTGATAAAGAAGAAGATTTAAGCCCTCGTCCTGCAGTTGTGACTATTATGGGCCACGTTGATCATGGTAAAACAACACTACTTGATTACATCAGAAATTCTCATGTCGCGAGTGGAGAAGCAGGTGGTATTACTCAAGCTATAGGTGCTTATCAAGTAGAAAAGAATGGAAGAAAAATTACGTTTATTGATACTCCTGGACATGCAGCATTTACTGAAATGAGAGCAAGAGGAGCAAGCGTAACTGATATAGTAATTATTATAGTAGCAGCAGATGATGGAGTTATGCCTCAAACAAAAGAAGCAATAGATCATGCAAAAGCTGCAGGAGTTCCTATAATTGTTGCTATTAATAAAATAGATAAACCAAATATAAATATTGATAAAATAATGAGTGAGATGTCTGAGCTTGGACTAACTCCAGAAGAATGGGGAGGAGACACTATATTTGTTAAAGTTAGTGCTCATACAGGAGAAGGCGTTGATTTACTTTTAGATAATATTAATGCATTATCTGAAGTTCTTGAATTAAAAGCAAATCCAAATAGATATGCTATTGGTTCAGTAATAGAAGCAAGATTAGATAAAAATAGAGGACCAGTTGTTACATTATTAATTCAAAATGGTACTTTAAGATTAGGAGATCCAATTGTAGTTGGAACTAATCATGGAAAAGTAAGAACCCTAAGAGATGATACTGGTCGTGAAGTAATAGAAGCAGAACCTAGTAAACCTGTCGAAGTAACTGGACTTGAAGATGTTCCTGTAGCTGGAGATAAATTTATGGCTTTTGAAAGTGAAAAAGAAGCAAGAAGTGTTGCTATTAAAAGAAAAGAAACTGAAAAGTCAAAGAGATTTGCCCACAAAGCTTTAAGTTTAGAAGAACTATTCGATTCTATTAAAGAAGGTAAAAAAGAAATAAATATTGTATTAAAAGCGGATGTTAAAGGTAGTGAAGAAGCAGTTAAAAATGCACTTTTAAAAATAAATGTTGAAGGTGTTAAAGTAAATGTTATTAGAAGTGGAGTTGGAACAATTACTGAAAGTGATGTAGTTCTAGCAAATGCATCAAATGCAATAATAATTGGATTTAATGTAAGTCCATCTAAAGCTACTAAAGAAACAGCTAAAAACTATGAAGTAGAAATTCGTCTTTATAACATTATTTATAAACTAGTAGAAGAAATTGAAGCTGCTATGAAAGGTATGTTAGATCCTGAATTTGAAGAAATAGTAATAGGTGAAGCTGAAGTAAGACAATTATTCCATTTTTCAAAAATTGGAACAATTGCTGGAAGCCATGTTACAAGTGGAGTTGTAAAAGTTAATACTCCTTGTAGAGTAATTAGAGATGGTATTGTAGTTACTACTTCAAAAATTGCATCACTTCAAAGAGAAAAAGATCAAGCAAAAGAAGTTAAAGCTGGATTTGATTGTGGAATTGTAGTAGATAATTTTCCTGATATTAAAGAAGGAGATTTTATTGAAGTCTTTGAAAGTAGGGAAATTAAAAAATGAGTAAATTAAAAGGAGAAAGAGCTGGATCTGATATTCAAAAGGAACTTGGTAATATTCTATTTTTAGAAGCCAAGGATGAAGATTTTAAAAATGTAGTTATAACTGATGTAGATGTATCAAACGATTTGAGTTTTGCAAAAGTATATTTTACAACAACAGATGATATTGAACATGTTACAAAAGATTTAAATAATGCTTCAGGTTTCTTTAGATCATTGTTATCTCAAAGATTGGATATTAGACATACTCCTGAGTTAAGATTCATATATGATGAATCAATTGCTTATGGAGAAAAAATTGAAAATATTATTGATAGTTTACACAAAGAAGACAAATAATTAATGTCTTCTTTTTTTTGTATTGGTAAAATAATAGATTTGTGATATAATTTATTATAGTATGGAGGTGCTTATGGAAGGAAAACAAGCTGACAACAAAATACTTGATAATAAAGCTAAAGTAAAAGAAATTGATTCTAAGATTGATATTGAGAAAAATAAAGAAAAAAATTTAGATGATATTGAAGAAGTTGTTAACTCGCTTAATAGTAATATTAATAAATGTATTGAATTATTGGGTATATCAATAAAAGGTAATAATACTGAAAGAAAACTAAGTGCTCTAGAAATTGAAAATAGAATTAATTATAAAAAAAGTATGAATGATATAGAAGCTCAAAGGCAATTATTAAAAAGCAACATAACTAAATTAAATGATGAAAAAGAAGAGGCTTTAAATAACATAAAAGAAGAGGAGAATAAGTAATTATGGATATAAAATCAGTAGATGAAATAAATGGTTCTGGCGAATATAACATTTCTTATACTTATAATAATAAAACATATCATTTTAATATTAAAGTAGGAGATCTTGGTACAAATCCAAGTCTTAATATTAATGGATGTGGTTCAGGTGGCCAACAAGATGGACGCTTCTATGACGCTTATTTAAAAGACCTAAATCATAATAGTATTGATATAAGATTTAAATATGATAGCGGTGGTAGCATTACATATCCTTCTGGATGGGAACAAGCCCTTAGTACTTTAACTGGAGAAATTGCAGAAAAATACAATATTGATGGAAGTCAAACAATGATGTCAGGATTTAGTGCAACAGCACATGGTACCTTAGATTTAGCAACAACATATGCAAAGACAACAAAATCAAACGATTTTACTGCAGTAATCATTGAAGATTGTAAACCAAGAACTGAATTAACTCAGAGCCAAAGAGATACATTAGCTAATCATAATGTAACTGTAATAAATGCGTGGGCTTCTGGAGATCGTAAAAGAAATGAAAAAGTATTAGAGTCATATAAAGGCATCCATATGATTGATATTCAGTTTTCTGTTAAGGAAGGCGGCAATCAACATGTAACTCCACATGATGTATTTGCTAAATATGGATTAACTAATCTTGGCAATGGTGAATTTGATTTTACTGATTTACCAACAGAATATGTTAACAGATCTGGTAAAACAATTCATATCGATTATGTTATTAATGAATATTATACAGATGATAAAGGAAATTATGTATCTAGACAAATCACTTTAGATGAAGCTAATAAAGCATTAGGTTGCGGACCATATTATAGTGGAATTATTCAAAGTGATAATGAATATTTGGGAGAAGGATTAACTCAAGTTAATACTAAATTAAAAACTTTATCAAATAAAACATTTAAGTTGACTGTTTCAAGTACAACAAGTGTTCCAGCTATGGAAGTTGGATTAATAGATAAACTAATGGGTGCTATAACAAGTTTGGGAGCTATGGCACATCACGAACTTGTTAAAATGGGTGAAATAGGAAATAGATTTAGTGAATTAGACTTTAACATGTTAAAAGAAGCAGATAGATTAAAGTATGGATTTTTGAGTCCAACTTCTACAAGTATGTTAATGAGTAGTTTTGCAAGTGATTTACAAAGTACTACTTTAGATATTCCTATTAATAAGTTAGTAACTTCTGATTATGATTTAGAACAATTAATAAAAGATTATAATCAATATGTTAGTGATTTAAGAGCAAGTATACCTAAGTATGATGCTGCATCTCTAAGAGATAAAGATTTAACAGATGTTATTTTCCAAGTAAATGAAGATGATTTAAATCAATTATTTGTTCATTGGGATGAAGAAGGAAATAAAACAGGTAAAGAATTACTTGGAATGGGTGCTGCATTTATTGCTGCAAGTAAAGAAACTGGAATTGACCCAATAACATTACTTAGTATATATGAAAAAGAAAATGGTGCAACCGATGCAGATGGGGTAAAATTCTTTAATTCATCTGACAAGGGATTAGAAGATAAAATAATGAGTGGTGCCAAAGCAATTAAGGCTAATTATGATGACAAAGGTGAAAAATCTGTAGCAGCTTTATATAGTGGAGAAGAAAAAGTTGGAAATGAAGTTGGAACTACTATGGCAGATTCATATGATTATATAATAGATAATGCAACAAAACCATTAGAAATGCCAAAAGGTACAGAAACAACTGAGAAAAAACAAAAAATTGGTGGTCATCATGGCACACATACGGATCCAACGACTCCAACGACTCCAACTGAGCCAACAGAACCAACAGAACCAACGGAACCAACCGAGCCAACGGAACCAACAGAACCAACAGAACCAACGGAACCAACGGAACCAACAGAACCAACGGATCCAACTGAACCAACGGATCCAACAGAACCAACAGATCCAACAGAACCAACGGATCCAACAAAACCAAGTAAACCAACAAAACCAAGTAAACCAACAAAACCAAAAGGAAGTACTACATATGTTGATTTAGATGAAGATGAGGATAAAACTTCAAGTGATATTAAAACACCAAGTGATGATATAGATTATGATCCAGATTATGATCCTGATGCTGATTATGATCCTGATGCTGATTATGATCCAGATTATGATCCTGATTATCATGAACCAGCAGATGATGTAGTAGAGCCAGAACCAACAACTTTAATAAATAGTGATGAAGAAGAAAGTAGTGGAAACAGTGCTCTAAAAACGATAGGAGTTATGACTGCTGTTGGAGCTGGAGTTGGTGCTGCCGCATATGTTGCTCATAAGACAATAGATAAACATAATGATGACGATGATGGCAGTGGAAGCAATAGTTATTATCAATATGAAGATAAAAACAAAGATGAAAGCCAAGATTCACTAGAAGATCAATATAAAAAATACTATAGTGATAGTAATATGAATGCATTTGGAGGTGAACAATAATGGGATTATCAGTAAGTAGAGCAGATTTAGAACATGCTAGTAGTACTGTTAGAACAGGATTGGATGCAGTTAGTGCAAACTCAACTGCACTTGCTAATCAAATTAATTCATTTGTAAGTGATTCTATAAATGTATTAAAAGGTTCAGGATATGATTGTTTAAGAGCTAGACTCCTTATGTATGAAGCAGCGTGTGAAAAACTAAATAAACTATGTGAAAATGCTGCAAACAATATGATAAATGCAAATAATAAAATGATTAATGAAACTCAAGGATATGATTTGAATACTGATGCATTACCTGAATTAAAAGATCGAATTACTCAAATTGAAAGATTAATTAGTTGGTATTCAGAACTTGTAGTAGTTGATGATAGTGTACCAGAAGCAGAAAGACAATTTAAAGTAAGAAATAAATCTATGGTAGCTTATTATAATGATGTTCTTGATATAATAAAAGAAAGAGTAGATTTGCTTGAAAGACTTGATGCTATATCAAGCTCTTGTGCAGCATTATTAGAACCTATTAGTGCAGACATTAGTAATTTTGCTAAAATAGGAACAGTACAAGTATAAAAGACCAATAATTGGTCTTTTTTTTATTTTAAAATCATGCTATAATTATAATGATAATAATTAGAGTAAAAGGGTAAATAATATGAAAGTAATACTAGTTAAAAATGATAAATTATTTAAATATCCTTTTCCAAGCAATAACTTAACATCTTATTGGATTAAAGATTTTGATGAAAATTCAAATGAAAGAAATCTTATTTCAATAGATAAAGTTGATAAAGCTTGGTATCTTTTTAGTAATGAAAATTGTTATTTAGAAAGAAATGGAAGAAAAGAAAAAGAAGCTAGAATAAAATTAAATGAATTTTATCCTATTAAAATAAATGAATCAGAAGAAACAATATCTGATGCTTTAGTTTGCGTATGCGAAGAAAATGATAAATCATTTAAAAGCTATGCTGTTACTCAAAAATGTGATTTTACTATAGGAAGCGATATAACTAAGAATATTATTGTAGTAAATAATAATAGTAATATTGCTCCTAATCATGCTATTTTAAGTAAAATTGATGATTATTATAGAATTAAATCTGTTGATAACAATGCTGTTTATGTTAATAATGTAAGAGTAAATGAAAAAAATCTTGAAAGTGGAGATCAAGTTTTCATTTATGGATTTAGATTAATAGTACTTGATGATTATATTGTTATGAATGGTGATATAAAATTAAATTCTGATTTTATTGTATTAAAGGATTTACCAAGTGAAGATGTTAAATTATTAGATACAGTAGATGATGATAATGCAACAATTTATAATGAAAATGATTATTTTTCAAGACAGCCAAGATTTACTACATCTGTGGAAGAAGAACAAATAAAAATTGATAATCCTCCTTCAAAATCTGAGGGTGATGATACACCACTATTTTTTACTTTGGGACCAATGATTACAATGACTATGACTTCTGCAGTTAGTGTATCAACATCTATTGCTAATTTAATGAATGGTAATGGTTCTTTAGCATCATCTTTACCTGCTATTATTATTTCAATATTGATGATTGTATCTGTAATATTATGGCCTACTTTAATGAAGAATTATAATAAGAAGAAACAATTACGTAAAGAAGAAGAAAGACAATCTAAATATAAAGAATATTTAGAAGAAAAGAAAAATAGAATTAATTTATTAAGAAACAATCAATATCAAGCTTTAATAGAGAGATATCCTGATATTATAGACTTACAGAATGTTATATTAAATAGAAAAAGAAATTTATGGGAAAGACAAATAAGTAGTGATGACTTTTTGAATGTAAGATTAGGACTTGGAAGTGTTCCTTGTAAAGTTAAGCTTGCATATGGTAGTGAAGATTTTACAATGATGGAAGATAATCTAAAAAAAGAATTAAAATCATTAGCTGAAGCTGCTAAAGACATTCCATCTAGTCCAGTAACAATTGATTTAACAAAAAGAAATAAGTTAGTTCTAATTGGTGATGCTGCAAATAAAGAAACTATGTTAAAAAGTTTAATTCTTCAACTAGCAACATATCATGCATATAATGATTTAAAACTAGTATTTATGATTAGTGATAATACTGGAGATATGTGGGATAATTTTAAAAATCTACCTCATACTTGGAGTGATTCAAAGGATATAAGATTCTTTTCAAATAATTATGATGAAATGATGAAATTATCATTTTATTTAGAACAAGTATATACATCAAGAAAATATAGTGATGAAGATGGAAAACAAGTTGAAAGAAATATAGATTATAGAAGTGTTAGTCCATATTATTTAATAATTGTAGATAATATTAAAAAGCATAAAAATATAGATATTATTAATAAAATATTGATTGATAATAATAATCTTGGATTTGGTTTAATAATATTAAATGATGGAATATCTAATTTACCAAATGAATGTAATGATTTCTTGACAGCAGATGGTGAGAATTCTGCAATTCTAACAAGTGATTTAAATATCAATAATCAACAAAAATTCAAAATGGATAGTTTTGATGGAATTAATCTTGGATTATTATGTGAAAAGTTATCAAATATACCAATTAAATCAAGTCAAGTGTTAGATGAATTAAAGAATTCATTTGGTTTTCTTGAAATGTATAAAGTTGGAAAAGTAGAAGATTTAAATATACTTGATAGATGGAAAAATAATGATATTATTAATAGTTTAAGTGTTCCAATTGGTATTAAATCAGATGGTGAAATATTTACTTTAGATTTACATGAAAAATTTCATGGACCTCATGGACTTATAGCTGGTATGACTGGTAGTGGTAAATCTGAGTTTATTATTACATATATTCTATCTATGGCAGTTAATTATAGTCCAGAGGAAGTATCATTTGTACTAATTGACTATAAAGGTGGAGGATTAACAGGTGCATTTGAAAATAAGTTTACTGGAGTTAAATTACCACATTTAGCAGGTACAATTACTAACTTAGATACTGCTGAAATTAATAGAAGTTTAGCATCGATCAAGAGTGAGCTTAAAAGAAGACAAGAAATATTTAATCAAGTTAAATTAAAATTGAATGAAAGTACATTAGATATATATAAATATCAACAATTATATAGAGCTGGTTTAGTTAGTGAAGCAATGTCACACTTATTTATTATCTCAGATGAGTTTGCTGAATTAAAAAGTCAACAGCCTGAATTTATGAGTGAACTTATTAGTACAGCTCGTATTGGACGTTCACTTGGAGTTCACTTAATTTTAGCAACACAAAAACCAAGTGGAATTGTAGATGATCAAATTTGGTCAAACTCTAAATTTAAGGTATGTTTAAAAGTTCAAGAAAAATCAGATAGTATGGATGTTATTAAAAGAGGAGATGCTGTTACACTAAAGAAAGCTGGTAGATTCTATCTTCAAGTTGGTTATAATGATTATTTTGCAATTGGTCAAGCAGCATATGCAGGAACTAAATATATTCCAAAAACAAAAATAGCAAAAACTGTCGATAGAGATATATCATTTATAAATAATATTGGAGATACTGTTAAAAATATTGAGACTTCAGAGAGAGTAGAAACAATTAACATGGGTGAAGAATTACAAAATGTACTTAGGTTAATATGTAATACAGCAGCTAGTCAAAATATTAAAGCTAGAGAATTATGGCTTGATAAACTTGAAAATGAAATATATGTTAATAGCTTAATATTAAAATATAATTTTGAAAGTAGACCTTGGGATATTACTGCTATTGTTGGAGAATATGATGATCCATCAAATCAAAAACAAGGACTTTTAACATTAGACTTCAATAATAATGGTAATACATTAGTATATGGAATTGGTGGAAGTGAAATAATGCTTTCTTCAATAATATATAGTTTAATGATAAAGCACACAGCTGATGAATTAAATATGTATATTCTTGATTTTGGTAGTGAGATGTTTGCTACATTCGTTAATGCTCCACAAGTAGGAGATGTAGTATTTGTAAATGAACAAGAAAAATTAACGAACTTATTCAATTCATTAAATAAAGAAATAGAGAAACGTAAAAAGTTATTTTCACCATATAATGGTAGTTATAATTTATATATTAAGAATAGTGGTAAAACATTACCTAGAATTATTATATTTATTAATAATTATGAAGTGTTTGTTGAGACATATGAAGATTATGCTGATATTGTTTCAACATTAAGTCGTGATGGTGAAAAATATGGTATATCATTTGTAATTACTGCAACTGGTGTAAATGCTGTTAGAGGAAAAACTTCACAAAACTTTAACAATCAATTATGTTTACAATTTAATGATAAATCTGATTACATGAGTATACTTGGATCTACTCATGGAATGATTCCATCTGAAGTAGAAGGAAGAGGTTTAGTAAAGCTTGATGGTAATATTTATGAATATCAAACAGCTTATCCATATAAGTGGGATCATATAATTGATTTTATTAAAAATATATGTGATCAATTAGCTCAAAGGGTTAATAAACGTGCTAGTAAAATTGCAATTTTACCTGATCATGTAAAATATAGTGATATCGAGGGTAATATTGATACTATTAAGAATGTTCCAATTGGAATTGAAAAGAATACACTTGAAATATCTAAATTTGATTTTTCTAAATATCCAATTAGCATAGTATCTGCTCAAGATTCATCAGTACTTGATAATTTTGCTTTCTCTCTTGCTGAAGTAATTGAATCTATTAATAATACTCAAATGTATTTTGTTGATGCTAATCAGTCATTATCAGATGCTACTAGATTTAAATATGTGTTTAGAGATGATTTTAAAAATGTTTATAATAAAATACTTGATATAATTGAAAGCCAGTCCAATAAAACACATGTATTTGTTATTAATGGTGTTGAATCATTTATTGGTTCATTTGATCAAGAACAGCAAAGAAAACTTAAATCATTATTTAGTAATCTAAAAAATATAAAGAATATAAGAATAGTATTTATTGAGGCTGTTATGAAGTTGAAAGAAATAGAATTTGAAGACTTTTATAAGAATACAGTTCAACCTACAAATGCAATTTGGATAGGTTCTGGTATTACAGATCAATATACAATTAAGTGTTCAACATATAATAAAGAAACACGTGCTCAGATACCTAATGACTTTGGTTATAAAGTTGATAGAGGAAATGCTGTTCAAATAAAAGTATTAGACTTTTATAGTAAGGATTAGGTGATATATATGGATTTTAGAGTTTATGTAATTATTGAAATACCTATTCTTGATAAAAAATATGAAGTATTTGTTCCAGTTGATAGAAGAATACATGATTTAATAAAAAGTATTAAGGAATCAGATAGAGATTTATCAAAGGGCTATTATGAGAATAAAAAATTAAATCTATATAATAAGAGTAATGGTAAAATGTATGATTTAAATATGATTATTAAAAATTCTGATATTAAAATGGGAACAAGATTAATATTAATATAAGGATACAAAAAAGTATCCTTTTTTCTTGAAAAAATAGTAATAAAGTGTTAATATATATGCGATTTTTATGGGGAAGAATATATATAATGAAAATGTTTATTTATCTAATGATAAAGAAGCTATGGATACTTTTTTAAGGAAAAAAGAAGAGTATCAACTTTTATATGCCCTTGAAAGATTACAACATGAAGAAGTATTAAAACTATATAACAAATATTTATTATTAGTAAGAGATTTATTAAAATCATTTAGTTTTAATAGTTCATTAGAGTATTCAATTGCATTAGCATATTTGATTCATAAAGGTTATTTATCTTTTAATAAAGAATTTAAAAGTAAAGAAATTCAAGATGAAATACATTCTAGATATGGTACTACAATTATAAGAGGATATGGGTGTTGTAGAAATTTTAGTGATATGACAAGAGATATGCTAATGTTACTTAATTATTATGTTAAAAATCTTTATTGTTATCTACCAAATCTAAGTTTACCTAAAAGTGCAATATATAAACAAGCAAATCATGTAATCAATGTAATAGAATATGATGGAGTTAAATATGGAATAGATTTATTAAATTCTTGTGCATTATATAGATTTAAAAATCCATTAACTTTAGAAAGAATTTCTTCTTTTGATAATGATAAAATTAGAAACAAACCATATTTTGAAATAATAACTGGTGATAGTTCTTTAGATGAGATTAAAGAAGAATTAAAAGATTTTAACGCTGAAAGAAAAAAAAGAACAATAAGTCCACTTGAATATGAAGATGAGATAAAACCTGAAACTATAATATATATGAATGAACATAAAAGTATTTTAGATGAGTTTCATAATGATACTAATCAAATTAAGGAAGGAATTGCTTTAAAGCTTAAAAGTAATTTGACAAAACAAAACTAATATTGTATACTTTGTTTTGTAAATGAAAAACTATGAACTAGAGGAGTAATTTAATATTTGTTTATTAGAGATGAAAAGTTATTAGCTGAAAGCTTTTCTTAAATAAGTTAAATGAAGGTAGCTAGGAAGTTTAATATTTGAAATAATAGTAGAATATTACGTAATTATGCGTTAAATAAATAAAGAATAAATTAAGGTGGTACCACGATTTTCGTCCTTTGGTATTGCCTTTTATTTTGGAGGAAAAAATGGATAAAAATTATGATGAATTTGATAAATATGCTATGCAATATGATATGAATGAAACAATGATTGCATATAAATACAATCATTCATATAGAGTGGTACATCAAGCAGAGGAGATATCAAGGAGTATAGATTTAGATAATGTAGAAAGAGATTTAGCTTCCCTAATAGCACTTCTACATGATATAGCTAGATTTAGACAATGGCAAGAATATAAAACATTTAGTGATAGAAACTCATTTGATCACGGATTAGAAGGTGTAAAAATATTATTTGATGAAGGTGAAATAAATAATTATAATTGTGATAAAGATGATTATGATGTTATCAGAAAAGCTATTATTAATCATAATAAATATGTAATAGAAGATGGTTTAAATGAACGACAATTACTTCATGCTAAGATAATTAGAGATGCTGATAAAATTGATATTTTATATGCATTTTCAACATGGAGGTTATTAGAAATAGAAAATGATGATTCTTCTATTTCAGAAGAAGTAAAAAAACAATTTTATGAACATAAAGCAATAGATAGAAAGCTTATTAAAACAATAAATGATAGAGCTCTTGGTAAATTTTCTTTAATATATGATTTGAATTATGATTATAGTTTTAATCGAGTCTATAATGAAAAGTATATTGATAAAATATATGAAGGAATGAAAAATAAAAAAATATTTAAAGAATTTTATGAAGAAGCAATTAGATTTCTAAAAATGAGGTGTAATAATGTTAGAAAGTAAATATGATTTTAAAAAAGTAGAAGAAAATAAATATGATAAATGGTTAAAAAAAGGTTATTTTAAGTGTGATGAGAATAGTGAAAAAAAGCCATTTTCAATAGTATTACCACCACCAAATGTTACTGGTGTACTTCATTTGGGTCACGCTTGGGATGCTGCAATTCAAGATATAATGATTCGTTATAAGAAAATGGAAGGATATGATACATTATGGCTTCCTGGAATGGATCATGCAGCAATAGCAACAGAAGCAAAAGTTGTTAAAAGATTAAAAGACAAAGGAATTGATAAATATGAATATGGACGTGAAAAATTCTTAGAAGAATGTTATAAATGGACAGATGAACATGCTAAGATTATTAGAGAACAATGGGCAAAAATGGGTATTTGTCTTGATTATTCAAAAGAAAGATTTACTCTTGATGAAGGAATGCAAGAAGCCGTAAAACGTGTATTTGTTGATTATTATAATGAAGGATTAATATATAGAGGAGAAAAAATAATAAATTGGGATCCTCTTGCTAAGACTGCACTTTCTAATGAAGAGGTTATTTATAAAGAAGAAAAAAGTGCATTTTATCACATTAAATATAAATTAGAAGGTAGTGAAGATTATATTGATGTAGCTACAACAAGACCAGAGACACTTTTTGGAGATACTGCAGTAGCTGTTAATGAAAAAGATAAAAGATATAAAAAGTATGTAGGTAAAAATGTCATTCTTCCACTTGTTAATAAACCAATTCCAGTTATTACTGATGATCATGCTGATATGGAAAAAGGAACTGGTGCTGTAAAAATTACTCCAGCACATGATCCAAATGATTTTGAAGTAGGAGCTAGACATAATTTGGAAAGAATCGTTATAATGAATGATGATGCAACTATGAATGAGAATGTTCCTTCTAAGTATCAAGGAATGAGTAGAGAAGAGTGCAGGGAAGAAACACTAAAAGATTTAAAAGAACAAGATTTACTTCTTAGTATAGAACCATTAGTACACGAAGTAGGTCATTCTGAGCGAACTGGTGTTATGGTTGAACCAATGGTTAAAAAGCAATGGTTTGTTAAAATGAGACCTTTAGCTGATAAGGTACTTGAAACTCAAAAGAAAAAAGGTGAAAAGGTAAATTTTGTACCAAGTAGATATGAAAAAATAATGAATCACTGGATGGAAATAACATATGATTGGTGTATTTCTAGACAGCTTTGGTGGGGACATAGAATTCCTGCTTGGTATAAAGATGATGAAATATACGTTGGAATGGAAGAACCAAAAGGAGAAGGATGGGTACAAGATAATGACGTACTTGATACTTGGTTTAGTAGTGCATTGTGGCCATTTGCAACACTTGGTTATCCAGATAATACTAAACTTTTAAGAAAGTATTATCCTAATAGTGTTTTAGTAACAGCATATGATATTATTCCATTCTGGGTTAATCGTATGACTTTTCAAGGAGAAAAAATTCTTGGTGAAAGACCATTTGAATATTGTTTTATTCATGGATTAATTCGTGATAAAGAAGGAAGAAAATTCTCAAAGAGTTTAGGTAATGGAATAGATCCATTTGATATGATTGAAAAGTATGGTGCTGATGCTCTTAGATATTATTTGGCAACAGATGTAGCTCCTGGAACTGATATGAGATTTGATGAAGAAAAAATAAAATCCTCATGGAATTATATTAATAAAATATGGAATGCATCAAGATTTGTTTTATCAAACATAGAAGATTTAAAAGAGATAGATTTAAGTAATCTAAAACCTGAAGATAAATGGATATTAACAAAATTTGAACAAACTTTACATGAAGAAAAGAAATTTATGGAAAAGTTTGAATTTAATAATGCCGCTAGTTCTATATATAACTTCGTATGGACATCATTTTGTGATAATTATATAGAAATGGCAAAGTATGCAATTGATAGTGTAAGTACAAAATCAACTTTATGTTTTGTTTTAACTGGAATACTTAAAATGTTACAACCATTTATTCCATATGTAACTGATGAATTATATTCTAAACTTCCTATTAAAGATGCAAAAGATATTATGATATCTGAATATCCAAAATATGATAAAAAGTTAATATTTGAATTAGAAGAAAAAGTAGTTGAAGATGAAATTGAATTTATTAAAAACTTTAGAAATGTTAAAGCAGAAAATAATATAACTAAAGAACTAAAAGTAATGTTTGATACTTCTGATGATAATGATTTAATAGTTAAAATGTTAAAACTAGGTAAAGAAAATATTGTTAAAGAACCTTTAGGAATAAACGCTTATAAAGTATTTTCTAAGAAAATAAAGGCAACTATATTTTTTGAGAAAATAGAAAGTGAAGCAGATAAGATTCAAAAAGAATTAACTATAAAGACATTAAAAGCATCAATTGAAAGAAGAGAAAAGTTATTGTCAAATGAAAATTATGTTAGTAAAGCCCCAAAACAAATAGTTCTTTTAGATAGACAAAAATTAGAAGAAGAAAAAAAGAAATTATCTTCATTATTAAAGTAGACAAATGTCTACTTTTTTTATATAATTTTAATAGGGTAAAGGGGAAGGCAAGTATGTTTGGTAAGATATTAGATGTTCATGAATATACTATTATTGTTGAAAACCTATTAAAGAGAGTTGAGGGCTCTATTTTAGGCGTACATGTAATATTTGAAGACAAACATAAATTAGTTTGTGAAATATCTAGAATAACTAATTCTGAAATTGAACTAACAATGATAGGAGAATTTGTTAACAACACCTTTATTACTGGTATAACACACAGACCAACATCAAGTGCTAATATTAGAATAATAAATAAAGAAGAGATAATTAATCTTTTAGGAAATCAAAATGTTGATTCCAAAGATTCAATATATTTAGGAAAAAGTTCTATTTATGAAGGATTAAATGTTAGTGCTGATTTAAATAAATTGTTTTCAAATCATTTTGCTATTCTTGGTAATACTGGAAGTGGTAAAAGTTGTACAGTTGCAAGACTCTTACAGAATTTGTTTTATAGAAGAGAAAATATACCTATAAATAGTAGTTTTGTATTATTTGATGTATATGGAGAATATCATAGTGCTTTTGAAAAAATAAATAATCAAGGTGAATGTAGATATAAATCATTAACAACTAATGTTAAAGAGTATGAAATAATTAGAATTCCACCATATTTTTTAGAAGTAGATGATATTGCATTATTATTACAAGCCAATGATCCAAATCAAATCCCTATAATAGAAAAAGCATTAAGGTATGTATATTTATTTACAGAAGAGGAATCAAAGGTTATCACTTATAAAAATAATATTATAGCTAAAGCTATAATGGATATATTAAATAGTGGAAAACAACCTGCTAGAATTAGAGATCAAATAGTAGCTGTTCTTACAAGTTTTAATACTGCTAATATCAATTTAGAAAGTGAAATTGTTCAACCTGGCTATATAAGAACTATAAGACAATGTTTGAAAATAGATGAATCAGGAAAAATTAATGCTATTCATTTAGTAATAGAATATTTAGAAAACTTCATAAATAAGGATTTTGAATTAAATGGTTCTATGGTACCCAAAAAATATAATTTAAAAGATTTATATTATGCTTTTGAATTTGCTCTTATTAGTGAAGGTATATTAAAAAGTGATAAAATATATGATATTAATAATATTTTAAAAGTAAGATTAGATTCTATTATTAATAGTCCTAATTATAGATATTTTGAATATAATGAATATATATCTAAAGATGAATATATGAGAAGATTGTTTACTAGTGAGGATGGAAAAAAAGTTCAAATATTAAACTTTAATTTAAACTATGTAGATGAAAGATTTGCAAAAGTATTAACAAAACTATATTCAAAATTATTCTTTAATTATGCTTTAAGTTTACCAAAAGAAAAGAATTTTTCAATTCAAATACTTCTTGAAGAAGCACATAGATATGTTCAAAATGATAGAGATATTGAAATAATTGGATATAATGTTTTTGATAGAATTACAAAAGAAGGAAGAAAATATGGAGTTGTACTAGGATTAATAACACAAAGACCTTGCGAATTATCAAAGACATCTTTGAGTCAATGTTCAAATTATATTGTTCTTAGAATGTTCCATCCAGATGATTTAGAAATCATAAGAAATATAACACATAGTATTTCAGAGAAAGATGTTGATAGAATAAAGTCATTAGGGCCAGGAATAGCTTTATGTTTTGGTAGTGCGATGAACTTACCACTTTATGTAAAAATAGATGCACCAAATCCATTCCCAACATCATCTAATGCTCAAATAAAAGATAGTTGGTTCAAATAAAAAAACTGATTTAAAATCAATTTAAATCAGTTTTTATTTTTTCTTTGTTGTTGAAGAAGTCTTTTCAACAATTAATATATATGGATCGTCTTTTGTACCAGAGCCAGATTTAAATAAATTTCTAGAACTTATATATGCAGTAGGGAATACCCTTTTTGAAATATTAGCTCTTGATAACTCAAATATTTCACCATTGAATGAATATACTTGATATGTATTATCTTCAGCTCCAGTTATTGTCCATTCTGATATACTATCTGTATTATGTAAGTAATTGAAATTACCACAAGATCTATCACTTACTTTAGCACAATTTGTATCAAGACTTGCTCTAATATATTCATATGGAGTAATTGTACCAAAATACATTGGTGCAGATTTTGTATTACATTCTATACTTCCATCATTTATTATATCAGTTGTTTTTCTTTTTCCTGTACATAGTTCTTGAGTTATCAATTTTTGTTTTTCTTCATTTGTTAGTAATAATTCTTCATTATTCATTTTTATTAAGAAGTCTTTTAACATACTTCCTTCGAAATCATTATATCCAGTTGTTTTAGACATATTAATGTTATATCTACTATCATATACAACTCTATCAGTAAAACTAGCAGTTGATTTGATTTGAATATTTCCATGTGAATCAATACTTAGTATTCTCCAAAGTATATCTTTTTTCTTCTTTCCACTTCCAGTTGAACCCAACTTTACATAATTATCTGTTACTTTTCCTCTAAAATAATAACTACCATCTTCACTTTGATATAATCCACTTCCAGTAGTTGTTACTGGGTGATCATTTATTATTTTTTGATATAATTCATATGTTTTGTAAACTATTCCACAATCTAGTTTAGGAATATAGTCATAACCAATATTGTTTTTATATACATTTACTTCTGCAGTACAACTATCACCATCTTTTAATAATTCATTTAATGGTTTTATGAACTGTCCTTCAACTAGTGCACTATATTGTAAAGTATATTTTCCTTCATCAACAGGAAGTAATTCTGGATATGTCTTATAATATTTTTCAGCTGCAGCTACCATCTTTTCTTCTACTTTTTCATATGTTAAATAATTTTTTTTGAATGCTGAAAGTAACCATACAATTAATATTAATAGAACTAATACTCCTATGATACTACATCCAGCAATTACCATACTTTTCTTACTCATTTCATTCTCCTCATTTTCTTAATTATACAATAATTATGATTATTTCTCAATTATTTTGTAAGTGTTTTAAACACTTCTTCGACATTTACTTTACTTTTTTTTCTTTTATATCTTGGAATAACATGTAAATGATAATGTTTGATATCTTGAACACAACCATTATTTTGTAATAATTGAATTCCATCAACTTTTAATTTTTTTAACAAAATATCAGAAACAATAATAGAAGATTTATGTATTTTTAATAATGTTTCATCATCTATGTCATTATTATCAACAAAATGCTTTTTAGGAACAATTAATGTTTCACCATTTTCTTTTGGATTTATATCCAAAAAACACTTTACAAATTCATCTTCATAAATAGTATATGAAGGTATTTCATTATTAATAATTTTACAAAATAAACAATCCATTTTTATCACCATTTTTATTATATATTAAAAAGAATTCAACTTCAATTATTATGTTTGTTATAATTAATTATTTTTGAAATAAATATACTATATCAGGACTAGGTGGTATAAAATGAATGAATTAAAAGATTTTCCAATGTTAAAAAAGAGTATTATATATTTTGATAATGCCGCTACAACATTAAAACCAAAAATAGTTATTGATAAAGTAAAAGAATATTATGAAGAGTATAGTGCTAATTCACATAGAGGAGATTATGACATTGGTTTTAGAGTAGATGATGAGATTGATAATACAAGAGTTTTAGTGCAAGAATTTATAAATGCTAAAAGAAAAGAAGAAATAATATTTACAAAAAATACTACTGAATCATTAAATGAAATAGTATTTGGTTTTTTTAATAATTATTTAAAAGAAGATGATGAGGTAATATTATCAAGTAGTGAACATGCATCTAATATTCTTCCTTGGATGATTCTTTCAACAAACAAAAAAATTAAAATAGTATTTGTTGATTCAGTAAATGAAAGACTTCATATTGACGATTTATTAAAAAAAATTACTAATAAAACAAAAGTAATATCACTTGCGCAAATAACTAATGTCTCGGGTGATAAAAGAGATATTAAGTTAATAACAAAAATAGCTCATTCTAAAAATATTTTAGTTGTATGTGATGCTGCTCAAAGTGCTCCACATATAAAAATAGATGTAGAAGATTTAGATGTTGATTTTCTTGCTTTTTCTTCTCATAAAATGTTAGGCCCTACTGGAGTAGGTATACTTTATGGAAAATATCATTTGCTTAAAAAAATGGTACCAATAATGTATGGTGGAGGAATGAATGAAAACTATAATGAAAAAGAACTTAAACTTCTTAGTATTCCATATAGATTTGAAGCAGGTACTCAAGATTTAGCTAGCATAATAGGATTTAGTGAAGCAATAAAATATTTAAACTCATATGGATTTAAGAATATTGAAAGAAAAGAAAAATATTTAAGAAAATATTTAGTACAAGAATTAAAAAAAATACCATATGTAAAAATATATAATGAACATAACGAAGGAAGCATAGTAATTATTAATATTGATGGAGTATTATCTGGAGATTTGGGTCTTTACTTAAATAGTAAAAATATTTGTACTAGAAGCGGAAAGCACTGTGCAAAAATGGGTGATAATAAAGATGATACATTAAGGATCAGTTTATATTTTTATAATACATATGAAGAAATAGATTATTTAATAAGTGTATTAAAAGATAAGAAAAGTCTTCTTAATTTTATAAATTAAAAGCAGATTATTTTTCTTCATCTGCTTTTTTACTACTTAGAAAAGAAACTTTTTCAGCAATAACATCCATGGTGTAGACTTTTTCACCATCCTTCTCATAATTAGAGGTTTGTAGTCTTCCTTTAATTCCAACAACGTCTCCTTTTTTACAATACTCACAAGTTGTTTCAGCAATTCCATTCCATAATGTACATCTTATAAAATCAGTATCATATGTTCCATCAATGTTTTTATAACTTCTAGGAACAGCAACTGTTATATAAGTTCTTTTATAGTTGTTTTCCGTTGTAACAATCTCTGGATTACTTACTAATCTACCAGCTAAAATAATTTGATTTAACATTATACCTCCTTTCATGTTGAAAGTGTAGCATAGAAAAAAATGCCATTCAAATTGATAAAAATTAGTTATTGATTAATAATAAATATATAAAAAAGAGTAATACTATAAACATATAAAGATTATAGATTAATATGTATAATAAAAATTTATTTTTAAACATTTTTAATTATTTGAAAAAGAATATATTGTGTGATAAAATTATAATGAAAAGAATAGGTGGTAAACAGTGAAAGCAATTGATATTATTAATAAAAAAAATAATAATGAAAAATTAAGTTATGAAGAAATAGAGTACATGGTTAATTCTTATGTTAAAGAAAGAATTAGTGATGATACTATGTCAGATTTTGTATGGAGTATTTATTATAAAGGATTATCACTTGATGAAACATATTATTTAACTGATGTAATGATTAAAAGTGGCGAAACTATAGATTTAAGTCATATTAATAAACCTGTAGTTGATAAGCATTCAACTGGAGGAGTAGGAGATAAAATAACTTTAATAGTTGCTCCAATTGCTGCATCAGCTGGTGTATGTGTACCTAAAATGAGTGGAAGAGGTTTAGGACTTACTGGTGGAACTGCAGACAAATTAGAAAGTATTAAGGGATATAAATTAAAAATGTCTAAACAAGCATTTTTAAAAGAATTAGATGAAGTTGGCTGTTCTGTTATAAGTCAAAGTGAAAAAATTGCTGTAGCTGATAAAAAAATATATGCTCTAAGGAATGAAATAGGAGCAGTAGATTCAATTCCACTAATAGCTAGTTCAATAATGTCAAAGAAAATTGCTAGTGGAAGCGATGTAATCATTATAGATTTAAAAGTAGGTAAGGGCGCATTTATGAAGAACATAAAAGATGCTACTCATCTTGCTAAAACAATGGTTAAAATTGGTGCGTACTATAATAAAAAAGTAATTTGTACATTAAGTGATATGAATGCTCCTCTTGGAAGAAATATTGGAAATGCTTTAGAAGTAAAAGAAGCAATTGATTTCTTTAAAGGAAATTATGATAAGAGACTTTATGATTTATCAGTTTATCTTTCTTCACTAATGATAAGTAGTGCAAAAAAGATATCTTTTAGAAGTGCTAAAGAATTAGTAATTAATTTACTTGAAAGTGGACATGCAAGAAATAAATTTAATGCTTGGATTAAATATCAAGGTGGAAATTTAAGTAAAATAAGAGATAAAGCTAAAAAATTAAATGTTGTATCACAAACAAGTGGATATGTAAATAAAATAGATTCATTAAAACTATCTAAATTAGTATTTGATCTTGGAGCAGGAAGAGTCAAGAAAAAAGATAATATTGATTATGCAGTTGGTGTAGTATTAAATAAAACACTAGGTGATAAAGTTAATAAAGGCGATGTTCTAGCAACAGTTTATTACAATAAAAAACTTCCAGATATGAAGGAAGCATTAACAAATTGTTATCTAATAGAAAAGAAGAAAGCTAAAATTAAAAAAATAATTATTAAAACAATAAAATAAATGCTAAATGCATTTATTTTTTTTATATGACAATAATAATATTATGAAAAAAATATTATTTATAATTTGTTTATTTAGTTATTATAAAGTATATGCCATTAGTAATATAACTATTGATAATAATGATTTAATTCCAAGTTTTAATTCAAATACAAAAATATATAATTATTATACTAATAAAGATAGTGTAAGAATTAAAATTGATAATAAAATTAAAGAAGTGAGTTTAGTTGATGGAAAGAATAAGTTTGAATATGATGGTTATATTTTAAAGATATTTAAAAATTATAATAAAGAAAATAATAATGAAGTATATTTAACAAGTCTTACTATAATGGGATATGATATTAATTTTGATAAAGATATTTATGAGTATTATATAGAAATATCTGATGAAGATAACCTGATAATTGATTATGAATTAAGTAATGATAATGGATTTGTTATTATTAGTGGAAATGGAAATTTTAATAAAAATGATAACATTATTACTATTAATGTAAATGATAAGTATGAGTATAAAATTCATGCTTGTAAAACAATGAATGTATCAAAAATTAATAATACTAAAAAAGAAACAATAACAATAAAAAAAGAAACAGCCAAATATATTATTATTGCTATTTCTTGTACTATAGTTTTTCTTTTCACATATTTAATGTTTAATAAAACTAGTTTTTATATTTAACTAAATATTCTTCATAAGTGATATCTTCTAAATACATCTTTGTTGCTATTTCAATTCCTAAATATCTATAATGCCATGGTTCATATCCATATCCTGTAATGAACACTTTGTTTTCTGGATATCTCATTACAAAGCCATATTTATATGAATTATCTTTTAGCCAAGCATATTCTTTTGTTTTTTTGAATTTTTCTTGTGTTGTATTAAAATCAATTGCAAGTCCAAGTTCATGTTCAGAGTGACCTGGTTTTGCAGAATATGTTAATGCATAATCAAGTCCATTTTTCTTTTTTGAATTATTAAATAAATAATTTTGAGTACTATTTTCTCTAAAAGCTGAGATTACGTATAAATTCAACTTTTCTTTTTTAGCATCATCAATCATTTGTTTAAGTGGTTCATACATTTCTTCTCTAACTTTTCTTTTTCCAGTATTACTATATGGTTTTTCAAGTGTAACTAAATTATCGAATGTTGCTCCATCAGGTAACTTATTATATTTATTAACTAATGTTGTAATAGAAGTATAATCTTCAATGGTGTTAACATTTGTATAGAATTCATAATCTAGACCAATTTCAACGTACAACACAACTTGATCAAATGTATAACTTGGATTGTTTTTATAATAGTTTTCATATCTTTCAATGTTTTCTATTTTGAAATAAGGAGATGATGTAAATTCTTCTAAATAATCATATTTTTTATTAAGTAAATAGTTTTTAACATTAATAGTAGATATTTTTTCTTCTATTTTTTTAATTATATTAGAATTATATCCTAGACTAAGTAATTCTTCTTTATAAATATATTCTTCTTTTGTTATATTTTGCCCATCAATTGTACTTTCTGTTTTAACTTTTAAAGAATTATTAACAGAATCATAAAGAATTAGACCAAATATTGTCAAAAGAGATATAATTAAAACAATTGTTAATATTTTCTTCTTCATTTATTCCTCCATTATAAATTCTATTTTCTTCGACTTCATTATATCACAAGAAAAAAAAGAATTACTATAATTTTAGTAATTCTTGCATTTTCTTTACTATTTTTTTATTATTATTGAATAATATGTAAACAATAAGTGCTAAAATATCACCAGATACTAGATCAACGAATACATGTTGTTTTGTAAATAAAGTACTAAACATTATGAGTATTGACATAAAGAATATAAATATTTTAAATCTTATATTAGCATTCTTCATAGTACAAATTATTAGTATAAATAACATACTAATAGCGCAATGTAAACTAGGGAAGCAATTAATGGCTGGATTATCTATCCAATATATAAAATTAGTCATAAATGTAAGTATTCCAGTTGTTTCAAATTCTGGTCTAATAACAATAGATGGATAAAATAAAAATATAATGTTAGCAAATAGTGATATAAAAAAATAATTCATTATATACTTATAGAACCTATTTTTATCTTTTAAAAATATATAATAAGGTACTGCAAATATTAAAATATACCAACTATAATAAGGAATAATAAACCAAACATTAAAAGGTATTGCTTCATCTATAAAATTTCCAATAATATGTGGATTTCCTTGTACTAATTTGCTTAGAAAGAACATTGCTGTTTGAATTAATATTAATACAATTGTTGTAATTAGCGGTTTAATTTCAATTTTTTTCAACATCTTTTTCATAAAAATCACGATTAATATTATACTATATGTTTTGAAATAATCAATTAATACTAGAAAAAAAACACTTTTTAATATATAATATTAGCGAGGTGAAAGGGAGTATGAAGAGAACTATTTGCTTAGTAGGAAGACCTAATACTGGTAAATCTACATTATTTAATAGAATTGTTGGAAAAAAAGTAGCAATTATTGAAGATGCTCCAGGTATTACTAGGGATAGAATTTATAGTAGTGCAAGTTATAATAATATTCCATTTTATTTAATTGATACTGGTGGTATTGATTTAAGTGATGGAGATTTTAATGACGAAATACGTACTCAAGTAGAAATAGGTATTGAAGAAAGTGATATTATTGTTTTTGTAGTAGATGGTAAAGATGGTATTACTAATAGTGACTTGTTAATAAGAGATATGTTAAAACGTCAAAATAAAAAAGTAATAGTTGCTATAAATAAAATAGATAATAGTGCTTCTAATGACAATATATATGATTTTTACTCTCTTGGATTTAGTGATTATGTTAATATTTCAGCTGAACATGGAACAGGTGTAAATGAATTATTGAAGTTAATGACTGAAGGACTAGAAGAAGGATATGAAGAAGAAGATAACAAT
>JAEEGL011928721.1_pt1 | contig 35109 bp, 20 predicted proteins | sample 9134231 | NCBI WGS metagenome assembly JAEEGL01 (sample SAMN16246548, study PRJNA631951) | gut metagenome | biome: gut microbiome; feature: rumen; material: fiber-attached | host: Bos | place: Iran: Karaj | collected 2018-10 | reverse complement strand
GATTGGGCCCAATCCCCAATCCCCAATCCCCAATCCCCAATCCCCATGACAACATAAATATGAATATTTTCAATAATAATTTTCTCTAACAATATTAATAAAATTAAAATTTAATTTATATTTGATTCTTACTAATTATATATATCTGGAATAAATTTAGGTGAATTAATTTCAACTTTTACTACTGTATTTTGAACTTTATTTTTTCCAAAAATTTGAGAATTTAAAACATAATTTCTACTTTGGAGATACATTTTTTCATTTGTTCTTAAAGTATTTAACATTTAAAATTTATTTATTAAATGAAGTTTTTATTTTTTGGTTTTTATATTCAATTATAGAAGATTTATTTTATATTTTTTTAAATATTATTTTAATCGAATTATTATATTTATTTTATTAAACTGTAATATTAATTATTGTTTAATTTGAAGATGCCTTTTTTTACATCTTATATTATTAAAAAATTAATTTTTTATTAATTTTTATTACTTTTATTTTTTAATTAATTTTAGATGGAGATTTTATTATCCATAAAGAATTAGAATATTCACTGAAAGATTTCATTAATTTATTTAATTTATTTTCTTGAATAGAAAAATTATTTTCTTTTAAAAAATTTTTAATTTGAGTTTTCTTTACACCATTTCCATTTCCAATAAATTCAATTAATTTAAGTCTAATATCATTATTTTCATCATCTATATTTCTTAAAAAGCACCTTTCTCCCTTAATAATAATACAAACTTTATTTATTTCATTTCTAATATTTTTAACCTTTTCTTCTTCAGACAAATCAATTTTTAATTGATTACAAATTTCTCCTAATAAATCACCATAATGTAAACAATCATTATTTTCAAAAATATTATTTATAGTATTTTCAATTATACTTTCTTTAACTCCTTTATCATCTTTTTGTAAATTAATATCAATTTTAATTTTATTATCAATATTATTATCATTTCTTTTAAAAGTATCATTGTTAATATTTTGATGAAAATTTGTTTTTTTATTTTCTGGTTCTTCAATAGGAATATCATAATCTCCAGTTACAGTTTCATCAACAATATTTTTAAGAAGTAAATCATAATATTGATCTTTATTAAGTAAATTATCATATTTATTAACATAGTCAACATTAGAAATTTTATTTAAAATTTGATTTGAATGAATAGTATTTGATTGATATAATTCACAAGGAATATAATCTAATTGAATATTTTCTTTTTCAACAACAATATTATTTCTAAAATCTTTTTTATCTTTTTTTTTTATTGTAATATCTTTTTCAAAAGTAGAAAAATCATGTCTAAATTGATAAACTGATGAAATTGGAGTTAAATAAAATTTCCCATTTTTAAAAAGTCCAATACATAAATTAGTATTTAAATCTATTTTTTCTCCCTTCATTGTTTGAGTTTTTGAAAAATTATATGCTCTATTATCTAAATATTGAGGATCTATATTCACATCTAATTTCATTGATGAATGTTCTTTACTAATTGAAAATTGATTAAAAGATTCTGTTTTTAAGTTATCTTTTGGTATTAAGGGAAATTGAAGTAAATTAACTTCATTTTGGAATTCACCTGAATAGATCACATCTATTTCTTGTTCTAATTCATCATCTATGTCCATTTAGTTTTTTTTTGGGTGATTAAATTTATTTTATATTTTCAAATATTTTAAAAAATTATTTTTTTGTTCAAAATTAAACAATATATTCATAAATAATTAGAAAATTATTTTTTTTCAAAAAAAAAGAATCATTTTAATCACAGAAAGATGAATATAAAGAAAATTCATTTTAAAATCAAATACTTTTTTTCTCAAAATGAATTAATTAATTTAACTTTTTTTAAGAAAACAATAAAGAAATAAAGAAATTGATGAAGTCATAGAACATGAAATATTCATATATAAATCAGAAAAACAATGATTTGATTTGCTTACTTAATTTGAATTAATTAGAAAATTTTATATACTAATAATATAATTATAGAAAGGAAAAATCAAAATAAAATATATTTATATTTATTTAAATATTTTAAAGAAAATAAAATTTAAAAAAAAATAATAAAACAATTTTAATATTAAAAAGATAAAAACAAAGAAAAAGAAATAAAAAATTTTTGAATGTGTAATTCTTATGAAAAGTATCTTATACTAAAGAAATATATTATTATATTTATTATTAATTTTATTAATAATTAACGAAAATAACATTTTTCATTTTCCTTTTATCTTTATATGTTATTAATTCTATTAAATAAGATAGTTTATTATTATCTAAATAACTATCTAGAATAATCATTCTTATTTTTGCTCTCCTAATTATTTTTTCACAATTTTTAAAGAAAATATTTTCACATTAATATAATTTTTCCACTTGTTTCAACAAATGTAAAGTTATATTTAATTTTTAAATTGTTTCCTTCTTTTTCATTGACTATTCTTTCATCTGAATCACATTTAATTATCACTAAAATTATAAGAACATTATTATTAACATTTTGAATATATTTATCCAATTTTTAAGGTTACTAATACAATCTTATTTTGATATATCATATATTAATATTATTCTTTATACTTAAAGAAATAAACTTCTATGAAGAAAGATCTTTTTCATCACCTTTTGAATCCAGTATTTGAAGTTTAATTATTTTATATGCTTTAAATTTAATAAAGTGAAGGTTTATTAAATTAAGATATAAAATTAGATTTTCCTACTGATGAATCACCTAATATTCATAATTGTTTTATATCTTCATATTCAGAAGAAATTATCTTTTAAATACTTTACTCAAATTTTAAAAAATAAAAAATTTTTAAATATTGAATTTAAATTTTTGAATTATTAAAATTAAACTTTTATTTAATAGAAGGAACAACTTTTGATATTTCTTCATTTAAATTTACAAATTTAGGATTTTCAGAAATATCATGTTCATCTTTTAATTCGTCAAATAATCTTTGTATATTTTCACAAAAATCTTTTTTACTTTCAGCACTTTTAATTTTATCAAAAACTCCTTTCAATGTATCACATAAATTATCAATATGAGGGAGAAAAGCAGATTTAAATGAATGAGCAAGTTTAACTAAACAAGCAAATACAGTAGTTTGAATATCTTCATTATCAGTTAATCCATTAATTAAAATTTGAATAGTTTCTGAAACATTAATTTTAGTTCCATAATTATCAACAAATATTTTTATAGTAGTAAAAACAGCTTTTCTAATTCCAATTCCCTTATCATTTATTATTTTCATTCCTGCACCAAAATCTGCAACTTGAATCCAATCTTTATTTACTTTATGATATTGTTTGAAAATATTCATTAATTCATTATAATTCTTTTTAATATCTTCATTGTAATTATGAGCAGCCATCATTAAACCATTAAATGAATTTATTTTTACTAATAAATCATCATCATTTAAACCTTTAATTATTTTTGGTACTAGAAGATCTAATGAATTCTTTGATATTCCTTCTTTTTTTCCTAAAATAAATTTAATTCCATATGAAAATACTTTTTTACTATTTAAATTACCATCTAACCCTTTTATGAATTGTTCAATATATTTTTCATTTTGTTGAGCTATTAAACCTAAACATTCTCCACATAAATCACTGAATTCATTATTTTCAAATAATTTATCATTATTTAACCAAACAAATAATGTATCATAATCTTGATTTGGTAAATTAATTTTTTTTTCTGATATTAATGATAAAAATTCTTTTAATGAAATAAAAGATGAAGTAGAAGGAGCAGAATTAGTTATTTTTTGGATAAAAGAAGAAGGATCATTTAATCCTATTTTACCAATTGCGACACTAATTAAATTTTTATTTTCATCTTTTGAATTTTGTAATTTTGATTCTAAAGTCTTTATTAATTCATTATGTTTATTTTTTGAATTTTCACATATATTCCCGATTAAAATTAAAGCATTTTTCATCATTTGATCATTTTCACTTGAAGATAAATCATTAAGAGCTTTATTAATAAAAACACCTTCTTTTCCAGAAGCACAAGCTAAAATAGAAATAAAATATAATTTATTTTGATTTAATTTTTCTATATTTTTTTCATATTCATTTATTATAGATATAATTTGATTTGGAGGAACTTTTTCACAAGATAATTTTGTGAAATTATATAATGAATCCAATTGATTTCCTATTGTTGAGATAGTATCTAATTTTTTGGATGTTATTTTTAAAATATATTCTAATAATGTAGGAGATATAAATTTTTCCATTTCTCCTAAAACATTATATATTGAAGATATTAAATTTCCTTCACTTTTCATATTTAATAAATTATCAACAAATAATTTATCATCTCCTTTAAAAGATTCTGGATAATATTTAAATATTGTTTCTAATAAACTTAATGTTAAAAATTGAATATGAAGAGGAGATGCTTTTAAAATTTCAACTAATAATTTTTTAAATTGACTTATAGCTTTTGTTAAAGGTAATTTATTTCCATTTCCTATAATTTTATTCAACATTGTAAGAATTTTTGGTTTAATAATATCATTATGTGTTTTTTCAAGATATATTTGGAATAATAATATTAAAGTTTTTTCATCAAGAATATCACCACAATCAATAATAATTTGACTCATAATATTTATTAAAGAGCTTTTTAATTCAGGATCAATGTCATCTTTTTTAAATTTAGGAAGAATATCATTATATAATTTCAAAATATAATTTTTATTATTATTTTTATCTTGAGCTAAAATAGGAATTAAATCAACAGCTGCATTAATGGCAGCTATATTAATTCTATAAAAATCATTGGTAATTCCTTTTTCAATATAAACAATAATTTTTGGAAAAATATCTTTATAATCAATACTATCTTTATCAACAATAAATAATTTTGAAAGAAAATCAAAGAAAATCATAATATTATTATTATTAACAAAAACTTTAGAATCAAATGATTCTTTCATTAAATCAAAAGCTCCAATAACATCAGAAGAACCAACAGAAGCAAGTACTGGTAATAATAATAAAACATTTTCAATCATTTTTTGATTATTCCCTTTTAAATCTTTTAATATACTTTCAATTAATTGACTAACAATCGTAGGAAGAAATTCTCCTCCTAGAGAACTCATTCTATTTAATTTTAATCCAGTTTCATTTTCTACAATAAATACAATAGTAGATAAAAATGAAACTAAACAAGATATAATTTCAATTTTTGTATTTTCATCATGTTCTCTTAAACATTCAACTAATTTTTTTATTATAGATTCTTTTTGATCTTGTGGAAATTGATGACCACTTTTTAGAAAAGCATGTAAAACATGACAAGCTGCTCTTCTGACTTTCCAAGATGAATCATCCATATTTGCAAAATCAGTTTGATCATAATCTTCATATTCATCATATCCATCATCAATCTCCATTTCTGCATTTTCATATGAATAATTTGGATCATATTCAATTAATATTAAGGAATTTTCTATGATATTTTTGGCATATTTTTCAAGGGAAGATAATATTTTATTTATATATGATTCAAGGAGATTTAATGCACTTTCTGCTAATTCTGTTTTTTCGTCATATTCATTTGAATCATTGTCTAAAAAATTTGTTGTTGTATATTGAGTTATTAATGGATATATTGAATCTATGAATTCTAATTGTTTATTTGCACTTGATTTTGCTATGGAATTTAAAGTATGAAATATAGCAATTTTGTCTTTTATTTTTTGAGTTGTTTTTAATGAACTATTTAATCTATCTGATAATAAATCTATTTGTTTTTTATTTAACAATATAGATATTTCTCCTATAAAATTAATTGCATTTGTTTGAAGAGTTAAATCTCCACTTGTAACAAAATTAACTACAACTTCAATAATTTTATCTTTATCTTTAATTACACTTGCATTTTCTTTTATTAAAACATAATCAAAAGATCTAATATAATCGGTAAAAGCATCTAAACATAATTGATTAATTTCTTTATTTTTTGATTCAATTATTCCTTTAGTTAAAATAGGAACAATTACTTTTCCAATCATATAACATGATGAACCTGGGCAATAATTAAATATACTTTTAATGCAAGTAACATAAATATCTTTTCCTTCTGCAGTCTCACTTGATAGATAATTTATAATTCTTGAAAAAATTTGAATAATTTCAGCTTCTTTCAAAAATTTTGCTATTTCAGTAAAAGTTTTTACTGTTTTTCCTTTAACTTCTATTGATTTTTCTTTAGGTTCTAAACAGGTCAAAAGTGTTGAAATTATATTTGCTTTTTCTTCATCTTTTAAACCATTTCTTGCTTTATCATCTTCAAAATAACGACCAAAACCAATTACTGCATTCGTACGAACATGAGGGTCGTAATGTTTTACATCTTGGTTTAGTTTTGATATTGAATCCATTTTAAATTTATATAAATTTTATATAATAATTGGATTAAATTGGTTTTTATTGGATTTGTTTTATGATTAAATAAAAATTAATAACAATCATTAAACACTTATTTTATTTAATATTTATTATTAATATTTTGAATCCAACATCAAATAAAAATACTACAAAAGAATAGATATAAATAATAAAAAAAAAAAAAATTATAAAAAAAATGGGAAATGATCAAAATAAGAAAAACGTAAAAAATGCTCCAAAAATTCCAACTCAAATGGAAGTAAAAACATACATAATGGTTGCCAAAAATAAATTAACTTTATACCGTAATAAAAAGGTAAACATAATAAAGAAAAAGAGATTAGAAATTGGAAAATGTTTAAAAGAAAACAATCTTGATGTAGCAAAAGCAAAAATGGATTCTTTAATTAGAGAAGAAGACATAATAACATGTTATGATATATTAGGACCAATATTAGAAATATTAAAAGAAAAAGTAACTTATTTAATGACATCTCGTGAATGTCCTCCTGATTTAAGAGCTCCATTAGATACTGTAATTTTTGCTTCTACAAGATTAGAAGTTGAAGAAATGCATAAATTAAGAGAATTAATTATGTTAAAATATGGTAATATGTATGTTACTAGTGCTGATAGTAATAAAGATGGATTAGTTAATGTTAATTTAGTTGAGAAATTAAGAGTTAAACCTGCTGCTGATGCTTTTATTACTATTAGATTAAAACAATTATGTAAAGAAGATAAAATTAATTTTGAATTCCCACAAGAAATTCAACCTGTTGATTTTAATATTGGAGGACCTGATATGAGTAATTTCGGTCCTCCTGGTCAACAATCATTTAATCCTTATGGAAGTAATTTAGGAGGATATCAAGGTGGTGGAGGTTTTAATAATCCTTATAGTGGAGGAAATCAAGGATTCGGAGGAAATCAAGGATTTGGAGGTAATCAAGGATTTGGAGGTAATCAAGGATTTGGAGGTAATCAAGGATTTGGAGGAAATCAAGGATTTGGAGGTAATCAAGGTGGTGGTGACTTTGGCAATTTTAATCGATCTATGGCATCACATAATAATAATGATATGAATAACCAAAGTGGATTTGGTAATTTTAATCAATCAATGAATAAGAATTTCGGTGATAATTTTAATAATAATAATAATCAATTTAATCAACAAACTAATTTCCAACAAAATCAAAATCAATTTAATCAACAATCTCAAATATATTTTAAACAAAATATTAGTACTGGTCCTGGAGTAAGTCAATTTGGAAATCCATATGCCTTTGGTGATGATAATAATAATAATAAGAATAACGATGGATTCCCTCAACCTCCTGAAAATAATAATAATCAAAGTAATTTTGGTTTTCCAAATGCAAGTGTGAATAAAAACAATGACGATATATTTCCTCAAGCTCCATCAAACAATAAAAGTGATATAAATTTCCCTAATTCAAGTGTAAATCAAGAAAATAATAAGCAAAGTCAATTCAATAAAGGTAATGATGATTTATTTCCACAACCACCAAATTCGAGTGGTTTTGGTTTTCCAAATCAAAGTGTAAATAATGATTTTCCAAAACCATCAAACAATGATTTTCCAAAACCATCAAACGATGAGTTTCCAAAACCATCAAATGATGATTTTCCAAAACCATCAAACGATGATTTTCCAAAAACTTCTGGTTTTGGAAAAAATGATAATAATAGTCAATTTGGATTTCCAAATCCAAGTGTTAATAATGATTTTCCAAAACCATCAAACAATAATGAATTTCCACAACAACCATTTGAAAATAATAATAATGAAAATCCTTCTGGATTTGGAGGTTTTCCTGATTCAAGTCTTAAGAAAGAAGATGATTTTCCCATACCTTCAAAAAATCCTTCAGCATTTGGTAATCCTGAAAATAATGAAAAAAAAAGTGGATTCGGAGTTTTTCCTCAAAAAGATAATGAAAATAATGATTTTGGAGTTTTAAATAATAATACAGTTTCTCAAATATCAAACAAAGATAATTTTCAAAATCCTTATGGTGATAATAATAATGAAGAAAAAAACATTGACCCTATTAATGGACCAACTACTTCTAAAAGTATAATTCAAAATGAAATTCCAAAAATTGATTATGATGCTGATAATTTTCATAAATTTGATAAAATAGAAGATTTAGATTTCCAAAAAAATTCTGTTGTTATTCCTGAATCTAACCAAGTTGAAGGACAAAACGATTTTAATCCTTATGCTGATAATAATAATAATAATGTGAATATGAATATGATGAGTGATATTCCTTCTTCTGAAGCTCAAAATTTTAATTCAGCTACTTACGTTAAAAAAGAAAAGACAAATAATGATGATGATACTTCTTCTTTTCCTAATCCCTATGGAAGTTAAATTTAATTTTTAGTTAGTTTTTAATATTTTATTAAATTTTTAGTTTTTAAAAATTCTCAAAGAAGTTTAAAACATATAATTATTTTAAATATGATTGAAGAATAATATATAAAAAAAAATATTATTTAAAGAAAAAAAAGAAAAAAAAAAAAGGTAAAATAAAATTATGTAGTAAAAATACTTTTCATCATTAAACAAAATTCCTCAAAAGAAATAGAGCCATCATGATTAATATCGATAGAATCATAAATTTCTTTTAATTCATTTTCAAATTTCTTATTAACATTATTTGCATTTTGCATAAATCTTTTTTTAATTTCATCAAAAGTGATTCTACCTGAATTATTAGTATCAAAATATCTAAAAGCAAATCTTAAATAATTTTTAGACATAAATATATTAGGATCAACCGCAGCTCTTATAAATTCTTCATATTCAATATAACCATTATGATCAGTATCAATATTCTCATATATTTCATTTACTTCTCTTTCAATTTCTTCTTCTGATAATTTCCAGTATTCCATCATTCCTTTTTTTAATTCATCTTTTTCTATTTTTCCATTACAATCTAAATCAATTTTATTAAATAATTTCCCTGCTTCAATACATTGTTCATCATTAGTATTATGATGAACTAAATAAGCAATAACAGCACAATATAATATATTATCATTTTTATTATAATTTTTCATATTATTTATCATTTGAATAGCAAGTGACTTTGGAATAACATTAACTTTATTTTTATGAATAAATTCCTTTCTTTTAAACCAAGGATGTTCCAATGCTTCACTTGCATTTATTCTTTTTTTAGGATTATAACATAATAACTTTATAATTAAATCAATACATTCATTACTAAAAGTAGGAAAAGGATGTGATTTTAAGTCAAATTTTCCAATTCTGATACTTTCTAATATTTCATTATCATCAATACCATCAAAAGGAGGTCTTCCTGATAATAATATATACATAATAACTCCACAAGCCCAAATATCACATTTTTCATCATATTTTCTATTTAATATTTCAGGTGCCATATAATATGATGATCCAACATAATGATTTTGACTTTGTCCTTTTTCAAATATTTTTGCTGTTCCAAAATCTATTATTTTTACTTGGAGACAACCATTTGATTCTCTTTTTGTTATCATTATATTTTCAGGCTTTAAATCTCTATGAATTACATTTTGTGAATGACAATATAATATTGCTTTAAATAATTGATTCATAATAAATGCTGTTTTTCCTTCATCCAATTTACCTTTATTTACTATTTCATTATATAATTCTCCATTTGGACAATATTCTGTTATTATATAATATAATTTTGATGTTGAGAAAAAATCTAATATTTTTAAAATTTTTGGATGATCTAATTGTTTTAATATTGATATTTCATTCATTATTTCATTTTCTTCTAATTGTGAATTTGCTGTTTTTTTTATTATTTTCATTGCAAAATCTTTTTGAAGTTCATTATTTCTTACTAGCCAAACTTCACCAAAAGCTCCAGTTCCTAAAACTTTAATTTTTGTATAAAATAATTCTGGATTTTGTTCATTTCTAGTAATTATTACATCTTGGTTAAGTTCAAGTCGATTTATTACTCTTCTATTTAATCTTTCTGTATTTGGACGATCTTTCTCATCATTATTTGAAGTTAAACTTTCTAATTTATTATGAATAAATTTTTCTTTGCTTTGACCAGTTGATGGAGTTTTTCTTGGAGCATTTGGATTTTGAACACTGTGACAAAGTCCCATTTTTATTATTTAATAAAGAAATTTTTCATAAAATAAAAACGATAACATATTTCCAATTAAATAAAAACCATAAAAAAAATAAAACCCCAGCAAAAAGATAAAAAAATAAATAAAAAAAAAAATAAAAAAATTAAAAATTAAAATTAATAACTCCCAAAGTAATAAATAAAAATCAAAAAAAATGAAAGGAAATAACCAAAATATTGAAAATGATCCTCAACAAACTATTCCATATCGTCCACAAAAACAAAAATTATTTCGTGGAGATTATTCAAATGGGAATCCAGTATATTTAACATTCAATCAAAGAGTAGAACAATCACCATATTTAGTATCATTAGAAGATCCGAATATAAAGAATAAAAAATCCAAAAACAAAAAAAAAGAAATAATATCATATGTAGCAAACAAAGATAAACTTTTCATTCCAAAACCAGAACGTCAACATCAACCAATAGATATAACCAAAAATTTAGTAGAAGAAGAAAAAAAAATAGTAACTGCTGATCTTGGAATTCAAAGTGATGAAATTGAATATGTTGATCCAAATAAAGGTTTTATTCCTCAAAAAATTGGAAAAGATCAAGGAACTCAAATTATGGATGGAGACTTATTTAATTTTGATGAAGATGTAAAACCTCTTTTAACTGTTATTGTTGGAAAAACTCTAGAACAAAGTTTGTTAGAAATTGGACAAGAAGATGAAATTGCTACTTTAAGAGAAGCTAAAGCAATGTATCAAAGAAGAAAAAATGATGATGATAAAAGATTAAGAAATTTAGAAGATAGAGAAATTCAATTAAAATTTAATCATGATACTAAAAAAGAAAAAAGAAGAGTTCAAAGAGAAAAAAGAAAAACTACTCAAAGAGAATTAATTTCTAGAGTTATGTCAAAAGCTTATTTGAAAAATATATATAAAAATTCAATGAATGATCTTGTTAGAAGAGGTCAATTTAGAAATTATACTTCAACAACAATTAAAAATATTTCCAATACTAAAATTAAAGAAGGAAGTGAGAAATTAAGTAAAATATTTAAAAACATGTTAGATTATATAGATAATTTAGAAGAACAAAAAAGAAAAGAATTTATTGATAGACATACAAATGCAGTTAACGCTCATAAAGAATATTTAAAGAAATATGAAGAACAATGTGAAAGACATAGAAAAGAAGAAGAAGAAAGATTAAAAAGAGAAGACGAAGAAAGAAAAGAAAGAAGAAGAAAAAGAAGAGAAGAAAGAATTAAAAAAGAAATTAAAACTGCTATTGTTGACACTGGAGTTGTGAAAGGTGAAGCATTAAATGAAGAATTTACTGAAATTGGAAATTATGGTAACGATACTGAAGGTTATATTGGTATTTATGGTGGATTAATGGGAATGCTAATGGCAACTTTATCTTTTGTTAAAAGAGATTATTATCAAGATGAAAGTTTATATAATTTAGATAATATTAGTGAAATTATTCAAATGATATTTAATGATGTTCAAGGAACTTTAAATTTACATTTTACTGAAAAAACAGGTGAAGATATTAAAGCTATTTTAAAGAAATTTAATAAAAGTGGAAATGATGATGAAGAAGGTGGTGGTATTGATTTAAATAATTTAAAGAATATGAATGATTTAGAAAGTAATGTTTGGGATAAAATAAGTGAATTATTATGTAATGTTGAAAATAATAATGATATTTATTTAAGACAATTTATTAGTGAATATTCTCAACCAAAAACTGATGAAGAAGGAAATGAAATTGAAGGTTCTGTTCAAATTAGTTTTTATTCACTTATTATGAAATGTTTAATTGATATGATTACTAAAAATTCGTATACAGACCATTTTAATTTTATATTTGATAAAGAAAAAAAAGAAGAAGGAGAAGAAGCTGAAGAAGAGAAAAAAGAAGAAGAAGAAGAAGAAAATGAAGAACCAAAAGAAGTTAAAGAAGAAACATTTGAAGATAAATTAAAGAAATATGAAGCAATATGTATGTTTGATTGGAAGAAAAAATATAGTGATATATTAGAAGAAGTTGAATATGTAAGAGCAAATAAAAAAAAAACGGTTCCTGCTCCAGACTTTGAATCAGATATGAATCAAGTAAAAGCTTATCAAAATAATCCTGAAGTTCATAATGTATTATTGTGGGATAGAGTTGCTGAATTTATTATAAGAAATAAAATATTTGAAAATGCTCTTGCTCATTTTAGTTATACTACTAGTAATGAAATTGATAGTAAACCTGCCTTTGAACAATTTAATAATGATTATGATGAAATGATTAATAATTCTGTTATTAATAATACTATTCAAGTATATCATTATGAACCTGAAAAAGAAAAAGAGAATGAAGAAGGAGAAGAAGGAGAAGAAGAGTAAATTTAGAAAAGTAAATAGTTTAATATTTTTTAATTTGAAAAATTAACTTTTTTTATTCATTTTTTTATATATTTAAAATTAAGAATGAAGAAAAATATGATGAAAATTTCTTTTTCAAATAAGGAAATAATGAAAGAAATACCTTTAAATTATTCAGATTTTATAAAAATGTTATGCACTGAATTTAAAATTGATTCCCAATCATTATTGACTTTATATAATATAACATATTTAGATGAAGAAAATGAATGTATAACCATAGATTCTGAAGAAGATTATATTCAAGCTATGAGATATAATACAGAAATTCCTAATTTTACAATTCAATTTAAAATAATTGAAAAGATCAACCAAAGTGTTACTGTTACAATGACTGATATTGAAGAACAAATTAAAAGTGAACAAATATTTTACAAAAAAAATTTTGAAAACGATGAAACAGAAAATATGAAAAAGCAAATTGAAGAACAAAAAAAAAAATTTGAAGAAGAAAGGAATCAAAATAATAAAAAAATTAATGAAATGATAAAAAAAATGGAAGAAGAAAGAGATATTAAAAGAAAATTAGAAGAAGAATTTATGGAACAAAAAAAAAAAATGAATTTAATTGAAGCAGAAAACAAAAAGAAATTATTAGAAGAAAAAGAAAAATATGAAAAACAAATTAATGAGTTACATAAAAAAAAATTAGAAGATGAAGAAAACAATAAAAAATTATTTAATAAAATATTAGAAATTGAAAAAAAAAATGAAGAATATGAAAAAACAACAAATGAATTAAAAAAGAGTATTCTTTTAATCAAACAAAAAAATGTTGAAGAAGAAGAAAAACAAAAAAAAATGAAGAAGAAAATAAAAAAAAAACTGAAGAAGAAAGTAAAAAAAAACAAGAAGAAAAAAAAAAAATTGAAGATGAATTATTAAAAGTTAAAAAAAAAAATAAAGAACTTGAAAAAAAATTAAAAGAACTTCTTCAAAAAGAAAAAAAAGAAGCAGAAAAAAAATTGAATGAAAATAACAAAAAAATAGAAATAAATAATAACAATATAAAATTAGAAGAAAATATAATTATAAAAGAAAAAATAAAAGAATTAGATAAAGAAAACAATATAAATCAAATACCAATTAATAATATACCAAATGATATTTTAGATTCAAGTGTAAATTTTAAAAATAATTTAATTGCATTACAAAACGACTTTGAAAAAGATTTACAAAATCAATTAATAAAATTTATAAATTCTCATATAGTTAAATTAAAAGATAAAATGATAAAAGACACAATAGAAAAAAATAATGAATTATTAACATCATATATGAGTGATATAGAAGAAAAAAGAAAAAAGTTTTATCAAAGTCAAAATAATACAAATCCAATATTCATGAGTGTATGTGAAACAATTCATAATGGAATAAAATGTGACAATATTAATTGTAAAATGAACCCTATAAGAGGAATAAGATATAAATGTTCTATTTGTCGTAATTATAATTTATGTGAAAAATGTGAAAATAATAATCAAATTGAAAAATTTCATGATTTAACTCATGATTTTATAAGAATAAGAAAAGAAAATCACAATTATAGTTTTTCTATTATAAAAGATGATAATGATCCAGTTTATGATGTAAAAGAAACAATAAAATTTTTTTTATTTTTGAAAAATAATGGTGGTAATGATTGGCCTGAAAATACTGTTTTAAAAGCTAATAAAGATAAAGATGGATTATTAGGTGAAGATGTAAAAATTGGAAAAGTAAAGAAAGGAGAAACAAAGGATATAGAATGTGTTATAAAAAATACACTTAATTTAAAAGAAAAAACATATTATGCTTTTTATGATTTTTTTGTTGATGATAAAAAATATGGTGATACAATAGAAAAAAAAATTATAATAGAAAATAAAATTTTAGAGGTTATGAAAAAATTAAAAGAAATGGATCTGGTTCAAAATGATAAACCAGATAAAGACTTAATAAATTTGATAATTGAAAAAAAATATAATTTAGAAAATATTATAACAGAATTCTTTAATAAAAAGTAATTATAAAAATGTTAACTAAATAAATGAATAATTATTTAGAAATTATCAATAAATAGAACAAAAGGTCAAAAAATAAAAGAAAATAAAAATAAACAAATAATCTAGTAATAAATAAATTATTAAAAATAAAATTTTTTTAATAAATTTTTTTTTATTATTAAAATAAACAAAAAAATAAGAAATTTAAATATATAAAAAATTAATATATAAAACAGAAAAAAATGTCAACTCAAGACTCAAAGGAAAAAAAACAATTTAAAGTAGTATTTAACGGAACAAAAAAGGAATTAATATCCTCAGGAACAAAATTTTCAAAATTTATAAATTCATTAATCCGTCAATATGCAAATGTAAAATTTTATATAAATTTTAATAGACAGCATTAATGAAAAAAGAATTTAAATTAGATAAAATTAAACTAGCAAATATATTTATAATAGGAGAACCAAAAGCAAATTTCACTCAAGAAGAAATTGATATTTTAAAAAGATATTTTGAAGAAGGAGGAAATTTACTTATTATGCAAGGTGAAGGAGGAGATTCAAAAAATAATTCAAATTTAAATGAATTTTTAAAAGATTATGGTATTCAATTTCATTCTGATTCAGTAGTTCGAACTTCTTATTATAAATATCTTCATCCAAAAGAATGTTATATTGATACATTAAAAGTAAATCCTGATTTTTTAAGAACTATTAAAAATGTAAATAAAAAAAGAAAAATAGATTTATTAGACAATGAAAATGAAGAAGATGATGATGATTCATTATTAAAAATAGTATATCCATTTGGACAAAGTATTGACATAGATCCAAATGGAAAGAATATAGGATGTTTATTTAATAGTGGAATTATATCATATCCTTTAAATCGTCCTTTATGTGTTTGTGCAAGTTCAAAAAGTGGAAAAGGAAAACTTTGTGTATTAGGTTCAGTAAAGTTTATTGATAATGATTATATTGATAAAGAAGAAAATAGAAAAGTTATTGATGGTTTGTTAAGGTGGTTATTAGGTATAACTAATCCTGCTGTAACATTTCCATCTAAGGAAGTTTCTATAAATAATTATACATATATTCCAAATATTATTTCATTAAGTGATAAAGTGAAATCTTGTTTAGAAGAAGCCAAAGAACCTCCTAGAAACTTTAATGATTTATATGATATGAGTTTATTTAAAATTGATAATAATTTAGTTCCTGAAGCTATTGAAATGTATGATAAATTAAATGTTAAACATGAAATTTTATCTATTATTCCACCTCAGTTTGAAACTCCATTACCTCCTTTACAATTAGCTGTTTTTGATCCTATTATTAAAGATTTTCAAGTTCCAAATTTAGAATTATATGATTTAGATGAACAATTTGCAAATGAAAAAATTAAATTAGCACAAGTTACTAATAAATGCAATGATGAAGATTTAGAATATTATATTAGAGAATGCTCTGATATTTTAGGGATTAGTGGAAAAATTGATAATAAAGATGATCCTAAAGCTGTTCTTGCTTATGTAATGAAGGAACTTATTAATTATAAGAAACTCAACCAATAAGTTATTATTCGGTGATTTATAAAAAAATTTTTTTTAAAACCAATTTATAATTTTTTTGTTTTTATTATTTTATTGGATTTAGTTATTAAATAAATTGAAAAGGAATAATAAATAATAAACCTTTAATATAAGAATGAATTTATGATTATTGATTTATAAGTTAACTTCATATTTTGAGCTTTTTTAACCATATTATATATCTAACATTTTTTGTTTATTTTATACCTAAAAAAGAATAATAATATGAAAAAATAATTAAAAACCATTCAATTTAAAAAATAAAAACATTGAAAAAAATAATATGTAATAAAAAAATGGAAAACCAAGAAAAAGAACAAGACCCTAATTCTGAATCTCAAAATCCATTTATGGGAAATTATATAAAAGCATTAACTCCAGATGCTTCATTAATAGAAAAATATAATAATCAATATATATATAGTGAAAATAACTTTCAACCATATTCATTTTGTACAGGACATAAAAATTGGGGTTTTGATAAATATGGTTTTTTAACGTCTCCATCTCCAACAATATTAAAAACTTCAGAGTATCAAAAAAAACCTGATTTAACAAAAGAAGGTGTTTTAAAAGGACAAACAATAGATGAAACAAAAGGATTAGTTTTAGTAGACCCATTTATTTGCAAAAAATTCGGAGGAATTATAAAAGATTTTTTAGCTTCTCTTTTAATTTTAGCCACAGGAAAAAAAGTATCTTTAAAAGTTAGATTATTTGAACCTAAAAGTGTTTTACAAAGAGTTCCTGAATATTGGTCAACTTTACCTTCTTTTTTAACTCCTACTTATAATAAAGAAATGAATCCTATTGAAAGAATGAAATATATAATGACACTAGCAATTAGTGGATTATATTTAACTACTAATCAATTAAAACCTTTTAATCCTTTAATTTGTGAAACTTTTGAAGGAGAATTTCAAGATGATCCTTTTCATACTAAAGTTTATTGTGAACAAACTTCTAATTATCCTACTATAAGTAGATTTTATTTAGTTAATTCTGAAATTAAACTACATGGATATGTTGATTTATCAACTAAAGTTGAAAAATTTGGAATGAATTTATCTCTTTTAACTAAAGGTTATGTAAATGTTGAATATATTAAATTTGATGAATTTATTACTTATATTTTTCCTACAGTAAAAATGTTAAATGTTATTACTCAAACTGGAAGAAGTTGTTATTATAAAGATAATTTAATATTTGTTGATAAGAAAAATAAATTAAAAGGAATAATTCAATTAGGAATTGATTATTATCATATTACAAATTTTAAAGGATATATTATGGAAATGGAATATGAAGAGAATTATACAATTAATTATGATAAAGAACAATATTGGGGTTATTATTTTAAACCTGATAAATATAGAATTTTAGAAAGATGTGAAGGCTCTTGGTTAAAAGAAATTAAATTTGGTGATAAAGTTTATTGGGATATAGATAAAGATATACCTTATTGGATTAGACCTGTTGATAATCCTTTACCTAGTGATGGAAGATATAGAGAAGATTTAATTTGGTTATTTAGATCTTTTTATTTATCCAATGATCAAGAAGAAACTCAAAAATATGAAGATTTAGCACAATGTTGGAAATTAATGGTTGAAAAGTTACAAAGAGAAGAAAGAGAAATGAAAGCAAGAAAAAATAAAAAGAAAAAAGGAGGTTTACTTGGTTTAGGATTAGGTATCATTTAGTTTTTTATCTTTATATTTTATATAATTATATTTTTTTATAATTATAGCATAAAGTGAAATAATAAATTTTATTATTATATTAATAAAATACCCTAAAAACAAAATTAAAAAAACCAAAAAAACACTAAAAAATAATTAATTTAAATATAACCTAAATAATAAAAATGTCAATAAAACACAGTGAAAACTACTATGAAATTTTAGAACTTCCCAGAACATGTTCTCAAGAAGAAATAAGTGAATCATTTCGTCGTCTTTCCTTAAAATATCATCCAAAATTATCATCTCCTGAAAATTCAGCAGTAAATGAATTTAAATTTCAACAATTAGCAGAAGCATACGAAGTATTAAGTGATCCAAATAAAAAAGGAATATTTGATATATATGGAAAAGAAGGATTATATAATGGAATAGTGGATAAAAATGGAAATTTAAAAGGAGGATATAAATTCTTAGGAAACGCACATGAAATTTTTGAGAAATTTATGGGAACTTCAAATCCTTTTACTTTAGTTAGAGATGGTGAGAAAATGAATGATGAATTTGGAAGTGCTTTTGGTTCAGCTTATGGTGGTCAAAAACAATCTCCAAAAGAAAATTTACCTCCTATTAAAATTGATTTAGAATGTACTCTTGAAGAATTATATAATGGTTGTGTTAAAAATGTTAAATATAATAAAAATGTTCTAGCATTTGATCAAAGAACTACTCAAAATAAAGAAACTTCTATTGATGTTGAAATTTTCAAAGGATATGCTAAAAATACTATTATTGAATTTAAAGGAAAAGGAAATGAAGCTCCTGGAATGCAAAATTCAGATTTAATTATTTGTATTAAAGAAAAGAAAGATGATAAATTTAGAAGAGTTAATAAAAATGATTTAATATATATTCAAAAAATTACTTTAGCACAAGCTTTAAATAGTGAACCTGTTAAAATTACTACTCTTGATAATAGGAAAATTGCTATTACTATGGATGAAATTATTTCTCCTCAAACTGTTAAAATTGTTAAAGGAGAAGGAATGCCTATTTATAAAAATGATACTGATGTTAGAGATTTAAGTGTTAAGAAAGGAGATCTCTTTATTAAATTTGATATTGAATTTCCTGAATATATTGAACCTGAAAAAAAAGAAGAAATTATTAGATTGTTAAAAGAAGATGAAGAAGAATTAAAAGAAGATGAAGAGGAAAATTAAGGTTTAAAAAGGTTTTTTATTTTTAAATTAAAGATTTTTTTTATTTTTTTTTTTTTTTTTGGTTTTTAAAATAATTTTTTTTGTTTTATTTTATACTTTTTTTTTATTTTTTTTTCAAAAAAAATATTGAAATAAATTTTATGATTATTATTATTGAAGAGAATGAAATAACTCCCTCATTAAAAATAAAAAATATTTTTTCATAAACATAAAAAAGATTGTTTAATAAGATTTCTATATTTTCAAAATAAACAATTTAAAAAAAATAATAAAATAATGTGTGGATGTTGCACATCAAATTCAATAAAAGAAATAAATAGAAATAATATATCATTATCTCGAATGAATACATCATTATATTTTGATAGATATTCAAAGCAAGGAGATTATAATATTAAATATGAATATATCTCTCCAATTGGAAATGGTTCATTTGGTAAAGTAAGATTATTTCGTGATCGAAAAATGAAAACAATGAAATATGCAATTAAAACAATAAAAAAAGACTTTTTTAATATTCATTCAATTGAAAATATATTAAAAGAAATTGAAATTCTTCGTTCATTAGATCATCCTAATATAGTGAAATATTTTGAAACTTATGAAGAAGATTTTTACTTACATATAGTAATGGAATATATTCCAGGGAATAATTTATTTAAAATGATATCAAATAAAAAAAAATTTCATTTCACTGAAAAAGATATAAATGAAATAATGTTATGTTTAATGAAGGCAGTATCATTTCTTCATCATAATGAAATAATTCATAGAGATATAAAACCAGAAAATATTTTATTTTCAGTTCAAGGAGAATATTCATCATTAAAATTAATAGATTTTGGTTTATCAACACATTTAAATTCAAAAAGAGAAAAATTTTGTGTTGGAACTCCTTATTATATGGCACCAGAAATGATTGATGGAAAATATTATTTTAAAAGTGATATGTGGTCAATTGGAGTAATATTATATATGTTAGTTACTGGAACTTATCCTTTTAATGGAAAAAGTAAAAATGATGTTTTTCAATTGATTAAAGAAGGTAAATATAATATGAAAAGATTAGATAAACAAAAATGTTCAATTGAACTTAAAAACTTAATTAAAAATACACTTGTTACTGACCCTAATGAAAGAATTTCTGTTGAAGAAGCTTTAAATTGTGATTGGTTTAAATTATTTGAAAGAAATTCTCCTGAAAATTTAATAATTAGTCAAGATATAATTAAAGCTTTAAAAGATTTCCAATCACATAATATATTACAAAAAGAAATATTATATTACTTTGCTAAAATATCAAATGATTCTCAAATTCATAAATTAAAACATGCTTTTTCTTTAATTGATAAAGATAATTCCGGTGAAATTGAATATGAAGAAATTCCTAAAATATTTAATGAAATGGGAATTGATGCAAGTGAAGAAGAATTAAAAAGAATTTTTATTTCTTTAGATTTTCATAATGATGGTAAAGTTAATTATTCTGAATTTATTGCTGCTACTTTATCTTCTGTTAAATTTGGTTTTGAAGAAAATCTTATTTCTGCTTTTAGATATTTTGATACTGATAATTCTGGTTTTATTACTCTTGATAGTGTAATGAAAGCATTAATACAAAATAATATTATTGTTGATAAGGAAAGTTTAGGTAAAATTTTTGAGGGTAAAAGAAATAAAGTTAATTTTTTGGAATTTAAAAAAATTTTTTATGAAAATGAAGATAATAAAAGTAGTTAATTTTAAAAGGTAATAATGTAAATTTATTGATTATAGAAATTAGTTTTTTGATTGTTTATTCTGATTTGTTTTTTTTTATAAATTTATTTGATTAAAAAATATGAATTGATGTAAAAAAAAATTTATGGTAATTATATAATTTATTGATATTAAAGTTCATATTTAATAAATATATAAAAGACATTCTTTTGTTTGAAAAAATAATCTTTTTTTCTTTAATATTAACTTGATTTAAATAAAAAAAATAACAATTAAATTAAATTTTAAATTTAATGAATTCATTTGATTTTATTAATGAAATATATAAGCAAACGAGAAAAAAGTTATACTTAACATATTTAATAACCCCTCAAGATTATAATAGAAATTTAATAACAAAGATAATTTTTCAAGATGAATTTAAATTATTATCACAATATAAAGAAATGTTACTTTATACAGACCCAAAAGAATTTTTAAAAAGATTTTATCAACTTGGAGAATGTAAAACAAAAATTAAACGTTATTGTATTTTTTACGAAGAAAATAGTAAAATTTTTCCTAATTATGTTCCACTTCCAGAAGCAAAATATATATTTAAGAATATTAAAAAAAAACAAAAAATGTTAGATAATTTAAATGAAGATGATAATGATAATAAGAAAGATAATAGCAATAATAAAATAAAAGATATTGTCTTTTCACCATCAATCATTAATTCTATTATGCTTGAAAGTTCTTCAAATACTCTTAAAACAGATAAAAGTTTGTTAAAGATAATTGATAATATATGTTTAAATGAAAATGAATCTTTTTTAAAAGATTATGAATCTATTTCTAGTAATAAGGATTTTAGTAATGAATTTATTAACTCAAATAATATTAAAATTGATTATTCATATAAAATAAGTCCATCCAGAAAAAATAATTTAAATGTTGATGAAAAATATAATAAATTGTTAAAAGATTATAAAACAGAAGGAAAAATAAATAATAAAGTAAAGAAGAAAATTAATGAAAATCAAAATAAAAAAAATTCAAAAGATAAAATTAAACAAAAATTAAATATAAAGAAAAATAATCAACAAGTAAATCATAATATTAATAAAATAATGAAAAAATTAAATTTTGGTAATGTGGTAAAAGATATTAATCTTATTAAAATGACAAATAAATTAGTAAAAGAAAAAAGTAAAAGTAAAAGTAAAAGTAAGAGTAAGAGTAAAAGTAAAGAATTATTAACTGAAAGAATCCATAAAACAAAAACTAACTCAATTAAATCTGTTGTAAATGAATCAAAAAAACTAAAATCCGGAATTGAAAATTATTCTTCAAAACAAAAAAGTTTCAGTATTCAAACAAAACAAGAAAGCCAATCAGCTCCAAAAACACAACATAAAAATAATATTAATCAAATAAATAAAAAATATTCTCCAAATAAACAGAATCTATCAGGACAAAAGAATAAAAATAAATATCCACAAAATTTTTATAACATTAAATCTTCTTTAAAATTCTCAAATATAAAACTTCAAAAACCAATAAATCAAAATATGATACATTTTTCAAATAATTATAATCCATTAGTAAATAATAATTATACATTATTGTTAAAACATATTCCTTCTCTTCATATAAGTATAAATAATAATGTAAAAAGTAATTCAACTTTATCAAAAAGTAAATCAAAATCACATTCAAAAAGTAAATCTCCAAGTAATGGTTCTTTAAATAAAAATATAAAACAAAACACAATAAAAAATTTTAAGAAAAATATTCAAAATTTAAATAATAATTTAAAAGCTTTAATTCAAAAAGATAATTTATTTAATAATGGAGATATTCTTCAAACGGAAAGAATAAATAAATCTGGAACAAGTCAAATAAAAGTAAATTCAAAGAAAAAATTAAATTCTCAAGGAAATTTAAATAATAATATTTTAAAAAGAAATATTCATAAAAAAATTATATCATCAGCAACTTCTTCAGAATATACAAAATTAATCCCAAAAATAGGGAAAGATTCTTTAACTAATTCATTTGGAGTAAATAAAGGAAAATTAATTAAAAATCATTATAATATAAATCATAAATTAAATGAAAATCATAGTAATAAAAAAATTCATTCCTCATCAGTTAATAAAAGTAATATTTTAGTAAGAAGTATTAATAGTATTAATTTAAATAATACTTTACAAAAAATAAATAATCCATTAATTAATTCTAGAACAGGTAGTAATTCTTCTAATAGAAAAAGTAATAAACAAATCAGTAGTAATACTAATAGTTCTAATATTGTGAAAAGAGCAGTAAAAAAAATTAAAAATTTTGAGAAAAATAAAGCAAAAAAACCCAGTCAAACCAAAGTTTCTAAATCTGTTTTAACAAATATATTGAAAAATAATGTAAATTAAAATGGTCTTATAAATTAATTTTTATATATTTGATTTTTTTAAATTTTGTTATTTAAAAAATTAATTATAATGGATTGAATCAAGTTTTTCTTGATTATTTCTATTATTATTATTACAATTATTATTATTATAAATATGGTTAACACAATTTTTATAGATATAAGAATTATGATTCAAATGTCAATATTTGATTTATAATATAATTATGATTATTTTGTTTTAAAGTATTAGAATAAATATTAATATTATTAACCATTATAATATTTTTATTTTTTAGATTATTTATACTTTTTAATTTGAATTATTACTATTTTTGAGAGAATTTTTATTTTTTGAGCATTCATTTTTAAATTCTTTACTTTACCATTATTAATATTTTTAAATTTTGAAGAATGCTCATTACTCAGTAATTTTTTTTTTTATTTTAAAAAAAAATTTCATTTCTTTTACATATTAAAATCTCATTCTTTATTTTTCCTTTTTTCATATTCTGTATATATTTTTAATTACTTTATTTCTTATTCAAACTTTAAATTTTGAATGTCTTTCAATTAAATCAATGAAGATGTAGCTCTTAAAGAAGTTGAAGAATTTTTTCTATTTGAATGATTTTGCCAATCTTTATTTGAATAAAAATTTTAATTGACTTTTTTTTTATATGTTAATGAAGAAAGTATTTCTCTTATTAAAAAAAAATTACACTTAAAAAATATAAATCACAATTTTGATTGAGCTATGTGAAATTATAAAACTTAAATGTATTTCCTTTCTGTGTATATTATTTTATTGATAATTTTTCCAAAAAAACAAAATCAAAAATTATAAATCTCTTAAAGAATAAATTGAAATTCTAAATTTTAAAACTAAAAATTTAAACAAATAAAAAAAATTAAAAAATGTTATTCTTCCAAAATTTTTTAAAAACATTTCAAATTCTCCTAATTCTATCAAACATTCGGCAAATATCCTTTAAAAAGCAATTATTTATCCCTGGAGTAACGGTAAGTAATAGAATGGATTCTTCCTTAACAGAATTAGGATTTGAATCTCCTTCTTTAATAGGAGGATGGTATAATCTTCAAAATATTTATCCTGATTTAGATGGAGATTATTTAACAAAAATTACAACATTTGTTTCAATTTGGGAAGAGACTATTGGTTATCTTCCACCAGCAATTCAATTTTCTTTAATTAAAAGTATTAATGTTAATAATGAAAATACTAATCCTATTTTTGATAAAAATAAGTTTATTCAATTAATGAAAGAAGAAGTAGGAGATAATGGAGAAGTGAGAATTAAATTAATTTATGATAGTTTATTTAATTATGTTAAAAAAATAAATGAAAGAATACCTATTGGATTAGGATGTTTGCAAAAAGTTGCTGAACAATATGGAACTAAAAATAAGAGAAATGCTGCATTATTAGAAGCTGTAACAAAAGATATTTCTGAAATTATTGAAAAACAAACTGAAGTAATAAATCAAGAATATGAATTTATTTATGAAGTTGGTAATATTTTAAATCAAAGACTTAAATATTTATTTAATTTTAAGGTTGATGATTTTAATTTGGAAGAGGAAGATAATAATCGAAATAAACTAATTAATATTCAAAAGAAAATATTTCAATTTTCAAAAAAAGATGATATAACATCATCTTTAATGAAATTATTTAAAGTTAAAAAAGAATTTAATATGGTTCTTGCTAAAAATACTCTTTTAGCTCAAGCTAATATCGGTCAAATGGAAGGTTGTGTTGAAGATAAAGAAATAAATGAAAATGTTGGAATATCATCTTATATGGGAAGTCCAGTTCAAATGAAAAAAAGAGGTGAATATGTTGCTCATAATTTTGCAAATGGAACTAGAAGTGATGGAAAAACTCAAAATGGTTATTCACTTAATTTTGGATTTGGATTAGGAAAAGAATTAATTCCTGGAACAACTCCACATAAAAATTTAATTCCATATGAATATTATAAAAATATACAAAAATTAAAAAGTATTTCAAATGATATGATTAAAGATGATTCATTTATGATTCCTTCTGAGGAATTATCTAAAATTTTAAATGATGTTACAAGATATGATTCAAATGAACCTGGTTTAACAGAGAATCTTTTTCCGGAAGAGATTAAAAAGTTTTATTCAAAATTATCAGATAATAAGTTAAAGAATATTACAATTGTTGTTTCATATTCAAATTCAAAATATAAAAAAGAATTTTTTGGAGAAGAAGAAGAAAAAGAAGAAAAAGAAAAAGAAGAAAAAGAAGATTACACTATATATAAAGGGATATTTGGTATTTTTAATAAAGATTGGTTTATTGTAACTTATGCTAAAAAAAGTGATGGAACATTAGTATATGAAATGTCTTTAAATGATCATGAAATTAAAAATCCAGAGGATTTATTTGGAGAAACTTTAAATGCATGTTTTGGAGTAATTTATTCAGGAGGAAAAAATGATAAAGATGCATGTAGAAATGCATTTAAAAAAAAATGTGGAAATGAATTAGATTATAGATGTAAAGAAAGTGGACTCTATGATATACTTACAGAAAATCCAATTCCAAAAAATGATTTTCCTAAAGATTGTTCTGATCCATATAATAATTCATGTTTTGCTTGGGTTAATAAACATATTTTAGGTGGTGGATTAATTATTAGACCTAGTATTTTTAGTAGTTTATCTTTGATTTTACAAAGATATTCTAATAAAAATGATGATATTGATGAGACTATTCTATCAGATAAGATTGATGATGATGATGCTGAATTAACTGAATTAAGGAAATATGTCCAAAAACCTTTTGTTGATATTAATGATTTAAATGTTGCTATGAAAAAAACTGTGTTTTATCAAGTAAATCATAGTTTATATTTAAATAGAAATTTTTTTCTTTTAATAATACTTTTCCTTTTTTAGATAAATATTTAATATGAATGTAAATTAAGAAAATTTGAATATAATAAATATTAAATAAAATGGAAATAACCAATGATGGGGAAAATCCATTAATTTTAAATTCAAATAATAATAATATAAACAATAATAATATATATAATGATAATCTAAAGACTCCTTTAATAATGCCAGCTAATATATATCCTCCTCCAAATAATCAATTAATCCAAAATCAAAATATTGAAAATTTTCTTGATGATAGATATAAAAAAATAATTTTATCATCAAATAGTTTTTTTGTTTCTAGAGGACAAGGAAATTATTATCTTCAAAAAATGATGGGAGGGGACTTAAAAACAATAGATTGTTTTCCAATAATAAATGGAATAAGAACTAATGTTCCTATAATTCAAATTGAACAAAGGGATTTTGATGAATATTGTTGTTGTGATTTATGTTTTTGTTGTTATCCTCATTATAATTTATTAATGGGAATTAATTATTGTTATTTCGATGGATTAATTGCAGAAAAACAATTTTTTTCTCAATTTATTTCAGATAATAATCAATGTTGTTGTAAATCATGTTGTAAAATAAAACCAATAGTAGGAGAATATTTAGATAATAATAGAACTTCATTTGGGCAAATTATTCAAATTGATTCTCAATGTAATGGTAATTTACATATTTATGAAATTTATGATAAATATAATAAATTAGAATATTTACTGAAATATAAAACAAAATGCAAACGGTATGCAATATTGGAAGATGTAGAAGGTATTCTTGTTGGAAAAATTGAAAATATGAGTGTTTGTAAGAATTTTTTTTCTTATAATGTTACTTTTCCTCCTAATTCTTCTTTTGAAATGAGATGTTTACTTTTGAGTTTGGTTTTAAAAGTAGATATTGATTTAAAGACATAATTTTCTATTAGAAGAGTTTAATATGAATAAATTTAAATATAATATTATCAATAAAAGAGAGATAAAAAATTAAATTAAAAAAGAATAATCATAAAGATAATTAATGATAATAAATAGATTTTTAAAAATCCTGAACTTTCTATTTGATAAAAAGATGCTTTCTCTGCAGTATTTTCTAAATCAGTAATACTAGGAATAAACCATTCGCTTAAATTATCTCCTATAGTGAAATTACGTATTGTTTCATTCATTCTATATTCATTATTTTTTTGTTTTTTTTCATAATTTGATTGTGTTAATAATGAAAATCCAATAATAGCACTTGGCTTTAATGTGATATTTCCATTTAACATATATTTATAAAACCAAAATTGACATTCAGATTGATTTACTCCTTTTCTGCAAGGTTGGGGAAGAGCATTATTTTCACTATATGCAGGATTTTCTGTAAGTATATCATAGAGTCCACTTTCTTTACATCTATAATCTAATTCATTTCCACAATTTTCTTCAAATGTGTTTCGACATGCATCTTTATCATTTTTTCCTCCTGAATAAATTACTCCAAAACAAGCATTTAATGTAGATGCAAGGGTTTCAGTATCTTCTTCTATTATTTCATTGTTTATCATAATTTCTATAGATTCCTGATTATTTTTATTTACTGCTCTTAAAACCCAAAAAGTATCATTTTGGTTCTCTAAATTTGTATAACTTCCTATAATTCCATCATATTCATTAAAAGCGTCAGATGCATTACCTTCTCTTTTATATATCTCATTTACTCCTTGCTTAAGGGGATTGTCTTTATAATCATAAACTAAATCAGTATTATATTCATAATAAGAATTATTATAAGTATTTTTATCAGTCCTATAAATCAAAGTAACATTTGATTTATTTTTAGTTTGAGCAACTTCCAACGCCTTTTTTATTTTGAAATTATTATTAATCACAAAAGTTTTGTTATATAATTCATTTTTTGTCATGTTTATGTTATTAATTCTATTTAAAATTCTGTTTCCATAATTTGCTACTCCTTTAAAATAATAATTTCTAGTCATTCTAAAGAATATTGTCCTCAAAGTTTTAATTTTAATTCTATTAGGGCCATAATCAACAAAATTTAAAATAGGTTGTTGATTGTCAAATCTAATATTTCCAAATCCAAAACCAAAATCAAGGTAATATCCATTTTGAGTAAAACTACCATATCTGGTTCCATTTGCCAAATTATGAGAAACATTTTCACCATGTTTTTTTGTTATGTTATTAATTCCTGAATATGAGGATAATGCTGTATCTTCGTTTATTCCTCCATTGCAACCATCCATTGCCCCAATATTAACTTGAGCTAAAAGAATATTTTTATTCAAAAGTAAATTAAATTTTTGTTTTTCTTTTGCAAATTTCTCAAATAATGTTAAATCTAATGTTGTCATTGGAATACTATAATCAGATATATTCGAACTACTTATATGAAGTATTTCATATCTTTTATGTATTAATTGATTGTGCATATCTTCTATGAATTCTAATTCTACTTTTATCATATTATGATGAGCTTCATATATTTCTGAAAGTAATGCTTTTACTTTTGTATATAAATCAAAATTTTCTGGATTTTTTGAACCGTATTTATTTGCAACTTTAATTATTGCTCCTAATCCAATTGGAATTCGCATTTCGTTTTTTTTAACAAATTCAAAAAAGGAATTTTTAATTAATTGAAATGTAGTTAAGTTGGAAATTGATGATTTATTAAACATGAGTTTAGTATAATCATAATATGATAAAAATGCATCAACATTGAAAATAGCATTATCATTAGTTTTATGTAAAAAAGAAGATTGTTCTGCTAAAGAAAAATATTTCAAAAAATTTATCATAAGTTCCATATTATTTTTATATTCATTTATTTTATCTTTATCTTCATCACTTTTCTCCTCTTCTTTTTTCAATAGATTATCATTTCTAGTAAATTTGAATATTAAATCTTTAGATAATGCCATCATTTTTCCTCCTTCTTGTGGAAGATATCCATAATCATAATCTCTTGTTGTAAGTGTTACTCCTGGAATATATAAATGTTTTCTTAAATAGATAAACTTAATCAAATTTACAAGATAAAAAAATTTCATTAAGTAAAAATTTCTCATATTTAATCAATTTATTTATAAAAAGTTTTAAAAAAATATATTTATTCAAAAAATAAAAAATAAAATGTTAAAAAATTAAAAAAAAGAGAGCTTAAAAAGATAAACTAAATTCCAAAATTACTCATTTCTTCTTCTTCAGAATCTTTTTTTACAATATCACTCTTATGTCCATAATCAATATTATCATTATCATTTAAACAATTTTGAAATTGTGCATACATAAAATCTAATTTAGTTTTACTTGGAGTAAGAGTAGCTTCACTAGTGAATTCCCTAATAATAACAGGCTTACTTTCAGGACCACCTAATTTTTTAATTTTTGTATATTTAACTTTATCAAAAGAAAAAGTATCATTTCCAATATCTCCAATTAACTCATCTTCAAAATAAAAATCTAAACAAAAATTATTTTTTTTTCCTTTTTCTTGTGTAGCTGGAATAACAATATATTCTCCTCTTTCTAAATTAACTTCAAGTGAATTAATTTTAATATAAGAAACAGGAGTTTGGCCAATTGGATTGGAAGTAATTCTACTAAGTCTCCTATCACCAATGGTAGGAAAAACAAAGAAAATAATAGGTAAAATAACATTAGTGAATGGAAATTTCCCACCTGATAATCTTCCATCATTTTGAGTTAAAGCAATAAACATTTTAGTCTCTTTTTCAACACTAATATAAAATTGTGGATTTTCTAAAACAATATTAAAACTTCCTCCATTAGCAGGTAAACCACCTGATTCAGAAGAAGTCCATCCTGAAAAAAATCTAACTCCTAAAGTACCTTGAGGAAAAGAAATAGAGACACATACTTTATTAAATATATTTCTAAAATCACTATAACACATAATAAAAGTACCATCATTATTATCTTCACCAACATGTGGTTTTTCATTAGTTCCTCTATATTTTTCTTCAAGAATTTCATTAATCCTATCTTTATTAGCTGCAATTTCCTCTGAATCATCACACCATTTACCTTGCCATTCTTGGAAACCCCATGGATTTCTTATTCTCATTAAACGAGAACATTTTCTTTTCTTTTTACTTCTTGCTTTTGGTAATTCAAAACAATCTAATATTGCATATGCATGTCCTGATACTAAACCACTATTCCATCCTTGTATTATTACATTTTGCTCATGTTCTGATCCTGATTTACGAGGTACATCACATCCACAACCTAGCATTGATTTGTTTTTTACAAATATTTTCGCTGATGCTTTCTTACCTGATGATGTCTTATGTTTATAATCTGAATCTTCTTCTTGTTCATTTGATGAATATTTTAAAAATTTTGCCCACATTTCATCTACTTTATTTTCATCTCTTAAATCTGATTTTTCTATGAATATTTTACTTGGAGTCAATCCAGTCATATCATAAATACCTTCTTCCATACAACCAGAAACTAAATATTGATAAGCTCCATGTATTTTAGCATAAGCTTTTTCAATTAAACTAACCCAAAATTCATTTTGTAATTTACAATGTCCAAAATAAGGTTTTAAAGGAATACCTTCCATAGCAACTTTAATACAAGGAATTCTATCATCAATGATAACATATCTCCATGCGAAATTTTTAAAAAATCTCATACAAAAAATTCCTTTACTTCTAAAACAATGAAAAATAGGAGGATAAACACCAGTACTTAACATAGTATTTTCTTCATCATCAATAATACCATCATCTAAAATATGTTCATTAAATTCACCTCTAAGTAAATAATCTTTAGTAGCTAAAACACTTAAAGCAGAAATAAACCAACAATCACCTAAACCTCCTTGACAAACATCATTAGATTCAGCACCATCATCAAAAAATTTTGCTTCAGGATTAATTTTTGATATTGGATACCATTCTAAATTATAAAATGGAATTAAAGAACCTCCTTGAACACCTATTAAAGATTCTTTATGTGATCGTCCTCCATCATCTGGAACTGAACCAAATTCTTTATCTATAAATTTACCATCTGGAGGAAGAGAATTAAATATTTCTTCACAACGTTTTATTGCTGCTGATTCATTGTTTAATATTGTTGTATATTTTTTATTGTTGTTTACAAAGTAATCTTCTTCTTTTATTTTATACTCAAAACCAGAATAATTTGTTGTTCCTACTTTATTTATAAATTTATCAAATTTCTCTTTTTTTTCTTGTTTCTTTTCTACTTTTTCTTCTTTTCTTTTTTTAATTGATTCTTCATCTTCTTCTTCATTATTATATATTATATCATCATCTTCTTCTTCATCATACTCATTCATATATTTATTTTGGGTTTTTATACTTTTTTTTGTTGCAAATAAATCATGCATTTTCTTCTTTGCTTTACGAACTTCTTTTGGATTATTTGAATCAATTGTTATTTTTGATTCATTTGTTATTGTATTATTATCATTTATTTTATTTTCTTTTGTATTTTTTGATTGTTTTTTTATAGATTTTTTAGTTTCTTTTACATCATTATAATCATCTAATTCATCATAATCTTCTAAATTTCTATAATATTTTCTTGTCTTTTCTTTTATTTCTTCTTCATCTGTTTCACTTAAATCTATGTTATCTAATCCGTTTATCTCTATTTTTTTATTTTCTTTTATGTTTTTTTTTGTCGTTTTTTTTTGATTTTTTGATAAATTTTTTTTTAACTCTTCATTATATCTTTCTTTTTTTTTGGTTGAATATAAAAATTATCCTCATCTTCTTCTTCTTCTTCATCATCATTATAATAATCATTTGTTTTTTTAATATTTTTATTTTGCTTTGATTTTTTATTTGTATTAATATAATTTGATTCATCTTCTTCTTCTTCTTCTTCTTCATCATCATTATAATAATTATTTGTTTTTTTAATATTTTTATTTTGCTTTGATTTTTTATTTGTATTAATATAATTTGATTCATCTTCTTCTTCTTCTTCATCATCATTATAATAATTGTTATAATGAGATTTTTGATTTGTGTTTGTTTTTTTATTTTTTTTATTTGTTTTATTTGTTGTTTTATTTGTTGTTTTATTAGTTTTTTTATTTATTTTAGAAATATTATTTTTTGTTTTTGGTTTATAATAATTTTCTTCTTCTTCTTCTTCATCATCATCATAATTTTTAACTTGCTTTTTAACTTGTTTTTTAGGAACTATTTTATTCTTAGAAATATTTTTTTTAGAAGATACCTTATTTTTATTATTTGCTGTTTTTTTAGGTTGATATTCATTTTCATAATCATCTTCATCATCATCATTATAATTATTTTGATTTAGATATCTTGGGATTTTCATTTTTGATTTTTGTTGATTTAATAATTCTTGTTCAAAATCTCCAGGATCTTCTTCATAATCATCAATATCATCATTTTCATTATCATAATCATCATATACTAATTGAACTTTTTTTTTTATTACTTTTTTTGGAGGATTTGATGGAATTTTTTCATAAGTGTTTGACATTTTTTAATTACTTTTTTATTGAGAAATCATTATCAAATTATTTTATAATTTTTAAGTTTTAAAAAAATAATTAATTAATATGAAATAAAAAAAATAATTACTTTTTCTCTTTTATTATTAACTAATATCATTTCTTATAATTTTTCTTAATCAGTATTTTCAAATTGAATTTATTGTAATATGATATTTCAAAATAAAACTTATTTACTTCTAATTAAACAACAATTGAATAAAATACAATTTCTTGAATTATACAATTTAACAAAATAAAAGTTAAAATCTATAAATCATTAATTGCCAAATCATTATATTTTACCTAATATTTTATATGAAATGATATTTATTAGTAAATTAATTTTATAAATTATTCATATTATATATAAAATTATTTAGATTTATGAAATGGAGGTCATAATTTAATACCAATTCATTCTATTTGATTTCATAAAACTTCAAATAAGAGATTTATATAAATTTAATTATGTAATACTTATGATTATATATTAGAAATTTAAGAAATTATCCTTCTCAAATTTTACTTAATTCATATAAATCTCAAGGAGAAGTTTTTTTTGATTAAAATAATAATTTTTATAAATAATTATTCTGATATAAATTTGAATTATAAATGCTTGATTTTTTAATTAATAAGAAAATGATTTTATTGAAGAATATATACTTAATATATAATTTCAAAAATTAAAAACTTTTAAAAGATAATTTAAAAGATAAAAAATTATATTATAAATGAATTATCACTTATATCAGAAAAAAGTATTATTTGTTTTGAAATATAAAGAAAATGATATTCATAAAGAAAAAAAAAATTATTAATATTTTTTTGAACCAATTTCAAAATTCTTAAAATTTTTTAATTCCAATTTTTAAAATAAAAACTATTAAATTAATTTTTGTAATTCATCATACTTGGAATTATAAACTTCAGCATCTAATTCAGGATTTTGTTTAATCCATTTTATAATTTCATCAGCTTTATTAACAGCTTTATTATTATTAGGATATTTTTTCTTAATATCAAAAGCAAATTCTTGTAATTTAGTTTTAGCTTGAACATCTTTTTTTCTTTTTAAATCATAACTTTCATATTTTTTAGCATCTTCTATTAATCTTTGAATATCTTCTTCACTTAATCTATCTTTTAAATTATCAATTTTAATTGATTTTTCATTCCCACCTTGTCCTTTTTCAACAGCAGTAACAGTTAAAATAGCATTAATATCAACTTCGAAAGTAATAGAAGCTTTAACAGTACCTTTGGGACCTCTTGTAGCTAATGGCAAAGTAAAATTACCTAATAATTGATTATCTGCGCAAAATTTTCTTTCTCCTTGTACAATTTTAACTCCCATTGATTTTTGCTCATCAACGACAGTAAAATATTCTTGAGTTTCCTTACAAGGAACTGTAGTATTTTTTGGTATAATAACACTCATAACATCATCAGTTACATCAGTACCTAAAGATAATGGAGTTATATCTAATAATATTAATTTTTCTAATCCATCATCTTCAACATTATTCATTATTGCTGCTTGTATTGCTGCTCCTATTGCTACTGCTTCGTCAGCATTTATTTGCTTATTTACTACTTTTTCTCCAAAAACATTTTTCACTATTTCTTGTACTTTTGGAATTCTTGTAGAACCTCCAACTAAAACAACATCACTTATTTGCTCTTTTTTCAGTTTAGCATCTTTTAAAGCAGTATTTAAAGGCTCTTGTAATTTTTTAAATAAATCAGTACATTTATCTTCAAAATCAGGTCTAGTAATAGTTAAATTTAAATCTTCTCCACCATATAAAGAATCTAAATCAATATTAACTTCAACAGATGAAGATAAACTTCTTTTAGCTTTTTCACATTCAACTTTAAGTCTTCTATAAGCTTTTTGTCCTTTAGCATCATTCATTTTTTTTCTAATATCAATATTATATTTTTCCATAAAAGCATCACAACAAATATTACAAAGAACATTATCAAAATCT
>JAEEGL016698156.1_pt1 | contig 35113 bp, 25 predicted proteins | sample 9134231 | NCBI WGS metagenome assembly JAEEGL01 (sample SAMN16246548, study PRJNA631951) | gut metagenome | biome: gut microbiome; feature: rumen; material: fiber-attached | host: Bos | place: Iran: Karaj | collected 2018-10 | reverse complement strand
TTCCATTATAACCATCAGAGAAAACTATATTTCTTGTAATTATAGGTGCATTTTGAGCAGGAGAACCAGCAAAAGTCATCATAAAGAACATAACAAAAACTAAAACTGATAAGATTAATATACCTTTTTTCTTAAACATTTCCTTCCTCCTAATATTTTATTGCATACAAAACACAACCCTATTATCCTAATATTATTATATTATACTGAAAATTAAAAAGCAACATTCTGTGTGTCAAATTTGATATGAGCCCTTGACAAATAAAAAACATGTTATAAAACATGTTTAATTATCTAACTTGTCCAAATGGATATATTCTAAGAAAAACCTTTCCTTTAATTTCACTCAAATCAACTAATCCAAAAGTTTTATCTCTACTATCCATAGACTCAGGTCTATTATCACCCATTACAAAATATTTACCTTCAGGTATTTTTTCATCAGGACAATCTTCCTTAGAACATATATCTTCAAATAAGAAATTATAAGTTACAATCTTTTCATCAAGAAATGTTTCCCTATATGGTTTATCATCAATATATAAAATACCATTTAAATAATCAATCTTTTCACCAGGTAAACCTACTACTCTTTTAACATAAGATTTCTTATCCTTCTTTAAAACTATTATTTCATTTCTTCTAGGTTTAGATATTTTATAAGTAAATCTAGTTACCAATGTAATTTGACCATCTTCTAATGTAGGAGCCATTGAATTACCCGCAATTGGTTGAAAAGCAACTATAAATATTACAACAAATAATAGTATTCCAATACTAATTAAATAACTAGCAGAATCCCTTAAAAATTCAGTAACTTCTCTTAAATCCATTATTCATCCTCTCCTTTAAGTATACTCTCAAATTCCTCAAATGGTAATGGTTTAGAATAATAATATCCTTGAATAACATTACATCCCTTACTTTTCAAATACTTAAACTCATCTTCAGTTTCAACACCTTCAGCAACTAAATTAAGTCCAAGTTCTCGAGCAAGTTTAATAATATTAGATAATATTTTTCTACCAGATGTACTACTATCTTTAATAAATTCCTTATCAATTTTAATAGTTTTAATATTATGATCAGTTAACATAGATAAAGAAGAATTACCAATTCCAAAATCATCAACAGAAACATTAAAACTCTTAGCAAGTTCATGAATAACACTCTCTAAAGAAGATTCATCATTAGAACTTCTCTCAGTTACTTCAAACTCTATTTCACTCTTCTTAACACCATATTGTTCTAGTACATTACCATAATATTCAATTATATCTTTTTCACATAAAGTATTTCTTGATACATTAATAGATACCACATTAAAATCAAGCTTTTCCTTTTTCATTTCTCTAATCTTTTTACATACTTCTTTTAATACATACTTATCAAGTAATACAGTAAATCCATACTTTTCAGCAATACCAATAAACTTATAAGCAGGAATTACTTCATCATCATGAATCAATCTAACTAATGCTTCAGATCCAACTATCTTTTTAGCCTTATAATCATATTTTGGCTGAAAATAAATATTTAATTCACGTTTCTTTAAAGCAGATACTAAAATATCAAGAATTCTCTTCTCTTCAACCATAACACTAGTATCATCTTCATCATAAAAACAATAAGTAATTAATGGTTTTCTCTTTGCTTTAGAACAAGCAAGCATAGCTTTATTTAACTCATCAGAAAAATCATTTGAATTACATACTTGAATACCAAATCTTAAAGATAAAATAAACATCTCATCCTTAATTAAAGAAGAAACTTCTTCATTAATCTTATTAGTTAAATTAATTAAATCATTTTTATGAGTTAACTTAGTTAATATAATAAATTGATTAGTATATACTTTTTTAACACATCCATCTTTTACATTCTTCCATATAATTTCATTAACTTTATTAATAATTTTTTTATCTTTTTCAAATAATACTTTAATTATTTTACTATTTGCAATATCAGCATATATAATAGATTTCTTTTTCATTAATCTAAATCTTATTTTAATATTTCCAGATAAATATAAAAATAAATCACATAATATAAGTACTCCAAGTAATATAATTGCTATATTTTTGTATTCTAAAAAATATATACCAGGTATACATACAACAATACATAAACAACTAAATATAAGCAAAATATTATCCTTTTTCATACCTCTCCTTAATTAGAATAATCTGGAACCCCATATGCATAAATATAATAACTATTTAATTTAGATTTTCTTCTTTGAACATTTACTTTCCCAACATTTCCTTCAATTGAATAAACATAATTACCTTCAACCTTTTCAACAATTCCAACATGGTCAATAACTAAATTATTATTCCAATCAAAGAATATTATATCTCCCGCTCTTGGAGTATATTCATTTGGAAACTTAAGTTCATTTTTACTCTTAAAATAATCTACTCCCTTTTTAACCCATATAAATTTAGGAATATCAGTCTTTAATACACCATTTTGATTAGCAAGCCAACTTACAAATACACAACACCATTCAACCCTATGGTCAAATCCATACCATTCCCAATATGTTTCACCAGTATTACCAACTTGTTGTTGAGCAAGTCTAACCATTCTTTTTCTTATTACTTCATCTCTATTAAGTTTTAAATCAATAGCATCTATATCAATATTTTTAATTTGTTCATCATTCTTAAATACAACTTTAACAGTTACATCATCATTAACTTTAATATAATTTTTAAATAAAGATTCTGCTTCCTCTTTATCATATTTAAGTTCTAATACTTTATAATTCTTTTCATCATACATTTTAGCTTTTTTATCTTTATAGTATTTATCAACAATATCATTATATATATTTTCTAAATCATCACTATAATATAAATAATCATTAACATTACCTAAAAAGTCATTTAATTTAGAATAATTTACATACAAAATATTATCTTCATACTTAATAATACTCTCTTCACCAGTATTATAAGAAGTAGATACTGGAAAGAAAACATTATCAGCAATAAGATAAATAAGTAATAAACCAATAATCATAAATAATGCATATAAATAATTATTTTTCATACAAACCTCTTATGTTTAATAATTAATATTATAGCAATAATAATTACATCAAACAATAAACTAAGTAATGCTAAATAAGCTTTATAATTATTAAATGAAAACATAAATTTAATTTCTTTAACATCACCATTTTGAATATTCCAAGTTAATGTTTTACCATTATTAGTAACCTTATCAGCATTAGTACTAATTACTGAAGTAGGCAAATTAACAGTAAAAGTGTTTAAAAAATCTACATTCTCATAAGTATCCTTATTTTGTAATGTATAAACAAAATCAGCTATATAAAATCCCTTAAATTTATAAAATAGTTTTTGATCAACTATTCTATCATAATTATTCTCATCATTAATTTTAACAACTACTCTTTTATCAGAAGATACTTGATCAATATTAGAAACATCATATGAATACTTATTACCTATATATGTTGAATCAGTATATTTTTCCTTTTTAAAACCATCAAGATATCCATCTCTAATATTATCATTAACATACTTTTCAACATCAGACTCAGTTTCAAGCAAATTAATCTTAGATAATGCAGATAATAAATCTCTATCAAACGCAATTAAAACACTATAATTTAAACTTCCGTTTCTATTTATAGTTATACTATTGTCATTCTTAACAGAACAACCAACTAATAAAAATGAAAAAACAATAAATATAAAATACTTAACTATTTTATTCATATTATCACCTATTTAGATATAGTACCCTATGATAATTATATAAACCAATTGTTGAAAACTCAAGTAAACAAGAAGAATTTTACATAAAAAAAGAATACTAATTAATAGTATTCTTATAATTCTTAATATTATCCAGTTGGAGTATGAGTACAAGGACTAGATGTACAATATCTATCCTCACAGCTTTGTGATCGACCAACTTTATACGATGCTCCATGATTAACTACACATGGATGTACGCCACCACTATATGGAATACAAGTAGACCAAATCTTGTTACAATAATAATATGTTGTTCCATTACGTTTTACAGATCCTTGGTTGCTTCCACCGCATTCACCAATTAAGTAATTAGAACCACATCCAGCACAAGCGCCATTTGTTGGGCAAGTAGAGTTTTCACATGCGTAGGAAGTTCCATTATAAGTTTTTATTACAGTTGCATATTGTGGTCTATAACATGTTTTTAATCCTTCCCATTGAGCAGTAAAAGTAACTGTTCCACTTGTGCTTCTTAAGTTCTTAAATGAAGTTGCTGTTGTTGATGAAATAGATGTAGCAGTTGTATTAGTTGAACCATATGTGTGAGTAACACTATCCATTCCAGTAATCTTCCATCCAGTAAATCTACTATTAGCCTTTGTAGGATTATTTACGGTAAATGCTGTACCATAAGTAGCACTAGTTGGGTGACTAGATCCATAAGAGCCACCATTTAAAGCATATGAAATTGAATATGTATTAGCACTACATGCACTACTTGTACTACCTGCTGCAACAGTATGAGTTGAATGAGAGTATCCAGTTCCACAACCAGTAGTACATTTAGCATCAACAGCATTTACTCTATAGTTAGCATTACAGCTAATTGTACAATCTGATTTTGCATCACTTCCAGCTGAACTATTATATCCATCTGGACATGCAGTACAAGAAGTCATTCCAGTAGAATCTGCATAAGTTCCCGCAGCGCAGTTATCGCAACTATCAGATGAACCATAATTAGAATTGTGAGCCCCTTTTGCTTTACCAACAGGGCAAGCAGTTGTTCCTGTTCCAGTAGTACTATTTTTATAATATCCTGCAGGAATTGATACATAACAAGCACTTTGACTTGTTGTTCCTTCAGCAGATGTATATCCAGTTGGACATGCAGTACATGAACCAGCTGTACCTGTTGAGAATGTTCCAACCCCACACTTAGTACATGAATCTGTTGAATTATAGAATGAATTATGAGCTTCTTTATAATATCCTGCAGCACATGCAGTTGTTCCAGTTCCTGTAGCACTATTTTTATAGTATCCTGCACTAATTGCTACATAACATTGTGTATTAGCTGACTTTCCAGTATCACTAGTATATCCACTTGGACAAGCATTCTTACCTTGATCAGTGGTTTCACTAAATGGGAATGTTCCTCCAGGGCAGAAACTTCCAACAGGGCATGTTGTACAAGTTGTTTCACCCTTCTTTAAATAATTTCCGGCTGTACATGTATAATTATTAGCATTAAAGTTTGCAGTTAATGTTACGCTACCATTATTAGCGGCTGTTAAGTTTTTAAAGTATTCTGCATTAACAACTGTACTTGAACTAGCTATTGTACTAGTTACATTATTAGATGCAGTTCCATATCTTGCTGTTGTTGTATTTAAACCACTTGTTATGCTCCATCCAGCAAATGTATATCCTGTTTTAGTAAGTTTATTTGCTGTTATTAATTGATCATATGTTCCACTTGTTGGATGAGAAGTTCCATATGATCCTCCATTTGTTGCATAATTTATTGTAAATGTATTTGCCACACATGTATTATTGCTTAAATGATATCCAGTAACACATGTCTCTATTGTACATACATTATTCATATTAAATTCAGTCCAAGTAGCTGTTTTCCATGTTGCTACATGTGCATTATTTTCACATGTTTTATTACATGATCCTTGTCCTGCAGTAGTTGTTGTACTTCCATTTAAACATGGTGTACATGATCCTGCTTCAGACCCAGATATACTTCCAATAGCACATGGTTTACATATCCTATCTTCTGCTTTTGAATATGTTCCGGCTCCACAAGCTATCCATATTGGTTCAATAGGAGTTTCATCTTCATTAGTACAAATGATAGTTTGAGCAGATCCTTCATCATCATATATTAGTCTATCAGAATTATCTTTAAATCCTCCAAATACAAATCCTTCTTTTCCAGGTATTGCTGATAAATCTTCAGGTTGACTACAGTTTGGAAAATCAGGAATGTTTGGTGGGAAGTTAACACAAGTAAATCCAATACATGATGCTGTGTTAATTATTAACCTTCTATCAAGTGGAATACATTTTCCATTTCTAAGAACCCATCCAGAATCACAAGTTCCCCACTTAGCATATACTCTTGCACCAGTTGGGTCATTTAATTTAATATCATTTTTAAATAGTCTTGGAGAAGCTACTACATTTCCAGCACTATCTACTATCTGTATTTCTCCTTCTCCAGCTGAAGCTTGATAATAATATCCTAAGAATGCTAAGTTTGTCTTAGTTGGTATATTTATAGTTTTTACAATATTATCAACTTTATGATTTGTTTCGCTTTCAAAATATGCTACTCCAAATACTTCATCTATTACTGTTGTTCCTGCTGTATCTGCTTCATTATTATTTAATGATATTCTATATGTTCTTCCTATTAAATGTGTATAATCATATCTTCCTGCTGTATATAATGTTATGTTATATCTACTGTTTGTATAATCTATCCCATCATATACTCTTATTGTTAATGTTGTGAATGTATCTATTAATACTAGTCCACTCTCTTCTTTATCATGTTCATACTGATTTGAACTCATATCAAGAAATGCATATCCCTCTGTTGTCATCTTTCCTGTACTTGAGTCTGTATATTTATCTAATCCTAGAGTTCTTATATATATATCTTTTATTGATTCTTCTTCATGTGTCTTATTGAATTCTGTTGTGTCACTATACTTTAATGTACTTCTTAAGTTCTTATGAGTTACTGTTGCTTTCTCTTTTCCTACTCTTGGAACAGTTTTCTCTTCTTCTGTTATTTCTAGTCTTCTTCTCTCATCATTTCCAAGTATTAAATCACATGACTTTCCATCTTCACTACATGCTACATATTTTATTCCATTATTCTCCATTAAGTCATTATTTATTACTCTTGTTGCTGATGAACTATATACTAATACATCACTATTTTCGTGTATTACATCATATGTATGTTTTAATTGTATTAATGACGCAATTAAAGATACTAATACTACACTTACTAGTACTATACTTACGATTACCTCTATTAATGTAAATCCTTTTTTCTTCATAAGACACCTCTATTATCAATTTAAATTATATAATATTTTTTATATTTTAACAATAAAAAATCACTCAACAATGAGTGATTATAATTTATTTTTAAAAGTTCTTGGTGCATATTTTTGTACTAAATATAAACCAACAAAAATATAAATAATTGACGCAAAAATCATTAAATAACTAAATGTGTTAACATCAAGTTCTACATCCAAATAAAATGCAGGATATATACATACAAAATATGTAATAATATTTGCTATTCTATATGATTTGCTTCTTTCTTCAGTATTAACATTATATGGTTGAAGTAAATAATATAAAACTAAATTATGAACTGAGAAAAATACACTTAATAATAGTATTGATAAAGGAAAAAATATTATATTTGTAATATTAATATTACCAGAAATAATAAATACTATTATAGAACCAACTGCTATCATTGATGCAGGTATAATATTTAATCTTATTAATGTTAATAATCTTCTTTTAAATAAAGCAAGAATAACTTTTGGAGATCTATATATTCTATATGTAAGCATAGCATGATCACAATTCATAAACATAGCCTTAGATATTTTCTCTCCTCTATTTATCATATACATAATAGCAAGAAAATATAAAGCGAACTTATTAAGACCATTTTTAATAGATTCCCCTGACATAGGATTAAATATAGTAATAACTATTACTAAAAGAACAATAATTCCAGTAACAATACAATAATTAATAATAGTTTTACTTAATATTTTAGCATGTCTTTTAACAAACAATTCGTGAAAGAAATCATAACCTTTTTTATCACTAGTAACTTCTACATCACTAATAGTATTACTAATCATTTTAATTTCTTCTTCTTTATAATTCTTTTTAAATAATCTTTTATTAAATAAACTCTTAAATACTTTACGATAATTATCAATTTTACCAAGTTTAATTAAAGAAATAATACCAAATATACTAAATAATAAAATATATGACACAAATAACCATATTAAAGTATTATTATTAAGATACAAATAACTCATTACAACTAATATAGTAGATACAATTGTTAATAAAGTTTCATATAAATAATATTTCTTCTTATTATCAATATTACTAATCTTTACAAAAGTAGTTATATTCTTAATAGATATATGTACAAATGGTAATAATAAACATAAATATAAAGGTAATTTAATTATTAAAAATATAATTAACAATGTTGGTACAAATATAGCATACATTATTACCATTTGATAATAATAATTATCAAGCAAATATCTCTTAGCACTCATTTGTAATCCATTAACAGCATAATCACTATCAATATTAGCCTTTAATACAAATGGATTAAATACACCAAATAATATAGATAGATATGCAAATATTATTAAAAATGATTTACTAGTTTCCATAGTAGTTATACTTGAAATAAACCAAACAATTAATAAATATCCAACATATAATAAAAAATATCTAATTAATACTCTATAAGCTAAATAAATAATAGTAAACAATAACTTAAGAGCAGATTCTCCATATATAGAATCAGGTATATATTTACCAATAAAAGGTATAGTCTTAAAAGAATAAATAATAGCATTAGTTCTATAAGTAACTCTTAATTTAACAGAAGTAATAATATTTTTAATCATACTATTCCTCCTTTAATGATTCTATTATTTTATTCTTAAGTTCTTTATCATTTAAATTCTTTTTATTAACTTCTTCTAATACACCATGATTTAATAAAACTATTTCATCACATAATGTAGTAGCAAGTTCCATTATATGAGTAGAAAAAATCAATATTTTATCTTTCTTTATACTCTTTAATAACTCTTTCATCTCTTCAGCTACTACTACATCCAAAGATGTAAGAGGTTCATCTAATAATAATATTTTAGAATCAGAAATAATATTAACAAGCATTTGAACTTTGTTTTTCATACCATGGCTATAATCTTTAAGCAATTTATTTCTATCAGATTTTTTAATTTTAACTAAATCAAAATAATAATCTTCATCCTTTAAATCTTTAATTCTATTTTCATTAATTTCAATAAAGAATTTAATAAATTCACGTGCTGTTAAAAAATCAGGAACAACTGGAGTAGATAAAACATATCCAATATCTTCATCCTCTACTTTAATTTTATTATCTCCATCCATAAAATAATATGTTCCATCATCCATATCCAAATCTTCATTCAAACAATTAAAGAATGTTGTTTTACCAGCACCATTTCTACCTAATAAAGCATATATTTTACCCTCTTCAAATTTATAATTTAATCCCTTTAATACCTCATTATTTCCAAAACTTTTTTTAATATTTTCAACAACTAATTTCATTCTCTATTCCTTTCAAAAATACCATATTTAACCAAATCAATAAAAACATCTTTAGTTTGTTTATCAACATTCTTAATATTTTTTATTACTTTTATTGCATTAGTTATTTTATTTAATTCAACCAATTTAGTTATATCAGCATCCTCAAGAACCTTAAATAAAGTATTAATAGTTTTTTCTTTTTCTTCATCACTATGCTTTTCTAACCAAGATATTATTCTACTTTCTAATTTCTTACTCTTTAAAGATAACTCAGATTTAACTAACTTATCATCCTTAATAACCCAACTCATTAATGAATGAGAAAGCATATTATTATGGGTAGATTTAATAACATGATAAACATCATTTCTCATGAGTATTCCAACTACACTATACTCAGGAACTATATGAATAAATTTTCTTTTAATTCTTCTATATTTACCAGATTCAAATTCTTTCCTTCTAAGACCAGGTCCATCATTACTATAAACTTTCTTAATTCTAAATTGTTTTAATTCATTAGTATACATTGCTGCTACTAAAGCAAGATTACCACCCTTTGAATGACCTCCAATTATTACATAAGGGCCACGAATCTTAATATGTTTATTAGCATACTTAATCGCATCCTTTTGAGCAGGAACCGGGAAAAAACAAGCAAGTTCAAAATCTTCCTTCCATCCACTTACTGCTTCATCAGTACCCTCATAACAAATATATTCCAACTCATCACTAATTCTGAACATACAAGCACTAAATTGTTTATTTTTATTTACAGTACAAACATAATCATGAACAATTAAATTCTTATATCTCTTAGTATTAATAACACTTTCAAGAACTTTATAACCATTTCTTTGACCAATACCAAGTTTTCTAATATTCCTAAATTTATTATTCTTTAAATATTCTCTTCCAATATATCCTAATGTATGCTCACTAACATTAATACTTGTATATGAAAAATCTAAATATGAAAGATTACAAAATACAAGATTATCTATATCATTAAACTCTTTCTCTTTAAAAGTATAATTACCATATTTTTTTATATATCCAATAACATCCATATCTATATTCTCCTATATAGTCTATTAAATATTATAACATAAAAAAAGATTACACTCTATAATCTTCACTAATTTGTGTAACCTTTAAATTATTTATTTCACTTTTAGTTTTACTAATATCAGACAATGTTTTATCAAGCTTACCATATAATGCATTATCAGTAGGTTTTAACTCTTTTAATTTTTCTGCTTCATCAGCTAATCTCTTATATTGATGTTTAAGAGGTTCTATATCATCTGTAAGCCCAGATTTTTCACATTCAGTTATTTCCTTATATATTAAATACAATCTATAATTTATTTCATCTAATCTACTATCATCTAAAGATGAATAACCTTCCATAAAATTATACATAGAATTATTAACAGAAATACAATTATTCGTAGTAGTATCACATAAATTAACAATTAAACCATATAAAAGAGAATAATATGAAAGTTTCTTTCTTAATGCATCAAAACCTCCACCTTCTAATTTATCATATGAATTACTAATAAAACTATCTATTGATTCTTTCATCTTTTTAGCAGAAAAAGCAATAGTATCCAAAGAACCAGCTTTTCTATTTGCGTTAAGAAGAGATGCTTTATATATTTTAGCCATACTATTCCTCCTTAACCTCAGTCATTTGACCTAAATAGCTATCAATTAATTCTTTATTAACACCAGGTATTGCATTAGATCCAAATACATACCAAGATAAATCATAACTAATATATCCATCACTAGTAGTATACTTTAGCCCATCTATTATGTCATTTACATTTTCAGCTAAATTGCCATCCATATTTTGAGCAACCAAGTCTTTTAAAGCATTCTTAAATGATTCATCACAAGAAGAATCACTTCCAAAACTATTAGAATCAACATATACTACATATCCGTCAACTCCAACTTTATTTGTTACTCCAATTACTACAGAATATTGACTTAAGAATTGTTCTATTTCTTGTTCATATCCAGGACCAATTATACTAGAAATACCTTCATCTACTCTATATACTCTAGTTTTATCACTTGGTTCAATTGGTAAGAAACTTTCTCTTTGCCTTCTTGCTTCTCTTTCAAGTCTATCAGCCTCTTTTTCTTCATCAGTTCTATCATCAGATGGAAAAAATGATATTTTTTCTATATCAAGTTTTTCTGCTTCCAATTCAGTACTTAACAAAAAAGCTTCATCTTTAAGAAAATTATCCATATTAGAAAGTCTTTGACCAACATTTTTAAAATTCTTTAAATCATCTCTAAACTTTTCATTTAATTCTTTTACTATATCAATAATATCATCATGTATTTTTGTTTCACTTGTAGGTACTAAAGTATTAGAATATATATAATCAAATACAGTATAATGTTGAGTCACACTAAAGATTCCTGCTGATGTACGCAGAATATTTATTTCATTATTAAAAAACTCATCATCATACTTTACCATATTTAGATTATATCATATCTTTCATCTAAAATTGAATATAAATAAGTATTAACCTTTTTATTTGATATCATCTCTATATACTTTTTATAACCATTTAATTGATCAATATATTTTTCATCACTAATATTCTTAAGTTTGTAATCAATAATATCAATATGATCATCATACTCTAACATTAAATCAATAACACCATTATATTTAATATTATCTTTTTCATACATAAATTCATACTCTTTATATACATTAGATATTTTAATATTTGATAATAAATCACTATTTACAAAACTATTAACTTTTCCCCTAATATACTTATCACTTATAATACTTTCATCATAATTTTTAAAATCAATATATTCAAATATTTGATGTATCTTAGTACCAAATTTCATAACATCATATTCCTTTTTAGAAAGAATATGAGAACTCTCTTTAGAGAAATGTTTAGATTCAATAGTATTACTATTTATATTTATTTCTTCTACTTCTAAAGAAGAATCAACAATATCTAAATCCTTTTTAATATCTTTCTTAAATAAATAATTCTTAGTTAAATTAATACTATTTAAATCAACTTCACTAAAATACTCACTTAGATAATCTTTTACACCATATACAAAGTCAGATAACTTAGTAAAATCAAGTCTTCTTATTTCATCAATAACACCACTATCATTCTTTTCTAATTTTCTTGTGTCCTTATAAGGAAGAACAATAATAGCTTTCTCCCTTGCTCTTGTTAATGCTACATAGAAAAGTCTAAGTCTTTCACTTATTTCATCCTTCATATATTTAGATTTATATAAATCCTTTAAAATACTATTATCATTATATGGAATAATTAATCCATACTCATTAGATACAATAAACTTATCCTTAATATCACTAGTATTAAAATTATGGTTTAAATCAGCAAAATAACATACTGGATACTCTAGTCCCTTAGAACCATGAATAGTAATAATCTTAACACTATCAGAACTAGTAGAATAAGCATCATATTTAACATTAATTTCATTTTCAATAATAGAATCAATATACTTAACAAAATCAATTATTCCATAACCCATTTTATTTAAATTACAAGTGATATTATATAAAGTAGTAAGTCTAACATTTATATTTTCATAATCACCAACTTTATATATCTTTTCATAATAATTACTTACATCTAATACTTCATTAAATAAAGTTTCTATTGTCTTAGAATTAACATCCTTAATACTTTCAAAATCCCTATATAAATCAGTTTCCTTATAACTTTCACATCTAATCGTATCAAATATAAAAGAATCACTATATTCATATAAGAAACTTCTAGCTATACTCATAAAATCATATTTAAAATCTACATTAAAATCATTATTATTAATTCGGTATATAAAATCAAATATATTTCTAATCAATAATAAATCAATACTATTAGTTAAATTATCATCCCTAAGTATTGTTAAAGGTATACCCATATATTCAAATACTTTCTTATAATCATTAAAATATTTGCTCCTATCAAGGATAATAACATAATCATTATATGTAGATGGTCTTAAAGATCTACTCTCTTTATCATATACTTTAAAACCAGAATTAATTTTATTCTTAATATCACTAGCTATAGTAAATATTTCTATTTCATTATTAGAATACTCTTTATTCTCATTATTATATTCAAGTATACAAGTATTATAGTTAAAATCATCTATCCTTTTATCATCATAATCAGTATTACCATATACCATCTCATGACTTACCCTATATTCAGCACCACCAATATAATTATCCATTAATAATTCAAATATTCTATTAATATTATTAATAACTTCTTCCCTACTTCTAAAGTTCTTAATTAAATCTATTTTAACCCCACCATTATTATTAGAATAATTATCATACTTTAATCTAAATAAATCAGGGTTAGATCCTCTAAATTTATATATAGATTGTTTAATATCACCAACCATATATACATTATTATTCTCAATTAAACCAATAAAAATATCTTGAATATCATTAGTATCTTGATACTCATCAATCATTATTTCCTTAAAAGAATACTTAAGTTCATCTAAAGCACTCTTATTATCTTTAAGTACCTTAATCGCAAGTTCAGCTATATCACTAAATGTATATATATTATTTTCTTTTTTATATAACTTTAATCTTTCAATGTATTCTTCAACTATATCAAGTATTTTATTAATACTAGTTTTACTTAATAAAATATTACTTTCAATATCTGAAATACTACCATATTTATTAAATGAAACTAAATCATCAAGTAATTCTTTAATATGTTCCTTAATTCTTTTACCCTCTTCATCACTACCATTAGGAATTCTAGGTAAACTAATTTTATCAAACTTATATAATTCAGAATAATCACTATTCATAATAGAATTAATACATTCATTTACTTTATCAACATAAGAAGAATCAAAATAATAATTTAGATTTTCTACTTCAAGTCTAATAACTTTCTTTTTATTGTTAATAAATTCTTCATAATCCTTTAATATTTTAGTGATATTATCACTTTCAAAAAAATTGTTTCTAATAAAACTAATATATTCATACTTTTTAATATTATTATTAATTTGATTAGCTATTTTAAATACATTATTTCTTAAAGACTTATCATTTTTAACACAAAAACTAGAAATTAACTCTTCAAATTCACTATCATGACTATCATAATATTCCTCAAATATTTGATCTAATATTTCCCTTTCCTTAAGTAAAACAATAGATTCGTCACTAATAGATATATCAGAAGATATATTAAGTAAATAATGATATTTTTTAACAACAGACAATGCAAAAGAATCAAATGTAGTTATATATGATGAACTAATCAAATTTACTTCATCCCTATACTTTTCATCATTTGATAATTTCTTTCTAATTCTATACTTCATTTCAGAAGCAGCTGCCTTAGTAAAAGTAAGAATCAATAACTCATTAATATGAATGCCACTTTCAATCTTTTTAAGCACCCTTTCAGACAAAACAGCAGTCTTACCACTTCCAGCACCAGCACTAACAATAATATTAGAACCACTCTTATATATAGCTTGTTCTTGTTCAGGAGTCCATCTAGTCATCTAACTCACCCCCAAATAAATTAGTTTTAGATTCAAGATTAACAATATCTTCATTTCTCATATAACAAATATCCTTATATTTACAATAAGAACAACCCTTATTCTCATTATTAATCATCTTAGGATTAATATCAAACCTAGCATCTAAAATACTCTTATATGATTCATTTATATTGTTTTCAACAATTAAAGATAATTTATCAATTTCTTCATCACTAATAACTTTAGAATAATTATAAAATCCATTATTACCAACTTTTAAACTCTTAATAATTTTAGAATTTTCATAAGAAGAATCCACATACTTTAAAATATCAGTATCACTGTTTGAATAACCTTGTAATTTTAATGATTCTGCTTTCTTATCAGGATCAGTTTCATTATTAACTATTTTCTGCAAATAAAATCCACCAATCTTAACATTAGATAAAAGATTAGATTTCTTTATTAAATAAACATAAATAGGTAACTGCATATCAAGACCATATATACTATTATTAATATTTATATTAGGATTTCCAGTCTTATAATCAATAATAACAGCTATATTAAATCCCTCAATCTCATCATACATTATCTTGTCAACAAACCCTTTAAAAGAAACATGTAAATCATCATTTATTTTAATAAATATTTCTTTTTCATACATGATTTTCTTTAAAGATGTGTAATTTAATTGATTTTTAATAGTTTCAATAACTAGTAATAAATCATTCTTAAGCTTTTCCAAGAAGAACTTCTCACTATTATTTAATACATACTTCAAAGAAGATATTTCATTACTCCAACACTCTTCAAAATCAAAATCATTTTCAAAACACAAAGATAATATATGATGGAATATATTTCCAATGCAAGCATCAAAACTATCCTCATACTTATCAAGCTTCAATACATACTTCAAATAATATTTAAAAGCACACTCATTATAAGAATTAAGACTAGTATAAGATAAAACCAATCTATTAGATAAATAATTATATAACTCATCACTATTAATTAAACTATACTTATTAGAATAACTTAAATACTCTTCCTTAATATAATTACTATTTAATACAAGCAAAGAATTATTAACACTTCCATATTTATTAAAATCATCCTTTAAACTAACTAATTTGATCTTATTAAACTTATTAGAATGATTATAACTAATCTCAAAACCACTTTCCTCAAACATATCTTCATCATATGAAGAAGAAATATATAATTCATTATTTAAATCAAAAGATGAATAACTAACACTCAAATTCTTAATAGATCTAATTCTATTTTGAAGCATACTATTAATCTTTTTATTCAAATCAAAAGACTCACTAATACCAAGTAAACTCTTGATCTTATCACTTAAATAATCTTCATCCTTATAATTAACAGGTATTACATCCTCATTATAATTAATTAAGAAAACATACTCATCATCACCAATAATATCATATAAAATATCACACACATTAACAGCAGGCTCAATTATTTCACTTCTAACCTTAATCCTACTAATATCATCAAATATTAAATCACGAACTTTATTATAATCATCAATAAAACAATAAGAATTAACTATATTAACAATTCTTTTATATACATCACTATCTTCTTCTGTTTTAACATACTCAAATACTTTATTTAAAGTATCCTCTATATTAGAAGAATAATTACTTTTAAATACATTAATTAATTCAATACCATTAACACTATTATTATTCTCTAAATTAACAGGTATATTAAATAATCTAAATACCTTTCTAATATCATAATAATAATCTTCACTTACATTAGCTATCTTAATCTTATTAATATCAATACCACTCTTAATTAAATTACAAATATTACTAGCAAGTAATTCAACCTCTTCATTTTTATTAGAACACTTATATAATTTCTTCTTAGAACTATAATTATATACACTATAGTTAGTAACACTCAAAGCATTCAAAGAAGATACAATATTCAAATAAAACTTGTCATAATATTCACCATCAACAAGTATAATATCACGATTATTAAAAAAGTTTTTAAATAAATCATTTTTATATAATAAAAGATTAGATTCCAAATCACTCTTTAAATCACTCAAAAACTTTACTTTATCAGATTCTATATCTTTAATATAATAAATACTATCAATATACGTTTTAGCTATATCACTAACAACATTATATTTATTACAAACATAATATATTGCTTCTTTATCATAATCAAAATAATAAAATTTCTTTAACTCAGATAAAGTAATTACTTTAATATTAAATAGTTTATTACTTATAAGTTTAATAAAACTATCTTTCATCCTATCAGGAATAATTACTATTTTGTTATTTAGACTACTAATATCCATATTAAACCTCATAATAATTATAACATGTAAACAAAAAAAATACTTCTTAAATGAAGTATTTTATTTATTCATATCACTAAGTTCAGTTCCAACTGGAACATCTACTTTAATATCATTTGGATTAGTTTCAGGCATTGGCTCATTTAACTCTCCATTTTGTGTTAAGAACACCCTATCCTCAGTATCCCTAACAAAATCAGGTCTTCTATTAGGATCAATTGTAGGAGGAGCCACAACATCCTCAGTCATAAATTGAGGACCAGATTCAACCTCTTCAACATGATTTGCAGTTTGCTCTTCAGGTAAAGTAAACTCTAAATCATTCTTAACTTCAGGTCCAGGTAATGAATTCATATTAACATCTTGTGTTACCTCAGTAGTTTCATTAATCTTACCTTCAATACTTGGATCATAATCCTTATGAATTAATGTTTCCTTAGAAGTCTTTTTCTTCTTAATAATTGAAATAACAATAATTAATATTATAAGTAATAATAAAGCTCCACCACCTACAATATAAATATGATTCATATTATAAATTGCAAATGAATAATTAATATCACTAGTAGTATTATAACCAAGTTTCCATATTAATATCTTTCCATTATCAGCAGTACTAGTAGCATTATGAGAAATAGCTTTATATGGAAGATTAACAGTATAAGATATTTCCATTTCATTTAATAAAGTTGTAATATCTTCACTAGCAAAATCATCAAGATTTAAAGATCCCTCTTCATCTTCTGTAGTCTCATCTTCAACAGTAGTTTCTTCTACTTCATTATTTTCTTCTGTTTCTTCCTCAGTATCATTTTGACTTACTTCATATTTAAATTTAGCAGTATAAGTATCCTTAAAGAATCCCTTCTCTACTTTAAATAAAACTGCAGTATTAAAATTATCTTCATAAAAATCATTTAAGAATACTTCTTCACCATTGTTTTTAGATAATTCATCAATATTATCAAAACTCTTAGTTATTTTAAATCCACTATATCCATTTTCCTTTATTGTACTAACCTTAAATCCATTCTTTTCCATACCCTTAGTATCAACACCATTAATAGCTCCAGTACCCAAAGAATCTGCTAGTAACAATTCAGATTCATATTTAACACTTTTATCCTTATTAATGCTCATAGACGTACGTGATTTAATACATCCACTTAACATAAATACACATATTAATATTAGTAATATACTTTTAAACTTCTTCATATATATACTCCTCTTATTCTCAAAAATATTATAGCATAGTTAATACAAAATAAAAAGACATTAATTTAAATAAATGTCTTTAACTTTTCAATTTCATTTTGTTGAAATTTCATTAAATCACGAGCTAAATTAAGAGTTTTTCTATCACAAACACTCCTATACTTACCAACTTTATTATTCATTTCTAAAATTCCCATAGTAAGTCCCTCTACTAACATAGAAGCAATAGCCGCGTCACTATTATCCTTAATAGTCTCCATCATGATACCCATATCACTACCCATCTTAGCCATCATACCACTTCCCTTAGGAGTAATATCATTCTTAGTTAACAAACGAGAAGAAATATTTAAATACTTTTCATATTCCTTCAATTCCATTTCAAGAACATGAATTATTTTATTCTCCTTAGTCTTTAAAGTATCAAGAAGACTCTTCGTACTATAAACACCCATATCACTAGTCTTATAAATATGCATTAATAATTCTAAATTTTCATTCATTTTTATTCACCATTTATATTATGTGTAGAAATTTATTAATTATACATGCTATAATGAAAGAGAGGGATATAATATGATTAAAACAAAAGAAAATGGTCTATTAATAGTAGTATCTGGCCCTAGTGGAAGTGGTAAATCTACATTAGATCAACTATTACTTAAAAAAAGAAAAAACATAGTTATGTCAATATCTGATACAACTAGAAAAATAAGAGGACAAGAAGTAGATGGAGTTGATTACAACTTCATAAGTGAAAAACAATTTAAAGAAAACATTAAAAATAATAAGTATCTAGAATACGCTAATGTATATACAGGTACATATTATGGAACACCAGAAGACTTTGTTAACAAAAACCTAGAAAAAGGAATAGATGTAATTCTAGAAATAGATATAGAAGGTGCTAGAAAAGTAAATGAAAAAAGAAAAGATGCAATATTTATATTCATAATGCCACCATCTATGAAAATATTAAAAGAACGACTAGTCGCAAGAAAAACAGAAAGTAAAGATCAAGTAGTAGAAAGATTCCAAACTGCTTATAAAGAAATAAATGAAGTTTCTAAATATAATTATGTAGTAGTAAACGACAACTTAGAAGAAGCACTAGAAAAAATGAATGCTATTATTACATGTGAAAAATGTAGAGTAGATAGAATAGAAGAACTAGAAGTTGGTAACAAAGAAGAAATAATTCATGAAATACTAATGAATTTTGATAAATAAAAAAAGAACTTTAAAAGTTCTTTTTATTTTAATTATCCAAAGCATCCATTATATATGGAGCAATTTGTACTTTTCTTGATAATACTCCTTGCAACATTACACCTTCATTTATAGAATCTAACTTAAATGCGTTCTTAATAATATCCTCAGAAGTACTATTATATAAACAATAGGATTTATTATCAAATATATCAGTTATAAATAGTGCTAGAACTTTATATCCACCATGAGAAGCTTCCTCATCTAAGAATGTAACAAACTCCTTAAATCTACTCTTAACACTCTTATAATCAGATACAAGTAATTGACCTATTCCAATTAAATCATCATCAACTTTATATGTTTTAAAGTCCTTATGAAGTAATTCTTCATTCTTAAGACCCTTAATACTCATACCATGCTTTAATAATTCAACACCATACTCTTTATAATTAATTTTTGCTATTTTAGACAATTCTTCTAATGCTTTTCTATCCTTATCAGTAGTTGTAGGAGAAGTTAACAATAAAGTATCAGATATAATAGCACTAGCAAGTAATCCTGCTATATTAGATGGTAATTTAACATTATTTTCTTTATACATTTCATAAATAATAGTACTACAACATCCACATAAAGAATTTCTAAAATTAATAGGTGTCTTAGTAACAATATCACCAATATTATGATGATCAATTATTTCAATTATCTCTGCTTCATCTAATCCATCAACACTTTGATTAGTATTATTATGATCAACCAAAATAACTTTCTTCCTATTTAAATTATTAGTATCAGTTAAAGTAAGAATACCACTACATTCTCCCCTACTATTAACTATTGGATAATTATTATGCTTTAATTGCTTACTCTTATCCAAAAAATCAGATAAATAATCTATTTCATTAAAAGTAACAGAATCATCTTCAGCTCTCATATAATTCTTAATATAATTACAAAGTGATATTATCTTACCTACTTCATAAGAATTATAAGGAGTAGAAATAACATTTACTTTATTCTCTATTGCTTCCTTTGTTAATTGAGTAGATAAATTAGCATTCTCAACTAAAACTAATAATTTAACTTTATTCGCAATAGCAAATCTAATAATAGCTTGTCTACTATCACATATAAGAATACTATCTTTATCTATTCTAGCTTTCTTTATAAAATCATCTGTAGGAAATGTAGATACTTTAACATTACCAGATATTTCCTTATCAACTTTAATTAAACCTTTACCTTTTAGTGTATTTACAATATTTCCATAAGAAGTATCTATTTTATGAAAATCACCATTTATTATTTCCTTAGCTATTTCCTTAAGAGATATATATCCATAATACTTATTCTTATTTTCAACAACACTAAGTCCAGTCAAAGTATATTTATTCATATAATCATAAGCATCTTTAATAGTCGAATTCTTATCAATATAATTATTTCTATGATAAGATACATTTCTTATTTGTAACTTAACATCATTTAAATGAAAAGGTACTTTAAACTTAAAATAATCAAGGGCAAATTTAGTTTCCATGTTAACATTGCCAAGTACAGCAGGAACAGTATTTAAACCAAGCTTATTCTTTAAATAAGATAAACCTATTGCTGCACATACAGAATCAGTATCAGGATTCTTATGACCAAATACATATATTAATTCATTTTTCATGTAATCACCCTTTTTATTTTCTACCCTATTATAATTATAACAAAAACATAAACAAAAGTCATTCAAATGTAGTATAATATTTTTGGGTGAAGAAAATGTTTGAAAACAAAAAAATATTTATTCTAGGAATGGCTAGAAGTGGATATGAAGCTGCTAAAATATTGGCAAAAAGAAATAATGAAATAGTATTATCAGATATAAACCCAAATCAAGATAAAAGTCATATAAAAGAATTAGAAGATTTAGGTGTTAAATTATATTTAGGAGAACAACCAGAAAATGTATTTGATGAAACATTTGATTTAATGGTTAAAAACCCAGGAGTTAAATTTGATAATAAATATGTTGTATATGCAGTTGAACATGGAATTAAAGTTATTAACGAAATAGAAATGGCATTTCATTTATTACCAAAAGGAGTACATCTTGCCGCTATTACTGGTACTAATGGAAAAACAACAACCACATCAATTACATACGAAATATTATCAAATGCATTTCCTGGACATACACACCTAGCAGGTAATATAGGATTTCCTTTATGTCAAATATTAGAAAACATCAAAGAAAATGATTACTTAGTTATGGAAATAGGAGTTCCTCAATTACATGACTTCTATGATTTCAATCCAGAAATTGCTGTACTTACAAATATATATGAAGCACACTTAGATATGTTTGGAACAAGAGATAATTATAATGCATCAAAACTAAGAATGTTCCAAAATCATACAGATAAAAATATAGCAATTATAAATCATGATAATGAAGATGCATTTAGAATAACAAAAGATATAAAAAGTACTAAATGGTACTTCTCAACAAATGAAAAAGTTGATGGCTGCTATTTAAAAGATAATGATATATATTTCTTTGATGAAAAAATAATGAATACAAAAGATATTAAACTTCAAGGAAATCATAACTATCAAAATGCAATGTGTGCTATTATGATTGCTAAACACTTCAATGTATCAAATGATATCATAATAAATACATTAAAAGAATTTAGTGGTGTAGAACATAGAATAGAATATACAAGAACAATAAACGGAATTGAATTTTATAATGATTCAAAAGCAACTAATGTTACATCAACTCAAATAGCTTTAAATGCATTTAAAAAACCAACTATTCTTATATTAGGTGGTTTAGATAGAGGTCACTCATTTGAAGGATTAAAAGAATACATGAATAATGTTAAACTAGTAGTTTCACTAGGACAAACAAATAAAAGAATTAAAGACTTTTGTGATACAATTAATAAAGAATGTCATGTACACGAAACACTAAAAGAAGCAATATTAGATGCTTATGAAAACGCAGTAAGTGGAGATGTAGTTTTACTTAGTCCTGCTTGTGCTAGTTGGGATCAATATAAATGCTTCGAAGATAGAGGTACTGAATTTAAAAATATAGTAAAAGAATTAAAGGAGAAATAATATGCAAATAACATGTGAGCACTGTGGATGTGCAATTGATATTGAAAAAGACAAAACTTGTCCAAATTGTAAAGCACCATATAAAAATAACAAAGAATATAAACATTACAAAGAAACAATGAAAAACTTTGATATGAGAGAAAGAGAAGCAAGCATTAGAACAAAAGAAATAGCAAACGACCTTATGGATGGTACTAAAAAAACTGCTTCAATTAGTTTTATAGTATTTATAATAATATTTATTTCAGTAATAGCATTAATAGTTACACAAGTAATTAATCAAAATAAAATGAGAGATAAAATATTTAATTCAGACTTTACAAATACAGATAAAACAAAAGAAGAAGAAAAAGATACACCTATTACAATATCAATAAATGAAACAGCTGAAATGAAAAAATATAATATCATTTGTGATGAAGTAAGAGAATATAAATATGCTTGGCATGAAAAAGGAGAATATAGAAAAGCTCCAACTAAATATTACGCATTTCACTTTGTAATTAAAAATAAAACAGAAGAAAGACTAACAACAACAAACTTCAAAGTATCATACAAAGATGATAAAGGTAATGAAGGAATACTTGCTAATAAAGTAACATTCCCAAATGATGATGAAAAACCACTAATGCTAAATAGTTATGTAGAAGGAAATTATTCAATATCAGGTTATGTATTCTATGAAATACCAAATTACGTTAAAGAAGTTCAAATTCATTACAATGATACAGTAAATGTAAATGTAACATTAAAATAGAAGTATTTAACTTCTATTTTTTTTATTATATAATGATAATAGCGAGGGTATTATGAATAAAAAAGATATTGTAATCTATACAAAAGAAATATTATCAATGATAATTAATAGGAAATATCCTTTTTCTAAAGAAACATGGAATACTATAACTAAATACTTTGCTGAATCAAAAGAAATTAGTGAACCTAAAAATATAGACTTTTTACTTATAAGCACAGCATTTTTAGTAAATGAAGGCCTAGTTCCTGATGAAGAATTAGAAAGTATTTGTAGAGAATCATACCATGATGAAATAGAAAGAGTCATTGAAGATGATATTTTTGGAAAATTATTAACACTTAATACACCAGATGGTAGAGAAATAATCGCAGAAATGTATTATGAAACACCTTCGACTGTATCTAGTAGCAATGAAGAAGGCGAATATGTTGATGAACGACCTAATCCAGTTGGATACATAATATCAAGATTAGAAAATTACTATGAAGAAGAATTATTTGGAATAGTTGATCCAGAAGATGAAGATTTATTTTCATTATTTATTAAAGAATATGAAGAATATTTTAGACTTGGAGAAAAAACACCTGATAAAGAAAGCAAATTACTTGAACTAAATGATGAATTTATAGATAAATATAATGTAAATTTATTTGAATTAATAAAAGATTTCTTAATAGATTATCCAGAAGATATATCATTAAATGAAGTATTATTATCTAACTTTAAATTCAAAAAAATAGACTCACTTACAAAACATGAAACAAAACAAATTAATGAAGAACTAAAACAAAGTCTAAAAGATAATTCAGCCATATATATAACAAGAGAAAATAGAATTGATTTAGATCCAGTAAAACTAATAATACTTACAAGAAATGCCCTAGCACATAACAACTATGAAATATTAAATAATAATAAAATACGTCTATATAGAGTAATTAGTGAAAATGGTGTAGAAAGAACTATATTTAATGTTGTTATGGATTTAAAACTAGTTAAAATAATTTCAAATAGTGTAGAAAATGCTTGCTTTAATGCATATAGAAAAGCATATTTTGATAGAAAACCAATATCATTAAATTTAATATATGATGAAGAATTCAATCACACTCCAAACCATGAAACACAAAATGAGACTTATACAGGAGATATGTACTTATATCAAAAACAAGAAAAGGAACTAATACTAAAATTCCTAATAACATGTATTCTAAATGCAAATATTATGGCTCTTCATAATATAGATTTAAATCAAGTAGAAAATAAATTAAACTTTGAATCATTTATACTTGATAAAAAAACAAAAGATTCATTTATAACTTTATTAAAAAAATCAGTAACAAGAAATATAGATAGTATAATAAAAGCAAGAACAGAAGCTTCATCTAATGAATCAGATTCACTTGCTAAAACAGTAAGAGAAGAACTATTAAAATATTTAAATGGTGAAGAAAATAGATTATCGTCATATTTATCAAAAGATGCAATGAAATTACTTGAAGAAACACCATATAATGGATCTTCTTTAATAGATTATTTAGAAAAAATAGAAGCCGAACTTACATCAAAAGAAGAAGCACAACATAAACAATATAAATTTGCTAATAAAAGTCTTACTAAAAGCAAAAAATTTATTAGTAAAATATTAGATATAGAAAGAGAAATACATAATCATATGTTAGAAGACCAAGAAAGACAAAAACTAGAAAGTTTAGATAGCAGTGATTATTCCAGCTTATTTAAAGGTGAAGAGTTTACTAAATTCATTTTAAGAAATGTTAGAACTGCCCTTGCACATGGATGGATAGAATTTGTTTATAATGAACCAATTGACAAGTCAATAATAATATTTCAAACATATAGTAAAGAAGATAGAACACAAGAATTCTGTGGTGCTATAACCGTAAAAGAATTGTTTGAAACAATTCTTAGTAAAGATCATTTAGATGAAATGATTGAACAATCTTCAGATCAAATAAAAAAATAACTTAAATAAGTTATTTTTTTTATAATGTAAATCCACCAGATTCTTCAAGAGTAACTGCCTGTCCCTGACTAGGAACTTCTGTTACTATTTCAACTACTTCAGGAGTTAAATCTGAAAGAGAAGGTAATTTTTTAGACTCAAGATATGCTTTAATCTTTTCTCTAGCACTTTCCATTTCTTTTGTAACCCTTTCATCTCTATCAATGAAATCTTCATGTACAACTCCATCTTTATCTACATAAATATAAAAGTCATCAGATACAACTCCATATTCAACATCAGTTTCGTCAACAACTCTTTCAATAAAACTAAGTTCAGCACCCGACAATAATTCCTTGACCCCAGAAACTCTATTAATCATATTAACAAGTTTATTTTTATTATTTCCTTCATATGCAATTTCCCTAGCAGGAGCATATTCAGGTAAATCAGTAGATACTTTTACTTCTTCAGGAGGCATTTTAGAACTTGCAAGTAATAATCCCTCACTTTGAATATCAGAATAGAACGTTGGAAGTCCAGTTTTAATATTAACGCCATTAAATGAGATTTTTGGACATTCCTTATCCTCCTTCATAGCATAAGCCCTATGTACAAATACATTAGAAATAGATGATTTACTATTCATAGATAGCTTAATCATTAATTCAGAAGCAACCCTACAAGCACTTATTACATCTTGATTACTATACTTATCCATATTACAACTATCTCTAAGTTCATTTAAAAATACACTATTACCATTTCTAAATCCAGAAACTCTAGATATATATTCACCAGTTTCAGGATCTTCAAATCTTATATGAAAACCAAATTCATTATCAAGACAGAAATCAAATAGTGTTCTACCTGCTCCACCTATTCTCATACAAGCACCAGTTCTCTCACCATGAGTTATATTAACAGGACTAGTGAAGTTCCCAACAACAACTCTTAATTGTTTAATGCCATCCCCTGATTTAAAGCTAACAACTTCATTAAATGAAGGAACATGTGTTTTAGTCCTTTCAAAACAAGTTCTAGTCTTTTCAACAGCCTTAGTAATTCTTTCAAAAGACTTAATTCCACTAGCGGCATTAGGCCCAGGATTAGATTTAATTAATCTAAAATTCTCAGGAGTTAATATTTGACTATAAACAGAAGAAGCAGATGCAAATATAGCTGCTTTATTTAATGCATTAATTAAAGTAAATGAAATATTATCAGTACTTATTCCATCTCTTTTTCTTTCTTTCTTTTCTTTTTCTAATATCTTATAAAAATAATTTATAAAAGAAGCAATATCACTCGCATCACAAGACAAATCAACTTTTTCAAGTAAGTTATTAAAATAACCAGGTATCATATTAAGTTTATATTTTTTCATTGTACTTCTTAATAATTCATACTCTTCTTTTCTATCTTCACTTAATAATCTATCTTTAATTAATGTTGGATCCAATTCAGATAATACTTTAAATATATTATTTTTACCACTATATTGATAATTCTTCTTAACATGGTATATATCTCCATAATAATCATCTATTTTAATATCATGCTCATCAATATAATCATTAGCAGCACTTATAAGTAATTTAATCTTCTTTTTAAGAGTGTTAATATATTGATTTCTCTTTTCTTCATATTCTTCAGGACTTAATCTAAATCCTTCATTTAAATCATCTATATATATTGCTCTTCCTAAATAAAAACTTATTAAATCGTTAGATTCTATAAATGATAAACCATATTTATTAATTAATATATCTTGAATTTCACCACTTTTTTCTGTTAATAATACATGTTTAATATAAGCTGCTCTTAAAGCTTTTTGATCAAATTCATATGGAACACTACAATCGTCTTCAAAATTACTTTCACTTCTATGATCTTCTCTTTTCTTAGCAATATAATAATTAACATATGTTCTAATAATAGTTAAATATTCATCACTTTCTTCTTCAGGAAGAGTTTTACTTGCTATTTTATATATTAAACCATATAAGTATTCATTTTCTCTTCCTTTAACTTCTGCTAAAGAAGGATTCTTTTTATAAAAATTTTCATCAATAGAATAAATAATATCAGTTAAATGAATTTCACTTACTCTACCATCGAATATTGCATTTTTTATATCAGCAAATCTATTTATTATTTCAGGATACTCTTTATAAAATTGATGTTGATTAAGAGAATCAAAATAACTTAAAGCATCATTATAAGTATACTCAGTAGCAAATAAATCAATTACTCTATTAAAATCTTCATCATCAAAATTAATAATACTTTGAATTGAAGTACTTTCAATAAACCTTAATATATCATATCCAAACTTATCAGCAAGAAAATCTAAATGATCTACCTTAGTAATATTATATTCATTAAGTAAGAGCTTTTTAAAATTCTCATACATCACCTTAGTATAAACAACTTCTTCTTCCTCTTGATGATTATATAAATCAAGCACCTTTTTACAATATGAACCATTAACTGACATATAATAATTTGTCATATATTCAGAACGTAAAATCCAATATTTTTGTTTTCCAAAAAATTTATCACAAAAAATACTATCAGTATTTAATTGATTAATTAGATACTCTTGAAAATCAGGTGTACCTTCAAAAATCTTAACATTAGAATAAGCATTACTTAAGTCAGACTTAAGTAGTACATTCTTAAAAGTTTCTGCCTTATTTTCACTTATTAATCTATCTAGAATCTTACTATTAGTAAAATAATTATCATTAAGAGTTATATTACCATTATTATTATTTAAAAATTCATAAAAATAATCATTAAACGATGGTATTTGAGATAAAGCTGATAATAAATCTTCACGAGCTGAAGAATAATAATCATTATTATTTCTAATAAACTCTGAAATAGGTTCTTTAAGCCTATCAATATTTTCAATTACACAACGTTCAAATATTCTACTTTTTACTGCTAAATCAGAATGTCCTCCTTCGATAAGAGAACATATTAATTCACTATCCTCTTCAACATATCTAGATGAAACTCCACTACCAACAATAAAATCAACATATGAATCTTTATCTTTAACTGTTTCATAAATTCTACTTTGTAAAGCTCTATATGTTGCTTCTGATATTTCCTCAATATAATAACTTACATTCTTTCTAGCAAGCAGTGCTTCAACAATTTGTTTTTCAAGATTAACATCACCCAAATCATAACCAGCTTTTCTAAATAAACGCATATTTATCTTCATATTATTAAGATTACTAGATGCATTTATTCTATTAACTATCAATTTACAAAAATCTTCATCAGACCCTTGATATGAATTATTAGAATACATATCAAGTAGTTTTGATAATGGGAATTTTTCATATGGTAAGTCCATATTCTCACAAAATTCTCCAAAAATAGATGGTATATTATCATTAGAATTAATGTATTCAATAAGCATTTGTGTTAAGTCTTCAGGTATATCAGAAGAAAAACTATGAAAATTATCAAATAAATCATATCTCTTTTCTTCAAGAATAATTCTTAAAATAGTTGCACTAAGAAAATAGCTTTTAACATTACCACTCTTAATTTGTTCTCTTAATTTAACTAAACAACTTTCCCTATGCTCAGGGCTTAAATAACCAAGAGTATCATCATCATATAACTCACCATTGTGTTCAATATTATAAAGAATTACTAAATATAAAAGGTCACTATTTATTAAAGCTTCTACATATTCTTGACTATCGTCAGCTAAATTGATAACCAACTCTGTAGTTTCAGCATTAAGTAAGCTTGGATTATCAACGAATTTCTTAATAAACAAATTAAATAATTCAGGAGTATGCGAAAGAACTTCTTTTTCATCAGAAGTAAAGTTAAAAGTATTATTATTTATTTTTTCAATTATACTATCGTTCATTATCTTTAGACTTCATAGTAAGAGAAACATCATTAATTTCATTTTTGTTCTTTACAAAAAATGCAACATCGTATCCCTTAATATTTTCCCCTCTAAAAGTTACAGTATCATTTACATTAACACTATCATTAACATGATCTTTTAAAAATAAATAAGTTTTATTATCTGATTCTATTTCTCCAGTATAACCATCAAATTCAACTACTTTACCCTCTTTCATATAGCCTCCTAGTATTATAATTGTATCATAATATTAAAAAAAGGTGAACACACCTTAATTTAAATCAAATTCCTCATTTTGTAAGTATTCAGGTTCACAAGTAAGATTAATCTTTAAACTCTTTAAAGTTTTCTTATCTCCATTATCTACTATATACGTTGAGTGAGCTTCACAATCCTTTAACTTAGTTAAACAATTAAGAGCTTTTTCAGTCATTGCATTAGTAACAGAACAAATAGAAAGTGCCGTTAGAACTTCTGGTAAAGTAAGACGATTACCAGTATTTAATTCTTCCTTTAACTTTAACATTGGTTCAAGTACCTTAGGAGATAACAAATTAATATCATCAGGTATCTTACTTAAATATTTAATAGCATTTAATATAACACTACTAGCAGGAGTTAAAATATCAGTTTGTTTACCAGTAAGTATCTTCTTACCAATCTTAATAGATATAACTGGTAAATGTTCCTTTTCACTCTTATCTAAAGCTGGTTTAATTACATCCAAATAATCCTCTTCAATACCAACTTCATTCATAAGAAGTTTAACTCTCTTATAAGCATCTTCATCACAAAGACCTAATTTATAATTATTAGTTTCATTATAATATCTTCTAACTATTTCTTTTTTAGCAGCCTCTTCAACAATATCATTATCGCTAATACAATATCCAATCATATTAACGCCCATATCAGTTGGAGACTTATATATATCTTTATCACTAACTTTAGATAATATGTTTTTTAAAATAGGGAATGTTTCAATATCTCTATTATAATTAACAGCAGTTTCACCGTAAGCTGCTAGGTGGAATGGATCAATCATATTAACATCTTTTAAATCAGCAGTAGCTGCTTCATAAGCAAGATTAACTGGATGCTTTAAAGGTAAATTCCATACAGGGAATGTTTCAAACTTAGCATAACCTGCATTAACTCCCCTTAAATGCTCATGATAAATTTGAGACAAACAAGTTGCCAGTTTACCACTTCCTGGACCAGGAGCATTAACAAGAATTAATGGCTTAGTAGTTTCAACATATGGATTAGCTCCATATCCTTCCTCACTACAAATAGTATCCACATCTGTTGGATACCCTTTAGTAAATGTATGAATATACGTTTTAATTCCATTTCTATTTAACTTCTTAATGAATTTATCTACACTAACTTGATTCTTATATAATGTAATAACAACACTATTAACAGAGAAACCTAATTTTTTAGAATTATTAATTAACTTTAATATTTCTCTATCATATGTTATTCCATATTCACCACGAGTTTTATTTCTCTCAATATCACCTGCATTAATACAAAAAATAATTTCAAGATCATCTTTTAATTCAAGAAACATATTAATTTTTGCATCATTTTTAAATCCAGGTAAAACCCTCGCAGCATGCGAATCATCAAATAATTTACCACCTATTTCAAGATATAATTTATCAAATAGATTAAACCTCTCCCTGATTTTAGCGCTCTGCACCTTAACGTACTTAGCGTTATCGAAACCCTTCTTCATATTATCTCACCTATTATAAATTATATAATATTAATAATTATTCAAACAAGCAAACAAATAAAAAAAACAAATATTTATTAACAAATTTTACATTTATAATGTCAAATAAAAAAGATGCTATTTAGCATCTACACTACACTCTTTCCACTCTTCTCCCCAACCATCAGGAAATTCACCATTTACAGGGGAAGAGGCATAATAACTTCTATTAGTAATAGTTTCATTAATACCAATATTCTTTTCAAAAGAATACTCTTTATCATTATATTTAAAACTTAAAACATCATTTAAAACCTTAACTTCATAAACATTACTACTTTTATAAAAACAATCATTATTCTTATATCTAACAGTTTCATTTAATTTAATACTATCTTCATCATATGTATAAGTACCCACACTTATATCTTCAAACAAATAATTATTTATAGATAAATAATAAGTTCCATCATTCCTTATATATAGCATATCATAAAATATATTTTCATCTTCAGTTGAATATCTTTTAACCTTATTTTCAATACCATAATATCCAACATATTTGTTATTATCTTCAATAACTACTACTCTATTTTTAGATAAAGTATATCCATATATTCCAAGACCCAATAAAATAAAACTTAATAAACCAATGATGAACATTATAATACTTCTCATTTTATTCTTCTCCTATTAAAACAATTATAACAAAAACTATTCAAAATATAAACATTTTATGATATAACTATATCATGAAAAAGAAATATATATTATTATTTACAATTATTATATTACTAATTATATGTGGAATTTTAATAAAAATAACACTTGATAAAAAAGAAGAAAAACCAATCATTATTGAAGAAAAAAACAAGAATGAAAAAGAAGTAATTGATAACTTAGTATATCAATATGATCAAGATGTTTATTTAAATGAAATAATTGAAATAGATTCACAAGATAAATTAGATACACAAACTTTAGGTGATAGATCTTTAGATATAGAAAACTACACAATTAATTATAAAGTAGTTGATACAAAGAAACCTATTATTGGTGGTTCATCAACAGTAAAAGTAGAAAAAGGTAAAAATATTAACTTAGTTAATAAATTTATGTGTGGAGATAACTATGATGATAAACCAAAATGTTATATAGAAGGTGATTATGATTTAAATACACTTGGTACTTATGATTTAACATATGTAGCAGAAGACTCAAGTGGTAATAAAAGTACTAAAAAATTCAAATTAAAAGTTATAAACAAAACAACCTCATCCTCAAATAGTACTGTTAAAAGAACTAAGATATCTGAATATATAAAAAAATATAAAAATGAGAATACTAAAATTGGAATAGATGTATCAGCATGGCAAGATAATATTGATTGGGCCAAAGCAAAAAAAGATGGTGTTGAATTTGCAATACTTAGAATAGGATATGGACATACTAATAGTGGAGAATTAAAACTAGATAATTGGTTTGAAAGAAACATTAAAGAAGCTAAAAAACAAGGAATAGAACTAGGAGTATACTTCTATTCATATGCTAAAAGTGAAGAAGATGCTAGAGCGCAAGCTAAATGGATAGTTAAAAAACTAAATGGGCAAAAACTAGAACTACCTATCGCATTCGATTGGGAAAATTGGAGTAGTTTCAATAAATACAATGTAAGCTTCAAACACTTAAATGATATAGCATATGCATTCATAGATGAAGTAGAAAAAAATGATTACGAAGGAATGCTTTATTCAAGTGCATATTACCTAAAAAATATATGGAAAGATTATGATAAAGTATGGCTTGCATATTATACAGATAATAATGACTTCTCTAAGCCATTTAACATATGGCAATTATCGAGCAAAGGTAAAGTTAATGGAATTAGTGGTTCTGTTGATATTGACGTTTTATACAAATAAAAACTAGCTTAAAAAGCTAGTCTTTTTTTAATTAATTAAATGTTCCATACTAATGTCCTTAGCACTAATAGTTTTAAGAACTTTCTTAGATTTATTATTCTTAGTATTACTAGCATGTTTAATAATAGTTTTTTCATATATATTTCTAACAAATCTAGCATTACCAAAATTATCAGTATTTCTATTTTCATCAATAATTCTTCTTAATTCATTATGAGCTTCCTCAGTAACTTCAAAACCTGATTTCTTCATCATACCATCAAATATAGATATTAACTCATCTGTAGTATAATCATCAAATTCCAAAGTATAACCAATTCTAGAAGAAATACCAGAGTTAGCATTCAAGAAAGATTGCATTTCCTTAGTATATCCAGCAAATATACAAACTAAATTATCCCTATTGTTTTCCATAGAAGCTATTAAAGTACCAATCGCATCATCATTATATGAATTCTGTTTATCACCAAGCATATAAGCTTCATCTATAAATAAAACTCCACCCATTGCTTTATTAATAACTTCATTAGTCTTAATCGCTGTTTGTCCAACATACTCAGCAATTAAATCTTTACTTGTTACCTCAATTAATTTATTTTCTTTAATATAATGCAAATTATATAAAATTCCACATAATAATCTAGCTATAGTAGTTTTACCAGTACCAGGATTACCTAAGAATATCATATGTAAATTAACATTACCAATCTTTAAACTACCTTCAGTCTTTTCCTTTAATTTCATTAAATCAACTAAATCATATAAAGTCTTCTTAACCTTTTCAAGACCAACAAGTTCATTTAAATCAGCAAATATTTCATCAATACTCTTCTCTTCCTCAAGTACAGGAACATCATTATTAAGAATAATATAATTAATTAAATTATTCTTATAAGTTTCACTATCAAGTTCACTCTTATCATATGTAGCAGTAATATAATCCATTAATTTAATCTTAACTTCCTCATCAATAGAAGTATTCTCAATTATATCATTGTATAATACTGACTTCTCTTCTTTTTCTTCTCTTATTTCAAATACAAAATATTTATTCTTAAGATCCTTATTATAAGTAAATATATTATTAAGTTCACTATCATTATTACATACCATAATACTAATACATTTATTCTTCTCAATAGCTTCCTCTAAATCAAACATTCTCTTTTGTTTATCATTAACACTTTCAAGTTCAAGGCCCTCTAAGTCCTTAATAATAACAATACCATTTTCAGAATAAACTTTATTAAAACTAATATCCTCAGTCTTATATAATGAAATATTGCCTTCCTTAGTATTACTTAAATATTTACTATGATTAACACAAGATTTAATAATTTCAACAATCTTATTTAATGTTTTATCAGTTAATTTAATAAATCTTATATTAAATGGAATATATCTTTGAGAAGATGAATAATTATAAATATAACTAACAATCTTTCTAAATAATTCCTTAGATTCATCACTTATTAATAATTTACTTATTTCCTCTTCATAATCAACATTAATTATTTCATTAGATTCTTCTTTTCTTTTTTCATATTCTCCAAAGAAATCCTTATAAATATCATTTAAATATTGTTCTGAATTCATAATGACCTACTTCTTAACATTAATTTCTAATAATTTAGACTTTAATTCTTTTTCTAAAGCAACAAGTTCTTTCTCACTTTCTTGTCTCTTAATTCTACCATTCTCATGAATTTCAACTACTTTATTTAATGTTTCAATAATATCAGCATTAGTTTTTCTTAATGTTTCAATATCAACAATAGCTCTTTCAGATTCACGAGCAATTTCAATTGAACCTTGTTTTAAAGTTTCACTATTCTTCTTTAACATATCATTAGTTAAATTAGTAACAGCTCTTTGTGATTCTAAAGCAGCCTTAGCTCTATTAATACCGAGTGCTAGAACCATTTGATTCTTCCAT
>JAEEGL016902476.1_pt1 | contig 35114 bp, 25 predicted proteins | sample 9134231 | NCBI WGS metagenome assembly JAEEGL01 (sample SAMN16246548, study PRJNA631951) | gut metagenome | biome: gut microbiome; feature: rumen; material: fiber-attached | host: Bos | place: Iran: Karaj | collected 2018-10 | reverse complement strand
TTGATTCCGGCTTTTACAGATTCCTTTTCAGAATCGCTCATTTCTTTTAATGTCCATAAAATTATGTGTTTTACCATTTGTTTTCTCCTATTTCTTATTTATAAAATATAGCCCTACAAGGCAGATTGCAACTCCCAGAACCTTGCTCCAGTTGATTTGTTCGTGATAGCCGATGAGGCCTACAATAATCAGAACAATGGCAAGAATTGCGTTGGTGGTAACAGAAAGTGTATTTACTTTCCAGCCTGCCTTGTAAGCAAAAATGAAGCCTACTTCAAGTCCGGTAATCACGATTCCAAGAATGATTGTGGCCCAGTTGGTGATGGAAAACTCTTTCAGGATATTCCCGCCTTTTGTGGTGACAAAGAAAGCCAGAGCCGAAAAGAGCGTTGCCACAGCATAAGTGATTGTCATGCTGGCATAAGTGTTCATCTGCTCAGGAATTCCCTTTGCACAAATTTGATAAAGTGTGTTTACAAAAACAATGATTAAAAGCGGCCAGATGTAATTGAAGATGGGCGACTCCTTAGAGAAAGATTGCCCATCTTCATGCCAATTTATTGGCGGACCTACTGATGTGGCTGAATGTTATAGGGAAGTAAAAATCCCGGCGCATTCCTACCCGGTGGCAGATAAGAGTATTATAGCGGAAATGGGGGTGGATGTCAGCAGGGAAAAATTGCAATGGTAGTAGTTGACTATCTCTGTTATCCGTTATATACTGTTAACGGTGATAATATGAATCTTTCAGCATATATTAAACAGCAGGGTATCTCAGTTTACAGTCTTTCAAAAAAGAGTTCTGTTCCTTACACGACCCTTTGCAGTATATGTAATGGTACGGCCGATGTAATGGAATGCAGGGTAAATACTCTTTTAAAAATCTCAGATTCTTTGGGAGTAAATCTGCTTGATTTGATAAACTCATCCCTTGTCATTCCTCAGAAGTATAATTTTATTAATAGTAAAATTGAGCTTGATTCTTCAGACTTACCAAAAGCATTAAAAAATACAATCAAAGAGCTTGAAGAGTACGACCGGAATAACGATACGATGTTTTATGAGTGTGCTGATATGCTCTATATGATGGCAGACCGTTTCCTGAAAGACGGAGCCATCGACAGTGAAACTCGCGACAAGTTGATTATGAAATATCCAATTGCATAGGAAAAGTAGTATGGAAATTTTTGATTTTTCAAATGCTGAATATAGTAACAGAAACGGATCATACGGTGGAGCTGCTGGTGACAAAGATGGAATTTTAATTAACGGGGAGCCATGGATTGCAAAATATCCAAAATCAAATGAAGGAATGGCAAAAAGTGATAAGCTTTCAAAAGTTTCTCAGACACCATTGTCGGAATTCATCGGAAGTCATATCTATGAGATTTTAGGTTATCCTGTTCACAAAACACTTTTAGGTATTAGAAAAAATAATCTGGTTGTTGCATGTAAAGATTTCTGTGACGAGAATACCCGGCTTCTGGAAATGAGGACATTGAAGAATATTCATATCTCAGAAATGACTCAGAACTTTAATGTAGACCTTCACGAAACAGACGATGGCCATCTTGTTAATCTGAAAGAACTTTTTATCCATTTTGAATTAAATCCAGAAATTTCAAGGATAAATGGTGTTGCGGAGCGTTTCTGGAATCAGGTTGTAATCGATGGTCTAATTGGAAACAATGACCGAAACAATGGAAATTGGGGAATTCTTTCTTGTGGTGACAAAAGGGAACTTGCTCCCATATTTGATAATGGGGCTTCTTTTTATCCTAAAAAAAGTACTCTTGCAATAGAGCAGATTTTGAAGTTACCGGAAGCAGACCAAGCACGAAATAACGCCAATGTTCAGGAACCTTTTACAATTGATGGCGAACACCATCTGAATTATCGTTCAATTCTTGATTTGACAGAGTCGGAGATTCCTGCTGAACAAGTAGAATTACTGAAAGCTGCTGTTATAAAAAATACGGAACTTGTTGAAAGTAAAATGCCTGAGATCATAAGCTTTGTAGAATCAATACCAGGCAGCTACAAAGGGTATGAAATTATCAGTGAACCGCGCAGGGAATACTATCTGAAATCATTCATTACAAGATTTGAAGATGTATTGAAAGAGCGAAAGATTGAATTGCAGAACTAGGAAAGATATTGTTAATTCTTAATCACTGCCAGGGCGCAAGGCATTCTGCCGTCAACAACTTCGTAAGTGACATCAGAATATCCCATGTCAGCAAAGAACTGTTTGTAGGAATCAAAATTGAACTGGCGCTTGAAGTTTGCCCCAAGGAGTTCAATGAATTTTACGGCAGCTGTTCCGCTTCCTTTTGACATGTTGATGTATGTGGGGATGATGATTGTTCCGCCTGGTTTTGTGACGCGTTTAAGTTCTGCAAGAGCTTTTTCCGGTTCTGGAAGAAGGTGAATGACATTTCCTGCAACGACTTTATCAAAAGATGCACCTGCAAACTCAAGTTTAGTGATATCAGCCTTCTGGAAAGTTACATTTTTGAAATTACGGCATTTTTTTGAAGCTTGTTTGAGCATTCCTTCTGCAAAATCTGTTGCAATGAGACTTGTGCAGTTTTCTGCAATGTAAATGCTGATAGCGCCCGTCCCGCATGCACATTCCAGCACTTCATCCTCAGAGTTTATATATTCTGCGACTTTCTTTCCTGTGCCGGTGTAAACTTTTTTGTTGTATATGTTTTCAAATAAATCGTATAAACCTGCTATTTTATTCCAGAACATGGGGACCTCGTGGTATTTCGTATTTTATATGAATTTTTAAATTTTAACAAGAGTAACCTATAATAACCTATTTTCAAACAGGTTATTATAGGTTATAATAGGTACTGAAATCAAATTTTGAGGACAAGATATGGAAGATATAAATATTCAGATTTCAGACCTTGAAAGTCAGATTGTCTCGTTGCCAGTCGGTTATATTTCAAAAAAAATGATTAACGGAAAGGAACGTTATTACCAGCAGTGGACAGAAAACGGAAAAATAAAAAGCAAATATATCAAAAATGAAGAAGTTGAAGAATTTCAGAAAAAGATAGAATTCCGAAAATCCCTACAGGCGAAGCTTTCGGAATTGAAATCTTCAACTGCCTTTATTGAGACACCATCAATAAAAGATGCAAAGTTCAATCTCAGGATTATGTATGGAACAGATCTTAAGGATTTTGCATCCCAGACAAAAAGTTTTCAGAAACGCGATTGTTTTACGCAGATTCAGGAATATCTTTACAGTGACACTCTGGATAAAGTCTGCCTCGTCTACGGACTTAGGCGAACCGGAAAAACAACAATGATTCGTCAGTGCCTTTACGAAATGAAAGAAGTGGACCTTAAGCGTAGTGTTTATATCAAGGCAACAGTCACAGATACAATGGCTACATTGAATAAAGATTTGAAGCAGCTTCGTGAACTTGGCATTAAATATGTGTTTATTGATGAAGTGACTCTCATCAGCGATTTTATCGATTCCGCAGCAATATTGTCTGATATTTATTCGGCAATGGGGATGAAGATTGTTCTTTCAGGAACAGATTCCCTTGGCTTCTGGCTGGCAGTTCATGAAGAGCTTTATGACCGGGCAGTGATGGTTCATACAACCTATATTCCATTTTCCGAACATTCAAGACTGCTTGGTATTAATGACGTTGATGAATATATCCGCTATGGAGGAACACTGAAGGCAGGAGTATGGAACTTTAAAAATAAAGAAGTAAATGCAGAGGATGCATCCTTCCGTGATAATGAATCAACCAGAATTTATATTGATACTGCAATTTGTTCTAATATTCAGCATTCATTAAAGTGTTATCAGGATGGAAATCATTTCCGAAATCTGTACGACCTTTATGAAAAAAAGGAACTCACAGGTGCAATAAACAGAATAATTGAAAATGAATCTCATAAATTCCTGGTTCAGATTCTCACGGACGATTTTAAATCACATGATCTGCATTTGCTTGGTCGTAATTTGAGAAAAGAGAGAGAAGAGGAAAATAGAATAGAGATTTTTGATAATCTGGATGAAGCTTCTGTTACTGAAAAACTTATGGAAATTCTTGAGATAAAGAATAAGGATTTGCAAACCGTTCAAATTACAGATGACCATGTTGAAGAAATAAAAGAATATTTAGAAGCACTGGATCTTCTTGACGAGTGTGATTTGAGGTCAATAGGCAAAAAATTAAAGTTTTCAGAAAATAAGATTTTTACTCAGCCGGGAATGAGATTCTGTCAGGCAAAGGCTCTTGTTCATTCGATTCTGAAGGACGAGAAATTTGATCAGTTGAGTGAGCCTGTAAAAACTTTTATTACAGAACGACTATTGGCAACGGTTATGGGGCACATGCTTGAAGATATAGTTCTTCTTGATACTAAGCGTCGATATGGAAAAAGCAAAGAAGTCTTTAAACTGTATTTTGCTGCCGGTGAATTTGATATGGTCATCTATGATAAGAAAAAAGCTGAAATAGAATGTTTTGAAATCAAGCACAGCGATGAAATTGTTGAAGAACAGGCAAAACATCTTTTGAATGAAGACAATATCATAAGCACCGAAAAGATATACGGAAAAGTTACCCGCCGATGCGTATTGTACAAAGGCGGCTCCGGTATTGCTTCAAACGGAATTGAATACAAGAATGTAGAAGAATTCCTGAATGAAATTTAAATATGGCTTTTTTTTGGAATGAAATGAAGGGATGGCATTTTGTTGAGTCTCTGAAAAGGGTTGCAAAAGAAATCACGAGGATTTTAGACTTATGATTAGGATTTGGGAAGAAGAAGTACATTTTCATAAAGGCTACGCTTTTGCATGTACAGAAAATACCGTTTGATGATTATTACGACACAGGGAGCACCATGAAATGTGCCGCTTGTGCCCTTGAAGATATCGGCTTTACCAATGTGAATGTCTTTAGTGTCGGAAATTAAATGTTTTGGTTATATTTCCTGAAGTGTTCATATTCCTCCTGTGTGAGAATGTTGGCAATTATTGTAAAAACTGCCAATATTCTCATTTATCTCTCCACCTCAAATTCATTTTTCCGCTGATGCTGGATCTCGGCCTTGTGCTGCTTCTCCTGCTGCTTGTTGTATCCTGCGAGGAAGTCATCGCGGGGGATTGTGTAGAAGGATTTGCTTCCGTCCATGAGGACTATGTTGTTTCCTTCTTTTGAGGCAGAAATGACGGTGAGGTTTTCGTAGATTTTCGAGTTGCCATGGTCAAGCACATTTTTCGATTTAAACGGGATATTTTTGACTGTATCTCCGATTCTTAGGGTCGAATCTTTGTCTATAAGCTGGCCTTTTTCGCTCATGGTGTCATAAAAGGGCCGTGTGATTGATTTTTCGCTTCTGTTCTGACGAATATATTCTTCGTTCAGGGGAACTTCTTGTATTGCCCTGAAGTAGGTGCCCACAATGAACTGATTTATCGATTCATCATCTTTTTTGAGCTGGTTGATAAGTGCCAGGGTCTTTTTCTGCTCTTCCTTATCCATCCTTGAAACAATATCCTTTGCGATGGTTATTGCGTCCAGCGGATTATTTGCTTCTTTTCTTATGTAGACGGAAAGATTGTGGCGGAAATTGTTTGCGGTGTTGGCACGATGCTTAAAATAGTCATCGTACTGGCTTTCAAGGAGTTTTTCGTATGCAGGTGTGTTTTCGTCATATTTGACTTCATAGCGTTCGGGCTTTGTGAGTTCTTCAAAGGTTTTTGCACTTACGGAAAGAGAGCTTGTTTCATTTCCGAGAATGTAGGTGTTTGATTCTTTGTCATGACTCAAGAGTTTCATCCCCTTATATTCCTTTAGTCCGTTCTGGGTAATCATGGAAAACTCAGGGATTACAGATATGCCTTGTACTACTGCGGGACTTTCTTCTGCAATGATAGGTTTTGCTTTTTCTGGGGCGGGATAGGCCTTTTCAGGGGAGAGAATTGTTTCAAATGTTTTTGCAGGAAGCATTAAGGTTCTGTTTCCGTCGGTTAAAACATAAGAGTTACTTTCTTTATTGAATTCCTGAACGGTGTAGTTTTCACATACGGCAAGGCCTTCTTTTGTCAGGATTATGAAGGAAGGAAGAACAGTTTTCCCCATAACGATGGGAGAAGCCTGATTCTCTTTTTCTGTGGTAACAGTTTGTGTTCCGTCGTCGTTTTTTGAGGACTGTCCAGGTTCTTCCTGATTCATGTTTTCCGCTTTATGTTCTTCTTCACGTTCAATTTCTTCTTCGTGTTTGTTAGAGGCTGCAAGGGCAGAGATGCGGTTTATGAGTTCGAGCAGCTCCTTGTAGTTTTCACTGTTAAAGTCCATGTTTTTAAGGGCTTCTGCGGCTTCGTTGAGCTTTTCTTTTTCCAGATTGGCTTTAAGTTCTTTTTCTTCGTTTTCCATAGGTTGTGTTACTCCTGTTGTAAAGTGGTAAAAGCGGCGGATAAAGCTTTTATATCCACCGCTTTGGGTTTAAGCTATCGTTCTATTTCTGCGACTTTCTTTTTCTGATATTCAGATGGGAAGAGGCGTGGATCAACTTCGGTTTTCCAGTTCCAGGTAGCCTTAATCTCAGGATTCTTATTTGATAATAAGGCTCCTTTCGAGAAGAAGTTTTCACCAGGCTTTAAGCTGTACTTTTCAGAAATTGTTGTTCCTTTGATAGCTGCATCTGTAAATACATTGTTAGACAAATGTTCTTTCAGATGATTCTCAAGTGATTTACTGAGAGCTGGCCCCATTTTGTCCAGACATGCATCTGTCACTATCGGGAATGCGGCATTTGAGCCGGAATCAAGGGCAGCAAATGTGAACTTGTTCTTGAGTTTCATGCTGTCTTCAAAGAAATCTGATACATGGTAATACTGGAGTGCATTCACTTTTCTGTCTGCATTGGTAAAGACCACAGGGATAAAGTCGTCATTCCAGCTGTTTGTATCATTTATCTTTTCAGCAACCTTTTTAAGCATTTCAAACGATGCAAGCGGTTCCATAGATAAGTCTGGAGCCATCTTGTTTATAAGTTCATCGGATTTTGAAGGTTCTACATCTACTCTGTTCCAGCCTCTGTTCAATGAATAAAGGTTGAAGTTGTCGTGGTCCAGAATGATGTGACCTGCAAATCTCTGAAGTCCGTCTGAACGGCGGCAAGACTGTCTGAGACTCTTTGTTACTCTGTCATCAGGAATACTTGCTTCTGTGTTTCCGCTTGGATGGTTGTGGACTGCAACAATAAGACAGTCTTTTGCTTCTGCCCTGGCAATTACCTGGCGGAGTGTGTTGTTGTCTGGTGAAGATACGACACAGGCATCAGGCATGTGAGAAGAAACTGCAAGCTGGTCTTCAATACGGCCAGCATGACGGCTAACCAGAACATAGCGGAAGGTCTCAAACTTCTTGCTGCGGTAAATGTTCATTGCAGCCTGAAGCTGTTTCCATCCTGTTTGAGTAATGCGTTTATGTGTATTTAACTCAACCTTTGAACCGATAATGTCAAAAACCCCATGTTCTTTGAACTCGTTGAATGCTTTCCACATGCCGGTTTTCTCACCTTCGAGAACAGGATTGACGATGGTATCCCGTTCTTTTCTGGAATCTTCAATCTGAGCCTGTGTGATGTTATGGTCATCAATTTCGCCTCGTTTATAAGGCTTGATGTCTTCATTTACAGAATCAGAGATGTTATCAACATTGAAAAGATAGTATTCGCCTTTTTCATCAACATAAGGTTCTGCAGCCTTTTCAATCTTCATTCCAGAGGCTTTTTTCATTTCTTCGATGATGTCAGCCATTGGTCTGAGGTTTGTGAGAATTGCAGCTTCCAGTTCTTTGCGCTGGCTTTCTACCGGGTGTTCGGTGAGTTTCTGCTCTGCAAGGCGTACTTTCATTTCTTCCAGTAAGGCAGGTAGCTTTTTCTGCACCTCATCAATCTGCTTTTCAATACCGTGTCTTTCCTCGTTGAGGCCATGGATATAGGCATCTGCTTCATCCTCATTATGAATGTTCAGGTTTGTGAGCTTTTCAGTAATGATGTCTTTCTGGCGGTTATTGCTTGCAAGGTTTCTTGTGTCCTCGCGGATGCTTGATTTGAGCCAGGAAGGAACTTCTTCGCCTTTTTCCTCGTATTCTTTCTTCCAGTTCTGGTGAGTTTCGCTGTCTTTCTGAATTTCTTCCAAGTCAGACTTAAGGTGAATCTTCTTTTCGATGATTTCATCAAAGTTTTCTGTCTTGAGCTTGATTTTTGAAAGCTGCTCTTTGAGTTCCTTTGTTTCTTCATCAAGAATGAGTTTTACACGCTTGTTAGGGTCTTTAATGAGTTCAAACTTCAATTCTTCAGGATTGATATCTTCCACATTGAGATTGTTCCCTTTGTAAGTCCACAAATCGTTGATACGGCTGCGTTTCTCATCGTGCTTCTGGTAGAGAAGAGAGTCGATTGAATCAGTCATGACTGGATAAACTACATGAACGTGTCCCTGAATGTTTCCCTGTCTCCAGATTCGGCCTTCTGCCTGAATTGTTTCGCTTGGATTCCAGCCCAGAGAGCAGTTGTACATGACAAAGCTGTTTCCGTTCAGGTCGATTCCTTCAGAAGTATTCTTTCCGCCGATAACAATCTTTAGCTTATTCTTCGGGTCATTGAAAGCGGTGGTAATCTTCTCTTTTTTTTCCGGAGTGTTGTTAATCTCTCCGTTTACGATTTCTACGGCTGATTTAGGTACTCCGTGGGTTACGAGGTAATCTTTAACGATACCATGACCTTCTTTACCAAGCGGCATGTACATGAACTGTCCCTTGTCCGGGTGTTCCTTGTACATATCAATGATTGCATCGCAGACAAACTTGAGCTTAGGTGAACATTCAACAAAATCCTGAAGTTCAGGGAGAGTAAGATCATCGTACTCATATTTGTTCAAAAGTGCAGGAGAAACCAGGGCAATACGCATGTTGTTCATTGCCTTTAATACGGCTCCCGGATTGTCACTTACTGCGGTGGTCATCCTTTCTTCTTCCCTTTCCATGATTTTTTTCTGGAGCGGAGAAAGGTCAAGTTCTTTTACGTGAGTGAACTTTTTAGGGCGGATGATACCCGCTTCTTCTCCGTCAACCTTGTCGATGAATTCTGTAAGCAGATTCTGCAGAGCCGGAAGTTCTTTCCAGTCTTTCATTACCTGCTTGTAGTCGATTTCGCCCTTTGTATTTACGCCAAGTTCAAGTTTTGTGTGAGCGAACTGGTTCATAAAGTCGCGGAGGGAGTAGATTCCAGAATCAACAAGACGCTGACGGCCTACATAAGTAAGCATTGAATAAACTTCCAGCGGTGAGTTGGTAAAAGGTGTTGCTGTCAAAAGGAATACGTTGCGGTCGTCATTTCTACGCTGAGTCAGCTGTGTCATGGCGAAGAGCTTGATGGCACGTTTTGACGGTGTTCCGCTTGGAATTCCTGCATATTCCTGAGATTCACCCTTGTTACGTGGCTTTGGTGTGACCCAGAGGTTTTTGAAGTTATGAGCTTCATCCACGGTGATATTATCGAAGCCGCAGCGTTCAAAGAAGACATAATTTGCGTCTTTTACGGCACTTGCAGCTCCAATCGTTCCCTTTATCTTTTCTTCCATGGCGGCATTTTCGTTTGCCGTACCGTCAAAATCGACAGACAGAAGGTTTGCAAAGTCTGCAAAAAGTTCTTTTTCGCAGGATTCGTCAGTGAAGGTGATGTGCTTCAATGCTTCGTAGGTACAGACAGAGATTGAATCAACTGGAATGTTGAGTTTGTGACTGTCTGCTTCGTCCCGGTAAGCACTGATGCTTTCGTCAGAGAAGTTATAGAGTTCATTGACCTGAATGTTAGGGAAAAGCTGCCTGATGTCAGTTACCCATTTTGCATACACAGAGTTCGGAACCATGATAAGCGGTCTGTGGCTTCTTCCTGTCTGAATCTGGTTGATGTTTGCAACGATTCCTGTGGCAGTTTTTCCAACGCCAACATCGTAGGCAAGAAGGCCGTTTCCTTTTGCAGAAAGGCGTGCAACTCCTTTGAGCTGCTGGTCGTAGAGTTTGAAAGGAACTTTTCCCTTGTATGCGTTCATACCGTCGATGTAGAGAGGAAGATTTTCATACTTCGGAATGACATAAGAATTGAATCTTCTGTTGTATTCTGTGAGGAATCTTTCTCTTGTTTCTTCGTCCAGGCCTTCATGGATATAGCGGTCAAAAAGGCGGTTTGCAGTTTCGCTGCGGGCCATACGCTTTTCGTCAGCTTCCTTTTTGCGTTCACGACGTAGTTCTTTGATTTCGTCTTCGGTGCGTCCATAACTCCAGCTGGAAGTTTTCTGGGCAGCAACTTTCTTCTTGTCGATGTAGTCAACAATGTCGTACCAGTTTACGTTGTCAGGAAGTTCCTCGTGGGAAATTCTTGCGGTTGAGAAATCAAGATAGCGGCGTCCAGTCTGTGTATCAACACTTTCTCCCTGAGCCCAGAGAATAAAGCTTTCTGCAAGATTGCGTTCTTCAATTTCTCCGTCATCACGCTTGTGCTGTACATTGAACTCTTCTGCAAGGGTTGAAACTACGCTTATGTGGATGTCATCCAGTTTTACAGGCTCTTTCTTTGCCTTATCGAGTGTTTCGATGTTCTTTTTGAAGAGTTCTGCTGCCTCTTTATCCTCACGCAAGAGGGCCCCTGAGAGGAGGTTTTTCTGTTCATCTATTTTCTTGTAAATGTCGCCGGACTCAAACAAAACTCTGTGGGTCCATGTTCCAGGTCGTTCCTGAACGTAATCCTTGCTTTTGGCAAGATATTCCATTTCTGATTTTGAAAGATCACTTGTTTTGATTTTTCCTTCCCAGTCGGCCTTAGACCAGACGGTGTAGTTTTCTTCTTCAAAATCCTTGCCGTAGAGTTTCGAGAATTCCTTTGCCGTCATTGTGGTATCAGTTTTTGAAACAGCCGGATAGACAGGTTCCATCTGATTTGAACTTCCGTCTCCACCATTCAAAAGGTCGGAAATACGGTTGAGTTCATCCTGAATGGTTCTTCCGTCCCGAACAGTGACATAATCCTCTTCTTTTCCGAATTTGTTTGTTCTGGTTTTAATCTGTCCAAGTACGGTTTCAGGATGGTCTTTAAACCATTTTCCGTCTGAAATTTTTGCAAGTTCAGTAAAGATAACCTCTTCTTTCTGGTACTTGTCGAGATTTTCCCAGCGTTCACCGTATGTTTCATCAATGCAGCGTTCGCGGTTTTTCATGACGATGATGTCCGTTCCAACCTTTGTAGTAGGGAAGGTACATTCCGGGAGACGGTAGGCGTCGATGAGAATGCCCTTTGAGGCTATGATGTGTTTTGCTTTGTCGCTCGCGGTGTTCAAAAATCCGCTTGGAACAACGAATACCAGGATAGAGTTTTCATCTTTAAGGGAATCAAGTCCACGGCTGATGAAGTATTCTTCGTAGCGGTTAAATTCTTTTCCTTCGCCAAGTCCTTTGTACTTATCGTTATAGTCACCGTAAGGGGGATTACCGATAACAACATCGTATGTCGGGAGGGTAACATCAGTTTTTCTGAATCTTTCCCCTTCATCAAAGAACTGCTTCTGGAATGAAGCTTCGATAACGGTTGCTTCCGGGTGGAGCAGCCTGTTGATTCTGGCAGAAACTTCATTTTTTTCGTGCATTGTGAACTGATTTTTTGGTCTGTTCTCTGCAAAACGTCCGATTCCGCTGGAAGGTTCAAGAACTGTCACGGCATCAGGGGAATAATGGTCTGCGATTTCCCAGACTTTTTCCACGAGGTTCTTTGGTGTGTAGAATTCGTTTAAGACTTCTGATGAAGAACGGTTTTCTTCATTAAGTCCACCGCCGCCTTCATACTGAGCAAGGATTGCCTTGTCCTCTTCCGTGATTTTTGAATCTGGCTTCTGGAGAATCTCTCTGCACTGTTCACGGATGTCTTTCATCTGCCCTTTTGTTTTAGGAGCTTTTTCCGTGGTAACAGTTTTGATTTCTTCTGCAACAGGCGCTATGCTTTCAGGAAGTTCGCGGCCAAACTCTTTTGCAATGGATTTTCTGAATTCATCAAACTTGTATTCAGAGAGTAATGAACATTCAGTGTGGAAATTAGAGTCTGTAAGGTGATAATCAATCTTATAGAGTGTTTCCCAGTCAGATTCTTTTACTGCGCGTTCGTATTCTTCGCCATATTCTTTAAGGGCCTCATAGCTGAATGACCAGCCGTTTTTCTGTTCAATCTTTTTGACCTCATCACTGATTCTTTCCTGAGCCTCTTCTGAAACATGCTTACGGATTACCTCTTCATAAAGGCCATCAGGATATTCTTCCAAGATGGATTTTGAAGTTTCTGCAGAGGGCTGAGTGTTGGTAACAGATTGTATTCCCTTGTGAAGGTCGTGGAAGACCTGGGGAACTTCAATTTCCATCCCAAAGTTTTCTGCTTCTTCAAGAAGCTCATCGATGGCAGCAATATAGTTCTCGTTTTGACTGACAGAATGGCCGCTGTCGAGGAAAATGTCATCAAGAATCCAGTTTCCGTTTCGTTTATAGATTTCACAAACGCCAGTATCTTCAAATTCTGTACCATGGTCGATGGATCCAGGAACAACAATCCCGATTCCAACAGAAAAGTCCTTTGTATCAAGGTCAAGGAGATTTTCGACAGCCTCTCTTGCTGAAAGACCTGTAACAGGTTCGATTTCCGCAAAGGCTTCAAATTCAGCTGTGTCACGGATATAGAAACTGTAATTTCTGGTAACAGATTTGATTCCAGGAGTAGTGTCGGTTTGGGAGGTAACAGTGTTGATTCCCTCAGATGTAGCGTTTTCCTTTTCTTCGCTGGTAACAGTTTGGATTCCGGGTTGAGAATTGTTATCAACCCGGAAAACAGGAGAGTCAAGGCCTTGAGCGGAGCGCGCCTTGACCGACTGTATTCCAGGTTCTTCGAAATAGTCAGGATGTCTTTCATAAAGGAGACGTTCGATAGTTGCTCCTTCAGGAATATGGTAGTCCATTTCAATAAAAGGAACAGAGGTGATTTCCTCAATAGAGGAGTCGCCCCATTCGGACATCTGTAAGTCGCCGTTGAGGATTGTATAACCGAATCCAATACCGTCCGTGTAGATTTGTGAGATGTAAATCTCTGTATTACCAAGAAAATAGCGGAATCCTACATTGTGGGTACCGTCTTCATTTACCAGTGTACGGTCGGTGTTGATTCTTCGGTAGGTATCGGCAATGTCTTTGAGCTTTTTTTTGAAGAACTCTCCTTCTTCACCCTGGGTAAGTTCCAGGGTGAATCTGTACTGTGCAGGAGGAATTACCATCTTACAGATATCAAGATCAACTTCTGTAAGCTGAACAGGCTCTCTGGTAACAGTATTGATTCTAGGTTGAAAATCGTTATCAACCTGGAAAACGGGAGAGTCAAGGCCTTGAGCGAAGCGTGCCTTGACCGACTGTATTCCCCCAGATATGGTTTGCTCTTCTTTTCTGGTAACAGAATTGATTCCAGTTTTTTCACGAGTGTCTGTAATAACAACTTTGCCGTCCTGAATGTCAAAACTTGCAAAATCGCTGGAAGCATACACGAGAGGGAAAAGTCTTCCGTCAAACAAGTTGTTTGCCGTGTTAAAGGTGTTACCTGAACTGATTACGTTATCAATGAAGAAGATTTTTGTATCCGAAGGAATGCTTGCGATGTCAAAACCCTCTTTCAGGTAGAAATTGAGTTCAGGCTGTCTGTTTCCTTCTTTCTTCTGGTCGTAGAGTGTATCGTGAGGTTCGCATTTAAGAACATCAAGCAGGTCACAGTTTGTATTCCCTGCAGCAATCAGTTTTGCAATTTCCAGTGTATACTCGGCGTTTCCTGTGTGCTGAGGAGCTGGTACAAGTACAACTTTACCAGGCAGGCTTTTTATCTGTGAAGCAAGATAATCTGCCATTTCTTTTACGGCTTTTTTATGAGCTTCTGCATTTTCGGTCTGCTTTATGTCATGGCAGAGGTCACGGGTTTTTACGCTGTGATAGTAACTGTTGTATTCAAAACCACCAAACTTTACCGTAGACTGGTCTCTCTTGTATACATGAGGCTTTTCAAATATAGGAGCAACAAGTTCAACTGATTCTTTCAAATCATCCAAAGAGATTTCGCGGCGGTTATCCATGTTTGCAATGGTAAGAGCTACTTTAAGCATGTTCTGCTGCTGGCGAGGAGTGTAGTCGTCTTTACGCCTGTCAAAGTACTCCTGGCATTCCTCGTTCAGCTTGCACAGATTTGCTTCCTCGATGGCGTTAAGTTTTGAATTGTAGTGTTCATGTTCACGCTGAATACGGAAAGCATTTTCGATGTGCTTTTTCATCTCGAATACGGAGATACGGCGTTTATCGTCATCGTCTTTGTCTACAGTCTGCTTGATTTCAACTCTGTCGATGAGGGGTGCTGAAAATTTTTTCCAGTAAAGGTCTATGGACTTTTCAGAACAAAGACACAGCCTGTCGTGACTTCCGTAGTTACCGCAAGGGCAAGGGTTAGTTGCCATGGCAAGCTGGAAGTTTGCAGGGTAAACTGTGCTTCTTCCCGCTCTGCTCAAAGTGATTGAACCTGATTCAAGAGGGACACGGAGCATCTGCAGAACGCTTGAACGGAACTCTGCGGCTTCATCCAAAAAGAGCGTACCATTGTGAGCAAGGGAGATTTCGCCAGGTCTGCAATTTGGTCCTCCACCACAGATTCCTTCGATGCTGGCAGTCTGATGAGGCATTCTGAATGGAGTTCTCTTTACGAGTCCTTCATCAGGCCGTAAAAGACCTGCAAGAGAGTGAATGCGTGTTACAGTCTGAGCTTCATTTGTTGTGAGCTTAGGTGTGAGGGCAGGCATGAGCCTTGTTGTAAGAAGCGTTTTACCGCAGCCAGGAGCACCGTTCAAAAGAATGTTGTGCTTTCCTGCAATTGCAATTTCAATGGCACGTGCGGTGTCGTAATAACCGTCAAGATTCATGTCATAGATTTCAGAAAGAGCCTCTTCGTCAAACTCAACTGAACTTTCAGGGCTTTCAATCTCTGCATTCTGTGTGAAAGGCTCATTTGTTCTGAGTTTTTTATCAAGTTCCGAAAGGCTGGAAGCAGAAAGTACCTGTATTCCTTCTACGCCTAAAGCTTCTTCTGCATTTTCTTCCGGTACAATTACTTTTGTAATGCCGTTGGCTTTTGCAGTTACTACAGCCGCATGTACAGAGCGAACTGGTCTGATTCTGCCAGAAAGTTCAAGGTCTCCAAGAACAAGAATGTCGTCTGAGTTATAAGAATTCTGTTCGTTCAAAAGATCAAGAGCCATGGCAAGAGTTTCAATATTTCCTTCTTTGCGAATGTCCGCCGGGCTTACTGACTGGAGTATTCTTTCCGGTGGAAGTTCAAGGCCTGAGTTTCTGAAAGCAGCACGAATGCGTTCCCGAACTTCTTTTACCATTCCGTCGGAGATGCCTACTATGTCATAAGCAGGAATACCGTGTCTGAGGTCTGTTTCAATCATGACAAGAGTTCCCTCGTAACCGAATGGCTCAAAAGAGTAAATCTTCGGTTTATGAGTTTCTTCTTTTGCTTCAAGCATTTCTTCCTGTTTTGAAATGGCCTCCTCTTCGCTTTCAGCACCAAGCCGTTCCAGGCGGGCAAGGTATTCATCGATTGTGCCGGATTTCTCAGGTGTAATTGGATTTACATCAACAGGAAGTCCGTTAAAATAGATTTCTTCCTCAGCGATTGCATTAAAGAGGTCGTCTTCCCTCCAAGTTCCCTCCATCGGGTCAGTTCCGTACTGAACAAGCAGATTGATTTTTCCGCTCTTTTCGGGATTCTGGTAAAGACTGATTCCTGCAAGGTAAGGCTCTGGAACAAGGTTTCTGAAGATTGATTCGATGTCTTCCCTGAGTTCCGCTTCAATCTGGCTTTTTTTGTATGTGTGTCCACCGATTGTGTAGACAGGTTCATTCTCATCAGTTGCTTTGGCCTTTTCAGCTTCATTTGCAGCCTGAATAGCCTTTGACTGTTCAACCTGATGAATAAGTTCACGGATTGCATCATAGTCTCGTCTATTCCAGCGTGTAAATTCAAAATCTTCAGGATTGAGGTCTGAAAGAATCATTTTGGCCGCTTCAAGAACCTGAGTCTTTTCATCTGGGGTAATGTCAGCGGCAAGGCCTCCGTCAATTTCGTTGAGTTCCTTGTCGTATAAAGTCCAGTCCCAGCCACCTTCGGCACATTCCTGAATAAGGAAGTATTTATCTGTTATCGTGTCCTGCAGGGCAAGTTCACTCTGATTGTAAGTTTCGTTGAAAAGCTCTTCTTCTGCTTCTTTAAGAATCTGTGGAGCCTCATTCTCTACTGTCTTTGCAATTCCAAATGCTTCATGGACGGCACTTTCTCCGTAGATTTCCTGCATCTGCTTAACAATTTCGTTTAATGAGCTTCCGCCGTTAATCATCTGAATCAAAAGTTCTTTGTCTGAAAGTTCGCGAGTTGGTTCAGGCTTTTTTTCTGATACTTTGAGTTCTTCGTTTTCAGCAAAATACGTTGATTTGATGTGTTCTGCGAAAGTGAGGCTTGCGGCAGCCGCTTCATTTTTCGGATACCAGAGATTGTTGTTCCGTGAATAAAGCCAGCCTGCTTCTTTGAGTTCTTTGCGGATTTCTTCTTTAGGAATTCCGTTAAATTTGATATTTGCACGATGGAACCGTTCACTGTTGATGATTTCCATCGCAATTTGTTTGTTTTCAGTCATAAGTACTCCTCTTGGTGTTTGCCTAATGTTTATCTTTCCATCTCAACTCTGCTGTTGAATCTGGAAAGGTTCTTTTGCTTCTGGTGTGTTTCTTCCTGAATCTTCTTGTTTTCATGATTGAAGTTCTTGGAAGTGTAGGATTTTGCATACCAGGTTCCCGCATCCATTGCTCTGGTGAAAGCTTCTCCAACTTTCCATGTGGGACGCTTTTTCTCGTTTGTGTCAGCAATGATTTTTTCAAAAAGTGCATAACATGCACTCTGATTCTCATTTGGGCTGTTTTTGACGTTTGAGCCTGTGGATTCCACGCAGATATGCTTTGCGTGTGCGTTTATGACGGGAGCAAAGTTGTATTCGCCGCCCTCATTTTGTTTTCTGAGAGTTTCTTTCAGTTCCTGTAATTCCGGGGGATTGGAAGTTCTGGCCTGACGGACATTCTCCAGATAATTCTGAAAGTTCTCCTTTGTGAAAGAGGCATCAACCTGTTTAACATGGTCATAATACTTTTCAAGGGATTTCTGAGTACGTTCATCAAGGCAGTCGAAATTATACAGAAACTGATTTTTAGTCTTGTCTCCGCCGTCGGCTATGTACAGTTCCTTTTCTTTCAGGTGCATATAGTCTGCATAGCGGGTCTGACAGAGAACAGGAACACTGTCTCTTTTAAGATTTATCCGTATGCCGGAATTACGAAGTTTTTCAAGCTCTGAGCCATAAATCCAGACATTTGATTTGTAGCCTTTGTTTGATGCAACCTGCTCCAGCGCAATAAGATTTTTATCGCTGATGATTTTTCCGGTTGAAAGTTCAATCGGCATCTGGCTGGCATGAGGATTAAAGAATGGCAAAGACTGATTTTTTACATTAAGCTCAACGGCTTTGTAAACTTGATCATAAAAATATTCATCGGCGGTCATTCCGTGATTTAAGACAGAACCTGGCCGCCAGGAAGTTTGAATGTAATCCAAATAGGTCTCCTGAATTGGGGAGGCAGGAGATTTGTGAGATTTTGGCAACCTCTATGAGGTTTAGATTAATCTGTTAGAAGCACATTTCCATTTCTTCCTGCTTCTTTTTGGCAGGGGCTGCGGACTGTGACTGTTCTGAAGAAAGAGTCTTGCAGATTTCAGTAGCACGTCTGTCTGCGTTGTAGAGAATGTTGCTTACACTTTCAATGCTCTTATCTTTTTCGCTGATGTTTTTCAGATCGTTGTTCAGATGAGGCATGATGTTCTGTTTGAACTGCTCGGCAATTTCCGGTGAAACAGAAAGGTTCATTCCACAGCGGCAGGCTGCAAGGTAAGAACCCAAATATTCCACAGGCTTACCAGAAGCAATTACCATGGAATAATCTTTGAGATTATCACGTGGACGGATTTTTTCCTTAGCAGCTTCGAGGAATGCGTCCGGGTTCTGAGTCTGTTCGGCAAAGAAGAGGGAAGAAGTGTGAATCTCCCCCTGTTCGTCCTTGAAGTTGTAGAAAAGGCCTTTTTCACCTTCCTTGATTGAATTACCCAGGGAAGTAATGGTCGTGCGGGTAGAAACAACATTTGAATTGAAATTGTTCTTCTGTTTTGCAAACTGAGCCGGAATCAAACGTCCTCCTGGGAGACAATACCCAGTGGCCATGTTGTAAATCGGTTCTGCTCTGATGTTTCCTCTTTCGTCAGGAAGAAAAGGAGCCGAATTGTTATCAATTCCTTCTTTCATGACCTTTGCGTTGTGACGGGGAATCCAGTAACCACTGAATTCTTTTGATGAAACTGGTTCATTGAACGAGTTTGTAGTGTTTTCAGTGCTCATAGGCACCTCCTTTTAGTAAAATCATTTTTCAACTTGAAAAATTCAGGGCAACTGGGAGTTTGTCCTGGCCTTATCTTGTTGAAAGTTGCAAGTAATACACTAACAAAATAAAGAATGTTATATAAACAATATACAGATAAACAAAAGGATTGTCAATATTGTGTTTATTGCATAATAAGAAATATTGATGTATAATTTGCATAAATGATAAACTATTTTTCTGTTCGTGTTCCATACAATGCAGAAATTTCGTATAAGTCATTTGCTCAGGGTGTAAAAATCGCCATTCCCCGAATTGATGAGGATGGAAAATACATCACTTTTGAGTTCTGGAAAAAATCGGTGCTTGTAATGTTCTATTATTTCCAGAGGACGCATAAAATCTACCGATGTTATGTTGTTGCTCCGTGGAATGAGGGAGATGATTCTGAACCGATACGCCTTCCCGGTGTAAATCAGCCTTTGAAACTGATTTGCAAGCTGAAAGGGAAGGGCTTCTGGAATTTACGGCGTGCCATATACATTTTGACAAAGGATAATCCGTACAAGGTTCTTTGTCTGCCACAAATGTTCTGGTACAGGCTTTGTTTTCTTTCGCAATATGGAAAGGCAAGGCGAAGTGATATCTTGAATTTGTATTACAGTTATCTGCCAAAAGAGGCTGCTAGAGGAAAATAGAAATGGGAAAGGAAAGACCTGAAAGAATTACTTATGCACAGAAGAAGCTGCTTGATTTGATTGACAGACGCGAACTCCGCTCATGGTGTGCAGAACATAATCTTCCTCATACAACGGTTTACCGTCTTGCTCTTGGAGAGAGCATTGCGACTTATGCCATGATTTGTTCTATGGTTCATCTTATTCCTCCTGCAGAATGGATTTATTACACAGACGAAAAGATTCCTTACGAAGTAAAGACCGTTCCTGCCTGGGACCCGGAAAAGCCCTCGGCCTTTATTCAGAATCATCGTATGGATTATAAACTTGTCGCCGAAAAGTATGATTTAAATCTGGAGACAGCCAAGAATCTCTTTGTCAATTTCAGGACACGTCCATCTGTTCTTTTAATGCGTAAGTTCTGTGACGAAGCAGACCCAATCGAGTTCTTTACCGATTTCAATATCAAAACAACAACCCGCTATTTCCCTGATCGTGGAGATATAGTAACCCTTTCTGGTAAAACCATGCTTGTGCTTAGCAAAAAGAAAGATAATATCGAAAACAGTGCAATTACTGCTATTTATATAGAAGAAAGTTGCAAAAGTGGAATTCCGCTCTTTGGAACTAAAACTAAAGGATTTGTAAACCTTTTAGGCCTTAATACCCAAAGCTATAGCCGCATTGAGCCTGACTTTGTGGAGAAGGTAGATGAAGCTTTGCTTGCTGAAGTGATTAAGGCAGTTAGAAAGGTGTTCCGATAAAATTAGTTTTCTGCAATTATGTGAATCACATGACTTATCCAATTCAAATATCCCCTTTTATCACTTGGTGTTGAGCTTATTGGAAAAATGAGTTTTTTCCCATTTTTATAGTAAATCAGCTTAGGATGGCCGGATCCTCCTGCAGCCTCATAATAGAAATTTAGGGAGTTTAGGTCTTTAATCTGTTTGTCACTCAGATAGTGTTTTCGTTGTTTAAGGACTTCCTTTAATTTTTCTCTTAATTCTTTATATTCTGCCATACAAAACCTCCTGCAGCTTTATGTCAAAATATTAATTCTGAAAGAGATTTTTCTCTGTCATAAAACATGGACATTTTTTTCGTTACTCTTTCATAAAAAAAATGTCTTATTTTTATTGCATATAAAAATGGTGAAACAAGTGAAAATGAAACTGTCTTAAGGGGGCAGTTATGAATAATCTTGTTATAAACTGGCACATAACCGAAAAATGTAATTATCAATGTAAGTTTTGTTTTTCCAAATGGAATAATCAGAACGAAATATGGAATAGTTTTGATAAAGCTAAGTCTATTCTGGATAATATCTACTCAATCTGGAAACTGGGTTACAGATTGAATTTTGTAGGAGGTGAGCCACTGCTTTTTCCTTTTAAGATTATTCCAATAATGAGCTATGCGATAAGTCTAGGTATGAATATTTCGGTTCAAACAAATGGGACAAACCTTGAAATACTTGCTCCAATAGTGAGAAATATCAGTCAAATTGGTATTTCAATTGATTCTTGGGATAGCGAGAGAAACAAGATTATAGGTCGCTGTTGTGGGGTAAAAACTCTTAATAAAGATTTATTGCTTTATAAAATCAACTTTTTACGAAGTGTTGGTGGAGAGTTTAAGTTAAAAATCAACACTGTTGTTAATGAATGGAATTGGGATGATGTTGCAATCCCTCAGATGGAGGAACTTAGTTGTAATCGTATAAAAATTCTTCGACAAATGCCTTTCGGGACTTCAAAAGGTATTTCAGAAGAACAGTTTTATACATTTATAAGATACAATTATCGAGAGACTCTCCCGATTTATGTGGAAGACAATGATTTAATGACGGAAAGTTATTTGATGATTGCTCCAGATGGGAAACTCTTTCAGAATACCACTGCAGGCGGTTATGTTTACAGCTCTAGTCTATTATCAACAAATTTTTCAGATGCAATAAAGCAAATAAACTTCTATATTGCGAAATTTGATTCACGCTATAAATCAGATAAAACGGATTTGATTCTAAAAAAAGTGTTTGGGACAAAAAATATTGTATAAAAAAAATGTCTGGTTTTTATGGCGGTTTTCATTATCAAAATTGCCTATATTTTATGTATCAATTATATAAGGAGGCCAAATATGGCAACAAAAGGAACTAAATCTAATTCAGGAAGAAACTATGCAGGTCAGAATTTACACCGAGGTCCTGCGCTTCCTCCAAATAATCATGATGGTGGTAACTGGCCATCAACACACTCTGGAAAAAACTCTGGCTTAGGAAGGGGAAATGCAGCTCCCAAAGGGTGTAAAAAAGGAAAATAACTGTTAGTTAAAAAATAACCGATATTACAAGTTAAATATCGGTTATAATATGAGGGATTGATATGAAGCATGATAAGAATGAATATGGGAATATTTCTCTTGGAAAGATAAATAAAATGCTTATTTCATTTATCGGAGAGAGTGCCTTCTATTACTATTGCGAAGAGTTTGCTAAAGAAGGAATCATAGATAACTGGCAAAGTAAAGAGGCATTTCAAAAGTACATAAATCGCTTGCTTGCAGAAGAGGATTCTGATTTTTCTGGCTTAAATGCTGCAAATAATTCGAGTATTCCGGTAATTATCTGCAAAATATTGGATATATTTGTTTCAGACTATGGCTGTATGCCTGCAATTGTAAATCAAATTAAAAAAATTGCTTATGAACTTTATACAGGTTACAAACAATTCCAGTATCCAATCTATGAGACATATAATTTTTATAGGGCGATATTTTGTGAGAATTATGAAGAATATGCAAAGAACATAATTGCCACAATTACAAACGTTCCTGAAAATCTTTGGTTGATACCGTTATATTTTTGCTCACCTGCAAAAAAATATAGCTTCGCTTATGATTTTATAGCAAAGATTCCCGAATTAGGAAGTAAAGAAGAATTATATAGAAAACTGGCAGATTACTATCAGGATAAAGAAAAAGATAAGGAAATACAGACAGAACATTACAAGCAAATTATTACAAACCAAATGAAAAATGCGCTTAATCCAAAATGGATTAATATGAAGGAAATTTTGGATTATTTAAGGCTCAATGAAGTTCAGGGACTGGCAGCAAGCTGGCTTATAGAAGCTTATCTTCTTTCGAACATTGAAAAATTTATCAGAAAAGAAAGCGGAATCCCGGAAAATCAAGTAAATAAACTTTTTTCTGCTGGTGAAAATATTTATTCGATTCCACCAAATTTTGATGAATTCTCAAGAATTTTGAAAGACTTGGAATTTGAAGGGATGGACAAAAAGAAGTTTGATGATTCTGTTGAGACAATAAGCAAATCATTAAATGCGATTTTTAATGAACATATATATTTACATGATGAGAATCAAACTAACAAATTCCTTGAAAATGTTCGTATTGCAGTTCCCGATGCGGCAAACTTTTATTGCACCTGGATGGAAGGATATATTCAATTGGCAAAAGATAATATCCATGGTGCAATGAAAAAATATAAGGATGCTTTTAAATGCAGAAAATTTGCAGGATCTCAATTAGAGCCTTTCATTAAACAAGCTATTGCCCTTTCTATCTTTGCAAATTCGACTGATATAATGGTAAGAGAGGCTGTTGACCCTTCAAAGGATAGAACTACTCCACTGAAAAATGATGCAAAAAAATACTGGAATTATGGATATGCTTTAGAAATTTTTGAAAAACCAGCTGAGGACACATTTATTGAGAATGTGTACAAGACAAGTAATTTTCTCTCAGTTTTTCCTGAATCAATGTTTGTTACTGATTCAAAAATAAAAAAAGCGATCTCAGGTAGTTTGATGAAGGATATAGGAATAGATTGTATGGGATTCCCTAAAGGAAGTTCAACAGAAGAAGAATTCAAAAAAGAAGTAGAAAAGGATTATGAACGTCTTTCTAAGCTTACAAACGAAAACATAAACATTCGTGTAAGAATGTATAATCATGATGTTCAGCCAGCAGTACCTTCTTTGACTTTGGCAATTTATCACGCATCTAATTGGTTAGATGAACGTTTCCTTTTATTGATAAAAAAATGGCTTGGATTGGCGGAGGCATTTGGATATGAAAACATTAATGTAAACTCTGTATCTGACAAGGGAACAACTCCATTACAGGCAGCGTTAAGAGCTTATCGAGATTCAAAACATCGTAATCGAAATGATTTTGCACAAGATTTTAAAACCATTGCATTAGCAATCATAGAAAAATCGTCAATTGAGTCTTTTACTGTAAAATCGGTAAAAACAAGACGAGAAGCTCTTCAAGAAGCAATAGATAGTTATGATTTAGACTTTGTGAAAGCAATTATTGAAAAAGGCCTTGATGTTAATGGTTTATTGATTTCAGCAGATGATGTTTCACCTGTTTACTATTGTATTCAAAGATTTAAGCAAGCGAAATATCCAGAAAAACATGTGAAACATCTTTCAACACTGGACCCAAGTTCTAACATAGTGTGGGAGAATTTAAACATGCCAGGTTTAACAAATTCAGATAAAAAAGCAAAGTATTTTGATAAAAAAATGAACTCTATCTTTGATAATAAAGAAATGAAAGATCTATTTGTCAAAGATTCGATGATTTTTGATATGGGGCCTGAAAGTACATATGCGGAGCAACAAAAATGTCTAAAAGCAATTTGTCTATACTTAATAGAAAAAACAGCAAATCAAGATGAGTTCATAAAAGAAAATCTTCAGATCAATCAAAAATGGACTTCTTTGTTTTTTGCGGCAGAAGCTGATGATAAAGACATATGTAGCTCATTATTGAAAAATGGTGCTGACCCAAATCTTCACTTAGGATATCTTCCAGAATGGGGAAGGGTTACTTTCTTGAAAACATGTATCGCGTTTGAATCCTGGGACGTTTTGGAAATGTTTTTGACTGAATTTCCTGACTTAGCAAAAGTCACAATTAATGAAAGTGATAATATCTATCAGGCTTCACCTTTTGTTGTTTTCATGAAAAAAATGATAGAAACTCGGCAATTCAATCCTGAAAAATACAAAGGAAGAGATTTTGTTTTAAAAATGGCAAATCTTTTTGCTCAGTGTGGAGCAAGTTACAATCAACCCTCAATGTTTGGTTCTTCCAATGATTTCCTTAAATATATTTGATGTTTTGACAAATGAGAAAAACGTTGATTTATAGTTAAAAATAGACGGAATATAATTTTCCGTCTATTTATATTTACAGACTCTCCCTTCTTCCACCAGTCAGATTGTCAGGTAAGGCTTGCTTTGCGGCTTTTGCCTGTTCTTTCTTCTCGGCTGCAACCATCATATCCAAAGCTACACGGTTTCCTACGGATTTACCCTGTTCGGATTTTTCGTTGTAGTATTCTGAACGTGTCATTCTTACATTCGACTGTGTTGCTTCGTCAAATCTTGTTGCGTTCTGGAAGTTTGGATTAGAAGTTTCGTTCAATGTTCTTGATTCGCCTTCTGCCAAATCCCGTGAAGTATTCTGTCCGCTTCGCTGATGTGCCTGAGCACCATTTGCTCCACCGCCTGAACCGCCTCCAGCAGATTTTCCGCCTCCATGAAGGAAGTTGTTTCCGGCATTTCTGAACTTGTCCTTCAAGTCCGTGCTTGCAGTTGCAAAAACGCCTTTGACTGCTGCCCTTCGTGCCTGTGCATCTGTTCCTCCCATTTCTTTTACGGCTGAACTTGCTGCTTTTCCAGCACTGGCCGCTTTAGAGATGTTTCCCTTTGCATTTACATAGCCCTGTGCCGTCTTTCTGACACCTTCTTTTGCGGCATGACCAGTTGCCTGAGCAGTTTTTCCGGCAAATTTGGCAGCTTTGATTCCTGTCATTGCACCTGTTGCAAGGCTTCCTGCCATCTGAACAAATTCACCCATGCTGAGCTGAGGCTGTCCTGTTACGATTGTCTGTGCAATCTTTGGTCCGTTGGCTGCAAGAATGAATGCGATAAAACAGAAGAACATCTGTCCTGCAAATTCTACCCAGTTCATTGAACCAACATCAGACATGGACTGAATCGTGTTTACAATCAGCTCATTAAAGATAAAGAAGATTATGATGTTTATTACAATCATCTTTACAAGAAAGGCCGTAAACACCGGCACCAGTTTCTTCGGCAATTCCTTTGTTCCGTCAAAAAGTATGAATGGAATAAAGAAAGCTCCTACTCCCACCACAATCGTGTATTCGATTATGGTCATAACGTATTGAATGTCCGAGAATATTACACAGAAAATCAGTGCAATACAAACCAGCATTGTCATAATCATTGAAGGAACATGAGCTACAATAGTTGTAAATTTCGTAAAACCTTTGGAAATAAAATTGATGTCTTCCTCTTCAAGTTCATCAAGGTCTTCTGTAAGAATCAGCTGATTTTTTTCCCATAGAACCTGAGCTGAAAGTGTCGCAACTCTTAGAAGAGCTGCCGGGGAAAGGTAATAGGATTGATTTCCTTTTCTGTCATAGAGCCATATATCAAGATCCACATAAGAACTGGTAAGTGTTTCGCCGTCTTTACCGTCAACTGTCTTTTCTACAAGAACATTCTTAATTGCCTGTAAAGTTCTGGCTCCAAAGATACTTGCGCCGGAATTCCGCTGACGGTATTCGTCAACCAGAGCTTTTGCTTCTTTTTTCTGTTTCCTAGAACTGAAAGAAGAGCTACCGACTTTTTCATATACAGAATTGATATAGTCATCATAAGTTTGCTGGGTTCCGTCACGAATTTCCGGCAAATCTATCATTCCAAAGTTGCTTGAAAGGTTTACGGCAAGTTCCTGTTTCCATTGTTTTTCTGTTGCAAGGTCCTTTTCAATACTCTGCTTCATGTTTGTCAGGGCTGTGACTACGGTCTGCTTTCCGGCTCCTGCGGTAATACCAATCTTGTTCCCCATGAAAGATAGTCCCGCCGTTACCGGTACATACAGATTCATCAGGAGAAGGAAGACGAGCCACTTGTATAAAGTGTCCCACCAGAAATCCCTGATGGTGAATCTGCTGTTTGCAAGTTTGAACGCTGACCAGCACAGCCCCACAAGGCCTATGAACTGTGCATAGTGTGTCGCCCATCCGAAAAAGGAAGCAAGAACGCCAGAGAAGTATTCAATTGCATCTACAACTGGAATGTCTATCCAGCCATTTACTCCAGTGTGCATGTTGCCTCCTATTTCTTGAAGTAATCAGGAACACGTTTGTCGATTGCTTCCTGCATTCTCTGCTGTGCCTCAATTTCATCAGCTTCACTCTGTTTCTGGTTTTCATCTGCAATCATTTTGCTTGCAGTTACATTTGCCATATCTTCTACGGCTTCTGTCAGATCAGAAGTACGGTCAACAAGTTCTCCTGTAAGCTGGAGCTGTGCTTCGTTTGCAGCTCCTTCGGTTATGTTTCCGTCAGAATCAAGGCTTTCGTAAGCTGCTTTGAGAATATTGTTCTTACGGATTGTGTCTTCTTCACGTTTCATGTTGCGGGCTTCTTCGGTCACTTTTGCCATTACTTTTGAAGCTGCACTTTTAACCTGAGCCACAGACTGCTGAACAAAGATGTAATTCTTAGGACCAATACCGTATTTTGCCCAGATGGCTCTCTTCTGTTTGGTAGTCAGACCTTCTGTAATTGCTTTTACCGCATATTCCATGCTGTCTGTCATGTATTTTTCTGTATCTGTGCAGGCAGCAAAGAAATTGTGCTCCGCTCCGTTCATTCCACAGAGGTCTGCCAGAGAATAACTTCCGTAACCGCACTGAATGGAAGGGCTTGTCATAAGTGACTTGATGTTTCTTGAAGAAGTCAGAAGTCTGTTCACCCGTTTGTTGGCATCACGGATGTCATTTCTGATGTCAAAATCTCCGTCAAACTGGATGCTGTCCCAGTCGATGGACTTTGCCCTTTCAATGTTCTGCTGAATCATGTTGTACTGGTTTTCAATCTGTGTGATTGTGTTCATTACCATATCGTACTGCTGATAAAGCTGGTCGATTGCCGTAAGCCATCCTGAAACATCAAATACAGGGTAGCCAGTTGCTGAGATTGGGGTGATTGCAAGACATGCTCCTGCAATTATTGATAAAAACTTTCTTTTCATAGTGTGTACGCCTCCTGTTGCATAAGTTTTTATTGTTTTTAGTTTTCCAGCATTTTCTTATAATGCTGGTATTCCAAAGCCCTTGTGTCACGTCCAAGAGCTGCTGTTTTTTCCTTAACGGCTTCGAGAATCTCAAAAGCCATAGGTTCCATTGTGTTTTTTCCGTGTTCTGCTTCAATCTTGTCCAGAATTTCATGGTCAGAAGAAATGAGGGCAAGCTGGAAGGGGTCCAGATCCAGTGTGAACATGCGGCATCCGTTTGGATTTTTGAAGTAGTAATCCCGCTTCATGGTTGCATTTGAAAGAGCAAGGATTTCAGAATCCGTAAGTCCAAAGAAACGGTAGCTTTCCAAAAGACCCGGAGTAGTGGCTGATTCGTCTGCAAGGTAAATCTTTGTAAGACACTGCTGGGCGATTGTATCGCTCAATGACGACTTTGCAGCGGCAGCAACTTCCTGTGTTGCAAAAATGCAGAAAACCTTTTTCTTACGTAAGGTTCTGAGCCATTCCTGTAAGAATCCTGCGAAAATCGGATGCTGGAGATAGAGCCAGGCTTCATCAAGGAAAAGGAAGGTAAGGGGCTGCTTTTGTCCGGTCGGTACATTCCACAGTTTTTCAAGGTAGCGGAAAATGTACATGAGGGCAGGGGCAACCGCCTTTTCGCTAAGACGCATAAGGCTTCCCATTTCGATTGTTACAAGTTTTGAAAGAGGAAGATTTGTTTTGTCAGCATCAAAAATTGAGCCGAACTGTCCGCCTGAACAGTATGGGTCCAGTCCGATTCTTATGGTGTTTGAACCGTTTTCCGGGTCTGAATATGTTGCATACTGCTGGAATGTTGTCAAAGTCCTCATGTCTGCTTCCTTTTCAGAAACAAGACGGAGAGTTTCCGAAATCACCTTGCTCATTTCTGGTGTAGTTTCAATGTTCTGCTGGCTCAAAAGTCCTTCAATGAACTGCTGGCACCACATCAGGCTCTCTGTGTATTCAGCTTCCGAACATTCTGTTGGTGATTTCAATTCCGAGAGTGGCTGGAATGAAATAGCGTCCTTTCCTGGTTCAACATAGATTCCCCCTGCGGCTACTATGAAGCCTCTTGAGGAAAGCTGCTTATCAATACAGATGATGTTTGCATCTTTGTATTTTGTTGCTGAAGCCATGAGCAGGGCGAGAAGGGTAGACTTACCCGCACCTGTTGGACCGAAGACAAAGGTATGGCCTACGTCACGGACATTCAGGTTCAGGAAGAAAGGTGTTCCGTAACTGGTAGAACAGGTACAGAGAGGAATGGAACTTCCGCAGGTTTCTTCCGTAAAATCGTTGTACAACATTCCCTGCCATGCTGAACTCAGAGGAATTATGTTTGAAAAGTTTTTAGTGGAAATGAGGGGACGTCGTATATTTGCATAAACGTTTCCCGGCATCATTCCAAGCCATGCCTGACAGTTGTTGAAGGTTTCTTCTTTTACTCCAAAACCGCAGGAACGGATTATTTGCTGGAGTTTACGTGATTTTTCCTTTGCAACTTCCAGTTTTTTATCCCAAACCATGAGATTTGATGTGTAATATCCAAGAACATAGTTTCCTAAAGTGATGTCACCCTGAATGTTGCTTGCCTGTGCTTCCAGTTCAAGGGCACTTTTGTTTTCCTTGTCGATTTCAACATTCATTGCCATTTCGGTAAAGATTGTCATTCCTGACTTTCTGGCTGAATAGAAACGGTTCTGGTATTTTTCTGCTTCTTTCATCGAAGCCTCTTTTGAAAGAGGAATAAAACGGGTGGTCCAGCGGAACTCTGTCATCGTTTTGTTCAGATTGTCAAAGATTGCCGGATATGTTTTATTCGGAAAGTCCATTATTCCCATGACAGGAACATAGTATTCGCCAATTTTGAGCGGCTGCGAATTGCGAACGTCCATATCGCAGATATAGTTATCGAGGAAGAAGAATGTGTCTTCAGGATAAATGAGATTCTGTCTGTTGAGAGATACGCTTGATTTTATGTATGAAAATAATTCGCTGTCGTTCAGATGATGAATCCAGAGTTTAGTAGATAAAGTTCCCATTACCTTTTCACATTCATCGAGAAAATTTTCCATTTCTTTTTGAATTTTAGGGAAATTTCCGCTTTTTCCAAAAAGTGATTTATGACTTTTTTCATTTTTCTTTTTGCCCTTCTGTTTATAGAAAAGGCTCGTTGTTTTTGAGTCTAAATCACTTGGCAGCTGATAAACGAAAGTAATGTAATATTCGGTTGTAAAATGCTCTCCGAATTTGTGATAGTTTTCAGCTCTCTTCTGGTCAATAAGCCAGCCTGCAAGGTTTGAAAAACTTCCTGCAGGATATTCTTTTGTTTTGTATCGTTTTACATCAAAGAAAAGAGCCCAGCCTTCATTCTGTGCAAGAGTCATTACGCTGCGGTTAAAAAGTGAAGCCATGCTTGCAATTTCTGGAGCTGAAGATGATTCCAGGTCAGGGTATTCAATCTGATATGTTGTCATCAAAGCCCCATTCTTCAAAAGACATACTCCCGGTGTAAGAATGAATGACCACGGGGTAACATATTTGAGCTGATTTTCACTTTCCTTGAATTTGAATAAATCTAAAAACGGAATATTCACGAAGCCCTCCAAATATCTGGTGTCAAAAGCCGTTCAAAAATGACTGTAAGTGCATAAGGGTCGTTTTTACAAATCATTCTTGCGGCAACATACAAAGCAATTCCAATAACACAGCACCAAATGCTTACAAGATTCATCAAAACAATGGTCAGAACCAGAATTACCATTGCCGGCATGATTCCGATTCCAACCATAAGGTTTGGTTCAAGTAAGACTTTGTGTACTGGAGTGGAATAGTCAAAAACTGTTATTTCATCCATTTTTCCACTCCTCTGAAATTACACTGCACTCAACAAAGCCGCGGCTCCAATTTCTGCCGGGGTCGAAGTTTCGAGCATTGCCACTTCAAAGCTCAAATCGCCAAGGAAGTAAGAACAGATACTTGATGCTGAAAGAAGGATGATTGTACCGATAATCCAAGGCGCGAACTTCTTGATCATCTGTCCGCCGCCACCCTGCTGTCCAGCGAGAACCATACCAATCGCTTCTACGATGAGAGCTACCAGAAGGATTGCTTTTACCCATGATGACTGGAAAAGTTCAAGGATTTTGTCTGCCCAGTTATCAAGTTCCACGATTGAGTCACCGTTTGAAGCGGCGAAAGTAGGGGCTGCAAATGCACAGAATGTGATTGCCATAATTGCGAACTGTTTTGAACAAACAGTGTTTTTGATGCTTGCAAAGATTTTCTTTGCTTTAGAATTAGACTTCATTTTGTACTCCTCTTGATGCTTGTCTAATGATTTTTGTAAGCCGCATGGCTTACTTACTGTCGCTTATAGTGACGCTGTTTCTACGATTTCATCTACAATAGGACCTGTTTTAGTCGGCTTGAGATGAACCATCAACTGTACGCTTTGAGCAATATCAGGAAGTTCTCCCGGTATTACTTCGCGCAGCAGGTCTTTGATTCGGGCTACCATGGATTTACAGCTGTCGGCATGAATTGTGCTCGCGTTTCCTGTATGTCCGGTATTCCATGCTTTTAGAACTTCATTCGTTACATCTCCGTAGCGAAGTTCTCCGAAAATGATTCTTGAGACATTACATCGGAGAGCAATTCCAACTGCTTTCAGCGTGTCTTTTCCGGCTGCCCAAATGTTTACTCTGTCACGTGCCTTACACTGGATTTCACCGGCATCTTCTACAATGTAGAATCTGTCATCCGGGGTAATCTCGCGCATTTTATCGATAATGGCGTTGAGCAAAGTTGTTTTACCAGAACCTGTTTCTCCTCCAATAATGATGTTGCTTCTTTTCTGGATATGTCTTACAAGAAGCTCATACTGTTCATCTGTCATCCGACCTCCGCTTACATAAGATTCCAGAGCAAAAATCTCTGCTGGCGGACGACGGATAAAGTACATCGGGTTTTCAGTTGCCCTTGGTGGAAGAATCCCTTCAATGCGGATTTTCCAGTTAGGAAGAACACCTTCTACTATTGGGTTGTCAGGATCGATGGTAACTCCCAGTACGGCTGCGCTTGCGTAAATAATTCGCGTTGTTGTGGCATCATCAAAGAAAATGCCTGTGAACTGTTTACCCATGCCCATGCCTTCAACAATAAGCTCTCCACCTATACCGATTGCAATGTCTGTAACACGTTTATCTTTAATGAAGGGGATGACGGCCTTTAGATCGTCTTCCAAATTTCTAATCCATTTATCGAGTTTTACTTGTTGCTGAAAATTATCTATTGATGCCATCATTCTCCTCCATCTTGTTTAACTCCTTCGCAGCATAGCTTCTCGGTACTTCACTCAAAACTCACCTCGTGAGTTTTGCCCCTTCGGGTCGTTCAGTATGTTGAAACCCTTCAATCATTGCCATTTTTCTTTACTCCTTTTGAATAAATATCTAAGACCATTCCTTCTATAATTCCTCCATGTTCTTTCTGAAGAACATCACTTACTTTCTCCATGAACTTGCGGTACTCGTAATCTGCAACCGATTCTTCCATGGAAGGTCTGGCCGGTAAATACGAAATCATGCGCTTGCAGAATTCAAGGAAGATGACTGAAAGTAAATCCAGTTTTGTTTCCAGATTTTCTACAGTCTGTTTGAGCGTATTCTGGGCTTCGTACATCAGCTTCGGATTACTGATGTCTGCTGCCAGGTAATAGCTCATTGCATCTCGGACAATATCAGACATGGATTCCTGTCCGTCGCTTTCTTCCGATTTTGTTTTTAATATCTTGTATACCGAATCCGAAAACCTCACATTTACGGAATTCCGTAGTTTTTCCCAATTATCTTTTTCCATGGATATCTCCTAGGCCACTTCATCAGGGAAGATGTTAAAACTTGCGTCAATTTCCTTTGAAATCTCGATGGCCTCAACTTCATTTTTTGCCTGTTCAAATGGATTTTGTTTGTTTTCTTCTGTATATATGCTCTTTTTCTGGCTCGCTTTCTTATTACTTGGAAGTGTTTTTATTCCTTTCATGATGAACTTCATATCAGGAACTTTCATAAAAGCCTTTTTCTTAAACCTTGGGTCTTCGTAGTAAACGACTTTCTTTCCCTTATAAGGCGGCATTCCCTGGTTAAAGATGATTGCCCTTGAAAACTCCAGCTTCATAAGTTCATCTGGATTGATAAGGGATGTGCTTGTTTCCTGCGAACTTCTTGAAACATTGTTAAAGCCAACCTGAAACTTGCTTCCGCTTGCCGAAATGTTATCCAGAAGAACAGAACGGTTTCCGATTGATTCACTGAAGGTTCTTGCATCTTTAAGGGAACCGGGAGCATACAGGATGATTGTTTTACAGTGGTCCAGAAACGGATGGTTTTCTCCGTATACGTCTACAATCTGATTTAATGCCTGGCAGACTATAAAGAAGGTCACACCATAACCGGCCAAAATTCCTGCATTTAACGCGATGTCAGGAAAATATCCAAGGACAGGGAATTCGTCGAGAAGGAAAAGACAAGGAATCTTGAGTTTTACTTCGTTTGCGTTAGTTTCTCCTGCAGAGAACTTCTTAATCATGAATGTTATAATCATTCTGAATACAGGGCTGATACGCTTGATGTGGTTGTATGGAACAATCAGATACAGGCTGATTCCGTTCTTGCCGTTGATAAAATCATCAACACTGAAATCAGAATAAGCAGTTGCCTGTGCCAGAAGCGGGTCCTGGAAAAGCGAAATCTTACTGAATACAGTAGAGTAGGTAGATGCCCTTTCTTTTGGAGTCTGAATCTTTGAGCGGTTTGCAGCTTCTACAATCAGGTTGTGAATCTGTGCATTTCCGTGGTCTGCTTCAATCATCTCTTTGAGCATTGCTTCTCCTGGACCGCTCTCTTCCTGATTCTGGTTTACCGGCTGTCCTCCTTTATTGATAATTGGACCGTCTTCTTTTTTGTTTTCATCTACAGTCTTTGAGAAAATGTGAAGCACCGTTGAAAGGTTCTTCTGTTCTGGAGGTATGGCTTTAGAAAATCGCACATGAAGGACAACACCAGAGAAAATATCGCGGGCGGTATTGTTGAAATACTGAGTTGCTCCGTCACTTGCAGCCTTTGCAGTATCTCCTCCAAAAAAGATTTCACCAATTGTATCTGCCCAGCTGAAAGCCTCGCTTGGAGAATCTGGAATCTCGCTGATCGGGTTGTAATGAGCTGTGTTGTTATCTGTATCCAGAGGGCGGAAAGGAATAACCTTTGAGAACTTGGAACGGTAGCCGGCTGTTGCTGCCCAGTTTTCGCCCTTCGGGTCAAAGATGACCATTGAGCCTCTTCCTTTGATAACAGTTGATTTTGTTTTCTTGTCATAGGCCTTATAAGGAACTCCATAGTTCAGGCAGGTGGGTATTACGGTAGAAACACCTTTACCGCTGCGGGTAGGAGCAATCATCAAAGTATTTGTCCTTCCTGAATGACAGACAAGTGGAGCTGCCTTTTTGCAGTGAAGAGTAAGGGAGGCCTTTTCTGCGTCAATCTTGTAACGGACATCTGCAGAAGAAAGTTCTCCGCAAACAACACCTCTTTGCTGCAGCATTCCGTATTTCTTCAAATCCTTACGTGTAGCAAAACGTGCAGTACCGTGAATGTGCTGATTCTTTTGATGTGCGTTTACAAAGATAGAAGTCAGTACAAACAGAAGTATGGCGAGCACAAGGCATATAAAAGTCGCAGGGATTGCCTGAAAGAAATAGTATGAGTATGTATCATTGAAGGCATACTTCAGCATTCCAATCAGGAAAATGAGGGGATTGTAAAAACGGTATCCGCCTTTTGTGATGAATACAGGATGACCGACAACAGCCGGATCATAGTTCATAAGAGGGGCGAACTTTTGAGTGGTAATAATCAGACCTGTAATAACCAGGCAGATTGGGACGAGCCAGTTTAAGATTGCCAGCCAGTAAATCTTATGTGAGCTGTCAGGGTCAATTCTGGCAAATTCTTCTTTATCTTTCAAAACAAATCCTTTCTTGGGGAGGCAGAATTTGTTTGATTTCTATGTGATGATTTCATATTACATAGAATCGCCGTGTGTGTCAATATTGCAAACGCTACATTTTAGAATAAATTATAAGTGTATAAAACGGAATAAAGAAAAATCAGGATATTTGTCTGTTATCTTGAAAAAATGCTTGCCAAAATCAAAAAAAGGTATTATATTATAATCATGGAAGGAACCGAAAGAAAAAGCGGATGGGGAGGTGCCCGGAAAGGTGCCGGAAGAAAACCCACTGGAAAAAAGACAAAGTGTGTTTTCCTTACCCTGACGCTCGAACAGGCTGAAAAACTTTACCAGGATGCTGAACATGCAGATATGACTGTAAGCCAGTATGTGGTAAAAAGATGTCTGCTCCCGGTTTCTGAAAAACAAGAGAAGGTTTATAAACCGAGGAAGAAGGATATCAGATTCGAAAACGAATCTGATTGGGAAATGCCAGTTGCAGCGGAGGTAAAACGCGATTATGGGATTCATAAAAGCAGTGATTAACCTTGCAATTATTTCGTTCTTACTGGTTGCGGCGTATGCAGTATATTCAGTAAGTCCGTTAGCAATTCATCTTTAATTTTTTGAAGGTGAATTAAAAAACATTTATAGAACAAGAAAGCCGAAGCTAAATTATTCGAGTTGGACTATAGAACATA
>JAEEGL016409663.1_pt1 | contig 35114 bp, 22 predicted proteins | sample 9134231 | NCBI WGS metagenome assembly JAEEGL01 (sample SAMN16246548, study PRJNA631951) | gut metagenome | biome: gut microbiome; feature: rumen; material: fiber-attached | host: Bos | place: Iran: Karaj | collected 2018-10 | reverse complement strand
TAAGTGGTTCAGCCCGTATCACGGCAAGGCCGCGGCCAATGGGGCAACGGCTTCCTCCGTGGCCCGTTCGATCGGCTGGTCCGAAACGACCTGGGACCTCTCCGGCTCCGTCCCGGCCCTGCGGCTCTAGGTTCCGGCCGTTTTGGTGGGATTTTGCCCGGAACCTCAGTCATTGAGGGTAGGTTCCGGTCGTATGGGTGGGATTTTGCCCGGATCCTTATTATCTTTACAAGATATGAAGCGTCTCTTGCATACTGCGTTTGCTCTGGCCCTGCTTTTGGCCGCCTCCTGCTCCCGGATACCGGAAGTGGCGGTGGATTATATGCGGGCCCCAAAGGCCGTTGGATGCAGCGAGACCATCTTCTCGTGGCAGTTCGGCGAGGAGGATGACTTCGTGCAGGATAAGTGCCGTGTCACGGTCAAAGGTGTCTGGGATTCCGGGGAAATCTATTCCGGCAAGCCGATGATGTACCTGCCGGAAGAGGTCTCTCTGCGGAGTCTGGCCTCCTACCGCTGGAAGGTGGAGGCCTGGGACCGCGATGGGCACAGGAAGGTTGGACGGGGCAGATTCCGTACGGCGATTTCCCCTTCCGGAGGCTGGACGGCCCGGTGGATCGGCCCGGTCCGCGCCGGTGTGCAGCAACCCTTCTTCCGGAAGGAATTCACGGTCGGGAAGGGTCTCCGCCGCGCAACCCTCTGTGTCGCCTCCTCCGGCGCCCGGCTCGTCTGGCTGAATGGGAAACCGGTCGGCGGCGCATATAGCATCGCCGAAGACCTTTACCGCGACCTGGCGGCCACATATCGACTTTTTGACGTGACCAAACTGCTGTCCGGCGGCAGCAACATCCTCACGGCGCAGGTCGTGGACGAGAAGTCGCCCGCCCTGCTGGCCGAATTGCATATCGACTACAAGGACGGAAGTCACGATATCATCTGCACGGACAGCAGTTGGGAGGCTTCCCAGGGGAGTTCCTATACCTTGATTCCCGGCGGGCTCCAGTATGATGCGTCGGTGGATTCGCTCATTTTCGGTGCAGCCTCCGTGCTGGAGAAGGTGCGGCCGGTGCTGGTACCGGATGAATCCCCGCTGCCCGGGCGGGAGCGGCTCGTTCCGCGGGAGGATCTGCGCACGGATTCCCTCCGGACCTTCTTTTTCGGTAGCCAGATCCGGGCGAACTGTGCCTTCGAATTCTCCGGGACGGAAGGCGACATCGTAGGGCTCCGCTATCAGGATGCCGCGGGGAAGGTAATCGCTGCGGATGCCGTCGTGCTCGGCCGGAAGGGGCGTACCAAATGGACGGATGCCTTCTCCTCGCGCGAATTCCAGACCTTGACGGTCTTCTGCCCCAAATCGACGAAGGTCAAGGTCGTGTCGGATGTCCTTTTGCCGCAGCCGACAACCTGGGCGAGGATGAGAGGGGAGGTGGAAGGCTTCGTGCTGGATCCTGCCCCGCTCAGGGCTCCTTTCCCCCAGGTGGATACGCTCTTCACGCAGTATGGTGACCGGAAGATGCTGGAAAAGGCCTGGCCTGCCCTGGAGTCATATCTGGCCAATACCCGGCGGAAAAGCCTGGAAGAATATACCCTGATGGAAAAATTTGCGATTGCCCTCGGGAAGGATGCGACCCCGTATGCCGAGACCCGGCGGATCATGACTGGACAATGATGAAATTCTACAAATACCACGGAGCGGGGAATGATTTCCTGCTGTATGATGCCCGGGAAGACGGGGCTGAGTTTACCCCCTCCCAGGTGGCGTCGCTTTGTGACCGCCACCTCGGCATCGGCTCGGATGGCCTAATGGTGCTGTCGGAGGCGCCGGGCTATGATTTCAAGATGGACTTCTTCAATCCGGACGGCTCCGGCGGTATGATGTGCGGCAACGGCGGCCGCTGCATCGTCGCCTTCGCCCGCGACCTCGGTATCGCTCCGCAGCCGTGCGGTGGGGGAGATACGGGTGCGTCTGCTGGTGCTACCGACGAGACTGCGGCAATCGGCTGCTACCGCTTCCTGGCCCCGGACGGCCCGCATACCGCCTGGCTCCTCTCCGATGACGGTCCCGTCAAAACGGTCCGCCTCGGGATGAAGCCCGTCACGGAGTATTATCCTGTCTCAGGAATCCCCTCCGGCTGGTATGTCGACACCGGCACCCGGCACTTCGTGACCTTTGTCCCCTCCGTACGGGACCTTGACGTGGACGGGCTCGGCCGGCAGATCCGCCACCGTCCGGAGTTCGGCCCGGTCGGCGTCAACGTCAACTTCGTTGAGATCATCGCTCCGGGCGAAATCGCCGTCCGCACCTTCGAGAAGGGCGTCGAGGCCGAAACCCTCGCCTGCGGCACGGGCATCACCGCCTCCGCCCTCGCCGCCTGGCTTGCCTCCAGCCCTGCTATCCCCGGCCCCCCTTGCTCCGGTCCCGCTGCCCCCAGCCGTGCCTTCAGCCCTGCTAGCGCCGGCCTCGCTGCCTCTAGCCCTGCCGCGCCCGCTCCTGAGCGTTATTCCACCCTCGTCCACGCCCGCTGCCACGACCTCACGGTCGCCTTCACCCCGGCTCCTGCTGCCAACGCCCTCACCTTCACCGACATCACCCTCACAGGTCCCGCCGAACGCGTCGCCACCATTCTTCTGTAGCCGTTTCCCCTAAGTTCGTCCACAAAAACATCCCTTATTTGTGGATGACAGGTCCTTTTCCCCGTGTCCATCCACAAAAACTGCCCAAATTTGTGGACGACCGATCGTTTTCCCCGTGCTCATCCACAAAAACACCCCAAATTTGTGGACGCCTAGGCAGGAAACAGTTCTTCAATGAGGGACACGGCGATTCCGGTACACCGTGAAAGCTGCTTATTGGAGGCTCCGTAGTCGAATTTCAGCATTCGGATCAACTCGATTTTCTGCTGCTGGGGAAGAAGTCGCGGCGAATCGGAATCGAAGTCTTTTTTACATTTCTTGAGGGCAATCATGTAAACCTCTTCATCCGTAAGTTGTATTTTTTCACATAGCCGCTCTGCCGTTGCCAGGTGGGCTTCCACATTACGGGTCAGGCACCAGATAAATTGTCGCGTATTCTCGAAGAGCGACATGACTAGCTTTGCATCAACAAAACTGGAGGGTAATATTTCCCCTTTGAAGATACGCAGAGAGGGGTTCATTTCCGGATCACGCTCGTGCTTGAGGTTCCGTCTCGACCGGATGGGAAGCGTGGTGGCCGATACTCCCGGTTGCATCCTTTCCAGCAGGTCGTTAAAACAGACATACCCGCTGCACCACCTATAAGCAAAGGGATTGATATCGCTTCTTGCGGCATACGGATTCCGGATTACGTATGCGATTTCATCCCTCAGTTGTTTCAGCGTCGTGATCTCCACGACATGGAATTGAATCGGGGGAAGTGACTTGCCTATTCGTCGCAGGAACATTCGTATCCGCCTTTGCAGCGCTTCCAAGAAGTTGGAGCAAGACTCCCTGTCTCCGGAAATGATTGTATGCAGGTGGTTGCTCATAATCGCGTGCGCAAGATCCCTGCACCGGGATTCGGTGATCGAGAGTGCCAGCAGGTTATTCATTTCCCGGTAGTCTTCCTCGTGGGCACATAGGAGTTCTTTTTCGGGCGGCGTGCTGAAAACGTGGTAATAAGGTCCGTTTTCCCGGAAGATGGTTTCGCAGTTTAGGAATGGATTCGTCATGGTGTGCTCCTCCAGCATTGGAATATCTGTCACGAAGTTATTGCGCGCCAGAGGAATTAACAAGGCGATACCCCTTTCCCTATGCAGATTTTTATGTTTTATGAATGAATAGGGTGTTTTTTGAATTCATTTCCTTCATTTGAAAAATTTATTTTGAATGAATTTTTTCTTTCATCCACAAAAACAGGGCAGATTTGAGGATGACTGGCGAATTTTCCCCGGCTCATCCACATTTTAGGGGTGTTTTTGTGGACGACGTTTTCCGCTGAAATACATTCTTGCCAGTGGTTACGCTGAATTTCCGACCGTCGGCTATCAGTTTGAAAGGGCGATTGCTGGTTACTTCGATGGTCTTTTCCGTAGCGATGATGCTGCAGACAATGTTGCCGAAACGGTAGCCCTCCACGCCCACGCGGCCTTTGGGATGGCGTTCGAAATCGCAGAGCAGGGTTTTCTTGAAAGCATTTGCCTCCTTGATGCCGATGACATCCTCGATAAAGATCGAGATGGGGCCGAGAGCCGACCATCCGCAGAAATCCGGTCGGACAATTTCGCCTTTCTTGTCCTTGGCGGGTTCGTAGGAGGTGGGGCTGTAGCATTCCCAGATCGTGTGCGGCTCATAGTCGGCATACGTGCGATACATACATTCGAGCACCCGTCGGGAGACTTCGCGGGCGAGATCATAATCTCCGCAAAGGTCGACGGCTTTCAACGCCATATAGGACGTCGGGAGCCAGACTGAGCCGCGCCAATAGCCGCCATCCGGAATAAAATCCTTGTCTGACCGGGAAAGGGACGGCGTGGGCACGAAGCCTCCGAACTCTTCCGGATTGCGAAGATGCTCCATCATTTCGGAAGCGCGTGCAGCCCCGGCCATTTCTGCTATCACCGGCCACCAGGATGCAATTGTGGGCACTTTGCATTTTTCACCACCGGAGAGGATGTCGTAATAGAATCTATCGCCGTCATCCCAGTAAAGGGTGTTGAGTTTTTCGGAGAGTTTTTGGTGAATGTCTTCCCAGTACCGGGCTTCTTTGGGTTTTTTCAGGAGCCTGGCGATGCGGCTCATATAGAGGGCGGACAAACCCTGATAGGAAAGAGCGTCAACCCAGCGGAGGCCAGGATTGTCCGGGCAGCGCTTCCGCTCGGTGGAGACGGCGGGCGTACGGCCTCTGGGCGAGTTGTCCATTCCGCTGGGATTGCCGGCCCAGGCATAACCGTCCTCGTATTTTTTCAGTGCGACTTTCTGGGAGGCGCCGTGGGGTTTGGGACCAGACGGATCGAAGGAATCGAACATTTCGAACCAGCGCTGCAGATATTTTTCCTTGAGGAATACCTTTTTCAAGTGGCTCTTGCTGCCGGTTTGCATGGCATAGCGGTATTCGGTCCAGGCGAAGAGTGGGGGATTGTCGGGATGGTGGACACGGAACTTGAGCATCTTCCCCTCGTCCTTCCCGCACCATTTGTTGCCGAGGACCCTGGGCAATTCGGCTTTGTCATCGGCGAGAAGGATTCCGTAGAAGTTGTCAAGGGATGTCACGCCGGGGAAGACGGAGGGACAATACTTGCAGAAATGGCCCATGAAGGCGGTATCCCAGATCCAGATGCGGTCCGACCTGTGCGCCTCGTCCATATAGACCGGAGATGGGATTCCGGCGAGGGTGTCGATGTGCTGATATGCCAGTTCCCAGGCCTTGTCGTACAACTCCACATATTCCGGATGTTCGTCGTAGACAGGCCGTGGCAGGAGGTCATGCCAATCATTGACCTTGACCTGGCCCCAGGACAAGCAACAGGTCAAAAACGATACGGTAAACAGGGGAAAAAACCTCATTATGAATAGCTTTATACTATATACAAACATACTGATTTATTTGCTAAAATCCTACGGAAAGAGTAAATTTGGGATTATGAAAAACCTTCCGGCCTTAATCATCGCCCTTGTATTGCTTTCCGTCACTGCCGCCGCAAAGGAGGATAATTGGATTGCGCACCGCCACACGCAGGATGACGGGCTTTCCAATAATGCGGTAAGAGCCGTCCTGCGGGATTCCAGGGGCTATGTGTGGATGGGTACTTCAAATGGTTTGAACCGCTACGACGGCCAGAACTATGTGGAAATCACCATTGACGGCGGCGTTCCCGAAAACAATTTTATTACGGCTTTGATGGAGGATTCCGACGGCAGGATATGGATAGGTACTGCAGCAGGCGTGTGCCTGTATAAGCCCGGACAGAAGAATGCTGCGAGATTTCCCTCAATGGCCGGATACGACTTCCAGGTTTACCAGATCGCGAAGGAGGATTCCGGCCATATCCTGATACCCAGCAAGGATTATGGATTTTTCCGGATAGACACGCAGCGATCGGAGACCGGGAAGATTGAGTCCGGGAATGGCAACGCCGTCGCTTATTCTCCTTTAGCCCTATGTCTGGATGCGGCCGGAACTTGCTGGTTTATCAATTCCGACGGCACGCTTTACCATTCTTCCGATCACCTCAAGACTGTCGAGACCATCATTCCTTCCGACTCGTCTCCATTCATCGGGAAGCGGATTCATAAAATGTATTATGCGCCCGGTTTCCTGTTGATAGGAATGACCAATGCAATTCTGATTATGAATATCCGGACGAGGGAGTACAGGATCTATAAGTCTATCTCAAATATCCACGGCATTTTGTCCAGTTCTGAGGATGAGTTCTGGGCGGCCTGCGATACCGGCATTGTGGTGTTTGATGCCGATATGAATGTACTCCGCACATTCAGGATGACGGATCTGCCCGGTGGCGGGGACAGGGAAATCATGCCGAACAGCGCCCTGCTTGATATTTGTTCCGATGGGGGAAACGGCTATTGGATAGGTTCTTACGGAGGCGCCTTTCATCTTTTGCAAAACCGGACGGGATTGAAGGCGTACCGCGGTTATTACACAAGTCGAATCGTGCCCTCAAAGGACGGCAGCGTTTGGATCGGAACTGAGAACAAGGGCCTGTTCCGCTTTTTCCCGGAAGAAAACAGGGTGGAATCAGTCAAACTACCGATTGCCTCAACCAACATCCAGGGGCTTTGTCTTGACGGGCATAATTTGTTCGTCGGAGCGTGGGCGTCCAATAAAATGGTGTCGCTCGATACGCAAACCGGCGAATTGACGACCTTCCCCGTATCTTTTAACGTGACAAGCCTGTGCAAGATAGAGAAAGACTGCATTCTGATTGGTTCCTCGGCCGGTTTGAAAATGCTTTCAAACGGGGAAATCCACGACGTTGAGGGAATGGATGTCTCTATCCGCAGCCTCTATGCCGACCGTCACGATTGCATTTGGATAAGCACAAATCATAATGGCTTGTATTGCGTCAACCGTTCATCTTTGAGTCTGGCCGGGCCTCCGGAATATGAGCAGTTCGTCTCGAACGTGGAATCCGGCTCCAGCCTGCAGTCCAACAGGGTTTGCTGCGCCTATGAAGACAGGCAAGGCACGATGTGGGTGGCTACTGAGAATGCAGGTTTTTATAAGATGGATGATTCCAGAAGTTCTTTTAAAAGAATTGAATTGGATGAATGCAGGTCTGCATACGGATTCTCGGAAGACAGCAGAGGGTATCTTTGGATAACGACCGACAAAGGTTTGCTCTGTATGAATCCGTCTTCCGGGAACTATTTCATTTTCAAGAAAGGAGATGAACTGCTCTCCGACCAATATAATTACAACTCCAACGTTATTGATGAAGCCGGTCGGCTTTATGTCGGTACAAGTGCGGGTTTTGTCTATTTTGATACGAACAGATTCCCGATTGCCTCAAGCGGAGAAACGCTCTTGCTGCCCCTGCAGGAGTATACCCAATCCATATCTTTAAAGCACAAGGACAACAGTATCGTCATACCGGTATCTTCCATCTCCGACGACGTGCTGGATAATGCCAAGATTATGTGGCGATGCCACCATCTGGGCGTGGACAATTGGGAGGAGTTGAAGAAGGACGCCCTGGTTTTTGACAATCTTCACTCCGGCCGCTACGAGTTGCAACTGCACCTCCAAAGCGTGCCTAACAAGGAAGTTCTGGACAAGAGGCGCCTTTATATTACCGTTGAAGTTCCCCTGCTTCTTCGCTGGTGGGCCTGCCTGATTTACCTGTTATTGACAGGGACTGTTTACTTCATCTCGAGAATGCTTATCCGCCGGCGGACGGAAAAAAGAATACAGAACGAGAAAAACAAGATCGAGGCCGAATATGCCAAGAATCTGTATGTCTCGAAATTGGATTTTATCACGGATCTGGCTCACGAAATCCGGACGCCATTGACCTTGATTACCGCACCGGCGGAATCTATCAGATCCAAGGTGTCCAAAATTGCCGACAACTCTGTGCAGGAGGATGTTGCCATCCTTTCCCGCAATACGGAAAGACTGAACGAGTTGATGCTGCAGCTGATGGATTTCAGAAGTATTGAGAAGCAGGGATACGCGATCCAGTGCGAGGAGTGTAACTTGTCCGATATTGTCAAGCGGGTATTTGACCGTTTTAATTCCAGTTCGGGAAAGAGGGGAATCGATTACAGGCTTTTCCTGCCTGAGGAATCTGTTCAGGCCAGGACCGATTCCAATGCGGTGGACCGTATTGTAAGCAACTTGCTTACCAACGCATTCAAATATACGGCATCCTTCATCTATTTGCGGCTGGAACTTTTGGATGACCATTTTCGCATCATATGTGAGAATGACGGTCCGGTGGTTCCCTTGAATATGAGGGAGAGTATCTTCAAACCGTTTGTTCGTTACAAAGACGGGCGGCACAATATCAGCGGCTCGGGAATCGGACTTTATACGGGACGCTCGCTGGCGCAGCTCGTGGGCGGGACGCTTCAGATGGATTCCGATCTCTCCGTGAATCGCTTTATCCTGGAGGTGCCGTTGGTTTCAGAAGCCTCCAGGGTTGCCGGGAAAGGAAACTATATATCACCTGCGCTGCGCTCTTTTGCTTCGGATCCGGGTTCCAATGAGCAAGAGACGAGCCTGCTGATCGTAGAGGATAATGATGACATGCGAACCTTCCTTGTCGGTATCTTGTCGGGGGAATTCTCGATCATTCAAGCCAGGGACGGATTCGAGGCGCACGAAATTCTTTCCGGGCCGGATCCGATACCCGACATTGTCCTGAGCGATGTGATGATGCCCAGGATGGACGGATTCGAGCTCTGCCGCAGGATAAAGCAAGATATCAATATCTGCCACACCCCCGTTGTTCTGCTTACGGCAAAAGCGGATACGGAATCCAAGGTTGAAGGCCTGGAGTATGGAGCCGATGCGTACGTCGAGAAACCATTTGCTCCCGAATACCTTGTCGCGGTTGTGAAGGGAATCCTGGAAAACAGAAAACGCCTCCAGACCTACTATTCGTCAAAACCGCTTGTCAAAAGCTCATCCATACCCCACTCTGATTTGGAAGACAAGCTGATTCAGAAAATCGAGCAATTCATGGAAGAGAGGCTGGATGACGAGACCATCAGGGTGGAGGACATCGCATCGGCGATGAGTATGAGCAAATCTTCCCTTCAGCGAAAAATGCAGGCGCTGTTTGGCATGTCCGTCAACGAGTATGTCATCTTATACCGGCTCAAAGTGGCGGCGAGAATCATGGACACGGAAGACGCTCCCGTTTCGGAAGTCGGATTCAGGGTCGGCTTCACTTCGCATTCTTATTTCTCGAAGTGCTTCAAGAAGCAGTTCGGGATGACGCCCCGGGAATTCAAGGAAAGAAACGCTTCAAGGACTTGACCTGGGCTTCACCCTTGACAAACTGTCCGCCTACGGGATTGACCGGATAGGCTCCCAGTGCCGAGAAGATGTACCAGGCGCTCATCTGGCCGCAGTCGTCATTGCCGCAGAGCCCGCCCGGTTCGCAGCGGTAGAACTCCTTGAATACCTGGCGTATTTTCTCGGCAGCCTTGTCCTGGCGTCCGGCAAGGGTGTAGAGATAGATGACGTGGTGGCAGGGCTCGTTGCCGTGGGAATATTGGCCGATAAGACCGGTGACGTCCTCAATCTCCCCGGTAATCGATGACGGGGGACTTACCTCGAACAGCGAGTCCAGTTTGGCGATGAACCGTTCCTTGCCGCCGAGCAGTTCGATCAAGTCGTCCGGATCCTGCAGAACGTGCCACAGATAATGCCAGGCGTTTCCCTCCGTGTAGTCGCCGCCCAAATGGTTGGCGTGGGAATAACGGTATGGCTCGAAGGGCTCCCGCCAGTTGCCGTTTGAATCTTTGCCCCGGAAAAAACCCGTGGAAGGGTCGAAAAGATTGCGGTAGTTGCGGCTGCGGGCCTCGAAAAATGCCGCATCCTCCTCCTTGCCCAAAGCCCGGGCCAACTGTGCTGCGCACCAGTCGTCATAGGTGGATTCCAGCGTGCGGGACACCGATTCTTCCTTTACCAGATCGAAAGGATAATAGCCATATCTGTCGTAAATCTCCCAGTCTGACTTGGGGTGGGATGTGGTCAGCGAGGCTTTGACTGCCTTCCAGGCGCGCTCGCGGTCCACTCCGGGAAGTTCGCGGAGACAGGCGTCCACCACCGTAGGCACGGCGTGGTTGGCGATCATGCAGTGATTGTCCTTTCCGCACAGGCCCCATACCGGAAGATATCCCCGCTCCTCCGCCTCATCAAGCATACTGCAGACAATCTCCGCTTCCAGTTCCGGCGTGAGCAGCGTTCTCAACAGGTCGGCGGCACGGAAAGTGTCCCATTGTGAGAAGGTTGAATAGTGCCGCGGCTGTCCGATGTCCGAGATGACATTGGGCTGGAAATACATATGGTACATCGAAGTGTAGAAGGCTGTCATCCGGTCGTCTGTCGCTTCGATCGGCAGCAGCTTGAATATCTTTTCCCACTTCTTCTCCGCCTCCCTGCGGATTTTGCTGAAATTCCATCTCTTGATTTCGGCCATATTGGCGTGCGCACCCTCGGCACTCGTGTACGAGAGGGCTATTTTGACCTTGAGAGGCTCTTTCCCCTTGCCGAAGTCAAGCACGAAGGCCGGGGCTTTGAAACCCGGGGCAAGAACGACCGTGTCGCAAGCGGCAACGGGCTGGCTGAAACGGATTTCATACCAAAGGTCATATTCCACCCAGCTGTTGGCCCTCAGGTGCCCACGAAGGGTTTTTTCATCGGGCATATCGCCCTGCCACTCCTTGATGGCCGTCCCAAGCCTGACGTTCGGAGTGGGGAGGTTGGTCCTTATCTGGACGCTCTGCGGATTCAGGAAAAGATGACGCCCCTCGCCGGAGAATTCTATTTCATAGAATGCGACGCGCTCGGAGCAGCTGATTTCAACCCGGGCCCCATTATCCGGAAGGCGGACGGAATAAAAGCCGGGAGAGGCTGTTTCCTCTTCTTTCCGGCTGGCGAATCCGTCTCCGTGGAGGTCGGAGAAAGGCATGATAAGCACATTGTTGAGCGAGGGTACTCCCGTCCCGCTGAGCCGGTTCTGCGTGAAGCCCAGTAGAAGCGAATCAGACCAATTGTAGCCGCTGCAGTACTTCCAAAGGAAGTTGCCGCTCTGCGGGCCCGGTTGAACCATTCCGAGGGGACAGGCGGCCGAAGGCGCCGTATGCCCGGTGTAATCCGTGCCGATGAAGGGGTCTACAAACCGGCCGAGCGTGGGAGCGCAGGAAAACACGCACCCCAGGGCTAAAAAGAGCAGAAAACAGGCCTTTTTCATAGGGAAAGTTCCGCTATCGTCGGCACGTGATCTGACGGATAGAAGTTCCGGTATCCGGAATTCGCCGGGCTATAGGGCGCCTTGTAACGGAAGCGGTTTGTCCGGTATCCGGTGACGGTGAATTCCGAGGAGCAGAACACATGGTCGATCCGTTTCTCGTCGCTCCTGAGCATGGATTGTTGCATCCGCCAGTTCGACCAGGTGCCGGGATTCTCCACTTCACCTTGCGGCAGCGTTCCGTTTTCCAGCGCTTTATCATAGGCGCAGTTCCAGAATGCGGACAATTTGCTGTACATCAAACCGTCCGACGGAGCGGCATTGAGGTCTCCCACGAAGATGACGGGATAGCCATTCCTGTTGATGGGATAGGTCGAAGACTGCGAGCCCGAACTGGAGCCCTGGCCGGTGATGCGGTATTTGATGATGTTGCCCGCCCACTCATTGATCGCGTCGTTGAGCGGCCCGTGGCAATTGCAGAATAGGATTGTCCTGCCAGTCACTTTATGGGTCAGGAACGCGTATGAGACGATGCGGTAGTTGCCATCATTCGCACTAATCGCCGTAACGCCCTGGTGCGGCTGCAACCCATTATCCTTGTCGGTCAGCCAGAACTTGCCGGTCGTTCCGCACGTGAAAACCTTATTGTTATAGACAATGGCCTCATATTCGTCGTCCGAAACCGGCGTTGCATTGTCATTGGTGCTCCTTCTGAGGAAGAATTTCCAGGTATAATCTCCGCCGGCCGCACTGAGGAGACCGGGCAGCTGCGCTTTCTGTGTCACGGAGATTTCATTCACGCCGAATACGTCATAGCCGATATCGGCGATGACCTGCGTCAGATAGGGCTTGGCCGTGTCCCAAAGTCTGGGGTCGTTGTCAATCATGTAGCCGTCGCCCTCACCGCTATAATAATCGCTGGATGAGTTGTTCCGGTTGTCATAATAGGTGTCCCTCATGAAGGATGACCAGATGTTGTAGTTGCCCACCGTGATATGCGTATCGAAAGTGCAATCCTCCTGGGGCAGCTGCGGCAATTCTCCCAAGACTTCTACCCGCCCGGGAGCATAGACCTTGTCTTCGAAAGCGACAATGTCCGAACTGCCTAGGTCTTTTCCCGCTCCCCAGAATTTGAGGCGCATATACTGGCCATCCGGTTGATAGACAAGTGCTTCCATACCGGAGCTATATGTCTGGGCCGGGACGGCGATATAGAAATGCTTGGCATTCGCTGAGAGTATCTGTCCGCCGCAGTCATAGGTCAGGGATGAGGATTCTCCGCCCGTAAAACCGTCGGTGAAGCCGCCCCCGTCGGTGGAGAGCGTGAAACTGCCGGAAATCTTTTCCGAACCGAGGGAATTCAGGACGATCCGGTCCAGGGTGGCCGTACCCGTCAGGGAAATCCGGATGAGTCCGCAGAAGTTCTTCAGAGACACGCTGTATGTCCCCGAGGTCAGGACGGCATTTCCGTAGGCGATCCCTGCTGAGGGGTCGAAACTGTCTGCTGCATATGACTGGATGGGAGGTAGTTCAATGCCGTTTTCCGACTGCGTTCCGGGATACAGGATCTTATAGGGGGCGGAAGGGGAGCCGTCAATCGTGAAACGGACATCCTTCTTCCCGTTGTCGGCTGCCGTAAGCGCATCGGAGAGCATTCCGTTTACGGAAATCCGGTCACCTGTCTTCCACAGGACGTCTACCTTGCCTTCTCCGTCGGGTGTTGCCAGGAATGTCTTGGTCTGGCTCTGCGGCATTGAGGCGCAGAGCACCATCTTTCCGGAAGCCGGATCTTCCGTTGCAGAATCATCCGCAACAGGGGCTTTCGAGCATCCGACCCAAGCGATGGCGCCCATTATCGTGAAAATATATGCGATATTCCTTTTCATATCATCCATCTTGTTAATCAGAATCATCGTCATAAGTGTCTCCGCCAATCTGATATTGCTCTATGGACTGGCAGAACGCCTCGGCAACCAGTTCGGTTACGTCTATGACCGGCGAAATGTAATTGCGACACATAGGCAGGATATCAATAAGTGACCGTATCGACCGCAAACGACTCCGTCGAGAGGACCGTCATAATCGACGATCCCATCGGGACGAACTCTGCAGAGCCGAAATCGTACAGCGTCCCGGCCGCCAAGGTCTTGTTGCTCTTGGTATTGAACCAGACCTCCATCACCTTGCCGTCCGCGGCGGTGATCCTGGCCTGGAACCCGGAGGTATAAGTGCCGGCAGGAAGCACGAAGCAGAAGGCGCTGGGGGACGAAGAAAGCGTGGCACCGGCGGCAATGATCAGGTTGTTCCGATTGTTGCCGGCCTCAGACAGCGAGCCGTTCAGCAGGCCGGCGCCGTTCTTGCCGATCGTGTAATTGCCACAAATGGACTCCCCGCCGATGGCTGCAATTTCAATCTGGCTAACTGTGACGGCCGTGGAAGAGGTAAACGAGAACCTGAGGACGGCCCCGAGCGGAGACAGCGTAATGCTGGAAACGGATGCGGAGGAAGCATACATCGGCAGGGTTTCGCTGGCCAGATTGCCGTTGCTGCAGGACTGCGAGGCGGGGAAGACCACCTGGCAGTCGCTTCCGGCGACACCGCAGTAGGTGTAATTCCAGACCGTTGCCCCACCGACGCCCGAAAACTTGAAAATGGCCGTCGCTCCGCCGGCATCGCTGGCGGAAAGTGCCGTAGATTGCACTCCGTTCAGCCACAGGCGGTCCCCTTCGCTCCAAAGCAATGGCCAGGCATTGCCGGTCTTGCCGCCCAAAGTCGTTTTCGTCGCCTGGGCCGGAAGTCCCGCCTCTACGGTCAGGAAATCTCCGGCAATCTCATTCTTGTTGCAAGCCATAATGCTGCATACAAGCAATACGAATAATGAAACCCTTTTCATCGTTGTCATCTTATTCTCCATTATACGCGCCGGGCCAGGTGGAAGCACCGCGATCATGGCCGCGTCCGTCCTTTGCCAGGGCTCCGATGCCGCCAAGCCAGGAGTGGAATCCGGATTCTGCCGCCTGAATGGCGGAATTGACATTCTCCAGCGAATCCATTCCGGTATTGGCACTGCCGGACAGCGTTCCGTTCCATCCCCAATAGCTTCCGGTGGCCGAAGCGCCGGGCGTCCACGCCAGGTTGCCGAAATGGTCGGAGGGGTTGGTCCAGGTACTGCCTTCGGTCCACTCGTCGCTTCCGAGGTTACCCGAAAGCATACTGCCGTCGTTGCAGTCATTGGCCTCGGTTCCGGCCGGATTGTAGCTGCCGCTGACCACAAGGGTTCCGGTTTTATTGGACGTCGCGTTGAAGGTCGCGGATCCTGTGCTGTAGACGGCATAGCACTTCTTGTAGTCATTGCCGTCGAAAGAGTAGGAAAGCGGGGAAATGATATTGTTTACCAGATAATGCGTCCCCGACCCGACGACGCTGATGAGTCCCGAGTTGTCGGTCCCCGAGGCTTCCAGCCTTTACTTTCCGCGGACAATGCCGTGAAGGGTGCTGTTGGACAGGACCAGCTTGGTGCCGTCGCCTTCGACGCGGATCCAGCAAGCATAGTCATTCCAGCCGTTTCCGTAGTTGTTGTCGGCGAAGGAGCAGTTGTTCAGGCACATCGTTCCGTTCTCCACGAAGAGGACCGTCCCCCTCTTCGATGAACTGGTGATATTGTTGCCCGTGAATACGCAGCCGTTCATATAACACGACGTGGTGTTGTTCTGGTCACGACAGTATATCGCTCCGCCCGTCGGGCTGTAGTTGCCGTCGAACAGACATCCGTCAAAGCGCGCAGCAGTGCGATAGGAGTTGGTCTCGAAAACCATTGCACCGCCATATGTCCCCGTAGCCTTGTTGGAACGGAAAACACAGGAGGATATGTTCCAGTGGCCTTGCGAGAAGAGCGCACCGCCCTGCGTCGCCGCCACGTTGAAGGCAAAGGTACACTGCGTGCAGTTGATCGTGGTGTTCTCCCCCTTGGAGCAGACGGCGCCGCCCCAGCGTCCTTCGTTGTAGTAGAAATTGCACCCGGAGAACTCAATCGTCCCCGTGGAGGTGGAATAGAAGGCTCCCGCCGTACCGCCGCTGCTGCCGGTTGCCACCGCATTGCCGCTGTTGGGATCGGAAGCGGTGCCGAACGAGCAGGAGACGAAGGAGGAAGATGCCGAATTCTCCGTATATACGGCGCCGCCCTTCGAGGAATTGCCTGTAAGCGTGTTCCGGGTGAAGGTGCAGCCACTTGCGACAATCGAGGATGATTTGGCCGCATAGAGCGCTGCGCCGCGGGTGGAACTGGCGGTATTCTTGTTATTGTTGAACGTACAATTGTTCAGTACGAGAGAAGAAGACTCGGTGACCGAGATGCAGCCGCCATACTTTGACGAGTTGCCGGTGATGGTCTTGACGCCGTTCAACGTGACGGTACCGCCGGCCACGTGGATGGCTCCGCCCATAGCGCTGCTGCTGTTGCCCGAGAAGGAACCGCCATTGATTTCCAGGTCCTCGGATCCTTCCATCAAGATGGCGCCGCCGCGGCAGTCGTCTGCACTGGCGTTGTTGTCGCTCCAGAGCACCTCGTTTATCTCGACTTTTGCCGAGCCGCTGATAAGCAGCGCTCCGCCGCCTCCGGCAGTTGCGGCATTGGACGAGAAGGAATTCGACTTGTCATCCTGGCTCTCCATCTTGAGGATGGCACTCTCCTCGGCGAGGATGGCTCCTCCCGAAGGAGCATTGTTCCCGGTAAATGAGCAGGCCTGCAAGGTGGTGGTTCCACCGCTCAGCCATATGGCACCGCCGGACGTCGAGGCCGTATTGGAAACGAAGCTGGTGTTCCTTGCGAGCACGGAACCTGCAGAGACCTGCAGTGCAGCGCCATAGTCGCCGCGGGATCCCGTAAACGTACAGCGGCTGAGTTCCAGATAGCTGTCGCTGCCCTTCACTTTTATGGCTCCGCCGGAAGCGTTCGAGAAAGAGCATCGGCTGAGATAGACATCCACCTCGCCGTTGATTTCGAAAATCGACTGGACGGCATCGCCGCTGAAGGTCGTCGTCTCGTTTTCTCCCATCCCCTTGAATCCGCCGACAATGGTGATGGAAGGCCGCTGGCCGGCTGTTCCGGACAGGGTGACGGCCCGGTCGGCGTGCAGGACGTGCTCGCCTCCCTGGACATAATAGGTCTTGCCGTTCCAGTTTTCGGCTCCGCCGTCGAGCAGTTCGGCAAAACTGCTGATGGAGATGGCATTGTTCCAAGAGGAACCGTCGGCGTTTCCGACCGCTTCCGGCCCGACATAGATGACGCCCTCCTCGGGCTGGAACTCATCTTTGATGGTCACCGTTGCCGAGTACTCGCCCATCCCTCCGCCACCGTCGGCGTAAACGGTGAGTTTGATCGTATATTCGCCGGATTTGTCAAAGGAAATCACGTCGATATCGTCGAGGAAGGAGACGTTTCCCTCGCCCCATTCCCACCGGCAAAGCCCTATGACGCCGCCCTCGACGACGGATTCGTTGGTGATGAATACCGGTTCGTCAATCCCGTACTCGCTTTTGTCCGTGGAGAAATGCGCTTTCACGCGGATTCCCTTCTCTTTGTTGCAGGAGAGAAGGGCAAGGACGCAAAACAGTATAACAAATGCTTTTTTCATTGCTCGAATCTCAAATCCGCATAAACGGGATAGTGGTCTGAAATGAAGGCAAGGCCGGACCATCGCTGCGTCACGGTCTTGAACGTGGAAGCCGCCGCAAAGTCCGCATAGAAGATGTGGTCGTACTGTGCCGTAGAAGTGGTGCCGTAATTGTTGAACGTGCGGCTGTTGTCGGAGCGCCTGGCCGTCGCCCGGGCGCTTTGGGCACCGAGCTCTTCGATCAGGAGGTTGAATATCTGGTCGCTCTCGCCCGTATTCCAGTCAGCCGTCATCACCCAGGGAAGGGATTCCGTGTTGATCTGTCCCATCCGTGTCGTAAGGGCGACCATCTCCTGGTACCGGATGTTGTCGTGCTTGATCTGCGAACCGTTCTCAAGATGCGTATTGAGGTGGATGAACCGCTTTCCGCTTTTCTTCTTGCGGAAAACGCCCCACGTGGCGATACGGTAATTGGTGCATCCGGGCACGGCGCTCATCTTGTCGGGCGTCTCGCTAAGCCAGAACGTGGCGCTCTGCTCCACCTCGAGGGAGTCTTTCAGATAAAATATGGAGTTGTATGCTCCGCTGTTGATGACCCCGCTCCAGGCACCCTTGACTACCGAATATTCCGTCATTGCCGACAGGATGTCGGAGAGCTGATCCTCATCCATTTCCTGGACGCCGAACGTCATCGGCTGCGTTGAATGAAGCATCTCGAACACCCCTTTCTTCCGGTTTTCCCACGCTTTGATGCCCGTGTCGTCAGCCGCCTGATAGCGTACGTTGAAGGACATCACGCGGACGGACTCGCGGGTATCGTTGTCGCTCTCGTCGTGATACCACGGCTCCGGATCGAAATCGATCTTCCGATAGCAGGAGCAGGCCAGGGCCAGCAGGCCGCTCAGTATGATTATTTGTTTGAGTTTCATTGCCATCCTCGGTTTTGGGTCAGCGTATAGCCGCGCAGCTGGTAATCGGCCACGATGTTGGCGGGGACAGGATACGTGTACTGGCGGTCGTCATCGTACCACTTGCGGTTCACCGACAACTTGTACTCCAGATCGAATCCGCCGGCAGGATTCGCTATTGCGCGAAGCCCCTGCTCCGAAGAGCTTTCCGGATAAATCTTTACGTGAATGTTCCTGTACAGGGACGTCACCTCGGAATTGTTCTTCGTGGAGAAATAGTAGTCTGCGGTACCGTCGCCGTTGGCATCCACGGGGGTGTCGAGTGCGGCGAAGTGGATACCGGTCCAGGGAAGGGTCTCCATCAGCTTGCCGCAGCCCCAGCGGTTGACGTCGTCGCGGCGGAATCCCTCATAGAAGAGTTCGATCGCCCGTTCGCGACGGATTTCCAGGAGGACCGGATCCGATATGTCGGGATAGAACGTATGCTGAAGGTAGGGATCCACCGCGGTCGGACGGGTGAAGAGTCCTCCGCTGATGCCGGCGCGCTGGCGCAGCTTGCCAATCGTGGAGGCCCAGTCGGCGTCCGTGAGGGTGCCGAGTTCGCGGCGGGCTTCCGCATAGATGAGCAGGATTTCCGCAAAACGGATCAGCGGGAAGCTGTTGATGTTGCGGGCCCTGTCGTTGTACCAGCTGCTGTCCAGCACGAATTTGATGATGTGATAGCCGGTAGGAGCCACGTTGTTGACGATGTCGGGCGCCATCCTGACGTTGTTGTTGCCGCTCTTGATCCTGTACGAAGGCCCCATAAACGTCTGGGCGAGCCTGGCGTCGCGGTTGGAGAATTCTTCCTGGAAACTCTTGGTCGAATAGCCGGAAACCGAAGTAAACGGCGTGCCGTCCGCATTCAGGTACGTGTGGACAAAAGCCCTTGAGCCGCAGTAACTGTTGCCGTACGAGCCGGAGAAATAACGCCAGTTCGCTTCGCCGTATGCCTTTTCGGCATCGCTCGCAGCCAGGGCGAGAATGACCTCATTGGTCTTCACTTCTTCGGAATAGAACAGGTCGCGGTATGCGCCTTTGACGCCTTCCTCCGTGTTGAGGGTGAAGACTTCCGACGAGATGATGGCGAGCGCCGCCGCCGATGCCTGGGAATAGAGGTATTGCGGCGTATATTTGCTCCCTTCCGGGATGGCCGGGAGTTCGCCGGACATATCGTGGTATTTCCGGTAAGAGGCCTCGAACAGGCAGGCGCGTGCTTTCAGGGCATAGGCCGCCCATTTGGAAATGAGCGTGTTGCCGACGGAGGAAGTCGTGCTGATGTTCTCGATGGCGAAATCCAGATCCTTGATGATGTTGCCGATGACGACGTCGCGGTTGTCGCGGTCGCGGTACATCTCATCGTAGTCAGTGCTGCTTACGGCGTGGTCGAACCACGGTACGCCGCCATAGGTCTTGAGCTTATTGTAATAGAACCAAGCGCGGAAGAAACGCCCCAGCCCCTCATAATGCGCCAGGACCGCGCCCTCCAGCTTGCAGATTTCCTTGTCGGCGAGTCCGTCCAGGAAATAATTGACATTCCGGAGGTCGTCCCAACTCCAGGAGGTCTCGTGACCCGCGGTGAAGGCGCCGTCGATGTAATAGACATTCATCGCGCGGCATCCTGCATAATCCACGACGCCCGACTCGGCGATGGGGGCGGAACTAAGTCCCGGCAATCCATTGTAGAGCGACCAGGAATAAGCCTGAACCCCATATTCAGAGCCAAAGATTCCAGCCTTGTCCGCCTGTACGCGCAGCGGTTCCTCCAGGGAACAGGAGGCCGCAAGTGCAAGGGTAAATATTGATATGAAAATCTTTTTCATGGCGTCAGAATTTAAGGGTGAGGCCAAAGCTGAACGTCCGCATCGACGGATAGTTGTGACCGTCGCCCACGTTGTCGGAACTGATGTCGGAATCCGAGCCGTTGAGGGCGGTAACGATGTCCAGGTCACGTGTCCATTTATAGACGGGCGACCACGTATAGAGGTTTTCGCCGGAGAAATAGATGCTGATGTCGCTCATCTTTATCTTCTTGACCCACTTTTCGGGCAGATGCCAGCCGAACTGCAGGTTCTTCAGACGCAGATAGGCCGCGTTCAGCATGTATCGGGTCGTCTCATAACCGGAATAGAACGGGCGGTAATAACCTGTAAGGACCGGCAGCCAGGCGTCCCGGTTGTCCTCCGTCCAGTAGTTCCCGATAATCCATTTGGGAACCTGGTCGTAAGGCCTGTTGTAAGGACCCCACAACGAGCTTTCCCCGCTCGGGATCCAGTCCTGGTGGCCGACGCCCTGGAAGAAGGCCGAGAAGAAGAATCCGTTCCAGTCGAACCCGACGTTGAACGAATACAAATATCTGGGCCGGGAGTTTCCGATGATGGTTTTGTCTCCGGGGTCGTCAAGCGTTTCGGAACCGAAATCGATGCGGTGGTTGCCGTTGAGGTCCTCCACCTTGATGTCTCCCGGCTGCGTGGAATAATCTACAGATGTTCTCACGGCCGTATTTACATAAGGAATCCCGGGGCCATAGCAATTGTCGATTTCGTCCTGGCTCTGGAACAGGCCGTTCACCACGAATCCCCAGATGTCCCCGACTTCCATTCCTTCATAATATTCATTGTTGTGGATGGTTCCGGTGGGATTGTTATAGCGGTCAATCCAGGCCCTGGAATCCGCCAGGGTGGCTTTCAGGTTGTAATTGAACGGCTTACCGGCAAGGTTGAAACTGTCGTGCCAGCCAAGGGTCAGCTCAAACCCGTCCGTGTGAAGGTCGGCATAATTTCCCTTGGGCGTGGAGGCGCCATACGTGTCCGGCAAGGTGGGACCCTGCGTGTACATGTTCAGCGTCCAGCGGCGATAGAAATCTGCTGCAATCTCCAGGCGGCCGCGGAGGAAGCCGACATCAAGGCCGATATCCAGCGTGCGTGCGGTTTCCCACGTGAGGTTGTCGGGAATCTGCGAAGGAATATCGGTGTAGCGGCGCTGTCTCTCCCCGTCCAGCAGGCGGCCGGAATTGCTGAACGAGAAGCGCTCCATATAGGCATACGCGCCGACGTTGCCATTCCCCAGTTCGCCGAACGAGCCTCTCAGTTTCAGGTTGTTGATGATGTTGGGATTGACTTTCCACCAGTGCTCCTTGGAGATGCGCCAGGCCGCCGATCCCGAAGGAAAAAAGCCCCACTGGGAGTTGACGGGGAATTTCGAGGAACCGTCGTAACGGCCGTTGAATTCAAACAGGTAACGGTCGTCATAGCCGTAGTTGAGCCTGAGGAATACACCGGCCACACGCCATTTGGTCCCGGTCGAAGAAGATGACATCGTTTCGCCGATGGCGAGATTCAGCGCATCGACTTCCGTCGTGAGCAGGCCGTTGCGCTTCACCGTCACGCCCTTGTTGGTCCTTTCCTCGTAGTTCCATCCGGCGAGGGCCTTGAACCAGTGCTTCCCTGCGAATGTGTTCTCGTACTCCGCGTAAATGTTGGTGGCCAGGTAGTGCTGGATGCTGTCATATTCCTGGTACGTATCGTCTTCATACGGATTCCCCAGATAGAGGGTCTCCCCGAAGCGGGTGGAATAGGGGACCGCGGTGCGTTTCGTACTTTCGTTCTTGTCCCGTGCCAGGAACGAGATGTCCGCATTGACCCGGAAGGTATCCTTGAAGAACGAGGTCTTGATGCCCGTCGTGGTCTTGAAGGTCTTGACAAGGCGGTTCTCATAGTTGTCTCCGGTGATCAGGCCGCCGATGGCGTAGGCCGTCGAGGCAGTCATTGAGCCGTCCGGATTGAAGAGGGCGGACGAAGGATGCCCTTCATCATTGATGGACCTCCAGAAATTGCCCTTTCCTTCGCTGCTCCAACTGCTGGGAATATGGTACGAATCATAATCGTACGACATGTTTTCCGTAATCGTGAGCCAGGAGAACACCTTCATTGAGGCTTTGCCGCGGACATTGAATGTCCGGTAGGTGTCGGGATTGAAGTTGAAGAGGCCTTTGTAATCGTAGATACGACCGGAAAGGTAATAGCTCAGACGTCCGGTCGTTCCCGAGGCGGAAAGGTTGTGCGAGTGGGCGAAGACGCTTTTCTTGTAGAGGGCGTCGTAGTAGTTGGTATTGCCGTAATAGATATATGTTCCGTCCGACTCAAGTTGAGTCTGTCGGGGATTGCCGTCCAGTTTGCGGTGGCGGAAATCATCCATCCAGCTGACGGAGAACGGCTGGCTTTTGTTGATGCCCGTAGGCGTCGTCTTGTTGTAGTTGGTATAAGCCTCGTAGAATATCCGGGAATAGACATAGCCGTCATCGATGATGTCGGGAATGTTGGTCGGCTGGAGAACGGAGAAATTTCCGTTATAGGTGAGGCTGAATTTTTCCTTGCTGTTCTCGGGATTCTTGGTGGTGATCAGCACCACGCCGAAGGTCGCCCGGGAGCCGTAGATGGCCGCTGAAGCGGCATCCTTCAGAACGGAGACGCTTTCGATGTCGTTAGGGTTCAGTAGCGCAGGATCTCCCTCGACGCCATCAATGAGCACCAGGGCGCTTCCGCCGCTGCCGATGGATGTCGTGCCGCGGATATTGTAGTCGGCGCTCTGGCCCGGCTTGCCGTTCTCGATATTGATGTTGAGGTTCGGGATGGCTCCCATCAGCATCTGCGTCGCATTGGCGGTCGGGCGTCCCCGGAAGGTCTCTTCCGAAACCTGATCCACCGCTCCGGACAGGTTGGCTTTCTTCACGGAGCCATAAGCCACGACAACGACATCCTCCAGGAATTCAGCCGAAGGCTTGATGGAAATCGACAGGTCGCTATCGCTCCCGGTGGCATTCCACTCAACACTGTCATAACCGATGGAACTCACCTCCAGGACGCTGCCTTCCGGAACTGCGATGGAGAACTGTCCGTCAAGGTCGGTCACCGTTCCGAGGGTCGTGCCCTTGACGAGCACCGAAGCGCCGATGACTGGTTCATTCGTGGTCCCGTCCAGGACTTTCCCTTCCAGCCGGATATTGTTTTGCGCAAGCATCGGGACGGTGCCGAGCACCATCCCGATTGCGCATAGAAGAATGACTATAAGTCGTCTCATTCAATATTAATTGTTGGTAGCATCATAAGCACCTGGCCAGGTGTTGGTGCCACGAGTCTTGCCGCGGCCGTCCTTGTCAAGGGCGCCGATGCTGTTGAGCCAGGAATAGAAGTCGGCGTTGGCGGATTGGATGGCAGCATTGACGTCCGAAAGCGAGGCTTTGTTCAGGTTGCTGCCGCCTGCGAGGGTGCCGTTCCATCCCCAGTAGGTGTCATCCCAGGAAGAACCACTGGTGAAAGCCAGGTCGCCGAAGTAGTCGGATGTTCCGTGGAAGTCGATGGCGTTTTCACCGGAGGCGGTGTAGGTGCCGGAATGCGTGTATGCATACTGCTTGTTGGATACGGCGCTGATCGCCACGGTCGTGGAGCTTTCTCCGATGATGGCCTTGGTATCTTTTCCCTTTATTTTGGGAGCAATGATATTGTTGATAAGGTAGGCAGGCCCGCTTCCGCCATCGAAGCGCAGAAGACCGGCGCCCGCATCGCTCCAGTCGTTTCCGGCAGCTGACTTGTGGAGGTTGCCGACAAGTGTACAGTTGCTCATGACCAGCGATTGGTCGCTTCCATCAAGCTTAACATTGATCCAGCAGAGCTGTTTACCGCTACTGGCGTTGGGGCCATAAGTATTATCCTGAATGGTACAGTTGTTCAGGCACATTACACCGGTATTCGCCGTGGCGACTATGGTCGTACCATAGCGGTAGGTGATATAGTTCTTGGCGAAGACACAGGCATTCAAATAGGTGGTAGCCGTCCCGGACCTGGCCTCGATGGCACCGCCGCTGGTAGAGTAGTTGCCTTCGAAACTGCATTTGTTGAAACGGGCTGTAGCATGTCCGCGAACGGTCACCGCTCCGCCATAGTCGGAACTATAAGAAGAAGAACTGGTCCCGGTATGATTGCCGTTGAAAACACATTCCTCGAAATCATATATGCCGTAACCTTCACATCCGATGGCGCCACCGGCGTTGCTTTCCCCGGTTGACTCAGTATAATTTCCGCTGAACGTACAGCCGCTAAAGGTGACGGTCTGATCGGATTCAAGCTGGAGGGAAGCGGCGGCGCCCCTCTGGCCGGACTCGTGATTGCCTGAGAATGTACATCCGGTGAAAGATGCGGTTCCGTTCTTGATGCGCATACACTGCTTGGTGTTGTTCTCGAAGGTGCAGTTGGTAAAGGAGGCGTTGGCGCTGGAAGAATTCATTTCCAGGCAGGAGCCTTGCTTACCACCATTTCCGGAGAATACACAACCCGTTGCGTTGACTGTTCCCTGCTTCAAATCCAGACTACCTCCGATATAGGAGCTATTGCCGTTATTACGGAACGTACAGTTGACGAGATTGACCGTTGCAGCGTCATTGTGAAGGTATATAGCGCCATTGGTCGTATTGGCCGTTGCTGCTGCATATTCGAATATGACATTCTCGATGTTAAGTATCCCCGTCCTCATATCGAACATGCTGCCCGTTGCGGCGCCGGATACTTCACCGGAGAAGATAGTACCGGTCTCGCCGACGATGGAGAAGCTGCTGGATGACGAGAAACCATTGTAACCACCCACAACCAGAGGAGAAGTTTCAGTGAACGGATAAGTCCCGGCGGCGAAATGGAAGGTAACGCCAAGAAGGGCTTTGCGCTGGGCGATATTCTCATTCGTTGCATCGGTAGAGGTCCTGACAACGCGGGTCTTCCATCTCTCGAAGTCCATGGCATTGGCTGCATCGAATCCGCTCTTTGTGCCCGAGCCGTTCACGCTGACATAAAGATGTCCGGGGTTGGGATACAGATCGCCGAAATCTTTGATTTTGTTGCGCTCGAACGTGATGGACTTATTGTAGTGGTACGGAGGCATAGCCGTGTAGGTGTCTCCGTCCTTGGTGTAATAGGTAATGCTGAGACCGCTGTGCGTAATGCCGGGAGCAACTGCGACATAATAGGTGCCGGGCTCGTCGATGTTGAGCCTGACGCGGCCGCCGCCATCATCGTTCAGATCTCCGACGGAGATGGCGTAATTCGAGAATGTAACGTCGACGCTTCCGGTGAGGTGAGCTCCGCCGTTGTCGGCCGATTCCACGTCAATGCGCTTTACGGAAGAATTGGATACCGTAAATTTCAGGAAGGCGCTGATGTTCTGGAAAGTGGCCGCATTGGTGCTGCGGTTGATCTGGGCGGCCGAGAAATTGCCGTTGGCGAATGTTCCGTCCTGGGTAGAAGGAATGGTAACGCTGATGGTCCCATCAGTGAGAGAACCGATGGAAGAAGGATACACAGCATACAAGTCGCCGTCTTCAGGTACTACGGCCGAGAAGCTCGCGCTTGCCCCGCCCGTTGCTGTCGACGCGGCATATTCTCCGCCGGCGTAGAGGAACTTCACTTCGTCAAGGGCATTCCAGGTAACCACCCCCTCATCGCTTACCGCTGTCTTGGTTTTTTCATTCCCGGCGGTAACGTCAATCTTTACGAATCCCTCGGGGATGATGGTCTCCTGGGGGTCGGTGGTCGTATCATCGACAGGGGCAATCTCTTTGTTGCAGCCGATAACCGCAAATGCCGCTAAAGAAAGGGCAATGCAAGGATAATGCAGATATTTCATATACATTCGATTTTAAAATTCAACCAGATCGACTTCAAAATCCTCGTTTCCCGTCTCGATAGACGTGGAGGCACAAATACAATGACATTGAGATGTTGCAATAACAACGAACTCGGGTGGGAAGTACTCTTTTTCTTTCATATGGTTTTTGTTTTTACTGTTATTCTACTCTGCAAAATAAGCACATAATAGACAGCTTCAATGTAACTTTCGACCCAATTGCTTGTAATATCGGAGCAGGGGTGATTACGAATAAGTCGATCACGCTGCCCTCCCCGGCCCGTCCACATTTTAGGGGGTATTTTGTGGATGGGACGTCGTTTTTCCGGGGTTCGTCCACAAATAAGGGGCAAAATTGTGGATGGGGCAGGGGGAAGCGTGCCGGGTTGAGGGAAAATGACTATCTTGCACGTATGAATGCGATGCTGAAACCGGTCGTTGCGCTGGGGGATTTGCTGATGCCGCGGATTTGTCCGGTCTGCGGGCGGGCGTTGGGCGTTGAGGAGAGGTATATATGCCTATCTTGCGAGGCTGATCTGCCGCTGACCTTCTATTGGGAGCGGACCCACAACCCGATGGCCGACAGGCTGAATGCTGCGTTGTTGGATCAGGAGGGGATGCCGTATGCCTATGCGGCTGCGCTGATGTTCTATGATGACGATGCATCCTACAAGATGATTCCGCGTCGGCTGAAATATGAAAACGGCCTTGGGACAGGGCGCTATTTTGCTGTCCTGTTAGGCCGTTATCTCGCTGGGAGTGAACATTTCTCGGATGTGGATACCGTCATTCCTGTGCCGCTACACTGGCTGAGGCGGTGGAAGCGCGGCTACAACCAGGCGGCCGTCATCGCAAGGGCGGTGGCGAAGGAGCTGGGTGCGCAGTGCCGGGAGGATATCCTATATCGCCGGCGCAGAACGTCCACCCAGACCCGCCTGGGCGGCGAGGAAAGGGCCCGGAATGTCGCGGGCGCGTTCGGGGTGCGGGAAAGATTCCGGATCAAGTCCGGAATGACGTGTACGCCGTCCGGAATGACGTGTACGCCGTCCGGAATGACGTGTACGCCGGCCGGAATGACGAGTGCGCCGTCCGCAGCGGAAGCGCCGGGGCCGCGTCACGTGCTGCTTCTGGACGATGTGTTTACTACCGGGGCTACCACCGCGGCGTGTTTCCGGGCGCTACGGGCCGTGCTGCCTGGAAACGTCCGGATTTCCGTGGCGACATTGGCTTTTGTGGAGCAGTAGATTCAGGCCGGTCTAGCGGAAGGTCCACTTGACGGCCAGGGTCGGGACGGCGTAGAAGCCTTTCCCGAGGAAATTGTTGGAGAGTTCTACCTCCGAGCCGATGCTCAGATTGACCTTTTCCATCCCTTTGATGGTGTTGAAATTATACCAGATCTGGGGCTCGGAGAGGAAAATGTATTTCGTACCCTGCCAGTCCCGCACTTCCCGCCAGAAATCGATGAATCCGCTCAGCAGGACGGCCTTGTTGGCGAACCAGAGATTCCATACGAACGTGAACTGGAAATTGTGGGGAGAGGCGTTCCGCGGAATGATCTTGTACATCGCGGATATGGAGAAAGTCTTGGTGAAATCTTTGTTGGCAAACGAATACGTGATACCGGGGAGCCAGGCATCGTTGTAGATGACGCCGCTGGGCTGGAAGTCCAGACCGCCGTTATACTCGGCGTGGATGGAAATGGGGAATTTCCAGAACCTCAGTTCCCGGGAGATCTCCCAGTAGGCGCCCAGGACACCGCCCTGTTTCGTGTCGGCCAGATACTTGTCGTAATTCATATCCACAAAGAAATAGGTGCTGCCCCAGTCGTCGGGATGGAACATCTCGACGGTCGTCGTGAGCTGCGGCCGGGCGGCGAGGCTCTTCCCATCCTTCTGGTACAGGAGCTTGCCGAAATCATAGTGGAGCTGGACATTTTGCGCATACGAAGGCGCTACGGCCATCATCAGAAGTGAAGCCGCAAGAATAAGGGTTCGTTTCATAAAACAGGGAAAGGATTTAAATACGGCGCAATTTACAAAAACTTTGTGAAAAACGAACGTATTTTATGTACATTTGCACATTGCATGAAAACGAGCCAATGATTATTTTCGATTGTCAAAGCCTGAGGCGACCCAATGTGGGGTATTATCATTACGCGCTCAATCTGTCGAAGGCGCTGCTCGTCGAGAGCGGGAGAAGGGCGGAGAAGATGGGTCTTTATCTGCCGGATTGTGCCAGAGGACTCTATGCCGGACTCGGCAAGTTCCCAGTGCGACGCCGGCACCATATCGACAAACATTTTATGTTCCTGGGTCCGCGGGTTCACCTCTACCACGTCTCCAACCAGCTTACGCAGTACGCTCCGCGCTCATTCAGGCTTCCGGTGCTCACGACCGTACACGACATCAACTGTCTGCATTTCGCGGAATCGCAAGAGGCCTATAAATGGCTGATCAACCACACAGAAAGGGCCGTAAGGCATTCGACTCGGATCGTCACCATCTCCGAGGTGGCCAGAAAGGACATCTGCGAATACTTTGACCTGACCCCTGCGGACGTGGACATGGTCTATAATGGCGTAGACTACTACGATGGTCCCATCACCGCGCCGGAGAAGGTCCCCGAAGGGGAATTCCTCCTTTACCTGGGCCGGATCGACGGATCGAAGAACATCCACGTCCTGCCCGCCCTCCTGGACGGGAACGACTACCGGCTCCTCATCGTCGGAAGGCCCGAAAAGACGGAGTGTGAAACGCCGCGCATCCTCGAGGAAGCGCGCCGCTGGGGATGCGCAGACAGAATCATCTTCACGGGGCCGGTACCCGAGCCGGTAAAGCACTGGTATCTCCAAAACTGCGAAGCATTCCTGTTTCCTTCACTGGCGGAAGGGTTCGGGCTCCCGGTGCTCGAAGCGATGCGGTACGGCAAGCCCGTCTTCTGTTCGGACCGGACTTCCCTGCCGGAAATAGGCGGGGATTGCGCGTTCTATTTCAACCACGACTTCGAGCCGAGGGCGATGCAGGAGGAACTCCGCAATGGGCTGGCGGCATTCCGCGCAGGAGAACTTCCGCCGGAGAAAATCATCGCCAGGACCCGGCTTTTCTCCTGGGAGAAAGCCGCCAAAGAGTATTACGACATCTACGAAAAAATGCTCTGACCGCAAATTTTTTAAAAATGTAAAATCAAAAAGTGTTACATTTGTATCCCGTATATATAAACGCTTGACCTATGAATACCAAGTACGTTTTCGTTACGGGCGGGGTGGCGTCTTCCCTGGGGAAAGGGATTGTGGCGGCCTCCCTGGCAAAGCTTCTGCAGGCGCGCGGGTTGCGCGTTACCATCCAGAAATTCGACCCCTATATCAATATCGACCCGGGGACGCTGAATCCTTACGAGCACGGCGAATGCTATGTGACCGAGGATGGGGCGGAGACGGATCTGGATCTCGGACACTATGAGCGGTTCCTGGGCGTGCATACTTCCAAGGCTAATAATGTCACAACCGGTAAGATTTATCATACCGTCATCACCAAAGAGCGCGAGGGCGCCTATCTGGGAAAGACTGTGCAGATTGTCCCGCACATTACCGACGAGATCAAGCGCAGGATGCTTTTGTTGGGCAGAACCGGCAAGTTTGACGTGGTCATTACAGAGGTTGGCGGAACCGTTGGAGATATGGAGTCAATGCCGTTTATCGAGGCGATGCGCCAGCTTCAGTGGGAGCTTCCGGAGGAGGATTTCCTGAGCATTCACCTGACACTGATTCCTTTCCTGAAAGCGGCGAAGGAACTCAAGACAAAGCCCACGCAGCACTCCGTCCGGGAGTTGCAAAGCTGGGGTGTGCACCCGGATATTATCGTATGCCGTACGGAGAAGCCGTTATCCGCAGATCTCTGCAAAAAGATAGCCCTGTTCTGCAACGTGCGCCCCGGTCACGTGATTCCTTCGATCGATGCCTGGAGCATCTATCAGGTGCCGCTGAATATGGAGGAGGAAGGCCTGGATACCCTTGTGGTGAATAAATTGGGCATCCGGAATTGCGCTCCCCATCCGGATCTTTCCGCCCTGAAGGCCTTTCTGGACCGGCTGCAGCACCCGAAGCACGAGGTGATTATTGCGATGGTGGGCAAGTATGTCGAATTGCAGGATGCTTACAAGTCCATTCAGGAAGCTTTTGTGCACGCGGGTGCCGCGAATGAGTGCAAAGTGGACGTGCGGTGCATCCATTCGGAGCAGATTTCGGAAGAGAATGTCGCTGAGAAGCTGTCGGGAATGGATGGAATCCTGGTGGCCCCGGGGTTTGGCGAGCGGGGAATTCCAGGGAAGATCGCTGCCGTGCGGTATGCCCGAGAAAACGGGATTCCGTTTTTCGGAATTTGCCTGGGGATGCAGATGGCCGTGGTTGAATTCGCCCGGGACGTCCTCGGATATGCCGACGCGGCCTCGGTGGAGATGGACGGGAAGACTTCCCATCCGGTCATCGACTTGATGGAGGAGCAGAAGACCACCACGATCAAGGGCGGCACGATGCGCTTGGGCGCCTACGCCTGCCGCCTCGTGCCCGGATCGTTGGCTTCAAGGATTTATGGTGGGGCGGATGTTATTTACGAGCGGCACCGTCACCGCTACGAATTCAATGATACCTACCGGGATGCCGTGACACGGGCCGGGATGGCGGTATCCGGCATCAACCCGGATACGGGCCTGGTGGAAATCGTGGAAATTCCTTCCCATCCGTTTTTCATCGGCACCCAATTCCACCCGGAATTCAAAAGCACCCCCGAGCATCCCCAGCCCATCTTCACCGCTTTCATTGCCGCGGCAATGGCTCGCCGGGAAGGGAATTATTGAGCCTCGGTCAAGCCGTCCAGGCTCATAATCAGGCCTTCGTAAGTGGGTTCGGCCGAGAAATCGGTTACTTCGAACGAGACACCGTCGATAAGGACCTGGCCGTTGGTCTTCCCGAGTCCGTACTTGTAGTAGGGGAGACCATTCTCCTTGTCGATATGGAGGATGACCTTGGTGTATACCTCGTTGGTAAGAACCGTCTCCGTCGTTTCTTTCGTCAGGATGTAGGCCGGACGGCCGAAGATTGTCGTGTCCTTTACGGTGCATCCCTTATCATCTTTTTTCGGGATCTTGTCAAAGAGCGTGTTGCTCATCTGGTCTTTCAGATAGCTGCGAACGGCTTCCTCAATGCCTGAGAAGCCCTTCTTTTCGCTCAACTTGGCGTATTTACCATTATTCCCGATCAGATAATTCGTCCGAGACGAGTCAGTGCAGACGAGGAGATTTTGCGTCTGGCTGCCTTCGGTCTTGTAGGCGAGAATATTTCCCTTTCGGGCGTATGTCCGGGTGAAGGGATTCCCCAACACGAACATTTTCTCGGTCAGGCAGAAATCCTGCTCGTACCACTTGGGTGCTTCCACCTTCGGCTCCTCCGCCTTTTCTGCAACCGGCGCCGGTGCTACCTCTTCCTGCACTACCTCCTCGGGTTCCTCCGAGGCCGCTTCATTCGATTTCCCGGCCTGTCTGCCGCCACACGCCGTCAGCGCCACCATCGCCGCCACGGCAAAAATTGACAAGATCTTTTTCATATTCGCTAAACTTAAGTTATCCAAATCTTTACAAAGATACGAAACTATTCGGAATTCAAAGCATTTCCTTTTGCAAGTGAAAATAGTTGTTTGTAGATTTGTAGGACTAATATGTCGACCAGGAAACATTACCTTTTACTTTTGCTGTCGGCTGCTCTTCTTGGCTGCGTGGAAAAAGCGCAGTTGGAAGTGTCGCCGGCGCCAAATACGTATTTGCCCTGCCTTGTCGTGAATTCAGCGGCGCCCGTTGAGAGCAAGACAGAATATGTCGATGCTGTCATCGGCCTGGAGGGAGATACTTTTAAAGGCAGGATACGCGGCCGGGGAAATTACACCTGGAGGTACTACGAAAAGAAGCCCTACAAAATTAAACTGGACAAGAAGGCATCTCTCCTGGGGCTGGACTCTTCCAGGGAATGGGCTCTTCTGGCGGAATACAAAGATCTTTCGCTGGTACGCACGGCATATCTTTTCGAACTTTCACGCCTGGCGGGCCTGCCCTATACCCCCGAATACAAGTATGTGGAACTGTGCCTGAACGGTGATTATCTTGGGGTTTACGTCCTGACGGAAACGGTAAGGCATTCTGTGGGATCTATCAATTCGGACGGCTTCATTATCGAAGACGACACTTATTGGGAAGAAGAGCCGGTCTGGTTCGAGAGCTACCAGGGCCATCACTATACTTTCAAATATCCCGATGAAGTGTCGGAAAGCGACAGGAGGTTCATTTCCCGGTTTGTGGCTGAAATAGAGAACAGACTTCAGGACGGTGATACTTCCCTTTTGGATCTTGAGAGTTTTGCCAGATGGTACATCGTGAATGAGGTTCTGGGCAATGTGGACCCGAATAAGTATTTTGTGCTTCCGTCCCGTGATGGGAAACTTGCGATGGGGCCGGTCTGGGACGCGGAATCCATTCTTGGAATGCAGAACCGCAGGCCGCAGGATCCGGTGCCGTCTCCCGGTTCTCAGCCCACGGGCTTTTGCATTTGTTCGGGGGAGAGTTATTTCCCGCTTTTGCTGAAGAACGCCGATTTCATCGGCATTCTTTCCCGCGAGTGGGAGGCCTTGAAGCCGCTGCTCCCAGCCTTTCAGGAGAGGATGCACGACATTGCCGCAGATTTGAAAGAGGCGCGGTATGCGAATTTCAAACGGTGGCCGCTTAACGATAATTATGAGGCGGAGGCCGTATACATCGAAGACTGGCTAGACCGTCGCATACGCTGGTTCGACTCCTATGTGGAATTCCTTTCCCTTTCCGGAGCTCCCGTGCCGGTAGATTTGGAGATCGCCTCCCCTTCCTACCCGGAGCCCGCCGCCATCGACCTGGGCCTCAGCGTTCTGTGGGGCTCATTTAATCTGGGCGCGGGCGATGAGCGGGAGACCGGGTACTATTTTGCCTGGGGGGAGACGGAGCCGAAAACCTCTTATACCTGGACCGATTATTCCTACAGCAACAGCAGAGGAACCGGTTTCAGCAAATACTGCTTCGACCCGGATTGGTGGACGGGCCCCGGGGAGCCGGATAATTGTACCGAACTGGAGCCTGCCGACGACCCTGTGCGTGTCCATCTTGGCGGAGGATGGCGTATGCCAACCCGCTGGGAGCTGTGGGAACTGTGGGATTTCATAAGCTACGAAGGCGGCAGACTGAGTCTGGAAACCGTTGGCGGGACAAGGGGTTTCCGCATATCTGCGTCTTCCGGTGAGAGCGTCTTTTTCCCCTGCGCGGGCAGGGTTATTGGCAATATGGTGGAAGAATATGGCCGGTATGGCTATTACTGGACTTCCAGCCTTACCAGGAGCGTGAAAAGCGGACCTGCCGGGGCGTATTTCCTGGGGGCGGAAGGTACGGTGGAGAATGTGAATGAATGGACCTGCGGCCGTTTTTACGGCATGCCGGTCAGACCTGTGCGCGAAAGATGAGAAGAAGGGCCTGGATACTGATTATGCTTGCACTGGTTTCGTGCTCCGGTTTCGAGGATATCATCCTTGAAAACGACGAATTGTATGCGCCCGGCAAGGTACTGGTGAAGGTTACATCGGAATTTGCCGATGTGTTGGAAAGCCATACCGACGACGGCGGGAGGGTTGCGGTTTCCGCCGTGGTTGGACTTCGCAAGGCCGATCAACGTCTGAACATTCAACGGATGAAGCGTGTCTTTGCCCCAGCCGGCGAATTTGAGCAACGGTCGCGCCGGGAGGGCTTGCATCTGTGGTATCAGATAGACTTCGACCAGACCTGCCCCGCATCCCTTGCAAAGTCCATTTTGGAGACCAGTCCTGGGATCACGCTCGTGGAATGCGACCCCATAAGGCGGCTGGATGAGGATGTTACCTATGCCGTCCCGGTTTCGGGCAAGTCTTCAGGCCCCTTCGACGATCCTCTATTCTACCGGCAGTGGCACTATTATAATGACGGCTCACGTGAGGGCGCCGGGGCTGGATGTGACATCAATATCGTGCCGGCCTGGGAGTCCGGGCTCACCGGAAGTCCGGACGTGATTGTATGCGTTGTAGATGGCGGCGTGGATTATACCCACGAGGACCTTTCCGGCAACATCTGGTACGACAGCGACGGTCACTGCGGCTACAATTTCTACTCCGACTCCTATAACATTACCCCGGACCCGCACGCTACCCACGTTGCCGGCACAATCGCCGCCGTCAATAATAATGGCACGGGAGTATGCGGAATAGCAGGCGGAGACTTCGCCCGCGGACTGCCGGGTGTTAAAATCATGTCCTGCCAGATTTTTACCGGGAATGAAAGTGCTGGAAACCCTGCCGCAGCCATCAAGTGGGGAGCCGACCACGGCGCGGTAATTTCCCAGAACAGCTGGGGATATCCGGATCTGGACACCACACCGGAATCCGTAAAGGCTGCCGTGGATTATTTCGTAAAATATGCGGGCCTGGATGCCGATGGCCGCCAGTGCGGCCCTATGGCCGGCGGCCTGGTGGTTTTTGCCGCCGGGAACGAGCGGCGGGAAGCCAGTTCATCCTCGTACGAAGGAATCCTTACGGTAACCTCGCTGGGGGGCGATTTCCATAAAGCCTCCTATTCCAACTGGGGCTCATTTGCCGATCTGGCGGCTCCCGGGGGAGATGCGCCCAACAGGGTACTGAGTACGCTTCCGGGCAATAAGTACGGATGGATGAACGGAACGTCCATGGCCTGCCCGCACGTCTCCGGTGTGGCGGCGCTGGTCGTTTCTGCCTGCGGCGGCCCCGGTTTCACCTCCGCAGACTTGAGGCGCAGGCTTGAAAGCACTGCCCGTCCTCTGGACATATCGGCCGATGGCTATTATCTTGGCCACGGCCTCGTGGACGCCACGGCCGCCAGCCGTAATTAACGATGTCTTTTGCGAATAAATGAAAAAGCCGGGCCCAAAGGTCCGGCTTTCTTGTGCCCGGAGGGGGAATCGAACCCCCACGGCATTGCTGCCACAGGATTTTGAGTCCAGCGCGTCTACCAATTCCGCCATCTGGGCATATCTCGGGGACAAAGTTATAGATTTTCCGGGAAATCGCAAAAAATTAAAAAAAAATTTGTCAGAATTAAAAAAAATCGTACCTTTGCAGTCCCGCTTTGAAAAAGGGGGTAGATCATTGACAATACTGAAAGACTTAAGTACAAGGAAAAGTAGCACAGGATGCCGCGAGAGCGGTATCCGAACTTTGAACGAGCGTCGATTCTTTATAAGGAATCAAGGTCAGGGAATCAAGCTAAGAATTATAAGAATATACAATGAAGAGTTTGATCCTGGCTCAGGATGAACGCTAGCGGCAGACTTAACACATGCAAGTCTAGGAGCATCGTGGATTAGCAAAACTCTGACGGCGACTGGCGAAAGTGTGAGTAACTCGTGATTAACATTCTCG
>JAEEGL014924065.1_pt1 | contig 35119 bp, 24 predicted proteins | sample 9134231 | NCBI WGS metagenome assembly JAEEGL01 (sample SAMN16246548, study PRJNA631951) | gut metagenome | biome: gut microbiome; feature: rumen; material: fiber-attached | host: Bos | place: Iran: Karaj | collected 2018-10 | reverse complement strand
GGGAAGATACCATTCGCTTGCTGCGGATAAGGAGAAGCTTCCGGATTGCCTTAAGGTGACGGCAAAGACCGATGAGGATGAGATAATGGCTGTGGCTCATAAGGATTATAAGTTATACGGTCTGCAATTCCATCCGGAGTCGATACTTACGCCTTCCGGCAAGACCATGCTTTCAAATTTTCTGTCATTATAGTTTTTTTTAAAATATAGCGTGGAACATTGGATGCCTGTCTGTATATATTTATACAGGTGGGCATTTTTATTGAATTTATCTTGCATAGATGATAGAATTTTAGATGTGTATAGTATGGAGGGATTCAAATGTTTAATAATACCGTAACTGCTTTAAATGAACTGGTATCGGTACTGGCCAATATTGACTTGAGCGGTGCGCCGATACTGTGCATTTTCCTGGCTGTGTGCGCGTTTGTATGTCTTGAAGGATTCAGGATATATAAAGTGGTCCTCTATGTTGCCGCATTTATGTTCGGATTCAGGACAGCACACGACTATCTCTGGGCACTCATTCCCGACGATGATGTCCTTCTTATGGCTGAAGTGGCCTGTGGTCTTGTGCTTGCAGTGCTTGCTTACAAGATTTATCTGGCCGGTGTGGCTATATTCGTATTCCAATTTGCAAGAGACAATCTTAAGGAGTTCTTTGACGGACCGTTTGCCGTTATAGCCTGTGTTGTTGCCGCAGCGCTGATCGCGTTTATCGCGACTAAAGCGAACAGAATGGTAATCGTTATTCTTACTGCGGTTGTCGGAGGCTTCTCGATGGTTAACGTATTTTTGAAGCTTATTCCGGTATTTCCGGTCGATTTAAGCTTCTTCCCGCCCGCTTCAAGCATTGTCTGGTATGTTGCAAAAATATTCCTTTCGGCTGCGGGAGTTATGATACAGGATGTCAGGGATCCCAACGGTTCTGAGGGCTCGTTTAACCCATGATATGAATTTAACAAAATTGACATTTTAATTGACCATAAATGACAAAAAAACTTGTCTAATCTCTTATTCTGTGCGATAATCTAGGATGATATTTTATGTGGACCGATTGGGTTTTACGGAGGTTTTAGATGTCAGAAATCGTGTACTATACACCCGAGAGAATTGATACCAACAACTCGGGTGAGATACTTAGAGAGATGGAAGCGTTTCTTGACGAAGCGATAGCAGAAGGAGATGACGGGATATATTATGCGGTAGATATGACCGATACCGGATATCTCAGCTCGGCAGGATTAAGATCGCTTACACAGATGCAGAAGAGACTTCGTGCCGCAAGAGGTACATTCGTACTCAGGAATGTAAGTGAGTCTGTCAGGGATTTGCTTGATGTAACGGGCCTTTCGGGATATCTGCCGATAGAATAAAAGGTGTGGTATGTCCGATTACGAAGTGATTAACGATACGGCCGGTGATGAGGACCGAGTAAAAGAGGATAGCAGTCCGGATAGGGATGTTGCGGAAGAAGAAAGCCCAAAGGGTGAGCAGGTTACGAGCTTCAGACAGAAGACCGAGCCGCTGACTCCCGAACAGATAATATTCTTTTCGGTAAGAGATTTCTTTCATGCAATCGGCCCCATGGTGTCATATATCGTGATCTCCCTGGTGTGTCTTTCGGTAGGATTCCTCTTATCCGGAATGGTGGGAGCGGGCTTTGACAATTATCTGGAGCAGCGTTCCAACTTGGCTATCGCCGTTGCGGTTGTAATCACACTTATAAGATTAAGACGCAAGTCTAAGAAGACGGGAAGCACATTCTTTGAAGACGCTTCGTTATACCATACGGATATCAACAAGAAGAAGATACTCTGGGCGTTTTTGTTTGGAGCCGGCGCGGCGCTTTTTCTTTCGTCCGTACTTACGTTGGTACCTAAGGTTGGAATATTCGCCACATATTCGACTCATGTGGGCAAGATGTACCAGAGAAGCGACATAGCGTTGACGATTGTTGAAAGCGCGGTCTTAACGCCGCTTGTCGAAGAGATAATATTCAGGGGCTATATGCTTAACAGGCTGTTGGTCCGCTGGCCGGAGATACCGGCACTTATAGTTACAACACTTATTTTTTCAGTCATGCACGGCAGTAGTATATGGTTTGTCTATTCTTTTGCAATGGGACTTATCATAGGCATATTGTCACTTAAGGAAGGTAATATCCTCTACGGTATTTTTCTGCATGCGGGATTCAATCTTCCTTCGGTAGTACAGTGGTTCATATTTTTTATGTATCCGGAGAAGCAGAATGCGGGGGTTGCGACGGATATATTCAGGGTAATCTTGTTGGGGATGCTTGGCGCGGCGACAGCCGGCCTGATATATATGCTTTATCGAAAAGAGGGAGAAAGTGAGCGACAAGCCGGAATTTGATATGAAAAAGACAGCACTTTATGTTATGTTAGGCATATTGGCCATCATAATATTGGGTGCAATTACGGGAGTATTATTAGAAAGTCTTAACGAATGGACTGCCGCAGGCGCATTTAAGCTGGTTGTCAACGCAAGTACGCTGTTTGGAGCAGACAAGATTGTCTACGGTATAGTAGAGCTGGCTCTTTTGACAGCCCTCTATTTCATATACAGGCTTTCTGTCAATACAGAGTCTGCCAACAGGCTTTTAAGGGGAAGAGGAAGCAAGAATGACAGAGTCGAGAGTTCTTTGGAGAATTCGCGATTCATGACAGATAAGGAACGTAATGAGCTTTTTCCCAAAAGCCAGTTCCACAAGCTGGACGGACTGAAGAAGGACGGTATCCCGCTTTATGCAGTATATAATCCGCGTACCAGAGACGTGGATATCAATATAATCTCACCGGCGCACGGTATCATCATCGGTGCTACGGGTTCAGGTAAGACGACGACATTCGTTAACCCCGTGGTACAGATACTCGGACATTCGGCAGCCGGTTCTTCAATGATATGTACTGACCCCAAGGGCGAGCTTTTCCAGATGCACAGTAAGCTCTTACATGATCACGGCTATAACTGTATGGTACTCGATTTAAGAGATCCCTACAGTTCTTTCAGATGGAATCCTTTGGGCGATATATATGACAATTACCAGGTATATGCTCATCTTGGCGACAAGATTATGGAGCATACCGACGGGGTCGATAATTATCCGGAACTTAAGCTTATGAATCCGAGGGATGATTTCGATTCGGCGGATGAGTGGTATGAGTGGGAAGGTCTGGCTTATGCGTCAGGCAATGATCTTATCGGCAAGATCAGGGTTGAGAGACAGAAGATATACGATGAGTGTTATGAGGATCTTAATGACCTCGTATCGGTACTCTGTCCCATTGAGAATGAGAAGGATCCCGTATGGGAGAAGGGCGCCCGTTCAATCATTCTGGCGGTTTGTCTTGCAATGCTTGAGGATTCGGAGGATCCCAAGCTTGAGATGACAAAGGAGAAGTTCTGCTTCTACAACATCAATAAGGCCATCGGTAATTCGGCTGATGAATACAAGGCACTTAAGGACTTCTTTGAAGGAAGAGATAAGTTGAGTAAGGCGACATCACTTTCCAGACAGGTTCTGGCTGCGGCCGATCAGACTCTTTCATCATATATGAGTATCGCGCTTGACAAGCTTTCGATGTTCAATGACGAAGGCCTTTGCGCGCTTACTTCTGCTACGGATATTCAGCCCACTACTTTTGCTGACAGACCTACGGCTCTGTTCCTTAAGATACCGGATGAAAAGGATACAAGACATGCTCTTGCAGCCGTATTCATTCTGTGTATATACAAGGCACTTATTAAGGTTGCGAGCGCGAGAGAAGATCTGTCGTTACCTCGTAACGTATACTTCATCCTTGATGAGTTCGGTAACATGCCCAAGATTGATAAGTTCGACAAGATGATCACGGTCGGACGTTCAAGAAAGATATGGTTTGAGATGATCGTTCAGTCATTCTCACAGCTTAAGAATGTCTACGGTGAGACCGTCGCTGATATCGTCAAGGGTAACTGCGGAATCAAGATGTTCATCGGTTCGAACGATATGCCGACCTGTGAAGAATTCTCCAAGATGTGCGGTAATATGACGGTACGTACGACATCCACATCCACAGGTCTTAAGGATAAGACCAACAATATCAATGTATCCACACAGATGCAGGTAAGACCTTTGATCTATCCTTCGGAGCTTACCAGACTTAACAATGCGAAGTCGACGGGTAATTCAATCGTCGTAACGTTTAACAATTTCCCGCTTATGACCAAGTTCACTCCGTCATATAAGTGTCCGCTTTATGAGTTCGGTCAGATGGATCTTACAGATGTCAGGAACAATGTCTTTTATGCGGATGATATCTTCTATGATCTTGATGAGAGAAATTATCTTGTGCTTGATTCGGATGAAGATGAAGACGAAGAGGGCGGAGCAGAGATGGAAGTCGATACCGATGAGGAACTGAATGAGGATATCGCGGAAGAAGAGTACGAAGATGATATCGATGATGAGGACGTCGAGATAGGCGATATGCTTGATGCGGAACTCGAAGGAGAACTTGAAGAGGAACTTGATGAGAGCGTAGATGATATTCTTGCAAGGTATGAGAGTGAGATAGACGAAGACCTTGAAGGTAATGCATAGACAAATCTTAGAATGATATATTAACCACCATACGGAAAATATGAGGGATATGTGTAAGATGAAAAGAAAATTAATGATTTTAGCCGGAATAGCGGCAGGTGCATGTCTGATGATGGGCAGCGTACTACCGGTAAATGCGAGTGCGGGAGACGGACTCTACAGTGCGTTGTCATCCGTATACGGATTATCGGGCGGTTCGTCGGGTTCATCAAGTTTATCAAACGTTGCATCGAATGTTGTAAGCAACATATCGGGGTCTTCCGGCGGCGGGGCATCCATGCCCGGCAATCGTAAGGTAATCACATACTATCCCATATATAACGTTCAACAGCAGCAGCAGTTGAGTGCGAGTCAGCAGGCAGCGGGTATCATCAGACAGACCTACGATGTATCCGGCAATTCGGTATTTTCCGGAGATGTCAGCGGCAATGCCGCAATAACCAATCAGTATAACCAGTGGGCCAAGGCACTTGCACCGGATATAGCGGCGCTTGAATCCGATCCCATAGGCCCCACCGTTAATTCCATATCACTTTCGGAGACTTATCACGAGGATTACAAGGTATATGCCGAGAGTTTCGGAGATATTTATACCATTTATTCGAATATAAGCAACGGGACGATAGTCAATCACTACGTTATGTTTGACATACCCAGCGGCGTAATGGCAAGGATGACTCGTGACGGCGTATCCGTCGGCATATCCAACAAGTCCAAGATTGAAGCGGAAGGAACATATAATGTGCAGTTCTTCTACGCAAAGCAGGGTTCGGAGAATGTTCCAGCATGGCAACAGGAGATTGATACAGCCAGATTTACTTTCCGCATACAGTATACGGCAGGTCTTGACGGAGAACCTTTGGAGTGGGATGACAAGTCTGAGCTTGAGTCGTTTGCCGACCTTGTGAACGAGGGCGAGGATAATACCGGAAAAGCGGATGAACCTGCATCCGAGGCAACTCCTACACCAGAGCCTGCCAAGGCGGACGCTTCTTCAAAGAGCGAACCGGAGAGCAGACTTACGTCGTCATTTGATTCAAAGAGCGGATATTACAGGATAGACCTGTTGACGGGCGATTCGTTCTATTCGAGCGTACCTAACGGTATGGTGACCAATGAGTCGGTTATATTCCAGGCGGATGACGATATAGAACTGCAGCTGTATAAGGATGGTGAGCAGATCACATACAATTCCGGTGACTTTATTCAGGATAAGGGCAACTATACTCTGATACCGGTTAAGGATGATGTGAGCTATGAGAACTTCTATCGCGGTAACAGACCTATGCTCAGGTTCAGAATTCTTACCGGTGCAACAGCCGATTTAAGCACATTCTCGGCTCCGGAAGGAATGATTATAGAAGGCGTACGTCGTAACTATGAGGATATTACCGATACGGCTATGGCCACATATAAGGTTGCATATATGCCGGATGACGGTAACTATGAGATTGACCTGCGTGATGAGAGCGGAAGAACAACGGTCAATATAGCAAGAGATACCGTTTCACCGATAGTAGAGATTGATACGGCTCCCAACGAGGCGAAGATTACTTATGCGTCGGATGATATCAAGAGCGTTGTGCTTATGCGCGGTGATACCGTTATAAGCGAAGACAATATGGTGAGCCGTGTTACGGAGGCCGGAAGATATCACCTCATAGTTAAAGATGAGGCGGGCAATACCACAGAGAAAGACTTCATCGTCAAATACAGGATCAATATTGCGGCAATCCTGGCAATCATTACTGTGATAGCAATAGGCGTTGCGGTATTCCTGTATATGAGAAAAGTAAGAACCACAGTGAGAGTAAGATAATACACCGTGGATTAGTCAGAGCAAGTCTGTATATTAAGATATAGGATATACAGAAAGGAAGAAGCAGTATGAATTTTATGATGCCGGTGAGCTTAAGCTTCGTAGATACGCTTGAAGATCTGCTCGAGGACATATTCAACGAAATACTGGTACCGATACTCGTCAAGGCATTCTACTTTTTGTGGGATCTTGTCGGCGGAATGATAATGTCGGCAATCAACCATGCGCTTTTCATGGGCTTTGCTACGTTGTGTAAGATAGTTCTGATTGTTGAGAGGATCTTCGATGTGTTCTCGTGTACCACGGGTGTATATGTGCTGCAGGGTTCGGAATATGTGGCCACGAGCGGATATGACGTGGCGCACAATAATTCTCTTTTGGATGTATTGATGCAGAGGGATTATATAGTAAATGCCGTTCTTATGATGACGGCAGGAGCATTTGCGCTTTGCTTTCTGGTTACGATATTTGCTGTTGTTAAGTCTATGGGTGAGGGACTCGGTGAACTCAAAAGACCCGTGACTCATGTAATCCGCCAGACATTTAAGGCATGCTTTACCTTTGCAATCATACCTTTAGCCTGCATTTTTGCCGTAAAGCTTGCAGGTGTGGTTATATGTACGATTCAGGTATATATGCCCAATAATATTGACGGATCAAATAATGAGAGTGCATTGACTTACGTTTCGGAAGTTTTATCCGGTGACGGCACGACTCCGATGAGAGGAACCAAGCAGTCTCAGATTGAGAGAGCGATTGCAGCTGCAAGGTCAGCGACTCCGGGCGCGACTACCACGATGGCTGACCTTATATTCTTTATGTCAGTCAAGAATGCACTTCGTAATCCGGCCAATGCTTCCTATTATGCCAGCGGACAGCATTTCCAGAATACGCTTACGGCGATGCAGGATATAGATCTTGAGAAGGTCGAATGGCTGTATGCATATGTGGAAGTCATAATGGTACTGTTTATACTCATTCTTTTAATAGTGCAGTGTATCGTACGTATATTTATGATACTTATTCTTTTTGTGGTAAGTCCTTACTATGTGGCTTTGATTCCGCTTGATGACGGAGCCAAGTTTAAGAGATGGAAGGAAATGTTTGTTGCCTTCGTCATCGGAATATTCGGCCCCATAATCACGATGAAGACTTATCTTGTCATTCTGCCCTATGTGGTGAACGGCAATAACATAGATTTCGGATTCAGTGCCGCAACCATGGAACTCTTTAAGCTGTTCTTTATAGCGGCTGGTGCGTATGCGGTATTTAAGAGTCAGAATCTTATGCTTGAGATTATCAATCCCGAAGTGGCAATGTTCCTCGGACAGCCTGCTCAGATGGTTAAGTCAAAGATTATCGGTACGGTTGCGGGCGGTGCCACTAAAGCAGTCGGAATGGTATCAAAGTCTGCTAAGGGCAGGATTGAGAACTCTTTGGGCATTATTGATCCTGATGCTCCGGCGGGAGGTGGCAAATAATGTCTTATGTTCAACTTGGCTGGATCCAAGACGCCATCGATTATGTTTTTGATAAGATTCTTAACCCCGTCTTTGAGTGGTTGTCTTCGCTTTTAAGTGAAGTGTTCGGATTTATTTTTGATACCGTTCTTGGCGGCGTCCTGGAGACCGTTATAGGTAAGATAGTTAAGATTGCAGTGCAACTGATCTGGACTATTCTTGCAAGATTCTTTTACGGAATAGAGAGAGCGTTGCTTATGATAGTGGATATGCTTGAAGAAATCTTTGAGGTATTGGCGGGCGTAAAGAACGTTACCACTATAGATAATAAGACCGGCTCGCTTTTAAGCATACTTGTAAGAACGAACTTCGTTACAAAGACCATACTTATAGTCGTCATGGTGTCATTTGTACTGTGTATGTTTTTTTCGGTGCTTGCGACAATAAAGTCAATATCCGATATGGGCGGCGAAGGATCGAAGCCTGTCGGACACGTACTCAGGATGACTTCTCAAGCCATGTTGAGAATGATAATGATTCCGCTTATAGGTCTTTTCATGATCGTGCTTGGAGATGCATTGCTTACGGGCATTACTCATGCGATGACGATGGATGAGGATACGTCCATAGCGCGAACCATATTCTGTATTTCAACACTGAATGCCGTTAAGGAAAAGGATCCCGTTTCCGGTGACGGCAAAACGTACGATCCTAAGATGTTCAATTCGAGTACAAGATACCAGACGCCCGGATATGAAGGAACCACTTTCGGATTTACGGATGTGTACAGAGGACAGTTTTATAACGGTACCAAATCTTTCAGAAGCTGGGAGGATGTAGGGGCTACATTTGACTTTACGAAGATGGATTTCTTCCTGGGTATAGGATTGGCATTTTTTTTCATACTGATACTGGGCACAGTGATGTTCATATTTGTCAGCAGAATATTCGACGCCATAGTGCTGCTTATAATAGAACCGCTTTTTGTGTGTCAGATGCCGCTTGATGACGGCGAAGCATACAAGAAATGGTCGGAGATGTTCATCGGTAAACTTTTCGCCGGATACGGGATGGTCGTAGCCATGTATCTGTATCTGCTTGTAGCGGCACAGGTATTTAAAGGGGATATAGCATTTACTCCTCCGGGCGAAGATATAATCATGGATTATCTTATGAAGATGATATTGCTTATCGGCGGCGGATTCGCCGTAATGCAGGCCGGACCTTTGGTAACATCAATTCTTTCGGTAATGGCCAGCATGAACGAGAGCGCTACGATGGCTGCGGGAAGTGCATTCACCGGACAGTTGCGCGGAGTTGCGTTAGGAAAGCCCATTGCTTCGTTCGGTATGGATATAGCTAAGGATGCCGCAGTGTTTGATATGAAAAAGTCAGGCACCTATCAAAAGCTGGAGAAGAACTTCGAAGGCTTTATGGACAGTATCGGTTTAAGCGATCCGAAGTATCACGAGAAGGTAGCCAGACAACAACAGATGCAACGGAAGACAGCGTCACAACACGGTGACGGAGTTAAGTTTGAAGGTAAGAAGAGATAATAACAGGAAAGAGTAAGTAATGAGAGTAATTCCCAAGAAAACAAACGTCCGATTGGAACTATTCAGAGGATTGGAGGTAGTTGATGTATTCGTAGGCGGAATAGGCCTTGCGATTACGATTATGCTTCTGCTTGCCAATATCCCCGGGCACGTATATATGGCCATAGTCGTTGCGGCCATCACAGCTGCTCTTGTCATTCCCATAGATGATGACAAGGGCTATCTGATGTTATTGTATTTTATGCGATATCTCGGAAGACCCAGGCACTTTGTCAAGAGAGGAAGCGTGGAGAGAAAGGAATCCGACAAGGCTCTTTCCGTTGAAGACATTACGGCTTTTACGGGAATTGACGGTGAATTCATAGAATACGGCGGCTCATATTATGCCACGGTAGTACAGATTCCGTCGGTTGAGTTCAGATTCTATACCGAGATGCGTCAGAACAATATAATCGACAGAGTATTCGGCGGAATCTTGCGTACGGCGGCTCCCGATGAGCAGATATTGCTTGTTAAGCTTGACAGACCGCTTGTGTATGATGACTGCATTAATAACGAGCAGGTAAAGTTAAAGGAACTTGAAGAGGCTTATATGAACGGACTGCTTACCGACGAGGAACTTACAATCCGCGTAGGCGTGGTTCAGGACAGAATAGAGCAGCTTAAGACAATGAACACAAAGGACAGGATATTCCAGCCTTTCCATTATGTTGTATTCATTCAGAAAGATAAGGCTTTAATACAGAGTCAGGCCAGAAACTGTATAGAACAGTTCACTCAGAACAATATGCCTGCTACTCAGCTTACGGGCGGAGAACTTGCGGTATTCCTTAAGTATAACTATGACATGTATTTTGACGAGAGAGAGGTTAATAATCTTAAGCCCGAGGAATACATGAATTGGATACTGCCCGATGAAATCAAGTTTACCACAAGAACGGTACAGTATGATAATCTTATCACTCATCAGTTCAGATTAAGGGACTATCCCGTGGCTGTAGGCAATGCCTGGGCTGCAGGTATGTATAACACCGTCGGTACCAAGGTGGTTATGTGCATGACTCCCATAGAAAGAGGTAAGGCAATCAGACAGATTGACCGCTCGCTTGAGGAATTGCGTTCACAGCATGAGGAGACCGGAAGGGCTTCAAAACTCATTGATTTAAATACTCAGATTCAGGCATTGGCAAATGTGCTTCGACTTCTCCAGGGTGAGAATGAAGTGTTGTTTAACGTCAATACGTTTATTCAGGTTAATGACTACAAGCTTTCCGAGGAGATGAGAAGCGGTGTTAAGCAGAACGGAAGCATCAATTCTCAGAAAAAGGAAGTAAGACGTCAGCTTGCGGAAGAAGGCTTTAAGGTAACCGATATGTTCATGCAGCAGTTTGAGGGTTATGTTTCGGCTGCGATATCGGGATATGATGCATTTGAAAAGTACGAGCACGGTATCCATTCAAGCTCGGTTGCTGCCGCATTCCCGTTTGTATTTAAGAGTCTTAACGATAAGAATGGATTGTTTATAGGTGAATCGGCAGGTGTTCCTGTGTTTATAGATTTCTTTAAAAGAGACAGTGAGAGAGTTAACAGTAATACAATCATCATTGGTAAGTCGGGTTCAGGTAAGTCGTATGCAACGAAATCCATCCTTGCACAGCTTGCCGCCGAGAATTCCAAGATATTCATACTCGATCCCGAGAATGAGTATACCAAGATGGCTAAGGGACTTAACGGTAAGATTATTGATGTGGGAAGCGCCACACAGGGAAGACTTAATCCTTTCCATATAATCACTTCACTTTCGGATGATGAAGAAGACGGTACGGGCGAGGAAGGAGCAACTGCATTCGGTAATGAAGCGGCTACAAGTTTCTCTACGCACCTTCAGTTCCTGGAAGAATTCTACAGACAGATTCTTCCCGGCATCAGTAACGATGCACTGGAGCAGCTTAATAACATTACAGTGCAGATGTATGATGAGAAGGGTATAGATGCATATACCGATCTCTCAACACTTAAGCCGGAGGATTATCCTACATTTGATGATTTGTATGACAAGATCCTTAACGATTATCAGATGACAAAGGGTGATTACAGTAAGACCAACTTAAGGGTGTTGACCAATTACATCAGCAAGTTTGCATCGGGCGGAAGAGATTCACTGTTATGGAACGGTGCAGCTACTATAAGTACCGAAGAAAACTTTGTGGTATTTGACTTCCAGTCACTGCTTGCCAACAAGAACCAGACCGTGGCCAATGCGCAGATGCTGCTTGTTCTTAAGTGGCTTGATAATGAGATAATCAAGAACCGTGAATACAACATGGCATATCATGCCAACCGTAAGATAGTAATCGTAATAGATGAGGCGCATGTGTTTATCGACGATAAGTATCCCATAGCTTTGGACTTCATGTTCCAGCTGGCTAAGCGAATACGAAAGTATAACGGTATGCAGATAGTCATAACACAGAACATCAAGGACTTTGTGGGTACAGAGGAACTTGCAAGAAAGTCGACGGCGATTATCAATGCGAGTCAGTACAGCTTTATCTTCCCGCTTGCACCGAACGACATGACAGATCTTGTCAAGCTGTATGAGAATGCGGGAGCAATTAATGAAAGCGAGCAGGATGACATAGTCAACAACGGAAGAGGACGTGCTTTTGTAATTACTTCTCCTTCCGAAAGAACGAATGTCGATATTATTGCGGGTGAAGGAATAGAGGAATTATTCACCATGACGTAGTTCGTGGGATATTGTGTTTAACATTGTATATTTTATTGTGAGGAGACAGGATGGCTGAGGATAATAAGGTCACGACAGAAGTGAAGGAAAGCAAAGATACCGGGGAGATTAAGAAGAAAGGGCTGCTTGACGGTCTGAACAATTCACCTATCGGAGGATTGTTCGGCGGAAGACCGTGGATACTGTTGATTGTGGTTGCATTCGTAGTGCTCATTCTTTTGCTGGTGATAGTAACATCATTGGCAGGAAGAAACAGCGCGGGTACAGGCAATGCGCAGCTGGTTGCAGACGGCAATCTGACCGTGGCTTTGGTAGTTGGAGACGACAGATTCTGTGCAAGAACAGGCAACGGAGGTTATACGGGAATGGAGCCCGTATTGGCACAGGGGCTTGCCGACACCGAGGGCATAACCTTAAGGGTTATTGAGGCCGATTCGGCTGAGGCGGCATTGGCGCTTCTTGATTCGGGAGAAGCGGATATGGCTATGGGTCGTATAGGCACCGACAGGGATTTAAGCAGATATACGATATCCGAGTCTTACGGTAACAGCGGACTGTTCTTTGTAACTACACTTCATGATTACACCGATGCACTTGATCTTATGGCAGGATATTCGGTTGGAATAATGGATAATGTTTCCGATGTTGCCAAGAATCTTTCGGGATATCTCTACGTCAGTCCTCACGATTATAATTCGGTTGTTACGCTGGGCGAGGATATTAAGGCCAGAAAGATAAGTTTCGGACTTTGCAATGAGAGAGATGCGCTCACGCTTATCAAGAGTTATCCGAACGACCTGCAGGCGCAGAGTGCTGCTGACGGTCCCAAGGAACAGTATGTAGCCGTATTCAGAGGCAGAGGCAGTGTTCATGCAACACTTTTTGATGCGGTGCTCAGTACATATATGGATGAGAAGGCCGGTAAATAGGAAGGCATATTATGGCATATTTTGACAGTGAGAAAAACAGAGCTATGTGGGACAAGCGGATGTCGGCTTTAAGAGATGAGCGCGACAAAAGACGTGAGTCCGGATATAAGCCCGGAACAGAGTTTAAAGAGGCTTCGAAAGATAGCACCGGATTAAAGCCGGGGATAAGAGTTATTACGCTTGAAGAACTCATAGCGAAGGAAACCGCCAAGCATAATGCGGAGAGAGAGGCGCAGAAGCAGCATGCCAGAAGCAAGGAAATGGCTAAGGAGATGAAGCCGCGCACACTTAATATGTCTCAGCAATAAGACGTATGGAGCAGAAGGATTGGTAGTACATTGCATACAGAATATACAGCAGATAGGATAAAAAAATATTTATATAAATTCTCGTTGATCTTATCCGTTTCGGCTCTGATATGCGTGTATCAGCCGGGTGGCAATTGCAGCAAAGTATATGCGGCTGATGAAGAGACATCGAATGAAGAGATATCGGATGAGATGTCAGATGATGACACTTATGTCACTAATATCGGGGTGTCGTACGACCCTGATTCGGAACTCGAGAAAAGAATAGAAGATTCCATGAGTGAGGAATCATTCAGAAGTGAGATTAAGATCAGTGACGCCGAGATGGAGGCAGCTATAGAGAGCGCTTCGAATCAGGTGTATGAGAGTAAGGCATATAAGACGTCATATGATGACGGCAACAGAATGTATCACTACTATTGGTCGGATGTTGACGGTGTATATATGAGCATTCCCAACGGAGGTATGACTCCGGAAGCCGTATCTGTGGTTACGGATGAAGCATCAAGACTGGTTGCGTTATCCAAAGACGGAGAATCGATATTGGATGAGATATCGGATGCATCGCAGTTTGTACTCAGAGAACCCGGACACTATAACTTCATGGTGAAGGTAAATGAGGACGGAGCAGATTACAGATTCATCGGGGCTTTCAGAATACTTGAGACCGGAAGACCGATTAAATGTGACTATATTGCCACTCCGGACGGATATTCAATAGAAAGTGTCATTTATGAAAATGCAGAGATACGTGTGGATGACAAAAGATATCTGGTGACAGACAGGGACGGAGCATATCAGATTGTCTACAGACCTGTATATGCAACGGGCGGGTTGCCCACGATGAGTGTTTCGTTTGTTCGTGACACGACGCCGCCAATGATAGAATTCAAAGGTGATATCAAGAACGGGTATTTTGTAAGTAATGTAAGTTATACCGTATCCGATCCTTCGGCGGAACTGGAGATCTTTTATAACGGAATGCCGGCATATTCTTCAGCCAATGTTTTGGCTGCGGCAGGGTCATATTTTATAAGGGTAACCGATGATTCCGGCAATATGAGGGTATATTCCCTTGCGGTTGCAAGACACGGATATATTCCGTGGACGGCAGTGGCGTTGCTTTTGCTGATATTTATACTCGTGGGTATGATCATAATACTTACATCTCATAAGAGTATGAGAATAAAATAATTTTTTGATATATTGCGTGGAGAATTCTAATTCACGTTGTATATATATACAGATGAGTAAACAGAGAGTTGTTCTTATCACAAGGAGGAAAAAACATGTTAAACGCAATTTTGATCGCAGCACCGGACTTTACCGGAGCAGCAACACCGGTTGTTGAACTTATCAACAGCATTCTTACACCGCTTATCATGATAGTGGGCGCAGTAGGTGCTATTTGGTGTGTACTTTTGGGTGTAAAGCTTGCAAAAGCTGACGAACCTCAGGAGAGAGAAAAGGCTAAGATGGCATTAAAGAATGCCATAATCGGTTACCTTTTGATCTTCATCCTTATAGTTGTTCTTCGTACTACAATAGGACCTTTGGCTACATGGATGGGTGGCTATGAGTCAACACTTACCAACTAATGATATTAGGTCTCACTGACGGGAAGAAATGATGGGAAAATTTTCGCCTAATAGAATTAAAAAAGCATACAGAAGGGGAGCAGCGCTTCTTGCTGCTCTCTTGTGCTTTAATACGCTCGCAGGCTGCGGCATATTGGGCGACGGTGAGATCAATATCGTCACGGCTCCGCCCATAGTGGAGAAGGAAGTCGTGGTTATGAACACCTATGTGGGTGCCAAAGAGAGATTCGATATCGGAGGTACGGAGGCCTTTTATCTGCTTCCGGGAATTGAGAATCATCCTGACTACCTGCAGGATTTCATGTGTCTTGACTATACATCGGACGGCAACTTTATATACTATTATTGCGGTCCGTCGTATATAAGCAAGGAAGAAGTGGCTAAATACAAGGGGACTACAGGCATAGCCCCCGATAAGGACAGGTATGAGTCATTCGACAGGGATAATGTTAAGCCAAGTTGTGACGCATTTGTCCTTATGAGCTACAATCCCTACTCCGGAGCATATAAGGTCTTTGATGCTCAGGGATATGAGCATATAACGGCCGATAAGAAGAAGACCGGAGTAGAATTCTATCAATCGGAAGCATTCGGTTTCTATACTCTTTCGCATGCGTACGGATGTAAGATATCGGGTACCGATCAGTATTTCATCTTTGATCAGAATTCCGGTGCAAATATATATGATAAAGACGGCAATTGTCTGGCTTCAACTTTGCTCGGAGAGATATTGAGCGTTAAGGTGGGAGAAGTTGCCTCCAATATAGGTGCCCAAAATGGTTCCGCATCGACGGAAACATTAAGTTCTGATGCTTCTGATAAAGATAAAGAGGATATGGAAGATGCCATAGAAGAGATAAAATCTCTGTCCGGTAACAGTTATAATTCCGGAACCACTACTGCAAATAATATCAAACTTAACTGTCTTGTGAAATCTGCAGTCATGGATGGCAATAACATCATATATCTGACGGTAATGCTCTATACCGGTGAAAGTCCGTGGGTATCCGATGTGATGTATAATCGTGTGGTTAGTATCTACAGCCTTGATCTTTCTTCAGGATACATTAATTTTATTTCGGAAAATAAGAATTATGAGGCCCAAAAACTCCTTTATAAGAAGTACGGTGCGAATATTATTTCCGAAAATGTTTCGATTGATAAGTGGCAGAGCCTGTCAATAATTAAAAATGCTACCGCTACAGCCGGAGCCGATGAAGATGCTTTGGTTGCACCCGATGTTTTCACTCCGTTTACGTCCGATAAGGAAAATTTTCAGGCGATCATCGGCGGTGTCAGTCAGATAACGGAAGAGAACTGGACATGGTGGAAGATAAGGCCGTTTATTGAAGAGTTGGCCATAGCTTTGGCAGGAGGTACGAGCAAATGGTCTATAGCCGGTGTGAATCTTAGTGGTATTATTCAGCAATTCCTGGCGAATATGAATTGGACAGAATATGCTAATGCACTCAAAGCAATGGGAATTCTGCCGGTAGTTGGAAAATATTCATCATTAACCCAGAAAAACGTGACCTCTTTTCCGGATAAAGAAGGCAAGACAAATAAACTCATGCAGGTGTTGGAGGTGATCCATGTCACTGATGAATGGACCACTTTTGAAAACCGCGATCAGAATCTCCGAATAAGCATTATAAATCTTTTCCCGAGTCCTTATTCAGAGGAACCATTCGGCGATGTGTATGCCGTTCCTTATGAGTACAATGATGAACCGTGGTATGCCTATCACTGGGTGAAGGATCAGGCAAAGTTAGAAAAAGCACTTGATGGTTTTATTGCGAAATTAAATAATGACAAAGATTTTATACAGGCCATAAATGAGAAGGATGTCGAAACTCTCTTAGCCAAAGTACAACAATATAATAGGACCGTTATTGCCAATCATAGCAGAGATTCTTACGAAGAATATGCGGATAAACTGATCGATCCCGAAGAGGTTAGAAGGGCCGTTGAAGATAATGAGGTATTTGTTCCGGATGAAAGTATGACCATTCCCAAAGGAACTATACCCAAGTCTTACATAATTAAGTTTCCTAAAGGTGCAACGGCACAGTTTGCCGATATGAACAACAGGGAGGGGTCCACTACTTCATCTATAAGAGCGGGTGTACTCTTATTCTGGGATATAGTAGAATCAAAATCCGGCAAGATGAGGGCATTAATGTCTGCGATGAGTGAATCGGGATCAATCAATATGCAAACGCCGGCTTTATCCGGTGCGGCAATAGATACAGGTGCGTATGATATATACGGCAATGATGCTTCCAAGAATAATGGTAAGGATATTTCCGAAATATGGCTGTTAATAACGGAAGCCGGAGTTAACTTCTTCCCGGTATCGCGTAAGCCAATGGACCTAAACGGCAGAACTGTCATGACTTACAGCATAAATCAGAGATTTGTCGCCGGTATGTATACTCCCAATGAAAAGCTTCTTTCTTCGACAGGCTTTACTCTCCATACTGAGAATGAGATGAGTCATGCCACATATAACAGACCGGAGCCGGCCGATGAAGACGTTGAATATAGTATCGATGAAGAGAAACTTGCCAAAACTCTTAACTCAAGCCGTGTGGGTACGATCCAGTCGTCGTCAAGCTTCACTCCTCTTAATGACAGAGAGATATTGATAAGTGCATATGATTCCGGTGCCACCATACTTAATGTGGAGGATTACGGGCTCGAAAAGTACAGTGTATTGCGTGTAAAATCGGGTTCATATTACCAGAGTTTTCCGGATCGGGATTCGGGCAATTATGTGTTGGTCGGATATGATACTGAAGACTATATGTACGGTTCCTTGGATCTTGCAAGAGCGAAGGTGTATGAATTTGATTATGCTGCGGAAAAGCAGGAGATATATAATAAAGCTCTTAGGGAATATCTTGATCAGCTTGCGATAGATTATGTTCGCAGACAATACAGAACAAGGGAGAACGAGGACGGAAGCAAAATCGTAGTGGACTACTCCGAGGATAATTCGGAAGAAGCAGTACTTGAAGCCGGTCTTTTCGGAACGGATACAGACTTATCGGCTGCGGTTTCGACGTTAAAGACGGAAGTGGAAGATCCCAAGGAAATAACTCATACCGTGGAGATTGAACAATACCTGTCTTCTTTAAGGGAGAAAGTATCCGTTCAGCAGGATGCCATGAATGAGATACTTAAGTTGACCGGAGCGGATAAATTAGGTGATAAGGTCAAGACTGATCCTTATTGGGTCGATCTGTTAAGCCGAATCCAGAATTCTTCCGACTTGGGTAATCTAAAGGATATGTTATGTGAGATTGCGCTCAGTGAAGATATGCTTTCGACCATGACATCTGCCGATGCCCAAACATACAGAGAGATTCGTGAAGTGATCGATTATGAGCAGGAACACGAGGATACGATCAAAGCCATAGAGAATGGCGACAGTAGCACAGGATACGACAAAGTCGATGAGAATGGTGACAGAGTATATAATGACAATGTCGAGGCCCTTAAAGATGAGAACATGGATAAGACCATGAATCGTATGGAGGCAAGGGCATTGGTGCTTGAAGATATAGAGGAGATGTACTTTGTCAGGAATCCTATACCGCCGGAGTATTACTACGGACCCGAAGGAAAAGACGATAATCCTGCGATATCGGTTGAGAAAGAGGATGCTGCGTGGGAGGAATATCTTGAGAATCTTCATAAGAGGATAAATCCTGACAACCTTGCCTTATCCAGAGTTCAGATTCTTGAAGACATGGCAGCGCTGTCATATGCGGGTACGGAAGGAATATCCGATGATCAGAAGAGGAATATGCGCCGTGAGATAACTGAGGGTATTGAAACAGCCGAAAGCATAATGGATGTTGAAGAACTTATCTTTAAGCAGCGCATGAAACTCGGCCAGTATGTCAAGTATTATGATGATTATGTAGAGTTTAAAAAGACGGCATGGGAAAGCGATTACGAGCGAATTGAAAAGACGAAGGAAGCAGACTGGTATAAGGATATAAAGAGAGGTCTTCTTGAAACCGAGGAAGTGAAGAAAGTACTTCTTAAGAAGAACTTTACATGGGAGCAGTATATCCAGGCGGTTGTCATGGCAGTAACGAACAGACAACTTAAGGAAGATACGACAGGTGATCAGACCCCAATAGATTCAGCACTTAACTCAGCGACATATTATTCAAAACTTGTTGAATTTATATGTGAAGGAGCGGGCGAAGTAAGTCTTGAGACCAAGGCGGAGTTGCTTGAGGAACTCTTGCGAGGAATGCAGACCGTAAACGGTGCACAAGGTGCTGAGGAGGCAATCATTGTAGTAAGGATGATGTTACCTACATACAGCGGATATAAAGGTGAATTCGAGAAGTATCTTAAGACGGATTATGATACCGGCGCGGAGAAGATGGATGATTATCACAGAAGCAACTTCTACAGGGCACTGATTTTGTCGATGCAGAGGTCTGATGCGGTGCAGGATTATCTTAAATCTTCGGAGATGACATGGGATAACTATATGGCATCACTTACGGGTATGGCGCCCGATGCCGGAGATCCCGAGACTGCAGCAAGGAAGATTTACGGATTGTATACTGAAGGCGGAGAATAATAATGGTATACGTTCAATTGGGATTTATAAGTAAATGCGTGGACTATGTTCTGGATCATATACTGACTCCGGCTTTCGAAAAGCTCATGGAGATAATCACTTATGTCCATAAGACCGTGTTCAGCAAAATATTAGAGCCTTTACTTTCACGAATTTTCGGCGCGCAGATAGAGTTTTTTAAGTCACTTCTTATCAGGTACTTTTCGGAACTCTTTTACAGACTTGAAGTTACCGTGCTTAAAATACTTACTGCAATGGAGGATGCATTCAGAATGTTTGCCGGTCTTGAGCCGGTGTATTACAAGGGCGAGAAAAAAGGCTCGTTGTTGCTTGCGGTTTTCCAATCTCCGTATTTCATCAGAGCTCTGATTCTGCTGACGTTTTTAGGAATATTATTGAGTTTTTTATTTGCTTTAATAGGTACCGTTAAGGGAATGGCCGATCTGGAAGGCAAAAAACCAGTAAGCAAAGTAATGCGTTATATGGCCAGGTCGCTTCTGACGCTTGTTCTGGTGCCAATAATGTCACTTTTCTTTGTGGTATTGGGAGATGCCATACTTAAGCAGGTGGATACTGCCACAAGACCGGGCAGCGGAAAACTTGCCGATGCTATATTTGCAATATCAACTCTTGATGCCGTCAAGGAAGAGATAAGCGACTCGGCTCTGTATAACAGTTCGACCAGACCCGTTGCTCTTAAAACGATGGCTTCCGGTACGGCCTCTGATTTCGGTATCGAAGATAAGTATCGAGGAAGATTCTATGAGGGCGGCAAGAAACTTTGGGGAAGCTCAACCGAAGTCATGAAGTTTTTTGATGTTAAAAGAATCGACTATATTGTGGGCATTGGGGGAGGAATGCTGTATATATATTTGATTGGAACTTCTTGCATAGTCGTCATATGCAGAATCTTTGATCTTCTGACGCTGTTGATAGTAAGCCCGTTTTTTGCATCGACAATGCCCATAGATGACGGTGAGAGATATAAGAAGTGGATGGATACGTTCTTAGCAAAGCTTGTATCGGGTTACGGCCTGATAATAGGTATGAATGTATATCTGGGAATAACCACTATAATAATAAAAGGAGATATTAAATTCTTTGGTGAAGGAACAACAGAATCCATAGATTATCTTGTAAGACTCTTATTTATGGCGGTAGGAGCATATGCGGTCACTCAGGCGGGCCCTATTGTAACAACTATTATGAATGTTCAGGCCGGCCGAATGGAGGGGCAGGCAATAGCCCGCGGTTCGGGTATTATGGCTACGCCGGTTAATGCGTTAACCGGAGTTATAGGAAAAGGTGTCAGCAATATTCTTGGCAGAGCGTGGAATAATATATCCGGCAAAGGAAATCATAAGGGGCAGGATGTTCCGGGAGTTACAGATGCCGGAATGAAGGACGGAAGCAATGCGTTCGGGCAGGGATGGAATAACAATACGGCCTATGCCGGAGGAGGTAATGCTTTTGACGGAAAAAGGCCTTCCGGACACGCATATTCCGATGCCGTATACGAAGATATTTCCAAGACGGTTGATATATATAATAAAGATTTGGCTCAAAAGTCCGGAACAGCCGCAGGTGCCGGTGCCGGCAAGCCGAAGAGCAAAACCGGAATGGCTGACCTTATAAGTGCGGGCGTAGGTGATTCCATGGCTGACACTCTGGGAATCGAACAGGGAGATGCACTGGATGAAGCGCTTGGACTTAATAAGGGTGATACAATGTCCGAGATGCTTGGCGCGGACGTAGAGACAGAGATAGAGGGAATTGAAAACTTATTATAAAGGAGAAAGTCTATGCAGGAGAGAAATGATGTAAAGAGCATAAATGATATTGAGAGTATGCTTACCGGAGCGGACTTTTCAAAAGAGACGGATCTTAAAGGGAGACTTCGGGAAAAACTTGGTATAGCACCTGTCAAAGAGACTTCCTACAAAGATCTTGAACAGAAACTGTCCGCAAAGCGAGACTCCATACATCGCGCTTCCCGTGCGGATTCGAAGGTCAACAATAAAGAAATGACGGAAGATAAGGTGAAATCTTTCGGAGGTATGAAAAGGTGAGTATGTCCGAAAAAGCAGATTTTGCTACGGTATATGAAGAAAACTTCAAATATGTGTACAACTTCGTCTACATGAAAGTATTGCATAAAGAAACCGCGGAAGATCTTACGGAGGATACTTTCATTAAAGCACTTGATGCGTACGACAGATACGATCCCGCAGTATCGGGGGTGAGGACGTGGCTGTGTACGATAGCAAGGAATACGGTTATCAATCATCAGACGTCTGCTGCCAAGCGACATGAGGAGATGACGGATGAACTGCCCGAGCCTGATACGGCGGAGAACAATCCCGTAGAGGAACACATCGAGTTTAACGAGCTTAACAGAGAGGTTGAGGATATTCTTAAGGAGTTAAGTCGTGAGGAGAGGGAACTTTTGTCCATGAGATATGCAATGGACCTTCAGGTTAAGGACATTGCAGAGATTCTTGGAATCAATCCCAAGGCCGCTACGGAGCGTATTAGAAGACTGCTTGAAAAGTGCAGAAAGATACACGCAAAGGTAGCATTTTAATGCGAAATTATGGTATACTTATTGGTGGTTTATTGTGTATGTAAAGGGTCACAGTAAAGTGAGGAGATTCATGGGAAATACGGTGAGTAACAAAGAGAAAAAGAGGAAGCGTCTGATAAGACTTCTGTGTGCAGCGGGAGTGCTTATGATGGTTGCGGCGGTCTATTTATCTCCGAAGCAGGGGGAGTTCGGACCGATTAAATCTGAAGCTAACAGCATAACCAAGATTAACGGTGTGTGGATACCGTTTGAGGGAATTCCGGGAGCATATGCATATGCGACATCTGACGGTGTCTTTCATTCCGATTGCTATTCTTCCGACGGATTTTATGTTGAGGCAAGCGGTGTCAGATTCTTGACAAAGAATATTCTCGGTGCTGAGATGCCGATGCGTAATTCGTGGTTTACGGCCAAGGAGGCGAACAACTTCGATATATTTGTTCCATGGGCTTTAACCGTACAACAGACACTTAATTCAACCCTCAAGAACTACAGAACGTTAACGGTGTACAGTAACTATATGATGCTTTCGAGTGCTTCCAACACATCGAACGGCACATATATAGCCGACAGACTCGGATTGTATAAGAATTCCGATATCAACGGCTACACACTTATGGTGGGCACATCGATAATAGGAGATCGTAAAGCCTTTTCCACGGCGGTTGGCAATGTGGACCTTTTGGCATATTACGATTATGAAGTTTTAAGATTCTATACCAATGCCGTAAGCAGGAACGGAGATTTGCTTGCAAGCGCCATCTATTCGCACTGGATGGATGTCAATGAGCAGGGCCTTAAGCTTGGTGAATGGGTAAGGATCGGAGATACGATGGTGAGATACATTCCCGGCGACGGCCGCGGATTGTATGAGATAAAAGCTGCGTTTTAATATGTGATAATGTCTGCGTGGAATAATCCGCAATTGTCTGTATATATTTACAGAGCGGGTAATTCCATGCAGACATTTGTGCTTTAAGATGGGAATTCTCTCGGAAAAGTAAAGGGATAAAGGAGAACAAGCATGCCAAAGAATAACGGTCAAAATCAGGATGAAGCTCAAAAAGTAATGGATGAGTTTAAAAAAACTCAAGCAGAGCATGATAAAGCAATGTCTGCATTACATTCCGGAGCGGGAGAAGCATCCGAAGAAAAAACTGAGGATGAGTTGCTTGAAGAACTCGATGATGTTTCTGAAGTAGCTGAAGACAAGCCTGCGGCAGCGGCAGAAGCACCTGCAGCAGAAGCACCGGCAGAAGAGGCACCTGCGGCAGAGGCGCCTGCAGAAGAGGCACCTGCAGCAGAAGCTCCGGCAGCAGAAGCACCGGCAGAAGAGGCACCTGCGGAAGAAGCACCTGCAGCAGAAGCACCTGCAGCAGAAGCACCCGCGGCAAAAGCACCCGCGGCAAAAGCACCCGCGGCAAAAGAGGCACCTGCAGCAGAAGCACCCGCGGCAGAAGCACCTGCAGCAGAAGCACCTGCAGCAGAAGCACCCGCAGCAGAAGCACCTGCAGCAGAAGCACCCGCGGCAAAAGCACCCGCGGCAAAAGAGGCACCTGCAGCAGAAGCACCCGCGGCAGAAGCACCTGCACCAGCAGCACCCGCCGCTGCGGAAGCAACTGCGCCTAAAAAGTCCGCAAGTCTTTTTGATGATGAAGAGTATGCAAAAACTCCGGACGGACATGTTATTGTTCCGCGTGAATTTGTATCAATTGAAAAGGCGGCTCAATCTAACAGAACCGTAGAAGAAATAGAACAGGATAGACTTAAATTCATGAAGGATATGGGCATGGTGCCGGAAGACGCCGTGCTTGAATCAGTAGAAGATTTCAGGGTCAGAGTGGGTTTGGAAGCTCCTAAAGAGCCGGTAGCTGAGGAAAAAGCAAATCCTGCCATGGATCCTTTGGGAGCGACGGACAAGGTCATTGATGCGGGAACCGTAGATGGCTTGAATGCAGTTGCTCAGGGTAAGGAACCGCCGAAACCCAAGGAGCCTGCAAAACAGGCAGCGCAGGCGCAGACAAGGACCAACGCTGCGGGCAGTGCACCTCAGGCGCAGACAAGGACCAACGCTGCAGGCAGTGCACCTCAGGCGCAGACAAGGACCAACGCTGCAGGCAGTGCACCTCAGGCGCAGACAAGGACTAACGCTGCGGCTCGTACACCTCAGGCGCAGACAAGGACTAATGCTGCGAGCCAGACACCAAAAGCAGCAAGCCCGGCACCTAAGGGAACTCCAAGGCTTCGTCCTCAGGGACCTCCGCGTATGACACAGCTCCCGACGTTAACCAGGCCCGGGCTTATGGGAAGCATGTTCGCTTACATGTACGGAATGGCTCCCATGCAATTAGGCCAGACATACGGCTGGATGGGAAATAACTATTTTTCTCAGCCGCAGTTTGGGCCCAGAGTTGTCGGAACCATGTCCATGAGACGATATATGGAACAGACAACCAGGCAGATGGACAGCTTTAACAAGACCGCGAAGGCCTTGGCTGATCAGGCAAAAGAGATGGCCCAGATGGCAAAAGATAATCCGCAGTTGCAGCTTATGTCACGTAATCTTATGCAACAGGCAGGTTTGTTGCAGGCACAGGCTATGGGCCTGCGTCAGGATATGCAAAGAGTCAGTCTTGAAGCACAGCGTATAACCCAGATGACCGGAAGAGCTGTAGAGAATGTAAATTTTGTTCAGCAGCAACCCGCATTTGGCCCTCAGTTCGGAATGCCACAGTACGGTATGCCTCAGTTTGGTATGCCGCAGTACGGAATGCCTCAGTTTGGAATGCCTCAGTTTGGTATGCCGCAATACGGAATGCCTCAGTATGGCGCTCCTATGTACAGGGAACCTGTACAGGCTGAAAGAAGACTTGATCAGGCAAACGCTGTCAGCCGTGCCAATGCAGCAACAAGAGAGGCAAGAAACAGACAACAGCTTCGCGGAAATACACCGGAAGCCAGAAATCCTCAGCCGCAGGCTCCTCAGCCGGCTGCCAAGAAACCTGTAGTTACGGCGGAGCAGAGGGCAAAATATGTTGCAGAGAAAAAGAAGCTTTTAGACGGTATGACTCCGGAAGAGAAAAAGGCATACAGAGCGAAGGAAGCAAAGAATATGACTGCAGAGCGAAAGCAGGCTATGGATTTGCTTAAAAACTTCAGGAAGGAGCACGGAAAGAATGCTCCGCTTCCTCCGGATCTGCAAAAACAGATAAAATCATTGCTTTCTCAGTCGCTTGACAAGGAGATAATTGCAAGGAGTCAAATGCTTTCAAAACCGGCACCGAAGAAGGCTGAAGAGACTGCAAAAGGACAGGCAGTAAAGGCTCCGGCACCTAAACCGCCGGCAAGAAATTCTGAAGCAAATGCACAGGCACAGCCTGCGGCAAAACCGGCGAAAAAAGCGTCAACTTCAATGACCACGGAGACGGCAAAAAAACCTCAGGTAAAGGGAATGGGAAAATAGTATTTGGAGGAGCGGAAAATGCCAGGAAAAAATGTAAATATACCGGCAGGAGCGAGAGATTTCATTAGTCTGGGAGCCACTTTCGGCGGGGCATATCTTATGTTTGCGAATACACCGGAAAGGGATCTTATGCACCAACTGGCATATGATCTTCCGAGTCCCGCTTATGTGCATGGAGTTGATCCGAGAGAATTTGATGTTACAGGAGCCGCTCCGAGCGCAACTTTTCTTTATGACCCCAATGATACGAGAGAGTTTTATACTGATGAATGCTTTAACGAGCGCGATTATGATCTTAAACTCAATGAGTTTTCAAGAAGAATCGACGATGCTATTGCGTCCGGAAGATATCCGGACGGCTCGGTACAGAGATTCTTTCTTGACTATGCACAATGGAATGTAAACAAAATTAAGAACAGGGAGTTTTACTCTACTCCTTGGAATAAATCATACAGCAATGAGTTTCCGGCTTGTGAGATTATGAACAAGTCCGGCAATTACGGCTTTACTCCGATCATAAGTGACGCAGTAAAGGCGGGTCTTGCACCTGATAACGCAATGTTATTCTTTTCTCCCAATGCGGATTCTGACAGGGCGGCATATACGGAGCAGGAGATTCAGGAGTCAATGAGAAAAGTAGGCATTGACAAGGTTAACAGGGCTGCATTTTCATATGTTGACGCACTTGATGACGTTAAAAATACTATCGGGGCAGAGCGCCCCGCAACAACCGGGCAACAGAGTATACTAAGACATAAGCTATTAGGTGAAGTTGTAAATCTAAAGAATGAGATTGCAAGAATAACTCATGTTGATACCAAAGATCCGGTAATCCACAGGATGTTTGACGGCAGAGAAGCACAGGCCGTGGACGGAATATTTCATGAGGTAAGAGGATACATAGGTAACCTCAGAAGCCTCAATAATCTGGAGACATATCTTAAGAGTGCAATGCCCGTTGAAGGATTCTCGGAATATCTTACTCTTTTGGAACGTTTCAATAAACAAAAGACTCTGATGGAAGATAGCAGGAAGTTTTTTGATTATCCGCAGGAATTTGAAGATGCGTTGACAACTCTTGAGGATAAGCTTACCAATCTTCCGCAGGAGGGATCTTCGGAACCTGAGGTCAATGCATATAAGTCGGAATTAAGAAGAGCAGCAGAAAGACTTGCGGCGGAGAATAGTAAGTTTGCACTTAATCCGGTGAAAAAGCAGGTCCCTGCAGAATATGACGATGCAGAGAAGCGTCGACTTGAAGATGATGCGAATCGGGCGGCAGGAGAATTCAAAACTGCCATATATGTTACGGATGCCGTAAAACTTACCGAACAAATGACGGACACCGGAAGGCAGCTTTATGAAAAACTTCACGGTGAATACTTGGATTATCTGCAGAGTGTTGATGATAACAGAGTAGAGATTGGAGAAAGTTTAAAAGACTTTAAGAATGCTCATTCATCGTATTACAGCAAAGAACTTAAGGATGCACTGGATAATACCATCAGATTATGTGGTAAGGAGAGTCAGTCAAGCCCCAAGGAAGTGGCTGATTCAATGGCTTCGTTAAAAAGACTCGCAGATGCTGAGACAGATGCCAAAATAGCCCTGGACGGCAAGAATAAGGCTGATGCCCTTGATCACCACGATCCGTTACGTAAATGGGTAGATGCGAACAAAGCTTTTTTTGACAATAAGATAGCTGCAGCAGAGAGAAAAGGAGTGCTTACAGATGAAGCAATAAGTAAGCAGCAGTTGTACAACGGCAGTGAAGGAAGGACAAACCTTGATGATGCATTAAAAAAGTTCAACACTTCGAGGCTGGTCGGAAAAGAGACTGAAGAGCATCGTCTTTGCAGAGAATCCGCAGAAAGACTTAAGGATCTTAAAAACGAACTTGACGGCATAGATAAGAAGAAAAACCCGGATGAATGGAATGCAAAGGCAAGGGCTTTGATGGGTGAGGCCAAGACCTGCTCGGATCTGGCAGCCGAATACGTTGAGGCTAAGAAAGGCTTTAAATGGACATTTGCAGGAAGAGACAGATTTAAAGGGGCAAAGGATCTGTATAAAGAAGCGGAGACATTAATAGTCGGTCTTAAGAAAGAACTTGCAATCGCGGATAAATACGAAAGATTAAGAACTGAGACAAGAAATGTACAGCCCGTAGATCAAAGCGCCGTCCAAAAGGAGTATAACGACAAGCGCGCCGGTTCACTTGCAAGAGAAGAGGTTGTCGGATTTATAAGGGATGAAAAGAACGATCTTACGAAGCGTATGGACTCAGTGACTTCTTTATATTGTGCTTCAAGGGTATCCGAAGACTCGGGATTCAAGTCGCTTGCGGGTGAAATGCTTAAAGACGCCGCATTTGTTCGAGAGGGAAGTAATGATAAACTTGATCCGAAAAAAACCATGGAGTTTTTCAAGGACCTCGGAAAGTATTCTGTAGATACGCTTCTCGATTGTGTAAAAGACGTTAAAAACGGCAATTTGTTTGGAGAAAAAATCAGCAGAGCACAGATGACGGAGGGAATCCTGAATTCGTTGTGTGAGGATGCGGTAAGAGATTACAGAGTGCGCAGATTTAACAACGAGCTTAAGAATTCAGGCAAGTCTCCCGAACTTATAGAGGAGCAAATCGTTGATGAAGCTAAGTTAAGAGTTTGGTTTCAAAAAGGTATTCAGGAAAGACTTGAAAGCTTAAGTGCCGAAGATAGGCAAATGTATGACGATCGCAATGAAATCTTTAGAGATGAGATGAAATCGCAGGATCTTACAGAGGAAGAAGTGGTTGATGCTTTCGATGAATGCGAGGATAGCTTCATGGAGCAGATGAATAGCCGCGCAGAGGGAGTATACAAAGGTATATATGCCGAAAAGCACGGAGCACTTGAGACGGAAGACAGACAGAAAGCAGATACTGCAGCTGCCCAAAAGCAGGCTAAAGAAGCACGATTTGCAGAAGTAAGAGCAAGAAATGCCCAGGCCGGAAGCACCCATGCGGCAGGGGGGCAGGCTGAAGGGCAGGTTAGTGAAATTAATCTTGACGGTCTTAAGAAAAAAACCGGTACCCCGGAGAGAACTTCGGATACTTTGAAAGGACGTAAGACTGCGGTACAAGCTGCGGGTGCTGAAAAACAAAAAGGAACCGAAACGGTACAGAGAAGCAATTCCATCGGTTAATTAGGTGTAAAAGGGTTAAATATATCAATAAGCAGAAGGCAGGAGATTGTCGGATGATAAAGTCCACAGCCGATTCACAGGGAAAAAATGAGACTGGAAAAAAGAGGATACTCAGTCAGATAAGCAGACCTCTTATAATCTTTATTGTATTTATCATTTTTTTTAATTCGCTGGCGCTATTTGCCTATAATATAAAAAGGCATATGGATGAGCGTTACGACAGTGCTGCGATGTTAACGACAGTATGTGCTCTTGAGATGAAGAGTTACAGATCCCTTACGTTCTTAATCGATTACTGGGTTAATAACTATGAGGATATGGATCTGGATTATGACAGTGATTCGATCAGAGCCAAAGAAATTGATTTTTATGAGAGTACCCGTATTAATGATGACTTATACAGGATAACAAGTGAAGAGGCTTATGCATTCAATGCCGATGAACAGAAGCTTTTTGCTGAGATATGTTATGGCCGTATGAGCGGTGTCATGGACAAGATGAAGAATATCTATGAACCGAAATATCTGTATGTTTTCACCAAACCGGATGAAAACAATAATTCGATATACCTTTTGACGGGAACCCGTCATGATGAAAAAAGAATAAGCCAGGGCGGAGAACTGTTCGAACTCGGAACTGTGAAAACATATAAAGAGGGAGATGCTCCTGCTTTGGATTATGTTCTGGCGACCGGTAAGATAGCACCGAGCATGGAACTTTCATTTGGTGAAAATCTCAAAGCCGAGTCAGTTCATACCTTTGTGCCGGTGACCGCAGACGGAGAGTTCTTGGCTGTAGTCGGAATTTCCCTGGAATGGCGTAATATTATTAAGGAAATTATCGCCTTTTCAATATTGCTTATTGTGGCACAGGCCATGCTTTTGGCTCTAATATTGTTATGGACCAGACGTCTTATCAGGAAATATGTTCATTATCCGATTAATAATCAGAAGAATGTCATAAGGATGTATGAGGCTGATAAGGATGTCGAAAAAGCAACAAACGAATTGGCCAAGATTAATTCAAACAACGAAATAGAAGAACTCTCTGAGAGTTTTTCATCTATGCTTACGGAACTTGACAGATATGTCGGGGAGGTTAAAGCCGTAACTGCAGAGAAAGAGAGAATAGGGGCGGAGCTGGATGTTGCCAGGCAGATTCAGGCAAATATGCTCCCGAGTATCTTTCCTGCCTTCCCTGACAGAAAAGAATTTGATATTTACGCATCGATGACACCGGCCAAAGAGGTGGGCGGTGATCTCTATGATTTTTTCCTTATAGATGATGATCATCTGGGCCTTGTGATAGCCGACGTATCCGGTAAGGGTGTGCCGGCTGCACTCTTTATGACCGTAAGCAAAACCCTGCTTAAGGGCAGGATGCTGGAGATGGGTTCACCCAAGGAGATACTTGAAACAGTCAACAATATGCTGTGTGAGAATAACGAAGAGGGAATGTTCGTTACGATATGGATAGGCATATTGGAGATAAGTACCGGAAAACTGACGGCGGCCAATGCAGGACATGAATATCCTGCAGTAAGAAAAGCGGATGGTGAATTTACTCTGCTTAAAGACAAGCACGGAATGGTTGCGGGTCTGGCCGAAGATATAGAATATACGGAATACGAACTGACACTTGATAAGGGCGATACAATCTTTGTATATACGGACGGTGTTCCTGAGGCAACAAGAGCGGACAATGAGATGTTCGGTCTTGAAAGGATGGTTGACGCACTTAATAAAGATGCAGATGCTTCCCCTGAAGTTCTTCTTGCCAATATAATGCATGATGTGGGTGAATTTGTTGCGGGTGCACCGAGTTTTGATGACCTTACAATGCTTTGTGTGAAATATCACGGAACCGAAGAGTAAAGCAGGCATTGATTCGCTTGAGGTTTAACGATGTTTTTAAGTCCTAAAAAGCACATCTTATCCAATACCATATTTGCTGCAGCCATATTAAGGTTGGTTGAACTGGGTTCATCCGGCATCATTCGACTTCTTGTACGAATGGGGCTGCTTCAATCGCACTTTAATGTGGATGATCTTGCAGCATACAGATTCCAGAACGGAATATCAATATTCATACTGATACTTACGGCGACAGTCTTTATGTATTCACTTAAAAAGGTAAATACATACGTGTCCGTTATTCCGAGCGAAGACCGCAAGGATATGGCACAGTTGCAGGAAGAGGCGTTCGGCGAGAATAACTCGGCATTAACTGCTGAAGTAATTCGCAAGCTTTTGCGCATATGGTTCTCGATTTTGGTCGGAGCCCAGCTTATGTACGATATATCATCATCGTTATATACGTATTTTTTAGGCGTACTCAGTCTTGCCGTGGATAACGGAAGTGTTGATTCGAGTGTTCGTTATGCTTTCATATACAATCTTACGCACGGATTCAAGTATCAGGGAATGCTTGTGGCTTTATTGCTCGGTATAATAGTTACGGCCATTTTTCTCGATGATAAAGTGCTTAAAATCATTGCATACATAATTGCCGTTTTGTTCTTAATATCAAGTACGAGTATTGGAATGGCTTCCGTTGCCGTTATGGGAGATACCATCGGCATCGTATGGTCATCCGTGATATTCCATGTGATGGATACCGTGGGACTTGCCGTGCTGGCAATGTATATGAGAATGAGATACCACGGTGTATGATTATGAGGGGAACACCGTATACGGGACAGTGATGAATAATGAGGAAATTTAAGAATTTTGTAATAGGCGGAATATCCAGTAAAATATTTAACCTCGTGGCAGGAACCGTATTGCTGATACTTACGGTATATACGGTTGCGCTCGGAATCCAATCCAAGAAGCTTTCCGAACTTGTCAAAGATGCAAATGAAGCACAGATAGAGTCCATGACGGGAATATCCGATGCGACGATGGAGACGATAATCGATGAGAATTTGTGCAAGACCACGGAGCTGGATGCGGAGATAGCCGACAGATACTTTTCAAGCGCAAAGTCGGCCGTATTAATGGTTGCGGATTATACGGCCAAGCTCTATGATTCGCCCGATATCAATCACAGGATAGTGGTTAAGACTCCTGATTTGTGTCAAAAAGGGACGACATGCGCACAGCTTATTTACGACGCCGGTGTTGATCCTACGGACTATGACATAGCTGATGAAGTCGGACTTTTGGGTAATCTGGCCGACATGCTGACATCGGTATACGAAAGGTCGATTCTGGATGCATGCTATGTATCAACAGAGACAGGCGTCACTTTGTTTGCGGATGCAAGACCGGAGATAAAAGTTGCAGATGACGGAAGTGTCATAAAGTATCCCGCAAGGAGCAGACCTTGGTATTCGGGAGCAGTAGAGAAAAAGGATGTCTATTTTACAGATATAATTCCCGATAAGTATACGGGAGAATACGGAGTTGTAGTATCCTGTCCGGTTTATGATCACAAAGGAGAACTCAAGGCGGTTGTGGGTGCAGATCTCTTTGTCGATTCAATGATCCAGGCTGTCAACGAATCGGATAAAAACGGCGGTTTTATTTTCACCGTCAATGAAAAAGGTCATGTGATAATGTCGCCGAAGACTGAGGGTATATTCACCGTGCATGCACAGGATGAGGATGTGGATATAAGAAAGGCCGGTTACTCGGATCTGGCCGAACTTATAGATGAGGCTCTAACAAAGCCTACGGGAATAAAAAAAGTCGAGATTGACGATACCATGTATTACATGTGCGGTGCGCCGTCACCGACAGTCGGCTGGGCTGTAATTTCTGTTGTGGATAATGATACCGTAAGCCTGCCGACATCCATGCTTGAAAAGAACTACAGAGAAATCGCGGATGAATCCGCGACCATATATAACGACAATATCGAAAAGACCAGAATCAGCATGCTTTTGATTCTTGCACTTGTCGTTATCATTGCCGTGGCGAACGGACACATTCTTTCAAAGAAGATAGTTCGTCCGCTTAATGTTATGGCAGACAGCGTGTCAAAGATTCAGGGCGGAGAACTCGATTTTGTCAAAGAGAAAGCATATTACACGGCTGATGAGATAGAGGTTTTGGCGGATGCCTTTTTGGGCCTTACCAACAGAACCAAAAGCTATATCAATGAGATAACTCATATCACGGCAGAAAAGGAGAGAATAAGCGCAGAGCTTAATATAGCAACGCAGATTCAGGCCGATATGCTGCCGCGCATATTCCCGCCTTTCCCGGAGAGGTCTGAGTTTGATTTATATGCGTCCATGAAGCCGGCCAAAGAGGTGGGCGGAGACTTCTATGATTTCTTCATGACAGATGACAATCATCTGGCCATGGTTATGGCCGATGTATCGGGAAAAGGTGTTCCTGCGGCTCTGTTTATGGTAATAGCCAAGACCCTAATTAAAAACAGGGCCATGATGGGCGGTACTCCTTTGGAGATACTGACGCATGTCAATAACGAATTGTGCAAGGGTAATGAGTCGGAGCTTTTTGTAACCGTCTGGCTTGCAATCCTTGAGATAAGCACGGGTAAAGGTATCGCATCCAATGCAGGACATGAGCACCCTATCCTTAAGCATGTGGACGGTGAATACGAGGTGATAAAATATAAGCACTCGCCTGCCGTTGCGACGATGGAGGACATGATATACAGAGAGCATGAGTTTGAACTTAAGAAGGGTGACTCACTCTTTGTATATACGGACGGTGTGCCTGAGGCAACCAATCTGGATAATGCCATGTTCGGTACGGAAGGAATGCTTAATGTCCTTAATGTAAAAGACGACGGCTCCTGCAGAGACGTGTGCGAACGCGTTGCCGCGGGTGTTGAGGAATTCTGTGAGGGCGCCGAGCAGTTTGACGATATTACGATGATGTGCCTTAAGTATTACGGATAGAATATGCAGGGCATATATGATATTATATTTGAAAGTGTATAACGGAAATCAAATGGTTATTCAAGGAGGTAAAAGATGACTATTGAGATGAATAAAAACGGCGGTGAACTTAAGGTTTCCATAGAGGGAAGACTTGATACAACCACATCACCGGAGCTTGAAGGAAAGCTTAAGGGAGAACTCGATGGAGTTACGGCGCTTGAATTCGATATCAAAGATCTTGAGTATATATCCAGCGCAGGTTTAAGAGTACTTCTTCAGGCACAGAAGACAATGAATAAGCAGGGCAAGATGGTTATACACAACGCATCAGAGGATATTATGGAGATATTTGATGTGACAGGATTTTCGGATATCCTTACCATAGAATAAGGGAGGTCAGTATGCAGACAGATAAGATTACGGTTACGAGCCTCGGTATCGGAACGGAAGAGGCTTTGGATGTGACTTCCAAATTTGCGGCTTATGCAGGCCTTGATAAGAAGCAGGCTTTAAGAATAAGACTTTTAACTGAAGAGACACTCGGTATGGTCTCTGCGATAGCAGGCGACTTTGGTGCCGAGTTCTGGCTTGAGAATACGGATGACTGTGTTTGCAGACTTCATCTTGAAGCACGCACGCTCATGGATTCGGACAAGAGAAAAGACCTTGTGAATGTTGCTACGGATAAGAAGAATGCGGCATACAAGGGCTTTATGGGAAAAGTGAGAGAGCTGATCGAGAACAGCCGCTACAGTATTGATGATATGGGCAAACTCGGAAGCCAGTACGGCGGCGACTATGTCATGTACAGTAACATGGGCATGATAGATATGGAGACGGCTTCGCTTGGCAGCGCTTTGTATACCTGGTCTTTGGAGAGATACAAAGACAGTATCGAAGAAGAGAGCGATAAGTCAGAGGCTTTGGAAGAAGCCTGGGATGAACTTGAAAAGTCCATCGTTGCAAGTATTGCGGATGATGTAAGAGTGTCCGTCTACGGTGACAAGGTTGAGCTTATTATAGAAAAGCGCAGTTTTTAAGCTTTTTATGTAGGTGATATGGGAGAATTCTGTAATGAGAGTACTTCGAACGGAAGCGAAGAGTGAAAATCTTGATACAGTGCTTGAATTTACTACAGAGGGCTTTGACGTTATTGGGGTATCCCCGGCACTCAGAATGAAGATGGAAGTGGCTGTTGAAGAGATATTCGTCAATATAGCCAGTTATGCATACGGCGGGAAGTCCGGCCCGGTTGTTATTAAGACGGATGTATCGGGAGAACCGTCGACATGGAAGACGGTCTTTATTGATGAAGGAATTGAATACAATCCGCTTAAAAAGCCGGATCCCGACATCAGTCTGTCCGTGGAAGAAAGAGCCGTGGGCGGATTGGG